>OIDT01001297.1_pt1 | contig 9708 bp, 9 predicted proteins | sample 1581601 | NCBI WGS metagenome assembly OIDT01 (sample SAMEA3882515, study PRJEB24775) | human gut metagenome | biome: human-associated habitat; feature: intestine environment; material: feces | place: Netherlands | collected 2009/2010 | reverse complement strand
CTTTTACACAATCGGCGTCTACGATGCCGACGGCGAGACCGACCAGGCCGGGCTGAAAATGGCAGCGGATGTGTATGTGAGAGATTTGCACGAAGCGAAAGCAGCACTCCTGTAGGGGGCGGCGTCCCACTGCCGCCGCATGGCACGGAGCGGTCAAGACCGCTCCCTACAAAGCCCCTTGAAAAATTGCATCGTAGGGAGGGGTCTTGACCCCTGCTGCTGCAAAAAAGCCCCCCCAGCGGTACACCGGGGGCACCACCTTGTGCCGCTTTATAAAACCTTGCTGTATACAAAAAGGAAAGGAAGTTATCACCATGAGAACAGCATTGACCATTGCCGGAAGTGATTCCAGCGGAGGCGCCGGTATCCAGGCAGACATCAAGACCATGACCGCCAACGGCGTTTTTGCCCTGTGCGCAGTCACGGCCCTGACCGCCCAGAACACCACCGGCGTGACCGACATTTTTGACTCGACCCCGCATTTTCTGGCGGAGCAGCTCGACGCAGTGTTTACCGACATCTTCCCCGATGCCGTCAAGATCGGCATGGTATCCTCGGCAGAGCTGATTGAAACGATTGCGGCAAAAATGAAGGAATACGGCGCAAAGCACATCGTCGTGGACCCCGTCATGGTCGCAACATCCGGCGCAAAGCTGTTGCGCGACGACGCCGTGACCGCGCTGTGCGAAAAGCTCCTGCCGCTGGCCGAGGTCCTGACGCCGAACATCCCCGAGGCGGAGATCCTCTCCGGCATGACCATTCAAAACGCCGCCGATATGGAGCGGGCCGCACAGACCATCAGCGAAAAGTACGGCTGTGCGGTGCTCTGCAAGGGCGGGCACCAGATCAACGACGCCGACGACCTGCTTTGGCGCGACGGCGCGGGTAAGTGGTTCAAGGGACGCCGCATCGACAACCCCAACACCCACGGCACCGGCTGTACGCTGTCCAGCGCCATTGCGTCGAATCTCGCGAAGGGCTATGACCTTGACACGTCGGTGGAGCGCGCAAAGGCGTACATCTCCGGCGCGCTGGCCGCTATGCTTGACCTCGGCCACGGCTCCGGCCCGATGAACCACATGTTCGCACTGAAGGGGGATTTTGTCGAATGAAAAAGACTTCTACCTTTCAGAACGGCCTGATCTGGTTCGGCGCGGGCGTATCGCTGGCCGAGATCCTGACCGGCACCGCCTTTGCGCCGCTGGGTATGGCAAAGGGTTTTGCGGCCATTCTGCTCGGGCATATCATCGGCTGCGCCATGATGCTGCTGGCGGGCCTCATCGGCGGGCGCACGGGCCGCAGCGCTATGGAGACCGTAAAAATGAGCTTCGGCCAGAAGGGCGGCCTGCTGTTTGCGTTCCTGAACGTTTTGCAACTCGTCGGCTGGACGGCCATCATGATCTATGACGGTGCACTGGCCGTCGGCGGCATTTTTGCGATTGGCCGCTGGGTCTGGTGCCTTGTCATCGGTGCGCTGATTATCGTGTGGATCGCCGTCGGCGTGACCGACTTGGGCTGGATCAACAAAATTACGATGGCTGCTTTGTTTATTCTGACGCTGGTGTTGTGCAAGGTCATCTTCTTCTCCGGCAACGCCATGGTCGGCATTGACGGCGAGAGCCTGACCTTCGGTGCGGCGGTGGAGCTGGCCGTGGCGATGCCGCTGTCCTGGCTGCCGCTCATCAGCGACTACACCCGCGACGCCGAGAAGCCGACCCAGGCGACCTGGGTCAGCGTTCTGGTCTACGGCGCGGTATCCTGCTGGATGTACGTCATCGGCATGGGCGCGGCCATCTTTACCGGCGAGTATGACATTGCCGTCATCATGGTCAAGGCCGGGCTCGGCATTGCCGCGCTGATCATTCTGGTTTTCTCCACGGTCACGACGACCTTCCTCGATGCGTGGAGCGCGGGCATCTCTGCCGAGAGCCTGTCCGCAAAGCTCAACGGCAAAAAGACCGCCATTGCTGTGACGGTCATCGGCACGGCGGCGGCCATCCTTTTCCCGATGGACGACATCACGGGCTTTCTGTACCTGATCGGCTCGGTGTTCGCGCCGATGATCGCCGTGCAGATCGCAGACCACTTTATTTTGCACCGGGACCGCTTTGCCGCGGCTGCCGACGCGCGCAACCTTGTTATCTGGCTCGTGGGCTTTATCGCCTACCGCCTGCTGATGGGCGTTGACACGCCGGTGGGCTACACGCTGCCCGACATGGTGCTGACCGTAGTGCTGTGCCTGCTGGCCGAAAAAGCAAAACCTACCAAGCAAATGTAAAAGTGTAAACCAACGAGGCGGAGATAATGACGCCTGCGTAAAAGCGCGAAGGACGCGCTGTAAACAGCAAAATAGCACCCTGTATTTTGCGAAACCTGTCCTGTTTTGGAGCACGGGCGGCAGCTATAATGGTAGCATCATCAGCAAGAAAACCCGCTGATGACGACCCTTATCGCTGCCGCTTTTTTTGCGGCCCAATGTGTTCTGAAGGAGGAACAAGAGTATGGGATTCATTATTGCTGCCGCTGTTGCCGCGGCCGTCATTGCCTTCTGCTTTCTCTGCTACAAGAAGGCCCCGCCGACCCAGGCCATCGTCGTGACAGGCTTCGGCCTCTCCCGCCCGAAGGTCGTCTGCGGGCGCGGCGTCTTTGTGCTGCCCATTGTGCAGCGCGCAGACCGCCTGAACATGCGCCTGTTGAAAATTGACGTGAAAACGCCGGAAACGGGCGTTAAAACCAAGGAGGGCGTCTCCCTCTGGCTCGACAGCGTCGTCACCGTCCAGGTCTACAGCGAGAACTCCACCGTCTCGGACGAGGAGGTCCGCAACGCCGGATATGACGACATCCGCAAGTACATCAATTCCCGCCAGCAGTCCGCGATCTCGAACTTCCTCGGCATGGACGAGGCGCACATCAATGAAAAGATCAACGATGTGCTGCAGGGCAACCTGCGTGAGATCGTGTCCGAGATGACCGTGGACCAGATCCTGACAAACCGCAAGCAGATGGCCGTCAGCGTAGTGGAGAACGCACGCCCAGACCTGGCCAAGATGGGCTTGGAGGTCGTGACCTTCAACGTGCAGGACGTCAAGGACGCCGTGGACGCTATGGGCCACAACCACGGCGTTATTGAAGCCATCGGCGTCGAGCAGGAGGAGCTTGTGAAAAAGCGTGCCTCCATCGCCAAGGCCGAGGCCGAGCGTGACGTCTCCTGCGCGAAGGCTGCTGCCGCCATGGCCGCGAACGAGAAGGAGATCGAAGCCCAGACCGCCATTGCCCAGCGCAACAACGAGCTGGAGCTGGCAAAGTCCAAGCTGAAGGCCGAGGCTGACAAGGCCGCCGCCGACGCGAACGCCGCCGGTATGATCCAGACGAACCTGCGCGCCAAGGAGGTCAAGGAGTCCGAGGCCGACGCCGAAATCGCCCGCCAGAAGAAGATGGTCGACCTGGCTGCCCAGGAGGCCGAGGTCCAGCAGCGCAAGCTGGATGCCGAGGTCCGCAAGCAGGCCGACGCCGAGCTGTACCGCCGTCAGAAGGAGGCAGAGGCCCAGAAGTATGAGGCCGAGCGTGCCGCCGAGGCCGCGAAGTTTGCCAAGCAGCAGGAGGCCGAGGGCATCGCGCTGGTCGGCAAGGCCGAGGCGGAGGCCATCCGCCAGAAGGGCCTGGCAGAGGCCGAGGCGATGAAGCAGAAGGCCGAAGCCTACAAGCAGTACAACGACGCCGCTGTGGCCGAAATGATGATCAAGGTCCTGCCTGAAATTGCCAGAAGCGTCGCGCAGCCCCTGTCCAGCATCGACAAGGTGTCCATCATCGGCGGCGATGCGTCCGGCGTGTCGGGTGTCTCCGGCAATGTGCCGGTGCTGATGGCCCAGACGATGGAGGCCATGAAGGAGGCCACCGGCATCGACATGCGCGACATTGTCCGCGCCAACAGCATCGAGGCCAAGACGGACCGGAACATTACGATCAAGACCGAGGACGAGGAATAAACGGGAAGCCGAGCGGTAGGGGCCGCACATGTGCGGCCCGCAGCTTACCGAAAGGCGCTTGTATTCCTTACACAGCCGGGCCGGGCATGCCCGGCCCCTACTGAGCAATAAAAGAAAGAAACGGGATGTCCCTTTTTGCGGGCATCCCGTTTCTTTCTTTTTCTCTCACAGCTCCGGCAGTTCCTCCCACACAGGCAGGCGGTGCAAAGCGCGGACAATGTTGCACTGCTCTAACAGCGTGCCGTCGCCGTCGCACATCGTAGCGTACCACAGCGGGCTGCGCAGGGTGTGGGTGTCGGGGTCAAACAGGTGCTCGGGACCGCTGGCGTACTGGAAATGCAGGTGGCTTAAAAGCCCGCCCTGCAGCCGGGCCGCGCGGGGCGGCACCGGCTCCATTGCCAGCAGGCAGCGGAACGGCCAGTCGGCGGGGACGTCCTCGGCGACGAAAAGGGCGTTCTCCTTGCCCTCAAGCCCGCGCTCCAAAACGTGGTCCAGATGATAGACCGCCCGGCCGAGGGTGTTCCCGTCGGCGTCCGTCCACGCGATGCAGAGCTTGCCGCCGTCGGCGGGGGTGATAGTCCAGCCGCCCAGCGTGTGCGGGTTGCCGATGCTCGTCGTCACGCAGGCCGTCTGCCAGAACTGCTTCGCGCCACTTTTAAACATCGGCAGCGCAGCAGCGGCGGCCTCGGCCTCCTGCCAGGCAAGCTGCAAATACGGGTCCGTGCTGGTGATATAGCTCTCAAAATTCTGCCAGCGGCCCAGCCAGTCGTTCGGGTGAAATTCCATGGGGGTCACACTCCTTCCGTATCGTCCCAGCGTATGACGCGGTCACACCAGTTGGCGGCCAGCTCCTCATCGTGGGTGATGACAAGCAGGGTCTTGCCCTGCGCCTTCCATTCCTGCAAAAGCTGCCCGACCTGCTGCATACTGCCCAGGTCAAGGCCGCTCGTCGGCTCGTCCAGTAAGATCAGCGGCTTGTCGGACAGCATGGCCGCCGCTACGACGACCCGCTGCTTCTGCCCGCCGGAAAGGCTCATCGGGTGGCGGTCCGCCAGACCGTCCAGCCCCAGCGCCTGCAAAACGGCATCGCACCGCTCCGGGTGGGCTGCGCCGAGCAGCACCTCCTCCCGCACGCTGTCGCTGAACAGCTGATAGTTCACATCCTGCATGACAAGGAAGCTGCTCCTGAGCCGCTCCCTTGCGTTGGCGGGTCTGCCGTTTCGGCAGATTTTGCCGCTGACCGGCTCCAGCAGGCCGCAGAGCGTGCGGGCCATCGTCGATTTGCCGATGCCGTTGCGCCCCATCAGGCCGACGATCTCACCGGCGGCAAAGCTCATATCGGGCAGGGTGCGCAGCGGGTGCTTTTTGTCGCAGCCCAGCGTGACGCCCTCCAGCGTGAGCACCGGCGTACCGGGGCATCGGGCGCTCTGCTTTGCGCGGATTCCGGCGCGGCAGTCGTCCAGCGCGCGGGCGCGCAGACCGTACCCGGCCAATGTGTCCGCAGGCAGCGCGGCAAACTCCGCAGCGGACCACTGCGCGGCCAGGCGGCCCGCCGCAAAGAAGAAATACCTGTCCGCCAGATCGGTGATCCAGGCAAGGCGGTGCTCCGCCAGCACAACGGTCACGCCCTGCCGCTTCATCACGGCGATCATATCGTGCAGCTGCGCGATGGCGGCGGCGTCCAGGTTGCTCGTCGGCTCGTCCAGCACCAACAGCCGCGGGCCGAGCATACAGGCCGCCGCGAACGCGACGCGCTGCTTTTCCCCGCCCGACAGCTTGAAAACGCTGCGGTCCATCAGCGGGCCGAGCTGGAACTGTTCGACGACCTCGTCCACGCGGCGGCGGATGGCCTGCGGCTCCATGCCGGCGTTCTCACAAGGGAAGGCCAGCTCCGCCGTCGTGTCCACGTTGAAATACTGGGTCTTGGGGTTTTGGAACACGCTGCCGACCTGCGGCACATAGGCTTCGATGGCGGCCTCGACCGCGGCCAGCCCCGCCGCCGTGCAGCGGCCTGTCAGGGTGCCGGGATAAAATTCCGGGGAAAGACCGTTCAGCAGATGGGTGAACGTCGTCTTGCCGCAGCCGCTCCGGCCACAGAGGACGACGCATTCCCCGGGCTGCACCGTCAGCGTGACGTCCTGCAGGGCGGGGGAGGGGGCACTTTGATAGGTAAAGCTTGCGTTTTCGGCTTCGATCACAGCAGCGTCACCACCTTCCAGAGCAGGGGCAGCGTACAGAGCGCGGGATAGAGGAAATCCCACGCGGTCAGCCGCAGCTCGGTCATGCAGGTATGCCGCCCCGGCAGGCCGATGCCCTTGGTCAGCGCGGCGGCGGAAAGATCCTGCACCACATTGTTGCTGTTCATCAAAAGCGGCATCAGGATGTATTCCAGCGACTGCACGGGATGGCGCAGCAGCGCGCCGCGGCCCGCGGCAATGCCCCGCAGGGCCATGGCCGCGCGGATGTGGCGGTAATCCTCGCCCACGGTGGGAAAGAACCGCACGACGACGGCACAGGGGATGATGATGCTCTCCGGCAGGTGCATCCGGCGCAGCGCGGCGGTCAGCTCCCCGACTGTCGTCGTTGAAAACGCATAGGCGCCGGTGATGATGCAGGGCAGCATCATCCGCACGCCGACCGAGACGAGGGAGAGCAGGTTCAACAGCACGCCATCCCCGGCGCGGGGTACGACAAAGAGGTCCACGGCCAGCAGACCAAAGTACAGCACCGACAGCTGTACCCCCGCGCGGGCCTTGCCCGACAGGAAGAACAGCAGCAGGCACAGCGCCGTGGCAGCGGCCTCCGCCCCGGTGCCGACGTGAAAGAGAAGCATCAGGTTGGCAAGCAGCAGCAGATAGAGCTTGGCGCGCGGGTCCATGCGGAAGGTCATGCAACGATCCCCGCCTTTTCAAAGTGCTTCTTCAGCATCTTCTGGCCGAAGAAGCCGCCCACAAGGGCGCAAATCAAAATTGCCAGCATGCTGACCACAAAGCTGCCGCTGTTGATGGGTGCAAACAGCGTGTCGATGTAGGCGGCGTCCTTGCCGCGGGCCGTCAGGTTGGCTATGTAGGCGGATTTCATGAACCACAGCGGCAAAATCGGGCCGGTCAGACCATAGGAAAACACGACGTAGCTGGCCAGCAGCAGCTTTTTGCTGCGGTATTTGCCCGCAGCGGCCACCAGGTCTGCCGCGACGCCGCAGATGATGTTGGCCGCGAACGACAGCACAAAATGGCCGGAGACGAAGAAGAACAGGCCCATCACAAGGCCCATGATCGTGATGCCGCCGAATTTTTGCAGCTTGGCGGCCAGCAGCATATAGACGCTGCCGGAGATCAGCGCGGCCACGGCGGGCAGCAGAATGTTGCCCACGCCCGGCAGCAGTGCACAGGCGAAGGTCGCCACGGTGACAAGCACAAAGTACAGCGCGGTAAAGACGCCGACAGAGATCAGATCGGGCACGGTCAGCTTGTTGGACTTCTGGTTCATGAGGATTCCTCCTGACTTGTGTTAGTTTATTCTAACTCATACAGAATAAAAAGCACCATGCCTGTACATGGTGTTCACAGCCGAGGTTAGTTTAGCATAACCGACGTGCCTTTGTCAACTGCCGGTATTTGCAAGCGGCGCGGAGGGTGTGCTATAATAAGGTAGATTTCTGAGATGGAGGGAGGGGCAGCCATGCTGCATCTGTACTGGGGCGACGGCAAGGGCAAGACTACCGCCGCCATGGGGCTGGCGCTGCGGGCGCTGGGCCATGGCCGCAGGGTGGTCATCCTGCAATTTTTAAAAGACGGCTCCAGCGGCGAAATTGAAATGCTGCGCCGCTGCGGGGCAGTCGTCTACGCCTGCCCCAACGCGAAATTCACCTGGCTTATGACCGACGCAGAGCGCGCCGAGGCACGCCGGACGAACACCCGGACGTTACAGACGATTTTACAGGGCAGCTTTGACCTGCTGGTGCTGGACGAAGCCTGTGCCGCCTGCAAAAATGACCTTGTGGAGGAAGCTCTGCTGCGGGAGGCCGCCGCCCGCGCCGAACAGGGGGCAGAGGTCGTGCTGACCGGGCGTGAGCCCGCCGCCTGGATGCAGGACGCCGCCGACTACTCCACCGAGCTGCGCGCCGTCAAGCACCCCTACACCCGGGGCATCGCCGCGCGCGAGGGCGTTGAATACTGATACATACGGAAAAGGCCCCGCCGCTCCCTCGCCATGAGAGCGGCGGGGCTTTCCCGTCCAAAAGAGAATTACAGAAGCAAACAGAGGATGGCGTTTTTAAGCGGTCTCCTGCACCTTGGCCGTCAGCCTGCGGACGGCAAAAAACAGCGCCACAGCGGTCTGCTTTTTGTCATTCCGTCAGCACAACTGCCACGTCGTTGACGTTTGTGCCGGTGGGGCCGGTCATGATCAGACCGCCAACGGCCTGTAAGGCGTGGTAGGCGTCGTTGTCGGCCAGCGCACGGGGCACGTCCAGGCCCGCCGCAGTGAGGGCGGCTAAGGCTTCGCCGTCCGCGTAGCCGCCCGCGGCATCGGTGGGACCGTCGGTGCCGTCGCTGCCCACCGAGAAAACACAGCACCCGCGCAGCCCGGCCAGCGCCGGGGCTGCGGCTAAGGCAAGCTCCTGATTACGCCCGCCCAGCCCATGGCCGGTCAGATGCACAACGGTCTCGCCGCCCGCGATAAAGGCCTGCCTGCGGCCCTGCCCTGCGTGGGTGCGGGCAATGCTTCCCAGAAGGCTGCCGGCCTCCCGGGCCTCACAGCAAAGGCAGTCTGTCAGCAAAACCGGCTCGTACCCTTCGGCGCGGCAGGCGTCCGCAGCGGCACGGCACAGCTCCCGCACGCTGCCGGTGATTTTTGTGGTCACGTTGGGCAGCGTTTTGGGCGTTTCCTGCCGCAGCAGAGCCGCAGCAGCAGGGGAGAGCGCCAGCCGGTATTTTTCCGCAATGGCAGCAGCCTGCGCACAGGTCGAGCTGTCCGGACAGGCCGGGCCGCTGGCGATCATATCGAGCGGGTCGCCGAGAATATCGCTGAGCACCACGCTGTACACCGCGGCGGGCGCACAGGCCAGCGCGAACCGCCCGCCCTTGACGGCAGACAGCCGCTTGCGGATCGTGTTGATCTCAACAATATCCGCACCGCAGGCCAAAAGCGCCTGTGTGATGGCCTGCAGCTCCTCAGCGGGCAGCAGCGGTTTTTCAAACAGCGCGCTGCCGCCGCCGGAGAGCAGAAACAGCACGGTGTCGCCCGCCCGCAGACCGCTGACAAGCGCCAGCGCCCGCTGGGTGGCCGCAAAGCTGTTGTCGTCCGGCACCGGATGCCCTGCCTCGCAGCAGGTCACGCCGGGCAGCGGCCCCCTGACATGGCCGTATTTTGTGATGACGATCCCGCCGTCCACACAGCCCAGCACGGCCAGCGCCGCGTGGGCCATCTGCCACGCGGCCTTGCCCGCCGCCACGAGAAATACACGCCCCTGCGGGTGAAAATGCTCCAAAGCGCGGCGCACCGCCTCATCCGGCAAAACGGACCGGATGGCCGCTGTCCAAATCGATTCTGCGCGTTGGCGCAAGAGCTGCTCCATTGTGTTGCTCCTTTCCTTTCGTAAAAGCAGGGGACAGCCGCCCGGCCCACTGCGGTTTGTCGCGCTGGGCGTTGTCAGGATATGCTCTGAGGCAACACCGCATAATTCCCGCCTTACGGCTTAAGCACCGCTCCGGCGGCTGCG
>OIDT01001276.1_pt1 | contig 9933 bp, 10 predicted proteins | sample 1581601 | NCBI WGS metagenome assembly OIDT01 (sample SAMEA3882515, study PRJEB24775) | human gut metagenome | biome: human-associated habitat; feature: intestine environment; material: feces | place: Netherlands | collected 2009/2010 | reverse complement strand
TCAGTTTAACAGATTTTTGGGGATTTTGCGACTGCACTTACAGGGTACTACTCCAGAAAAAGGGGCTCCGCCCCGAAACAAAAAAGGAGATTTGCAATGAAAAAAACTGTCACTCTGGCGCTCACCCTCGCGCTTGTGCTGGGCCTTCTGTCCGGCTGCGCCAACAATGACACACCGGCTGATAACGCCGAGAACAGCAAGGCAGCGAAGACTGCCGAAAACTTTACCGACGAAATGAAGATCCCCTACGCTGTCGACCTGTCCCCTGAGGACGGCGCGGACTCCGTGGAACGCAGCGGCGACCATGAAAACTCGCCCTACTTCGCCCACCCCGACGTCTACAACATGGAGTCCACGGACACGCTGACCGTGCTGACTCACTTCAGGACCATGCAGCAGACCAGCGAATGGTCCTGCGGCGTGACGGCGGCGCTGATGGTACTCGACTGGTACGATGCGCTCGGCGACTGGAACGAAGAGTCCCTCGCGGCGCTGCGCCACTCGCTCGACGGCACGGAGCTTGAGGGCTATCCCGGCACCACACTCAACCAGGCCATTGACATTTTCAACGGCGTAGGCGGTTTTGATATAATATCCTCCAACGACTATCCCGACGGCATCTGGCTCGACGATATTCAGGGCTGGCTGAGCGAAGGCAAGCCCGTTATGATCTGCTGGAACGACTGGGGCGGCCACTGGCAGACCATCATCGGCTACGATACGATGGGCACGGAAAATGAGAACGACGACGTCTTCCTCGTCGCCGACTCCTACGACACCACCGACCACAATCAGGACGGCTACGGCATCTATCCCGCCGAGCGCCTGATGTACAACTTCACGATGTACGGCGCGTTCCCTGAAAGCGAGGGTGGCAGCGACATGCTGTTTCTTGTCGCCTCTCCCAGCGCGAAATAACGATCCAAACGCAGCAAAAAGCAGCAGGCCGTCGGTCTGCTGCTTTTTTCGTTTCACTTACTGTCTGCAAATTTTGATAAGCAGGAGCTTTCCATCCCGCACGGAGATTTTCGCGGTCTTTCCGGGCAGGACCTCGTTGCTCACGCCGTACTGGTATTCGCACGTGATCTCCGCGCCGTCGAGCGGGTACTTCGCATCGCGGATCGTAATCCCCCTCGCACAGCCCGTGATATTGAGCAGCGAGAAAAACGGGTACTTATCCTCGATGGAGACTTCGTCCTTCGAGACGATCTGCATCTCCGAATAGTCGTCCACGATCTCCGCCTTTTTGCCGAGCGAATCGAGGTAGAGCAGGATCGACACGTTTCCGAGCGTGTGGTCGAGCCGCGCGCCGATGACGCCGATGAGCAAAAAGTCGTCATACCCGCGCTGTACCATCGTCTTGACGGCAAACACCGTGTCGGTGTCGTCCTTTTCACACGGGAGCACGATGGTCTCTACATCGAGGTGCGGATTGCAGTGCGAGTCAAAGTCGCCGACGATCAGCGCGGGCTTCACCCCCAGCGTCTCCATGTGCTTGAGGCCGCTGTCGCAGAAGACGATCGCATCGTCCGCTCTCAGATATTGCTTTACGCGCGCATAGTCGCCGATGTCCGCGCCGCCGACGATCACGCAGCGTTTTTTCTCGCTCACAGTCTCATCTCCCACGCCATCTGCCAGAAGGCCATCTCGTAGCGCGAGCAGACGATGAAAATGTCCTCCAAATGCCGGAGCTGCTCTTCCGTATAGTGCGCGGACAGGCGGTCGAGCGTTTCGATCAGGATGACATTGCCCGCGGCATACCCGTCTGAGGCGTAGCCGCGGATCCAGTCGCCGTAGAACGGGTCGTCGACCGACTCGGGGCGGTTCGCAACGATCTTCTTGGCGATGACCTCGTAGCTGTAAGCGCACGAGAGCACCGCCGCCAAGACCTCGACCTCGCTCTCATCATAGGCGACACGGACCATGTAGGACGTGTAGGAGAGATTATCGAGCGAGGGCTTCATCGTGTCGATCTCCTCCTGCGTCACTGCAAACTTACCCATGTAACCCTTGTGCACGTCCAGCTCGCCGTTCATCACGTTGATGTACTTGGCGAAGAGGTTCGCCGTCTCGACGCTTTTCGCCTTGGCGACGCCCACGGCGTAGGTCTTGGCATAGTCCTTGAGATACAGGAAGTCCTGCATGATGTAGTAGCGGAACTTATCACGCTCCAGCGTGCCGTTCTGGATGCCGAGCACAAAGGGGTGCTCGTTGTAGGCGTCCCAGATCGTTTTGCTGGCGTTCAGCAGTCTTTCAGATGTTTTCACTTGGTATTCTCCTTTGCAAACTCGCCCCGCAGGTCAAAATTGTGCTGCATGGGCCCCGCCCCCTTGCCGAGGTCCAGCATTGCCGACAGCGCGCCGGAGATGTACTCCTTCGCCCGCGCGACGGACTCGCTGAGCGAGTAGCCCTTGGCGAGGTTCGACGCGATGGCGCTCGAGAGCGTGCAGCCCGTGCCGTGCGTGTTGGGATTGTCGATGCGCTTGCCCTCGAACCACTGCATCTCGCCGCCTGCGTAGAGCAGGTCGTTGGCGTCGTTCACGCGGTGACCGCCCTTTAAGAGCACGGCGCAGCCGTAGGTGTCGCCGATGCGCTTGGCGGCGCGCTCCATGTCGTCCCTGCTCTCGATCTTCTCACTGGAGAGGATCTCACCCTCGGGAATGTTCGGCGTGATGACGGTCGAGAGCGGCAGAAGCTCGTCGATGAGCGTCTGCACCGCGTCGGTCTTCATCAGGCTCGAGCCGCTCGTCGCGACCATCACGGGGTCGACCACGATGTTCTTTGCCCCGTAGTGGCGCAGCCGCTCCGCGATCACGCGGATCAGGTCGGAGGACGAGACCATACCGATCTTGACCGCGTCGGGGAAGATATCTTCAAATACCGCGTCCAGCTGCTCTTTTAAGAATGCAGGCGTTGCCTCCTGAATTGCCCTCACGCCGGTCGTGTTCTGTGCCGTGAGCGCGGTGATCGCAGTCATGGCATAAACACCGTTCATCGTCATCGTTTTGATGTCTGCCTGAATACCGGCGCCTCCGCAGGAATCGCTTCCCGCGATGGATAATGCTGTTTTCATCGTTTTTCGTCCTTTCGATTCAAAATGCATCTCTTTTGTTATGCGACAGAGAGTGGTGCCCCCGGTCTGCCGCCCAAAGCCGCGGCTTTAGTCCGCCGCGGTCATTGCCCAGAATTGCTCCAATTGCTCAAAGCTCGTGATATAGCAGTCCGCCAGCGCTCTGACCTCGTCCTGGCGCTTCTCGCTCTCGTCGAAGACCGCCGCGACGGTAAAGCCGTCTTTTTTCGCAGTCTCAATGGCGTGGATGGCGTCCTCGAAGACCACGGTGCTGCCGCGCTGCGCGCCAAAATGCTCCATCGCGCGGCGGAAGATGACGGGCTCGTCCTTGCCGTGCCCGACCTCGCTGCATGTGAAGATCGCGTCGAAGAGGTTCTCAATGCCGCAGCGGCGCAGCGCCGATTCGATGAGATAGCGGTCTGTCGCCGTCGCGATGCAGACGTCGACGCCCTTTGCGCGCAGCTCTTTCAAAAACGGGACAACGCCCGGCTTTGGATGCACCTCGTCGCGGTAAAAATGCTCGATGATGCGGTCGATGCCCGCCATGATCTCCTCGGGCGTCTCCGCAAGGTCATACTCTTTTTTCAGGTGCTCCGCCGCCTGCAAGAGGCTCAGCGCGCGCACCTCCTCGCGCACGGTGGGCTTGGGCTCTTTGCCGCGCGAGCGCACATAGCTCTCCGCCACCGTGTCCCAGAGGTACATGGAGTCGAACAGCGTGCCGTCAAAGTCAAAGATCACGCACTTGAGCTTCATGCGTTCACCATTTTTTCCGACAGCGCGCGCAGCTCGCGGCATTCGCTTTCGATGTCCTCCGCCGAGAAGATGGCGCTGACCAGCGCCACACCGTCCACGCCTGTGCCCGAAAGCTCGAGGATGTTGCTCTTGTTGAGCCCGCCGATGGCCACGACCGGAATATCGACCGCGTCACAGATGGCCTTGAGCGTTTCCTTCGGAAGCACGTCGACGTCCGTCTTTGTCGAGGTCGAGAACATCGCGCCCACGCCGAGGCAGTCTGCCCCGTCGCGCACGGCCTGCTTCGCCTCTTCGACCGAGTGGACGGAAACGCCGATCATCATCTTGTCGCCGACCTTTTCGCGCACCTTCGCCGCGGCCATGTCCTCCTGCCCGACGTGCACGCCCTCTGCACCGCAGGCGATAGCGACGTCCACATTGTCGTTGATGAACAGCGGCACGCCGTAGCGCTTGCACAGCGCCGCGATCTGCTTCGCCTCTTCGAGGAAATCCTCGTCGCCGAGCTTCTTTTCGCGCACCTGCACACAGGTCGCGCCGCCCTTGAGCGCGCATTCGACCTGCTCGTATAAGCTCTGTCTGCCGACCCACGCGCGGTCTGTGACGGCGTAGAGCAGCATCGTCTTCTTATCGCACTTCATACTTTGCGCCTTCCTCCAGCTGTTCGGGCGTCATGTTGTAGATGGCGTCGATGATGTAATTGCGATAGGTGGAGTTGCCGTCCTGCGTGGAAAGGCGCGCGTGCGCGATCTCGCCGGCAAGACCCATGGCGCAGACCGCCGCCGCGGCAGCCTCCAGCGGATGCTCGGGGTTCGCCGTCACATACGCCGCCGTCATGGCGGAGAGCTGGCAGCCCGTGCCCGTGATGGAGGACATCATGGGGTGGCCGTTTCGGATGCAGTAGGCCTTTTTGCCGTCCGCCACAATGTCGATCGCGCCGGTGATGGCGATGACCGCGCCCGTCTTTTCGGCAAATGCCTTGGCGAACGCGACCGCGCTGTCAAGATTCTCCTCGCTCACCTTGTCCGCGACGTCAGCGTCCACGCCCTTGGTCGTGCCGCTGCCGGAGGCAAGGGTCTTGACCTCGGAGATGTTACCGCGGATGACAGTGAACTTGACCTCCTCGAGGAGCTTCTGCGCCGTCTCGGTGCGAAGCTTCGAAGCACCCGCGCCCACGGGGTCGAGCACGGCGGGGTGATTCAGCGCGTTCGCGCGCTTGCCCGCAAGGAACATCGACTCGATCGTGCGCTTGTTGAGCGTGCCGATGTTGATGTTCAATCCACCGCAGATCGTCGTGATCTCCTCGACCTCGCTCTGGTCGTCCGACATGATGGGCGACGCGCCGCAGGCCAGCACGATGTTGGCGCAGTCGTTCACCGTGACATAGTTCGTGATGTTGTGGATGAGGGGGCACTTACCTCTCACGTTTTCGAGCATTTCCTGAAACATATCTGTTTCTCCTTTCTGAATAAAAAACAGGAGGCACCCACAACGGGCGTCTCCTGTAAAAAGCCATGAGGTCAACTTCCTACGGCGGCATTACCCGCATCAGGTGAAAGGGTCGAAGTTGGAGCACTTCCTCTCAGCCCGCCTGCACGAGCTCCCCTGTTTTTTCTTGGACAATTGTATTATACGCTTTTTTTCGGCGTCTGCAAGGGGGAAATGATTCAAATGCCGCAACTCGTCGATCAAAGCGCTTCATTCATCCCGCCGCAGCAGTTTTCCGGAACGGTCAGCGCTGCAATTCACTCTTTGGTGAGCAGGCAGACGGCCTCGATATGTGTCGTCACTATGATAGGAACACATTGACTTTGCCTCGTCGGTTGTATGGGAACACAAACCAGCGTTCTGTTTTGCTGCCTTACTGTTCTTTCTCGGCGGCTTAAAATTGGTGCCGTCCAAACTGTTTTTGAATCCAGTCTTATAGATGAATGTCAGCATGGCCGGGTCTTTGTTACCATCTTCATCATACCCGCCGACGATCACTTTTTCAACTATGCTTTCAAAAACATAACGGTCAAAAGTGTCTAGCACTTCGTTTTCTTCCAGCGTCCTACGAAACTCTGCAATCCGCTTTTTCATAGTGCTTTCTGTTTCAGCAGATTCTTGCAAGCTCTCGCGCTGTTTTTGGAGCTGTTCAATCTGACTGCTTAAATCAAAATACTTTTGCTCGTATGTTTCTTTGTCAATGATTTCTTCCAGCCGCATATCAACCAGCTTGGCCCGCTTTGCGTCCAATGCAGCAATATCTTTCTCTACTTTCGCCAACTGTTTGCTTGCATTACTGTCCGAAAGGGTTTCTTCTGTTCGGGCAATAAATTCATCTAACACGTCTTTATTATTTTGGCACAGAAGCCGGTAGGATTCAATAAATGCCTGCTCAATGGTTTCCTCGGCAATTCCTTTACTGTCAGGACAAAACTTCTTGCCCTTTTTGGTGGCAGTCACACATTGCCAGATAACCTTGTTATACTGTGAACCGCTGTGCCAGCTTCGCCTTGTAAGTGTACCACCGCAGAAGCCACATTCCAGCATACAGCTAAAGGCATATTTCCGGCTGAATTTTTCACGTTTGCCATCCGTACCTAAACGGCGCGGCTTTGCGCGGCGCTTCAAAATCTCCTGTGCCTTTTCAAACATTTCCTCTGATATTATGGCCTCATGGTGATCCCGGATGTAGAACTGATCTTCTTCACCGAAATTATCCAAACGGCGCTTAGAGATAGGGTCAAGCGTAAAAGTTTTCCCCATCAAAATGTCGCCTTTGTATTTTTCATTTTTGATTATGCCGATAACTGTTGTTTCGGCCCATCGGGTGCTGCCGCGTTTGGTCTTGTACCCTAAGTTTTCAAGCTCCTGTGCAATTACGGAACCACCAGCCCCCTCGATATAGCGCCGGAAGATATACCGTACTATTTCAGCTTCTTCCTCATTGATCGAAATGCTCTTATCCTCTGGATGGTAGTCATACCCTAAGCAACCTTGGAACCCAACCAATTCACCGCGCTGCATTTTCATTTTCAAGCCCTTTTTGACATTTGCAGAGATGTTCTCAACTTCCTGCTGCGCCACAGAGCTTAAAATGACGAGAAGCAGCTCACCGTCCATTGTCAAAGTATTTATGTTTTCTTCCTCAAAGAAAACGGCAATTCCTTTTTCTTTCAGCATACGAACATACTTCAACGTGTCCAGTGTATTTCTCGCAAAACGGGAAATAGATTTAGTGATTATCATATCGACATCACCATTCATGCAGTCGTTAATTAACCGCTGAAAATCTTCCCGCTTCGTTACCTGTGTACCTGTAATTGCTTCATCGGCATAGATACCGGCTAAGTCCCATTCAGATTTGCTTTTAATCAAATCGGTATAGTGCTGAACTTGTGACTTGTAACTGTTGAGCTGATCTTCACTATCGGTACTCACTCGACAATAAGCAGCAACACGCAGGCGCTTTGCCAAATTTGTCCTTGCTCTGGACGAAAGCACATTACGCGCCTTGATGATTTCCACGTCTTTCATGGCGGCCCTCCTTTTTGTGTTCCTATTATAGTGTTATTATAACACATAGAGGACGGCAATTCAAGACAATAGATCAGAAACAATTTTGTAGTCTTTCATAAGACGACTTTTGATTAGGGAATATTCTCTATCAGAAATCAGCTTCTTTTCCAAAAGCTGTTTGAGAAAAGCAAGCTGCATACTATATCGAAGCAGATTATCTTTTTTCAAAGAAAATTCCCCCTTTCCATATCTAAAAAGAAAAGGGGCAGTACGGACGGCTGTTGGCGCAGCTCCACGGGAATTTCACCCCCGCGTGGTTCTCACGCGGCCCTACCTATTGCCTGCGACGCTTTTAACGCTCGGACTTGGAAACCCCGGAAAAAACGGAGCTTCGTTTAGCTATAAGGGAGTATCATTGTCGCTACCTCCGCTGTTTAAGAGCTGCCTTGCCCTCGGCCCGGTGGTTCTCGCTCTCTCATAAGATATGAGGTCATGGCGCACCACGCCGATGCGGAAGTTGCAGAATGTGTCCGCTGCCCTATGATGCGCCGCCGTTATCTTGCGGGCATTTTTGTCAAGGAACTGTGACGCCACAGACCTTTTGCCGGCGGGGAAAGGGTAAGCCGCTGCATCCAGCCGGGCGGTTATCGTTAAACTTTAACGATAGCTTGGATCAACCTGATTTCTAAGCACCGTTTCATGTACTCGTCCACACACAAACGAGGATAGCCGTCCTCGTCATAGAGCGTCCGGGTACACAGACAATTCATGTAATTGTCATAGTACCGAAGCAACCGTTCTACGGCTTGGGGATCGCCTGCACGGGCGGACACATACACTGAAAGGGGCAAAGGCTCTTTGCCTTTGTAGGCAGGTTCTTTCATCCGCGTCAACCTCCTTCCGGCATGAGCGCCATCAATTTTACACGCAACTCTTTCAGTGTCTTTGTCCTGTGACGCTGGACGGCGCTGCGGGACATCCCTGTGAGGCTGGCGATCTCGCCGTCTGCCATATCCAGTACGCAGTACAGGATCAAAATGCTTTGTTCCTGTTGCGGCAGGTTGGCAAAAGCGTCGGCCACAAGCTCGTTGTCGATATGTAAATCGTACCCATGAGAGCTAAACACAAAGCTGTCGCTGGGATAGCGGTCTACGGTGCAGAGCTTGTCCAACTCATGCTGCGGTAGGTCGCTGAACATCGTTTCACGATCTCTTTGACGCTTCATATTCCGCAGATAAGCCCGTGCCTCATTCTTCAACACTTTTTTGCAAAAGGCATCAAACTGGCCTTGTCCATAGTCGCGGGGGATAGCTTCCATCATTTTCACCCCCTTTCTGTTGGGGGATTGGGTGGTTCTCTCCCTTTCCGCTACTACTAATCCTGCGACACCCTTTGCTGCCCGCTGAACGCCTCCTTTTTGGACTTTTTTTGGAAAAACTTCCAGAGCAAATTTGAAACCGCAGGAACCGACAAAAAATGCCCAGCAGGTCATAGACCCACCGGGCAAAATAAAAGTAATATGAAGTTTATTTACATTGTATAGTTCATACTGCTGGCCGGAGCTGCCCCCTGTTGGGTACAGGCTTTTTTTAACAAGTTATGCTTTTGAAAAACAGGGCATATCAGCATGGCGGCTCCCTCCGTGGGCCGCCGATCCTGTGCCGGGCAAAGAGAAACGGCGGCCTTGATTTCTCAAAACCGCCGCTGGAATATGTGGAATGAGCGCACGAAATCAAACTGCCCGGCAACGGTTTTTTTCTTTTCTGCCGCCGGGCAGAATGTTACATATAAAACGGAATTGTCAAAATTCCTTTTTTGCAATAACTATGTATGAGGAACTATTTGTGTGTTCATAACAAGTCACATCAAAATGAACTGTTTCCAGAAACGCTATAATTTCTTTTTGAGAATATATTTTTACATCACCATCATTGCTGTATCAATTAGCGTTTCATGTTTGCATTTTGGACAGTACAGCGGGAAATTTTCAAGAACCGTATCTTCCCGGATTTTCAACCGGGTTTTGCAGCCACAGACGGGGCATAAAATCCATTGATATCACAAAAACATTTGGAAGCCGGAAAGCGCGTCTAAACTCTACGCAGTTAAGCCGCTGAATAGGCCACCATAGCGGGCTTCTGGCAAGCGATTGACGGGACGGTAGGGCCTTTCCTTGGGCTGGATAAAGCAGCACTGGACGATCTGCCATACCACCACTTCAAGGGGCTGGCCGTGGCGCTCGTACAGGGCCAGCAGGAAGCCCGGCAGCATGGCGAACACCATAATCAGGGCCGCCGCGCTGCCAGTCACCCGGCCCCGGAGCAAAAAATAAAGCGGGACGCCTACAAGAAGCGCACCGCCGAAGCAGATCAGTTGCCGTTTGGTAAGCCCAAACACAATCTTGGATTTTACACGGGTCAAATCCTTTGGGACGGTCACATAAGCCATTCAAATCACCTCGTTTCTGATACAGTTTCTTGTGGGGTCAGGGAAAGATCACTGTCCACCTCGTTTCCCCAAACGTCCCAGCCGGGCGCTTTCTGTCTGGCAAACAGCTCCACGCGGGGCAGATCGCCCGCCAGCTCAATGATTTTGTCGCGGGTTACGTC
>OIDT01001268.1_pt1 | contig 10014 bp, 6 predicted proteins | sample 1581601 | NCBI WGS metagenome assembly OIDT01 (sample SAMEA3882515, study PRJEB24775) | human gut metagenome | biome: human-associated habitat; feature: intestine environment; material: feces | place: Netherlands | collected 2009/2010 | reverse complement strand
AGCAAATAACTAAATATCAATATCTTATATTCATTATTTTATCTCATTCTTTCTCTTTTTCCATAGCTGCCATGAGTTGATAATGTTTTGCCACACCACATAACTACCCGGACCGACAGACGATAAAGGATTAAGATACGTAACCGCCATCCAAATAGCTAGTACTGTATTTTTTTGCCCCAATGCCTGTCCTGCACTTATACGGTCATTATATGCACTACCAATTCTTTTACCAAAATAAAATTGTAAACAACAAGTTACTAAACCGGCAAAAGCAATCAACATCTCTACCGTTACATCAGCAGTACTGTTAACCAAAGAGCGAGTAGTCTGCCCCATTACAATGGTCAATGCTACCGCCCATAAATAAAAAGCCGAAGTATGATATTTCAGTAAAAACTTGTGGAGCCGGGGAATATAATAACGGAATAATAAAGCGATAAAAAACGGTGCAAGCAACAATGGAAAAACCTTACTTAAAATCTTAAGAAAAGCAATACCAAAAGTAACATCTGTATGTGGTTCAACCAATGGAAATATCAAAGGAACTGCTATTGCAGCCAAAATATTTGAAAGCAATGTATAAGTAGTCAAACTGGAAGCACTTCCACCTAGTTTTCCCGTAATTACTGCCGCTGCCGTAGCAGTAGGACAAATAAGACAAACCATAGCCGCCTCGAATATCTCCTTATAAGATTCATCCATCGGACAAAATATTAACAACAACGCAATAATACCACAAGAAATGGCTTGAATAGCCAACAACCAGCCATGCCATACTCTAGGAACCAACTCTTTTGGTTCAATTTTACAGAATGTAAGCAACAATTGGGCAAAAATCAAGGAAGGAGTTAAAAAAGAAATCAACCCATTCATAAATGGCTTTGTCGGCTCCAGAAAAGTGAAGTTGGCAAAAACAAAATAACCGATAACTCCTGCAAGCATCGCTAGAGGTAACGTCCAATTCTTCATAAACTTAAACAAGTCCATCTTTCAATATTTATTTTAGAATACAAAATAAAAGAATTTAGTCCAAACACTCGTCTATTTTTCGGGTTTTGTGGCAAGTTTCGAATAAAAAACGCAAAACTTAAAGACAAAAGCCGAGTTTTCACTAAAAATCGCTACATTTGCAACTTAATTGATATGAAAACCGATAGACTTAAAATAATATTCCTGTTGTGTAGCCTGTGGCTGGTCTTTCCCTGTTTCTGCCTGGCGGCAAAGGGAAAGGACTTTGTAGTCGTCATTGATCCCGGTCATGGCGGACATGATCCCGGTGCTATCGGCAGACGTGGAAAAGAAAAAAACATCAATCTGAACGTAGCTTTAAAAGTAGGACAACTGATCCAAAATAACTGTAATGACGTAAAGGTAATATATACCCGGAAAACAGATGTCTTTATCCCTTTGGATCGTCGTGCACAAATAGCCAATAATGCCAAGGCCGATTTATTCATCTCTATACATACTAATTCCATAGCCCGTGGCAGAACTGTACGGGGAGCAGAGACTTATACGTTAGGACTCCACCGTACTGAAGAAAATTTAGAAGTTGCTAAAAAAGAGAACTCGGTTATTTTGATAGAGGATAATTATGAACAACGTTATGCCGGATTCAATCCAAATTCTTCTGAAAGCTATATTATTTTTGAATTTGTACAAGACAAAAATATGGAGAAGAGTGTAAAATTAGCCACTCTTATCCAAAAACAATTCAAGAATACAGCCAAACGAATAGACAAAGGAGTACATCAAGCCGGATTCCTAGTTCTACGTGCCACTTCCATGCCTAGTGTTTTGGTTGAATTAGGCTATATCTCAACACCGGATGAAGAACAATATCTTTTATCCGATGCAGGCACTACGGCGTTATCTAACAGCATTTATAAAGCATTCCTCAATTACAAGCGCGAACATGACGCCCCCATCGGCCGCAGCAGAGTACAAGAACAAGAATTACCGGAACCAGAAAACAAACCGAAAGAATCAAGAATAGAAATACAAACTGCGGAACCGGACACTGCAACGGAACCGGACAAGGTTACCAAAAAGTCTGTGCCTGCCACACAAAAAAAGATCACAGGCGACCAAGCCCGAACATCTGCCAAGCCTGTATTTAAAATACAAATATTGGTATCAAACAAAATATTGCCCAAAGGAAGTAAACAACTGAAAGGTGTATCACCTGTTAGCTATTACCGCGAAAAAGGACTTTATAAATATACTTACGGAGAAAATACGGATTATAATAAAATACTACGCATGAAACGTAATATTACTCCTAAATTTAAGGACGCTTTCATTATCGCTTTCAAAAACGGAGAGAAAATGAATGTGAACGAAGCCATCAAAGAATTTAAAAAGAATAGATAATATAAAAGGTATAATTGAAATGACGAAAGAGGTAAAAATAGGATTAATAGGCATCGCTGCATTGGCTATGCTGATCTTTGGTATCAACTACCTGAAAGGAATAAATATGTTCCAATCTGCCAATTACTATTATGTAGAATATACAAATATAAACGGATTAGCCGGATCAAGCCCCGTCTTTGCCAATGGTTATAAAGTAGGTACAGTAAGAAATATCAATTACAACTATGCAAAACCGGGACATGTCACAGTAGAAGTGGAAGTGGACAAGGAAATGCGTATCCCCAAAGGAAGTACAGGAGAACTGGTTACAGAAATGCTGGGAACGGTAAAGATGAACTTACTCCTTAACTTTAATTCTACAGAATACTATCAACCGGGAGATACCCTGCCCGGCAAAACGAATGCGGGGCTCATGGGAGCCGCTGAAGAAAAGCTAGTTCCTCAAATAGAGCAGATGTTACCCAAAATGGATTCTATCCTATATTCATTAAATAAAATATTAGCTGATCCTGCATTGAGTGCAACCTTGCACAACGCAGAAAAACTGACAGCCAATCTGGATGTGACAACACGTCAATTAAACATGTTAATGCAAAAGGATCTTCCGCAACTTACTGGAAAATTAAACACAATTGCTGATAACTTCATTGCTATCAGCGACAATTTGAAAGGTATTGATTATGCTTCAACGTTCAATAAAATAGACTCCACTTTATATAATGTACAAATGCTGACAGAAAAACTCAATCGCAAGGACAACAGTATCGGATTGCTATTCAATGATCCTACTTTCTACCAAAATTTGAGTGCGACGACAGCAAACGCTGCAACCTTATTGGAGGATTTGAAAGCGCATCCTAAACGTTATGTACATTTCTCTTTGTTTGGCAAGAAAGATAAGTAACATATTTGCTAATTTAAAAATATTCTAAATAAGTCTACTCAACCATTTTTCCACTTATTTTCAGTAAATGACTGCAAATAGGGAAGAAATACCATGTAGACTTATTTCATTTAAAATAAATAAAAGCCTATTTTGACTGATAGTCATCTAAGAATCAGTCAATTATCAAACAACAAGAATATTTCAAAAGCCTTTAGATAGAGGTTTTTATAAGTAACTGAAACTAAAGATATTACTCTTTAAAAATAAAAAGCAAGAAAAAAGCGATTTGTTTTTTCAGAAATTCATTTCGAAATTTGCATTGTAGAAGTTTCGCTTTTTATAATAAATGTTTCATATGATTGAAAACGATCACGTCGTTTTATGGGGTCGTTGCCTGAACCTTATCAGAGACAACGTACCAGAAACGACCTTTAAAACGTGGTTTGAGCCTATCGTACCGCTTAAATATGAGGACAAGGCACTGACAATTGGCGTCCCCAGCCCATTCTTCTATGAATTTCTAGAAGAAAAGTTTGTGGACTTGCTGCGCGCTGCCCTATATAAAGAAATTGGGGAGGGAACGCAGCTTATGTATTGTATCTTGACCGATAAGACCAACCATATAACTGTTAACATGGAGGGAAGCAAACGCTCTTCAGCACTACCCACACAAACAGTTATACGAGATGGTAACAAGGCACCTAATCCAATGCAGGCACCGGCTCCGCAGGATTTAGACCCACATTTGAATCCAAATTACAATTTTGAGAATTTCATAAAAGGAAATAGTAATGAGTTCTCACGTACAGTAGGAGAAACTGTAGCTAAAAATCCGGCAAAAACATTCAACCCTTTGTTTTTGTATGGACCATCCGGTGTGGGCAAAACTCACTTGACTAATGCTATTGGTACCCGCATCAAGGAATTATATCCTGAAAAAAGAGTATTGTACGTATCAGCACATCTGTTTCAGGTGCAATACACTGACTCTGTTCGTACCAATCATTTCAATGATTTCATTAGTTTTTATCAAACCATAGACGTTTTGATTATTGATGATATTCAAGAATTCGCCGGAGTAACCAAAACCCAGAACACATTCTTCCACATCTTTAACCATCTGCACCAGAACGGTAAGCAACTTATTCTGACTTCTGACCGTGCGCCGGTAATGCTACAAGGTATGGAAGAACGCCTTCTGACCCGCTTTAAATGGGGCTTAGTGGCCGAATTGGAAAAGCCGGACGTAGAATTGAGAAAGAATATCTTACGTAATAAAATACGTCGTGACGGTTTGAATATACCGGAAACAGTAATTAATTATATTGCTGAAAACGTAAATGAAAGTGTACGTGAATTAGAGGGCATCATTAATTCACTTTTGGCACAATCCATTATTTTCAAGCGTGATGTCGATTTGGATTTGGCTGAAAGAATTGTACGAAAAGCTGTACGCTGTTGTGAGAGCAAGCCTGTCACAGTAGAAGATATCATACAGAAAGTATGCAGCCATTACGAGATAGAAGAATCTGCCATCCATACTAAAACAAGAAAAAGAGAAGTGGTACAAGTACGTCAGGTAGCTATGTATCTGGCCAAAAAACATACAGACTCCTCTTCTTCCAAAATTGGTAAATTAATAGGTAATAAAGATCATGCAACCGTATTGCACGCTTGCAAAATAGTAAAAGACCAAGTAGAGGTTGACAAAGCAAGCGGATATTGAGGAAATTGAAGCTTCTCTCAAAAGGAAATAGAATAAAACCACAGAGGTGCGCAAAGGGCATTTTCTTTATTTCCCTCTGCGCACCTCTGTTTTAAGATTGATAGTTCCCGGCAATTCACTTCTCAAAACCCTGTTTCTTCAAGGTTTCTTTCAAAGTTACAGACATACATTCATTATCCGACTTCTTGTATCTGACCTCAGTAAATACCTGAGCCAGTGTTTCCTTATGATTTTCTTTAATAAACTGATGATTTTCCGGAAGTGACTCTTTATATCTATAAATACGATCAATATCCTCTTTGGTATAATCATGATACAATTCTTCATGCAAAATACCCTCTATAGGAAGACGATCGACTTGTGGAGGGCATTCATCCGGATATCCTACTGTAATAGTAGCCACCGGCATAACCAATTCCGGCAACTGAAGGATATCAATAATTTGATCAGGATTATAAATCGTTGTTCCCAAAAAACAAATACCTAATCCATTTTCCTCAGCCAATGTACAAAAGTTCTGAGTCACAAGCAATGCATCCGTAGCAGCATTCAAAAAAGAAATGGGATTGTCATAACCCGGTACCGCCTTACGCTCTCTGCACCATTTACTAAAACGGTTAAAATCCGCACAAAAAGTCAGTACAACCGGAGCACCTGTTACCATCGGTTGATTAAAATGGGCAGGTGCCAATCTCTCTTTCATCTGCTTGTCACGAGTCACAATCACACTATATAATTGCATATTACCCATTGTAGAAGCACGGAACGCCTTTTCAAGCAAATCATTTAACAAAGAAGCAGAAATATCTTCCTGCTTATATTTACGGATCGTCCGTCTATTATTTATCGATTCCATATATATTTTTCTTGCAAAGATAAAAAAAGAAAAGAGTAATAATGCATTTTTTGCAAAATATTATATGCTAAGAATCTGGCCTTTTCAACTAGTCAATCACTCATCCCCTCCATCAAAATTTTCAAAACAGAAAACTTCCACAAACAAGCAAGCATATATACCTTTTGATAATCAACAAATTAACAAATATTCTTGGATAACTTTCAATTTGTTGAAAACTTATCTGCTTTTTATTTTGTTAATTGAAAAAACATATATAGCTTTGCCGAAACTTTTATTATAATGAGTTGTAACTTCTACACTAAAACAACTTATTGATATTACAGTAAATCTAAAAATAAAAGTGGAAAGACAAACGTACACCTATGACGAAGCTTTTGAAGCATCTTTACAATACTTCAAAGGTGATGAACTTGCTGCAAGGGTTTGGGTAAACAAATATGCAGTAAAAGATTCTTTCGGGAACATTTTCGAAAAGTCTCCCGAAGATATGCATTGGCGCATTGCAAATGAAGTAGCCCGCATTGAAGCTAAATATAAGAACGGGTTAAACGCACAGCAGCTTTACGAATTATTGGATCACTTTAAATACATTGTTCCGCAAGGTAGCCCTATGACAGGTATCGGGAACGACTTTCAAGTGGCTTCCTTATCAAACTGCTTTGTCATTGGAATTGATGGAGCAGCCGACTCATACGGAGGTATAATCCGCATTGATGAGGAACAAGTACAATTAATGAAACGTCGTGGTGGCGTAGGACATGATTTATCTCATATACGACCTAAAGGTTCTCCGGTTAAAAATTCAGCACTGACTTCCACCGGACTGGTGCCCTTCATGGAACGTTATTCCAATTCAACACGTGAAGTAGCGCAAGACGGACGTCGTGGTGCTTTAATGTTAAGCGTATCCATCAAGCATCCAGATTCAGAAGCATTTATTGATGCCAAAATGACCGAAGGCAAAGTAACCGGTGCTAATGTATCCGTGAAACTAGATGATGCATTTATGCAGGCAGCTGTAAATGGCACTCCTTACAAACAACAATACCCGGTAGATTCCGATCAACCTGTTTTCACGAAAGACATTGATGCATCTGCGTTATGGAAAAAGATTGTCCATAACGCATGGAAGTCTGCTGAACCCGGTGTATTATTTTGGGACACCATCATCCGTGAATCCGTACCAGACTGTTATGCCGATTTAGGATATCGTACTGTTTCTACCAATCCTTGTGGTGAAATACCCCTGTGTCCCTACGATTCTTGTCGCTTATTAGCTATCAACTTATACTCATACGTAGTAAACCCTTATACAAAGGAGGCTTACTTTGATTTCGACTTATTCAAAAAGCATGTGGCATTGGCCCAGCGCATTATGGATGACATCATTGACTTGGAATTGGAAAAAATCGAGAAAATCATAGCTAAAATCGATTCCGATCCTGAAAGTGAGGAAGTAAAAGAAGCTGAGAAACATTTATGGGAAAAAATTTATAAAAAGAGCGGACAGGGAAGACGTACAGGCGTAGGTATCACAGCTGAAGGGGATATGCTTGCCGCTATGGGGTTACGCTACGGAACAGAAGAAGCAACAGAGTTTTCTGAACAAGTACATAAAACAATCGCTCTGGAAGCCTATCGTTCATCTGTTAACATGGCAAAAGAACGTGGAGCATTCGCTATCTATGACAGTGAACGAGAAAAAAACAATCCGTTCATCAACCGCTTAAAAGAAGCTGATCCAGAATTATATGAGGAGATGAAAAAATACGGACGACGTAATATCGCCTGCCTGACCATAGCTCCCACCGGAACTACCAGCCTAATGACCCAAACTACTTCCGGCATAGAGCCGGTGTTTATGCCGGTGTATAAACGTAGAAGAAAAGTCAATCCGAATGATCCTCAGACACACGTAGATTTTGTAGATGAAACAGGAGATGCATTTGAGGAATATATTGTATTCCACCATAAATTTGTGGAATGGATGACAGTAAACGGTTACGATCCCACCAAGCGTTATACACAAGAAGAAATTGACAAATTGGTAGAAAAGTCACCTTATTATAAAGCCACATCAAATGATGTAGACTGGCTGATGAAAGTAAAAATGCAAGGACGCATCCAAAAATGGGTTGACCATTCAATCAGCGTAACTATCAATTTGCCCAATGACGTAGATGAAGCATTGGTAAACCGCTTGTATGTAGAGGCATGGCGTTCAGGATGCAAAGGATGTACCGTTTATCGTGATGGCTCCCGCTCCGGAGTTTTACTTTCTACCAAAAAGGACAAGAAAGACAAAAAAGAAGAACTTTCCCCTTGCAAACCACCTACGGTAGTAGAAGTGCGCCCCAAAGTACTGGAAGCGGAAGTAGTACGTTTCCAAAACAACAAAGAAAAATGGGTTGCATTTGTAGGCTTGTTGGATGGACATCCATACGAAATCTTTACCGGTCTGCAAGATGATGAAGAAGGTATTTCATTGCCCAAATCGGTCACTACCGGACGCATCATCAAAAACATTGATGAAGAAGGCAACAAACGATATGATTTCCAGTTTGAAAACAAACGTGGATACAAAACAACCATTGAAGGTTTGTCTGAAAAGTTCAACAAAGAATATTGGAACTATGCTAAATTGATTTCGGGTGTACTTCGTTGGAGAATGCCTATTGATCGTGTTATCAAACTGGTAGATTCTCTGCAACTTGACAGTGAAAACATTAACACATGGAAAAATGGTGTAGAACGAGCACTGAAAAAATATGTAACAGATGGTACTAGTGCCGAAGGACAAAAATGTCCCAATTGCGGAAATGAAACTCTCGTATATCAAGAAGGATGCTTGATCTGCAAGACTTGTGGCACATCGAGATGTGGATAATGGTTTATTATATAATGTAACAACACAAAGGAAAAGCTCCTTCATGACTTTCGTGAAGGAGCTTTTTTATATAAACAAAATAAATCCCTTTTCTATCTTACCCCTACAATACGATGAAACCGTTCCACAATACGCCTTCCTAAATCCATACGCGTACTATCTACTTTATGAATGGCAGCAGGAGTCACATCATCTTTATATTTGGCTTTACCTACACGTATTTTCATCTTATCCAGATTACCGGAAATATTCACTCCAGCCTTAAAAGGCAAAGGCGATTTCAAAATGGATATATGATATTTAAAATTCATATCCAGTCCTTGCTCTCCCCCTATAGCAGCTTTATAACGATCTATAGACACTTGAAATGGATAAACAAGAACACTACCGTCATTAACAACTACATTAACCGAAATACTATCAAATACATTCTTCTTTTTATTTTTAAACATCAACATCTTTGAAATTTCGGCAAAGGTCTCACCATCCATCAACACCAAACTGTCCCCTTTTATATACATGGCCGAACGCAAAGTAGGTATACGAATATTCATATTTGAATCCAGACGTGCCTCTGCAGCCACATCAAACTGAACCCTTCCTTCAAAAGATCTCAACATAGGTACAATGGTATCCATTGAAGGTATAAAATCTACCAGCTTAGCTATATTTATATCCCTAATTTTAAAGTCAAAGCCTGTATATCCTCCTCTGACTGAATCCGCACGATATACCATAACCGCCTTCATATCAGCATCCAATGCACGCATTTCCAAATTTCTTAAATATAATGTACGATTTTTCAAATCTACCTTTCCACACACATCTTCAAATTCCACCTTTCCAAACACTACTTTTTTCAAATCTGTCTGTAATTCAAAATCCAAATTACCCGGTAACACAAACAGCTTCATTTCTGTTGGAGACACTGTGTCTGTCACCGCCACAGATACTGAATCTTCAGATAAAGAGAATGAATTTATCAATTGATTACAATCAATCATCTCAGAAGAGATTGCTAAACGCGCTTTTAAAGTTTCATTTTTAGTCATCGCACGATATAATCCCATTACCTCACCGGTAGCAACCATATCTGAATGCCCTATTTTCAAAGAGGCATTTCTTAATGTTATTTTCGGACCATCTACTGTTACAGCTGTCTTACGTACTCGTAAAGGTAAACCAAATTCAGGAGTATGTACCAACAACCTATCAAAACCAACAATTCCCCGAGGTATCCATAACGAATCATTTTTCTTTTCCAATTTCGCCTTAAT
>OIDT01001247.1_pt1 | contig 10189 bp, 10 predicted proteins | sample 1581601 | NCBI WGS metagenome assembly OIDT01 (sample SAMEA3882515, study PRJEB24775) | human gut metagenome | biome: human-associated habitat; feature: intestine environment; material: feces | place: Netherlands | collected 2009/2010 | reverse complement strand
GGTCATAAGCAGCGCATCCTCCACAGGATCACTGTAATATGCCTTACGTATTCCATCTCCGGTAAATCCCATACGTTCATAGAGACGGATTGCAGTCTCATTTCCCACACGTACTTCCAGATGGATTGTCGTAACCTCCCTCTCTGCTGCAAGGCGGATCAGGCTCTGCATCAGAAAAGCGCCAATTCCTTCTTTTTGTCTGTCCCTGCGCACAGCCACATTGGTAATATCTCCCTCATCCAGAACCATAAGAAGACCGCAGTAACCCAGAATCTTTTCTTTCTCTTCCACCACCAGAAACATGGCATCATCCCTGGTCAGAAAAGTAAAAAAACCTTCTTTTGTCCATGGCACATGAAAAAGATCCTGCTCAATCTCCATTACCTGATCCAGGTCATCCACAAGCATTTCCCGCAGGATCATATTTTTGTACCTGCCGGTTTCTGCTCTTTTTCTCTCTCTGCACGCTCACGCTCTGCCTGGGAAACGCGGAGATATTCCGGGATATGTTCCATAGCAGTCTCTGTGCGTCCTTCTTTATAATAAATACTGCCAAGAGCTGCCACTGCCGCTGCTCTCTGTTTATTTACATGAGCCGGTGCAAAAGAATACGGAACCTGCAGTTTCTCTGCGATCAGTTCACGAAATACAGGTACACCGTCTCCCAAAAATACGACCGCCTCACCTCTGCTGTTGATGTCCGCCGCAATCTCATCGATTCCCACGGCACACTCTCCGCGCAGCACCTGCATGTCGTTTCCATCAAAACGGTACAAACCGGTATAGGTCTGATTTCTTCTTGCGTCCATAAGCGGGCATACCATATCCCGGTGTCCCACCAGATTGTATGCAAGTGCGTCCACCGTCGGCACATTGAGGATCGGCTTCTCCAACGCGAGTCCCAGACCTTTTGCCGTCGCCGAACCAATCCGAAGTCCCGTAAATGAGCCCGGTCCGCCTGCAACCGCGATTGCATCGATACTCGAAAGATCCAGTTCGATCATGCGCGCCACCTCATCCAGCATGGGAAGAAGGGTCTGTGAATGTGTCTTTTTATAGTTTACGGTATATTCTCCCAGAAGGTTGTCATCCTCCGCGATTGCAACGCTCGCCACCAGACCGGAACTGTCCAATCCTAATATTTTCATTTTCTGTCCTCCTGATGCTCTCTTATGGTAATTCTGCGATAATCAAATCCCATTTCCAGATCTTTTTCTATAGTAACTTCGCTGCGCCGCTCCGGCAAAATCTCTTCGATCAGATTCGCCCACTCGATCATGCACAGACCATCCCCGTAGAAATAATCCTCGTAGCCGATCTCATCCATCTCCTCGATGTCCCCGATGCGGTAAACGTCGAAATGATAAAACGGCATCCTGCCCTCCTCATATACCTGCACGATTGTAAAGGTCGGGCTGGAGACTGGCTCCGTGATGCCAAGTCCTTCCGCAATTCCCTGTGTGAAGACTGTCTTTCCGACGCCCAGATCTCCCACCAGCGTATAGACGTCGCCGGGCTTTGCCTCCGCGCCCAGGCGTTTTCCAAGCGCGTGCGTCTCTTCCGGCGAATATGTTTCATAGATCTTTTCTGTCATATTTTAAAATCCCCATTCTCTACTTCATCTTCAAACGGTACGCCGGCAGATGTGCCGCAGCCTGTGTCTGCAGTGCCGCGTAGCTTTCCCCCAGCTGTGCTCTCGGAATGACATAGGCATTGATCCGGCTGCTGTACACCAGAACGTTGTGCTTCGTCGCGACCATTTTATAGATCTGCTCCCACGGAAGCAGCGCACTCTCTTCCTTCTGCGATACGTGCAGCCCCTCCTCGTCCACCTCATAGTGCAGCGTTCCCCGCAGCACCTCGGACATTGCCAGTGTGCGCTTCGACCTTAGGTACAGACTCACCGGAGGATAGACCAGAAATACGATGCCAAATACAATATATAATGCGGTGTATGCCGCCTCGATCTTCCCGCAGGTCACTCCTGCCACCACAAAAATCAGGATGGAAAACGCAATGGAAAACCACCCGTGAAATCCGGAGTAGGTCTGGTACATATTAAACCGGTACATATCTTCTGCTGTCAATGTAATATCAAACTTTAGCGGCATAACATTTCCTCCTGTCTATATCTAAGCTAGTATAGCATTTTTCATTCCAAAAGAAAAGGGGCTGTCGTCTAAGACAGCCCCTTTTCTAGCGGTTCGCTCCTTTCAGAATCGGCGAAATGTGTTTGTATACCAAGAATGTGATTACCACGGAAAACAGTCCCTTCACGATGGTAAACGGCATATTGAAGCACACCAGGCACTGCAGAATGCTCTTCATGGATGGTACGATCACCTGATAAGCGCCGAGCACAGCTTCTTCCGGCATAAAGTTGTAGTATACCGGATATACCAGGAAGTAGTTGGATACCACGGAAAATACACCCATGATCACCGCACCGAACAGGGATCCAATCAATGCGCTTCTGCGGCTCTTTTTGTGGCGGTAAATCAATCCTGCCGGAAGTACGAATGCTACGCCCAGAAGGAAGTTGGAAAGCTCACCGACGCCGCCGGTTGTTGTAATAAACAGATGAAGCACATTCTTGATCAGACAGATCAGAATGCCGCATACCGGTCCCATGGAAAATGCACCGATCAGTGCCGGGAGCTCTGAGAGATCCATCTTGATGAAAGCCGGCATAAACGGAACGGAAAAATCCAGGAACATTAAAATAAATGCTACTGCGGAAAGCATTGCCGTGACGCTCATGTAGCGAACGCTCGAAATACTGTTTGTTGTTGTCCTACCTGTGATTGTACTGTTTGTGTCCATAATGACTCGTCTCCTTTTCTCTGCAGGAATTCGAGGTATTCTCGCGTGTCAGCCGTCTTTCAACGGATTGCATTCCGGCAGCGGAACAGCGCTTATTCCCGCCACACAAAAAGCCCCGGATGATCTCTACATCCGGGGCGTTAAATTGCATTCTTAAGACCCTGCTGCCGCAGGTCCTCCTAACATGCTTCTCTTCTCTCATCCAGACTATACTGTCGGTCCCGGATTCACACCGGCTCAACTGCAACTGCAGCTCACGGACTGATCTGGCGTCTGCCAGAATCACCGTCGGTCGGGAATCTATGCTTCCATCTCTGTGAACTCATATCACCCTGCCCCGAAGAATTCCTATATTTATTTTGCTTCTATATTGTATGCCCATACGGGCATACTGTCAACCCTTTTTCTCTATCCGTTCAGCTTCATCGTCAGCTGGATGCGCTGCTTTTTCGGATCAACGCTTAATACTTTCACTTCCACAATATCCCCGACGCTGACAACTTCGAGCGGGTGCTTGATAAACTTGTCGCTCATCTGTGAAATATGCACCAGTCCGTCCTGATGAACACCAATATCGACAAACGCGCCAAAATCAATGACGTTGCGCACGGTTCCTTTCAGAATCATCCCCGGCGTCAGGTCTTTGATCTCAAGCACATCGCTGCGCAGAATCGGCTTTGGCATGTCCTCTCTCGGGTCTCTCGCCGGCTTCTCCAGCTCCTTGACAATGTCCTGCAGCGTCATCTCTCCCACACCCAGTTCTTCCGAGAGTTTTTTGTAGTCATGGATCTTTTTGGAAATGCCCTCTACCTTCCGCTCTTTTACGTCAGATAACGTATAACCCAGCCGCTCCAGAAGCCTCTTCGTGGCATCATAGCTCTCCGGGTGCACACCAGTCGCATCGAGCGGATTCTTTCCGTCGCCGATCCGCAGGAATCCTGCGCACTGTTCATACGCCTTCGGTCCCAGCTTCGGCACCTTCAAAAGTCCTGCACGGGATACAAATCTGCCGTTTTCCTCGCGGTAGGTTACAATATTTTTTGCCAGCGTCTTGCTGATGCCGGAGACGTATTCCAGAAGCGATGCCGATGCAGTATTCAAATCCACGCCGACTTTGTTCACGCAATCCTCGACCACGCCGCCAAGTGCTTCGCCCAGCTTTTTCTGGTTCATGTCATGCTGATACTGTCCCACACCGATGGACTTCGGATCGATTTTAACAAGCTCCGCCAACGGATCCTGCAGACGGCGCGCCATGGACGCTGCGCTTCGCTGTCCCACGTCAAAATTCGGGAATTCCTCCGTGGCAAGCTTGCTGGCAGAATAGACTGACGCGCCCGCCTCATTGACAATAATGTACTGTACTTTTACCGGAAGTTCCTTTAACAGGTCCACAATGATCTGTTCGGATTCCCGCGATGCCGTTCCGTTTCCAAGGGAAATCAGGGTAATGTGATATTTGGCAATCAATTTCTTTAATACCGCTTTTGCCTCCGCCACTTTATTCTGCGGAGCCGTCGGATAAATCACCGTCGTATCAAGCACTTTTCCGGTCGGATCTACCACAGCAAGCTTACAGCCTGTCCGAAACGCCGGATCCCATCCGAGCACCACCTGTCCGGCAATCGGCGGCTGCATCAGCAGCTGCTCTAAGTTCTTTCCGAATACACGGATGGCGCCGTCCTCCGCACGCTCGGTCAGGTTACTCCGGATCTCACGCTCGATCGCCGGTGCAATCAGACGGTCATAGGCGTCTCTCACCACATCGCGCAGCACCTCATTCGTCTGCGGGTTGTCCCGGACAATCATCTTTTTCTCCAGATAGCGCAGAATGTCCTCCTGCGGCGCTTCGATCTTCACGGTGAGGAATTTTTCTTTTTCTCCGCGGTTCACCGCCAGAATCCGGTGTCCGGCAAGCTTTGCCACCGGCTCGTCAAAATCGTAATACATCTCATAGACGGACTCCGTCTCCGGGTCTTTGGCAGTAGAGGTCATCCGGCCTTTTTTCACCGTGAGGTCACGGATGTGCGTACGGTAATCCGCCTCGTCAGAGATGGACTCCGCAATAATATCCGACGCTCCCGCAATCGCCTCCTCGGCGGTTGTAACTCCCTTTTCGGCATCCACGTATTTTGCCGCCTCTTCTATGAGCGGCGTTTTTATCATCTGCAGTGTAATCACACCGGCAAGCGGTTCCAGTCCCTTTTCCTTGGCGATCGTGGCGCGCGTTCTGCGCTTCGGCTTGTACGGGCGGTATAAATCCTCCAGCAGAACCATCGTCTCCGCCGAAAGGATCTGCGCTTTCAGTTCGTCCGTCAGCTTCCCCTGCTCCTCAATGCTGGCGAGCACCGTCTCCTTGCGCTCCTCCAGTCCTCTTAAATAGGTAAGGCGCTCCGACAGGTTACGAAGCACCTCATCGTTTAATGCGCCGGTCGCCTCCTTCCGGTAACGCGCAATAAAAGGAATGGTATTGCCTTCATCGATCAGCTTGACTGCTGCCTCTGTCTGATGGCGCTTAATCCCCAGTTCCTCAGAAATTTTTGCAATAATATCCATATCTGTCCTCCAATTTTTACCGAGTCTGCTCCCAGTATACCGAAAATCCGCTGTAATCTCAAGTGCCTTCCTCATTGTCTTTTTGGCTTTCCCATGTTACAATAGACAAAGTTATCCTGCGATATACTGGCAATACCGGCATATCGGGAAAGGTCTGATTATCATGAACAACAAACGACGTTCCCAGCGAATGGAAAATGCCGCTCTGCTTCTCGGCGTGATCGGGGCAGCTACTTTTTGTCTGGTCTATCCGGCACTGATCTGCGGATCTCTTGCCATCGTTTTTGCACTTTTATCCCGGGGCGGCGAGCGCACGCTGACCTCCCGCGCGAAAATTGCTCTGATCCTTGGCGCCATTGCCCTGGGCATTGTCCTCGCCATGATTATTTACACATTTGCGATTGCCGAATTATATTATGGCGGCGTGGAAAATATGGCGCGTCAGGTATACGGCACGCTCGGCATCGATTTTGATACACTGATGAATTCCCTAGGCCAGTAAATCCACATGCCACACAAACAGGGCAAGATTTTTGACCAGGCAGTTGACCACGATCAAAAGCAGGGCGATCCATATATAGACATCACGAAAGCGCAGGGCAATCCGTATCCGGCTTCCGCTCACGCGTTCAATGGTCTGGCTGATCATAAACCAGCCGCTAAGCAGCGCCGCATACGGCACAAACGGGTGCAGCACAAAGGAGCGCAGCCATTTGCCGGCAAGCAGCGCCCTGACGGCTCTTGTCCCGCCGCACCCGGGGCAGTACGCTCCGGTCAGCGCATGAAACGGGCAGGGCAGCAAAAATTTCCAGACCGGAATTCCTGTTACTCTGACAAACAAAAACAGCGCCGCGAAAATTCCCGCCGCGCACCAGCCCATAATATAAAAATCCCGGTCTACCCGTCTATCCGTCTGAAACATTCCGATCTCCATTCCTATCTTACTCCCTGCTATTATAACCGCCGCATTTTCGGTTGTAAAGCACGCGCACGTTTCTGGATTCCAAATCTCTTTAACTGCCAGTAGCATATCACAGTCTTCCATGCTATAATGTTCGCGAAGGCAAAAGTGAACATGTATCGAAGCCGAATGCAGATGCTTGCAGCTGCGGGCGGCTTCGGTGCATGTGAACGCGCCCGCGAGTCTGGGAAACCGAAGGTTTTCCAGACTTTTGCCGAAGCGCAAAAACCTTTACCAAACCATACACAAATATCACATCCACAGGAGTCTACACATGTCAAGATCATCCAGCGAATTAAAACGTATTTCACGCGACATTTTAAATAACCGTTATTCCGTACCGATGGCAGCATTTCTGACTGCCTCCTTAATTCCGACGCTCATCGAGATTCCGTTCTCCATGACGCTCGGCGATTATCCCGGCACTCCGCAGCTTATCATCAGCACGATTGCAGATATTTTAATTCTTCTGATCGCCCAGATGCTAGACACCGGCGTTATGCTGGTTCATATGAATATGACGCGCGGTCAGACATACCGCATCCGTGATGTTTTTACACCATTTCGCAATGGCGCAGAGCGCTTCTTTCTCGCTGCCGTTCTGGTGATCGCAGGTATTCCTGCCATTGCCGGTGTTCTTTATTTTTATAAAACCGGTGTCTCCGGTCTCTCCGGTGCCCTGCTTGCTGCCGGAAGCATCCTCGGTCTGATTTTTACTTTCTATGTGCTGCTTACCTACCGCATGGTTTTCTTCTTTCTTTTAGACCATCCGCATTTAAGCGTGCGGGATGCTTTTCGCACCTGCCGTAAATTTATGCGCGGACGACGCAGGAAGCTGCTTTACATTTTATTCAGCTTTCTCGGCTGGGGCGCGCTTGCCATCTGCTCTTTTGGCATTGCGGCTCTCTGGATCAGTCCTTATATGACGCAGACGCTGCTCACTTTCTATCTCGACGGTACCGGCGAACTGGACCAGATTCCCGTCCGCGATTACGATCAGGAGGCAAGACGCTTCACCGGATCTATTTTTTGATATCTTATGGCAAATCAGAAGTTCTGATTTGCCATTTGTATATACGCAACTACCAATCATTTCACATCAGGAGGAGTTTACTATGAACGAAAAAGACGGAGCAATCCGCGACGCCAGCGTACTTGGCGTACCAAAAATGCTGATTCTTGGCCTGCAGCATATGTTTGCCATGTTCGGCGCAACCATTCTTGTACCAATTCTTGTCAACAGCTACTTCGGCGAAGATGTTCTACATGTACAGGTTACATTGATCTGTGCCGGTATCGGAACTTTATTTTTCCATCTATGTTCCAAATTCAAGGTTCCGGCGTTTCTCGGTTCTTCCTTTGCCTTCCTCGGCGGTTTTGCCACGATTGCAAACATGGATTCCGGTGTATTCGCCGACATGTCCAACGCTGACAAACTTTCCTATGCCTGCGGTGGAATTGTTGTCGCGGGTCTTTTATATCTGATTCTCGCCCTGATTATCAAGCTTGTCGGTGTCAAGAAGGTCATGCGTTTTCTTCCGCCGGTCGTAACCGGTCCGATCATCATCTGCATCGGACTGAGCCTTGCCGGTTCTGCCATCAACAACGCTTCCACCAACTGGCTTCTCGCCCTCATCGCTCTGGTTACGATCATTGTTTTCAATATCTGGGGCAGGGGAATGTTTAAGATCATCCCGATTCTGATGGGCGTCATTATTTCTTATATTGCCGCATTGATCTTCAACGCCATGGGCATGACAAACGCAGACGGCTCCGCCATTCTTTCTTTTACCGACATCGCAAACGCTTCCTGGGTCGGCGTACCGGCATTTTCCCTCTGCAAATTCAATCTGTCCGCCATTTTGGTCATGGCTCCGATCGCACTCGCAACCATGATGGAACACATTGGCGATATTTCTGCCATCTCCGCGACGGTTGATCAGAATTTTATCGAAGATCCAGGACTTCACCGCACCCTGATCGGTGACGGACTCGCCACTTCCCTGTCCGCTCTCGTCGGAGGTCCCGCAAACACCACCTACGGCGAAAATACCGGCGTGCTCGAGCTGAGCAAGGTATACGATCCAAAGGTCATCCGCATCGCAGCCTGCTACGCCATCATCTTAAGCTTTATTCCGAAGATGGCTGCTGTGATCGGTTCCATGCCGTCCGCTATCATCGGCGGTGTCAGCTTCATGCTCTACGGTATGATCTCCGCCATCGGCGTCCGCAATGTTGTGGAAAATCATGTGGATTTTACGCAGTCACGCAATCTGATCATCGCAGGCGTGATCTTCGTGTGCGGTCTTGGTTTCTCCGACGGTCTTACCTTTACGATCGCCGGAACCTCCGTCACACTCACCGCGCTGGCAGTCGCAGCGATCGCAGGTATTTTCTTAAATGCCATCCTGCCAGGCAACGACTATCACTTCGGAAAAGACATCACAGGTGACGCGAACCGCGGTATTGACATGAAGCCGAATCTTCACGAAGATACCAGCTACGCAGATACAGAGGAATAAACATACCGCCAAAAGCGGAGGCGGCAGGGAACAGTGCCCGGATGATGTAAAAGTTTTCTGACGTTTCAGGATGCAACCGGAGACGGTCATTCTGATCGCAAAATCCGGTATTTCTAATCCGCACCGCGTTTGACATCCTCGATGATCCGTGTCTTTCCAAGTTTTGAGCACTCCGCGAAATGTGGCCGCACTCCGCAGACAATTTAAGGGCTTTCGTGTGTGCCCCTTGTCGACACCGCTAAACAAAACATAACCGCGCGAAGCCGATGTCTGAGTTGGCATCTGCCCTATTTTCAATAGCAGATGCCAGCGAGTTTCGGTTCGCGCGGTTTTATATTGTCTGTGAAGCGGTGCCGCTAGGGGCACCAGGAAGTCCGCTCATTGTCTGCGGCGTGACGGACACATCCCGCGGATTGTCAAAACGTGGCCAAGACACAGAATCCGATGTCAAACGCAGTGTGGAAGAAATACAGGGATTTTGCTCAAAAGAATGACCGTCTCCGGTTGCACTCTGAAACGCTGTAAACCTTTTTACATGATGCCCGCGATCCCTGCTGCTTCCACTTTCCGCGGTATTTCTTAAATGTAGTGCAGATGAATCTCTCCGAAGTTCGCGGAGCCATTCAGATACAGCACCGTGCTGCTCGTTCCGATGCTGCTGCCGGTCTCACGGATGGCGCCGAACGAACGGTCCAGATTATTCTGAATCTTCCATTCTTTCGGGATGTAAAGGTTGGTCTCCCCGAAATTATTCTCCACACTCACATTTGCAGAACCTTCCTGCACGATCGCATTGTCGAAGTACACGGAAAGTGATCCGAAATTGTTTTCAATGGCAGCGCGTCTGAAGTTGTCGGAGTTGATGTAGCGGATTGCGGAACCGAAGCTGTTCTCACACCGGATCTCTTCGCCGGTATACTGTTCACTGCTGGATGTCCCGACATTGCCGGTCACCGTCTTCCATTTCCGCTTTTTCCCGCCGAAAATGAGTGACAGACCGATGCTTCCGAGGAATGCCGCGCCGAGCACCGTCCACGGCGTGAGTGCCGTAATTCCAAGCGGCTCATCGTATATGATACAGATAAACGCAATTGAGAACAGGATTTCCCAGAAATTCACATTGCGGATTCCCTCGACAAAAAGCCAGAGGAAAAATACGGTCAGAATAATGCTGAACACGCCGATATCCGGCAGAATTCCAAATTTGCTTATAACGACATACACTGCTGCGAGGATAAAAAAGATTCCCCAGAATACTTTGCTACTTTTCATGATGCAACCTCTTTTCTTCTAATTTTTGAGTCAACGGTTTATAGTAATACCGCGA
>OIDT01001227.1_pt1 | contig 10372 bp, 7 predicted proteins | sample 1581601 | NCBI WGS metagenome assembly OIDT01 (sample SAMEA3882515, study PRJEB24775) | human gut metagenome | biome: human-associated habitat; feature: intestine environment; material: feces | place: Netherlands | collected 2009/2010 | reverse complement strand
CAATGATGGATTTCATCAGCAAGGCTTGTTCATTATTCAAAGCACCGCACACATCTGGTGTATGAGGAGGCCGCCAAATTGTACGCCGGAAGCCAGAGCATGGAATTGACGATGAGCAATATTTTGCAGAGGACAGATCTCTATTTGCAGGGCGACGACATTATTTGGCATCCTGACAATGATGGACATCGACAAGCTGAAAGAGCTTTCCAAAATAGATGCAAAAACGCCGCTCGAAGCAATATCTTCGGGCGGCGCAGTATTGAAATTATTTCATGGTAATGCTATATTTCAGCGCAGCGATGGCATTTTCAGCTTTGCAAGGTCGCAGAGGACGGGGATGGGGGCCGAGGCCCATGCGTGGCAAAGGCTTGTATTCCACTTCTGGTCTTTGCCCCATGCTTCATAGGCCGTCGTTGCGCCTTCCTGCAGCATTTCGTACCATGAATGTTCGGAGTGATTGGTGATGAGGGCATACGCGTCTTGTGGGCGCCCCAAGCGGATCAGCGCATACAACACAAAGTAGGAAACAAACACCCCGCAGCACAAGCCCTTACGCATGATGAAGTCCGCAATCTGGTTTCCTTCCGGCGCAAGGCCATAAAATGCCGCAAACGCATTGGCGTGCAGGGAGCTGTGACTGCTGACAAGGGAGTCTGTGAACAGGCCGGTCGCTTCATTGTAGAAGCCTCGGATAAATGCCTGCCGCAGCGCCGCGGACTGCGGCGTGCAGGGCAAATCAAGAATCTTGCAGATTTCCTCAATGCACTGTTTCATGCCGATGTACAGTGCATTTATGACGTTGTGGCATCCGTCGCCTACAACAGGCTGCGGCAAATCGAAATCGTAGTTATCCCGCAGATTTTGGGGCCAATCCACAAGATTCCATTTGGTTTTAACATTTTCGATCAATCCGTCTTCCCTGCGGAAACGGTCAAAATACTCACTGATCCCCTGCGCATAGGGCAGCATATCGCGCAGGAATTCTTTATCCCCTGTAAAGCGGTAGTACAGCAGCAGCTGATAGGGGTAGAGCAATGAAAAATCGGCAATTTCCTGCATAAAGTTTCCGGGCGCGACAGCCATCATGCCCGGGCAGATCACCGTAGAATGAGAAAAATCCAGCAGTGCCTTTTTGAACAGCTTCGTATCCCCTGTCAGGCAATACAGCGCATGAGCCGTCACGGTGAGGTCGCCCAGATATTGGCCTTTCTCTCTGCTGGGACAATCCAGAAATGCTTCCTGTGAACAGTTGCGCACCGCATTTTTACAAATTGACCAGATCCCACGCACCAACGGATCATCTGTTTGGAAAGCACAGGGCACTTCCGCAAACGGGTAGTGTCGGAAATTGACCTTGAATTCGGACAGGCGCGGTGCGTCGGGGCTTTCCGGTGCCGTGGAGAAAAGGATTTGCACATAGCGGAAGCATTTATATTCAAACGGTTCCAGCTCATTTTCTCCATCCGCCAAAATCCAGCGGTCCTCATAGTTGCAGTTACAGCGCATTTCATAGCGAACGGCGGAGGAAGATTCCAGTTCCTCCCCAAAGTGCAGCGTGAGCACATTGCCGGCCTTGCCAACGGCTTTCATGGAAAAAGTACCCGTCAGTTCTTCCCCAAAATCCAGCAGCCAGCCGTTTTCCGTGCGGGACGTTTGTACGGGGAAACGCAGCTCGGTCACAACGTTCGGCGTCGGTTGCGGAATCAAAATGTGGTCGTCATTCTCCTTCACCGGGGCTTTGCACCAATCGGAATCGTCGTAATCGAGCAGCTTCCAACCGTGCAGCTTGCGGCGTTCATCAATGATTTCGTCAAATTGTGTGTCGTAGGCAATGGTGCGGCTATAACTGTATTCTTCGGCGCGCGCGCAAAGCCAGTCCTCGTCCAGAAGCTGTACGCCGTCTGCAAAGAGCTCGGCGATCAGTCCCTGACGCTGGTCGCCGCTGTTGTAGGCACGGTTGACAAGTCCCTGATAGTAAACATGGATCGCCAGTTGGTTGTTCCCCTGTCGCAGCCAGGGAGTCAAATCCACGACATTATAGTAGTAGCAAAATGCATAGGAATTTGCCGGTCCCTGCGTCACGAATTGCCCGTTGACATAGAGCTTGTAATAATCATCCGCGGAAATCCGCAGCAAGGCGCGTTTTGGCGCATTGGCGAGAACGACTTTTTTGCGAAACAGCGCATGGTAGTTTTTTAATTCTTCCCGATGCGGCGGCATTTTAAAGTTCGGGTCCAACTGCCGATGCAGCAAAGCCAGCTGCGGAGCATCGTGAAATTCCGGACTGCAGAGCCAACGGTTTTGCCACTTTTGTGCGATTATGTTATTCATATTATAGTGGTCCCTCTTTCTCCATCATGGTTTTAAATTCCGTCGGTGTACAGTCGTAATATTTCTTAAAGCTGCTGGCAAAATAGCGCGGGTTGCTGTATCCGCAGGCCGCGGCGACATCTTGAATTTTCATGTCGGTCTTCAGCAGCAGGGAGCCCGCTTTTTCCATACGCCGATGGATCACATATTCCATCATTCGTTCGCCTGTTTTTTGCTTAAAGACCTGACGGATATAAGCGGCGCTGAAATGCAGTTTGTCCGCGATCCATTCCAGCGTTAAAGTTTCATTGTCCAGATTGGCTTCAATCATCGCCTTGACATTTTCCACGATTTTTTCGGTCTGCTGGCGATTGTTATGCTCCAGAAACGGCTTGTGACACAGCGAAAAATATTCCCGCAGAAGTTCTCTGATCTCCAGCAAACTGGCGTATTGCAAACGCTCCTTCATCCGGCGCTGGATTTCTTCGTTGGTGCGTTCCGGATCCAGTCGTATTCCGTTCCGCTCTACTTCATTAAAAATCGCATAGACCAGTTCTTCCGCAGAAATCCAGATGAAATCCGTTTGTTTTGGGGAAACCGTCGCATACACCTGCATCAGTTCATCCAAACAGCGCATGGACTCCACATCGTGCCCCATGCGGACAGAGAGCAGGATCTGCTCTTTCAGCGCTCGGATTCGCTTTGCAGTATCAGGAGCTTCGTCGGCCGCATCGCTATGCGGTTCCTGCCCGCAGACGATCAGCGTCTGGTCGATGGACGTCAATCTGCGCCAGACTTCCAGCGCCTCCTGGTAGGAATCCTTCAACTGCTCCCAGGTGTCGTACACGCCGCCGATAATACAGACGACGCGGATTCCGTAATATCGGGCCATACTTTTTTGAAGGTGCTCCATGCCGCTTTTGACCGCAAGGAAAAATGTCCGCCGCTCTTCCGCACTGCCAAACAGCGCCAAAATAACCCCGTTGCCCGCCATATTCAAGCCCTGCGCCCGAATTTCCTTCGGAAGACAGCTTGCGCTGAGCAGTGTGACCAGTTCATCAACGTTTTCCTGCTTTTGCGTGTTCCATCGTTCGGACCCCATATAAAAGGGCAGCTTTAACAGGCAGATGCAGTAATAATCGGCGGAAGTATCCAATATCTCATTGGTCGGGCGCTTTTCTTCCCGCCCTTCCAGCACCGCCCGCAGCGTATGCGCCTTCAGCAGCGACGCTCCCTCTTCCACCTTTTCCTGCAGGAGCTCCATATTGTCAAGGAGAATTTGTTGTTTGTTCAAATCATCCTTGATTTTATTCAATACGGTTTCCAGTTCCATTGGGTCAAAGGGTTTGAGCAGATATTCCGATACGCCCAAAGCGACGGCTTTTTTGGCATAGGCAAATTCGTCGTACCCGCTGATGATGATGGTCTTGAAAGGCAGCCCTCTTTGGGCTGCTTCCTGCAGAAAAACCAGACCATCCATAATCGGCATGGCAATGTCCGTGATAACGATGTCTGGATGGCGTTCTTCCGCCAACTGAAGCGCCTCTTTTCCGTTGACGGCACTGCCCACCACTTCCAAATCGGGCTGAGAACGGCGGATATAGCCAACCAGAAGGCTGCGCATTTCCGATTCGTCCTCTACGATCAGTATTCTGTACATTTGTCTTTCTCCTGCATGCACTTGGGGATCGTCAGCGTTGCCCGTGTCCACTCGCCTTCACAGCTCTCATAGTGCAGCCCATAGCCTTCACCGTAATACAGCTTGATTCGCTCGTTCACGTTGAAAATTCCATATCCGTCGCTGTGCTCTGTCGTTCCAATCTCCAGCGCACGGTTGATACTCTCCACCTTGTCCCTGCTCATACCGACGCCGGTGTCCTCCACCGTAAAAAGGATTTGCGGAGAGCCGTCCGGGGATTGTTCCTCTCGCGCGCGGAGCACAATGCGGCCTTTTCCGTTTTTCTCTTTTATCCCGTGGTAGATGGAATTTTCTACCAGCGGCTGCAGCACCAGTTTTAGGATGGTGCAGGGCCAAAGTTCTTCCGGCACATCCAGCGTATATTCCATCACTTCGGCATAGCGAATTTCCTGAATCGTCAGGTAACTTTTCACATGCTCCAATTCATCCTTTACGGGGATAACTTCCGCACCGCGGCTCAGGCCGATGCGGAAGAATTTTCCCAGCGCGTTGGACAGGATGCGCACCTCATTCATCCCCTGCTCAGATGCCAGCCATGTGATCGTGTTCAGTGTGTTGTATAAGAAATGCGGGTTGATCTGCGCCTGCAGTGCCTGCAGTTCTGCTTTGCGCTTCTGCTTTTGTGCTTGCTCTACAAAGTCGCGTTCCTCTTTGAGCACTGCAATATACTCTTCCTGCTTTTTCATGGATTGCTCTACCTGATCCGCCATGTAGTTGAAGGACTTTGCCAGGCTGCCGATCTCGTCTTTGTAAGGGTAATAATAGCGTGCTTCCAGTTCTCCGTTGCGCATTCGGTTCATCTGCAGCGCAAGGCGCTGCAGAGAAGACGTCATCTGCCGCGACAGAAAGAGGACTATGAGCAGACAAATTGCGATCATGACGACAGACAGCCATATAATCAGCATTCTCAGGCGTCCCACACTGTCCAATAATTCCGCCTTGGATTTTAAAATATAGATCTGCCAATCGTTGATGCTCACAACGCCTTTGTACATGAGGTATTCTTCGCCATGGTAGATCAAATCCCCGCCGTAACCGCTTGCCTCCTGTCCTCGATTCATTTCTTCCAGTTTTTCCAAATCGGCAGCGTTCACGCCGGCGGTACTGACAATGTAGTTTCCTGAGCTGTCCGTGATGAGGAACTCCCCTACCATGTTGGAGTCGTCAGCCAGCTCGTCCAGCAGGGCTTGCTGGTCCAGCTGGATGATGAGATACGCATAATCCGATGTCCCCGAACCGACCGAAAAGCGCCGTACATAGGGGATCACCGCATCGCCGTCCTTGAATATCTCGTCCTGCATCGTCGGCAGCCACTGAATTGCAGGGGCGTCAGAATCTTGGTAAATCTCCCCGAACGCCGACTTTTCAAAGTCAAAATCCCAGTTGCGATAACGGGTAAAGTCGCTCCAGATCCCTTTGTCGGTATATACCAGCGTAGAATATACCAACGGCTCTGCCAGACTGATGTCGCGCAGACAGTACATGGCCTCACCGCTCAAAATGACTTCTTTTTTCAGGTCCGGCGCGCTCATGTAGTCGTTCAGGGGCTGGATGAAAGACGTGTCGGTCAGCGCGGCAAAAGCCCTGCGGTTCACTGCCTGCAGGCGTGCGTCCAGAGTGTAGCACAGCTGTACAGCCAGACTTTCCGCGTTCGCCTTGTAATTGGTCACGATTTCCCGCTGCGCAAACTGATAATATAAGATTCCGCCCACGCTGGTACTGAAAGCACACACCACCGTAAAAATCAATGACATTTTTTTCTGAAAGCTGATGTCGCGCAGCCATTTTTTTACCATGAGCTCAGCGCCTCCCGCCTGTGCCTTGGGCATTTCTTGGGCATTTTTTATATAAAGGTATTATACCATGTTTTTCTCGGTATGCAAAGGGGAAGGCAGCAGCGCACTGCGAAGAAGAAAAGCAGGCAGAGCCGCACCGCATCAGCGCACCGCACAGCTTTGATGCGGTGCCGACTTACGGCGAGGCTCTGCCTGTTGCCTGTCAGCCTTTGACTGCGCCTGCCGTCAGGCCCGCGATAAATTGCTTATTGCACAGCAGATAGACGATCAGGATCGGAATAATGGCGATGGAAGCGCCCGCCAGCATGATATGCCATTCGGCGGCTGCGTTTACCGAGTATTTCAGCTGCACGACCGCCACGGTCAATGTCTGCAGCTTCGGATTCGTAATGGTCATAATCAGGGTGGTAATGTAGTCGTTCCATGTATTGCGGAAGACAAACAGCGCCACAACTGCAAGGATGGGCTTCATCAGCGGCAGGATGATCCGCACAAAAGTGCCGAAGAGTGAACAGCCGTCGATGGTCGCCGCCTCGTCAAGCTCTTTTGGGATGCCCTTGACAAAGCCCATCACCAGCAGCACGTTCATGGCCTGCCCACCCGTAAGCGCCAGAATCAGTCCGATCATGCTTTTGCTCAATCCAACATCATGCAGGAACTGATAAATCGGGTACAGTGTTACAGATCCAAGGCTGATGAACATCATGGAGGTGTAAAGCCCCAAAAGCAGCTTTTTTCCGGTGAAGTCACGCCGCGCAAAGATGAAACCCGCCAGTGCGCAAGTTATAACGCCAAAAGTGTGGTGGAAACGGCAAGGATCACGCTGTTTCCGGTGTACTTGACAAAATCCGCCTGGATAAACGCCTGATAATAGTTTTGAAACTGCCAGGACTTTGGCAAAAAGGAACCGCCGGCTGTCAGTTCTGCGTTGGTTTTGAGGGAGCCGAGAACCGTGTAGACGATGGGATAAAGGGTAAAAACGATCATAATGAGCAGGAACAGGACCGCACAAATTTTTGCAATGAAAGCCTTTGGTCCTTTGGCCCTTACATTGGTTTCCATTTTCTTCCCTCCTTCTCAGTAAATCTCGTCCAGTTTTCTGGACAGGCGCAGATAGATCACCGTGATGACGCCGGCAATCGCAGCAGATACAACGCTGACCGCCGCACCGTAGCCGTACTGCGGGATCACCGAGCTGGAGGCAGACACGGGGAAGAAGTACTGGTATGCGTACAGCGACATAACCATCGTTGCATTGTTCGGGCCGCCTTCCGTCAGGACCATAACATTTGTGATGTCGTTGAAAGCGGAGGTAATGGCCAGCATCAGGATGATTTTGAGGATGGGCCCCATCATGGGAATCGTAACAAACCACAGCGTTTTGATCGGCCCCGCGCCATCGATTTTGGCGCTTTCCTGCACATCTTTGGCAACCTGCTGCAAACCGGCAATAAAATAGACCATGTAGTTGCCTACGCCGCCCCAAATTGCCGTAATAATCAGGGTCTGCATCGCATGATCCTTGCCGAGCCAGTTGATCGGGGTTTTGATGATGCCAAGCCCCATCAGATATTGATTGATCTCACCGTTATAGGCGTTGAACAGCAGGTAGAACACCAGCCCCATGACGGCAGAGCTCATAATGGTAGGCAGGAAAATCACGCTTTGCGCAACGCCGTTGAATTTTGTCTGCTTGTTCAGCAGAAGCGCCAGGAAAAACGCCAGCGGGATGATGATAAGCACCTTGCCGAAGCCATAAACAAAGGTATTTGCCACGCTCTTCCAGTACACTTCATCGCGAAAAACGCGTGCCAAATTTTCTAGTCCCACCCACTTCGGGGCCGCGGTGCCGATTCCGCCATACTGGTAGAACACATATTTCAGCGTCCAGAGTACAGGGTAGATGGAACACAGGATAAACAAGAGCAAATTGGGAAGGAGAAACGCATACGATTCTATATCGCGTCGCCGCATCCGTCTGCGGTGGCCTTCCTCCAGCGTCGTCTGGACCTTTTTTACAGCCATAACCGTCCGTCCTTTCCTCGGGAAGCGCCATGCGGGCCGCAGCCCGCGCGGTGTTTTCCTTTTATTCAACGAGGTGCTGCTCATTTTTCGAGCGGCACCTCGTTCATTGTTATTTTGCTGTCAGAATTACGGATTCAGCGGATCGTACCCTTCGATTTTGACCTCTTCGCCGATACCGTCGGAAATGCCCTTCTGGTAAGCCGCATTGTAACGGTCGGTCAAATCCTGCAGCGTGCTTTCCATGTCTGCGTCGCCGTAATAGATCGATTCAAAGGTCTTGTAATAGTCCTCGCCTTCCACAACGACCGCCTGACTGTTCTTTTCCTGCGGGGTCAGCGGCAGAACGGCATCAATATCGGACATCTTCAGCCATTCTTTGTCCGCGACCTGCTCGTTGAGCTGCGCCTTCTCCACAACAGAGGGGATGATGCTCACGCCGTAACCGCCCTCATAGTAGCCGACGAGGAAGTCTTCGGAAGCAAAGATATCCTTGTACACCTGGAATGCCAGCTCCACATTGGAGCCCTTCGCGTTGATGAGGTAAGCCGAGGTGAATTTGATGTTCTGCTTGCCGTTTTCCTCGCCGGAAACAGTGGGAATGGGCGCGACGCCCCACTTGTCGGAATCCATCGGGAACTGATCCTTGTAGACGCCCGGCTCGGAATGGGTCCAGGAAATGTACATGCCGATCTTGCCGGCGGCGAACTGGGTGCGCAGGGGGTCAATGTCAAGGCTCTCACAGCCCGGGAAAGCGCAGTCCTCGCTGAGCAGTTCCTTCCAATAGCTCAGAAGCTCGCTGTACTGGCTGAAATCATATTTGCCCGCGGCGAAATCGTAGCCCTTCTTAATTCCGGTCTCGCGCTCCATCTGCAGATCCAGGGAACGTTCCAGCGCAGAGGATGCGCTCTTCATGTGCTGGGCATAGCCGTAAATGCCTTCGCTTGAAAGCTGAGAGGTGATCAGGCGCGCATCCTCTACCATTTCTTCCATCGTCGTGGGAGGTTCGGAAATGCCGACGCGCTCAAAGATCTCCTTGTTGTAGATCAAGCGGCCCGTGGTTCCGCAAGTGGGGATATAATACAGCTTGCCGTCAATCTCATTGATACCTTCATAGACCTCGTCCTTGAAGTATTCCTTCATGTCATCGTCCATGTACTGGTAGAGGTCCAGCCATTGGCCCTGATTGACGTACTTGTTGTACACCTGATCGTTCAGCACGAGAATATCCGGCAGCTCGTCGCTCTGAACCGCAAGATCAACCGCCTGATCGAAATTATCCGTGTACAGCTGGTAATCCACCTGCACATTGTTGGTGTTGTTTGCGTTATACTCGTCGATCTTGCCCTGAATATAGGTTGCATCGTGGCGGTCCTTCGTCCAGACGGTGATCACCTGCTTCTCGCCGTCCGTCGCGGTGCTGCCCGCAGCGGTACTGGACGCAGTCCCGCTTTCCGTGCTGCTCGAAGAGTCCGAGTTGCTGCAACCCGCAAACGCCGTCATTGCCATAGTTCCTGCCAAAAGCAAGGCCAGATATTGATTCTTTTTCACTTTTGTTTTCCTCCTTATAGAGTTCCCTTGCCTGTGCAAGGGAACCCGACCGTGTTTCCGGCACCCTTCCGGACGGCCGCCGGACTTTTTTGCGCCACCGTGCGCTTACGATGCCTTTATGATACCCGTTTTTCTTTTTTCCGTAAATCCAATTTTCGCGGTTTCCGTGTCCAAAAAATGCAGGCGTTCTCTCCTCTGCCACCTAAACGGGAAGTTCTTCGATCCACGGCTTTGACACGCTAAAAGACAAACGCTCTCTGCAATTCGGCACAGGAAAGCGCTTACCTGCAGAGGCACAGGTAAATGAGGACGGTTTTCGTGAGGTTTTAGGCGCCGCCGAGGGGATGAAAGAGGACAAGGTCAGCTGTTCTTGCTATTAATATGATTTACCTTCAGAAAACATCCAATCTGGTTTACATAGAGCAAGAATCTTAAAATCAAAAAAGGACGGAACAAAGTGTCGTTTTCTGCTCAAATGCAAATAACCGCTTCACGCTAATAAAAGTCAAAAAAGAGAGAGTTGCTGGAAATCAGGCTCAGAGTTTTCTGAATTGGATTTCCTTGCATTTTGTATTAGTGTTCCAATAGTTTCTTTCGCCGAAGATTTATTCTCACGCCTCTCTTTGTGAGCGAGTGTATCTGTGCTTTCCTTTTTATTTGAACTTATTTTAAAACGCAAAATAAGATCGTAAAATTCATCTGCCATTCGTTCCGCTCTATCTTTTATATCAATAGTAGCCTTTTGCGCATAGTTGCCATCAATATTTCGAGCAGTTTGAAAAGAGGAAGTTTTATAAATTTCAAGTTTTTCAGAAAGACTTTTTCCATTGCAACGAGAATTTAAATTTGATTCGAGTGGAATCAAATTTCCAATAGATCCGTTTTCTGGTGTATCCTTATCGTCCAAAATATGCTCAATAGTGAATTCTGAACATTCTTTATTAACACTTTTATACCGTTCAAGTACTTCAAGAATTATTTGAACGCGTTC
>OIDT01001214.1_pt1 | contig 10513 bp, 6 predicted proteins | sample 1581601 | NCBI WGS metagenome assembly OIDT01 (sample SAMEA3882515, study PRJEB24775) | human gut metagenome | biome: human-associated habitat; feature: intestine environment; material: feces | place: Netherlands | collected 2009/2010 | reverse complement strand
CCGGCTGATCCGTAGTCAGCTACTCTATTCAGTTGAGCTACGCGGCCATTGTTTATTGTTCTTTCGTTTTAACGGGTGCAAAGATACGGACTTTTTTTGAAAATGCAAGCGTTTTACTAAACTTTTTTCTAAAAATTATTCGACGAAACGGGAATTAAACAGCTGCCAGCCTAGTGTTAAACCTACATTCCAATCGTTAGACGGTGAGCTATAGTGATTTACATAGGCACTGATAGAACCGAACGATAATTGAAAGACTAATGAAATTTCTCCAAGATATTCGAATTTTGTGAAAGCTTTCCCGTAATATGCTTGTCCATATTCATCTTTCTTGATAGGAAAGATGGGTATAAATCCATAAAATTCTCCGCGTAATTGAAAAGACTCGCTTAACTGGTAGATGGGCATGGTGCCGACTCCGGCATATTGATTAGCACGGAAAGCCTCATTATAGGTTACTTTGCTATGGGCTGTCGGAGTGAATTCTCCTGCCTGCATTAATGTAGCCGTATAATTGTTGGAGAAATTTCGGGATGAGTAATATGCCTCCAGATACGCTCCCAAAGTAAACTTAGGGCTTACCTTATGGTATGTTTCGTTCTGATATGAAACTTGAAGCCAGGATTGTACTTTTTTATAAGGCTCCGGTGTGCCTTTAGTCACTTTGGATATACCGGATCTGAAATGTTCTGTGCCGGTGAAAATTTGTGCAGCCATTTTTTCACGACTTCCTTGTGTGGCAAATTGGCGGGCATTCAAGGTACTTCCTTCCAATACGATAGAGCCTCCGAAGATAGAATAAGTGCTTTCATCATGTTTTGTTTCGCTGAAGTCGATGATATTGGTTTGGAAGTACCTGTCCTCCATACGGGCTATACCCACACCGAATTCAGCTTTTTTACGGCTTAGAAACGGTAATGACACCTTCAATTTTACAAACTCTTCCCTTTTCTTGTTGAAAGCCGGATTGTCTTTGTTGGAAAAGAATTTGGCTTCTTTGAAATAATCGAAGGTAGAGATCGAGGCTATGAATTTATAAGATGTAGGCAGTTTGGTTGGAAAATCGATTCGTGCTGCAAGTTGTACATTATTGTAGACCCGGCCTAACTGTCCGTCAAAATTAAATTCTTTTGAATAATAGTTCAAGTTTTGATAAGAAGCACCAAAATAGACTTGATTGGAGCCACTGGAAGACACGTTTCCACCGACACGAACGGAGAGATTGGCCTCCATTTTGACCTGAAGATTCAAGTCGTAGGTTTGGTCTTTCTCATTATAAACGGCATGAGGAATGATTTCGGATATAATATTATCGGACAACAAACGGAAATATGCTCGTTTGACATCCTCCATAGTGAAAACATCGGAGTCGTTTTCATGAAACTCTTTTTGTATATATTGCTTTTGCTGTTCATTGGCACCGGTTATATTAACTCTTTTGAAACGGAAATCCGGTAAATAGCTCTTATAGGCCAGTCGTTTAACTTTCACTTGTTCGGGGGTGATTCTTCGATGAATTCGGCTTTTTATGGAGTCCATCATTTCTATGGCACGTTTATAACCAATGTCATGCAACTCGTCAAAGCGCTGGAAGTCCATTAAATTGACATCATCATATTTAAAAGTCATGAGGATGCCGAGGGAATCGGGTAAAGAGTAATCTGTCTTTTGCATAATCATATTTTCCAGTTGCCCCATAATGTCACCTTCCTTGGGTTTGCCCGGATTGGCGGATACGGCACTTCCTATAATGATATCTGGATGGAAGGTATCACGCATTACATTCACTGGAAAATTATTGTAAATGCCACCGTCGTATGCCAGTATCGAGTCTATTTCGATAGGCTTGAACATGGCAGGAAAACTCATGGAGGCACGTACGGCATCTCCCAGATCTCCTTTTTTCAATATCAGTGGTCTTTTGTTGTACACATCCGAAGCTATACAGCGGAAGGGAATATACAGGCTGTCAAAATTGGCCTTGCTTGCAGCTGTTGCCTGACCGAATAATTGCAGAAATACAATATTCATCTGAATGGGATCTACAATGCTGGTAGGCAAAAACTGAGGTTTGACATTCTTCAGCGAGTCTTTTAAGGAGATACGGATGTTGATAAATTCGGGTGTTGGAGGATTTTTCTTGAAATAATAGATGTATTTCTCTTCCACATTACCTGAATACCAGCGTTTGAAGTCATCGGATTTGAGTAAAGCCTCCATTTCATCGGGAGAATAGCCCATAGCATAAAGTGAACCGACAATGGCTCCCATGGATGTGCCTGCAATATAATCTATGGGGATACCGTTTTCTTCTAATGCGCGGATAATGCCGATATGGGTTAGGCCTTTGGCACCTCCTCCGCTCAGTACCAGTCCCACTTTCTGTGCATGGATGGGAGGAAGTAGTAAAAAGAGAAGAAAAAGTATATATAGATAATGTTTCATGGATGTCGAATCTTTGTATGTGTCGCTCCAAATATAGAAAGAAATCTTCGTTTCCAATCGTTTTTTAGAATAAAAAAGCGCCGGAAATGAACTTCCCGACGCTTTTGATAGCAAAATGTGATAGATTTGTTAAATCAGTTCGATACTGCGTTTTACAAAGTTTGTCAAAGCTTCACCTTTCAACATGTTGTTTTGTAACAGAGCAAGGTCAATCAATTGGCGGATTACTTTGTTACCACCTGCGTATTCACCTAAAACAGCTTCTTTCTTGGTCTTTTCATCGGCCAACTTTTTCTCAACATTACTTAATTCATCTTTTTCTGCTTGAGGTATTTCATCAGCTTTTTTACCTTCCTGTGCTTTGTGAAGTTCGTCGTGACGTTTATTCAGACTGGTCATTTCAGCTTCAATAGGTTCAAGAGCAGCTTTGCAAGAGTTGTCCGCATCATTCAAAACTTGTTTCACCAGTTTGTGGTCGACATTCAGAACCAAGTTAAACATATCCGGCATTTCTCCATAGAAACTCATACCTGCCTGGATATTGGCCATTTCTTTCATACGGCGCATATATTCACTTTGGGTAATCATGATAGGAGTTCCTGTCTCGCCTAAAGATTGTGTTTCCACATTGAATTCCACTTTCTTCATCTGTGGTAACTGACTGCGGAATACGGAAGATAGAATATCGCGTTGGTCAACTTCCAAACTGGCATCTTTGCGCTCTTCTTTAGCAATCAGGTGGTCAATTACATCACTGTCCACACGGGTGAAGCGGCTCTTTTCAAATTTCTGCTCGAGCATACTTACCATGGCTACATCCAGCTGACCATCCATTAACAATACGTTGTAGCCTTTGTTTTTGGCCGCATCAATGTAGCTGTATTGTTCGTCTGCATGGGTAGCATACAGATAAATCAAGTTGCCGTCCTTATCTGTTTGGTTATCTTTGATCAAGCTTTGGTATTCTTCGTAAGTATAATATTTGTCATCTGTGTCTTTCAGCAGAGCAAATTTATTAGCCTTTTCGTAGAAATCTTCTTGAGTCAACATGCCGTAGTTGATGAAAATCTTCAAATCATCCCATTTCTCCTCGAATTCTTTGCGGTCATTCTTAAAAATGGCTTGCAGGCGGTCTGATACTTTCTTAGAAATATAAGTGGAGATTTTCTTCACGTTGGAATCGCTCTGCAAGTAAGAACGGGATACGTTCAACGGGATATCCGGTGAGTCAATCACTCCGTGTAACAGGGTCAGGAAGTCTGGAACAATACCTTCTACCGAGTCGGTGACATAGACCTGGTTGCAGTAAAGTTGGATTTTGTTTTTTTGTAATTCAATGTTGCTCTTCACTTTCGGGAAGTACAGAATACCTGTCAGATTGAACGGATAATCCACATTCAGGTGGATCCAGAACAGAGGTTCGTCTGCCATAGGATATAACTCCCGATAGAATTTCTTATAATCTTCGTCTTTCAGCTCTACCGGTTTGCGTGTCCATAAAGGATAGGTTTCGTTGATTACGTTGTCTTCGTTTGTTTCAACCTGCTTTCCATCTTTCCATTCTTTCTTTTTGCCGAATGCAATGGGGATAGGAAGGAAGCGGCAATATTTAGTCAGCAATGAAGAAATACGTGTTTCTTCCAGAAATTCCTTGCAGTCATCATCTATATAAAGGATAATATCCGATCCGCGGCTTTCTTTTTCAACGTTTTCGATAGTGAACTCAGGGCTTCCGTCGCAAGTCCATTTCACAGCTTGTGCTCCTTCTTGGTGGGATTTTGTGATGATTTCCACTTTTTTGGCTACCATGAAGGCAGAATAGAAACCCAGACCAAAGTGTCCGATGATGGCATTGGCATCATCTTTATATTTTTCAAGGAAGTCGTTAGCACCTGAAAAAGCTATCTGATTGATATATTTGTCGATCTCTTCGGCTGTAAGTCCGATACCCCGGTCGGAAATGGTGATGGTATCTTTTCCTAAGCTTACTTTAATGGTAAGATCTCCCATCTCTCCTTTGAATTCACCTTTAGATGCAAGGGTTTTCAGCTTCTGTGTGGCATCTACTGCATTAGAAACTAATTCACGGAGGAATATTTCATGATCACTGTATAAGAACTTTTTAATGATGGGGAAAATGTTCTCAGTGGTTACCCCAATATTTCCTTTTTGCATACTATTTATGGTTTTAAGTTATTATGTTATATATACGTTTGAATCGTCTTTTTGTTGGATGATGGGCAAAAAAAATGCCAGATACAGTGATATCTGACATTTTGTCTGTTATTTTTTGAATAACTTTGGACTCTTTACTTTTCCACAGTCATGACAATGAGGTCTTTTTCTTTGTCATAGCTTACCTTGATCGTGTCACCAGCTGCCATTTCTGATCCAAGTATCAGCTCGGAGATGCCATCCTCCAAGTTGTTTTGGATGGCACGTTTCAATGGGCGTGCTCCAAACTGTACATCGTAACCTTTGGTGGCTACAAACTTTTTGGCATCTTCGTCAATAACAAGCTTGTAACCAATGTTTTCCACACGACTGTAAAGGCCCTTAAGTTCAATATCAATAATCCGGGTCAGTGCATCCATATCGAGTTGGTCGAAAGTTATTATTTCGTCCAAACGATTGATGAATTCGGGCGCAAAAGACTTATTCAAAGCTTTTGTAATCACGCTGCGCGAGTATTCTTTGTCATCAGTACGGACCTGGGCGGCAAATCCGATTCCTTTTCCGAATTCTTTCAGTTGGCGGGTTCCAATATTAGATGTCATGATGACTATGGTATTTTTAAAGTCTACAGTTCTGCCATAACTGTCAGTCAACCGACCTTCATCCATCACTTGCAACAATATGTTGAATACATCGGGATGCGCTTTTTCAATTTCATCCAATAAAACGATAGAGTAGGGTTTACGCCTTACTTTCTCCGTCAGCTGCCCACCTTCTTCATAACCTACGTATCCGGGAGGTGCTCCTACCAGACGGGATACGGTGAATTTTTCCATATATTCACTCATGTCAATGCGGATAAGTGCATCTGCTGAACCGAACATTAGTTTCGCTAACTCCTTGGCCAAATGAGTCTTGCCGACACCTGTCGGACCTAGAAACATGAATGTACCAATCGGCTTATTAGGATCTTTCAGGCCTACACGGCTTCTTTGAATAGCTTTTACCAGTGTGGCGATTGCTTTGTCCTGACCGATAACTTTAGAAAGCAGATCGTCTTTCATTCCTAATAATTTCATTCCTTCAGCCTGTGCCATTCTTTGTACAGGTACGCCTGACATCATGGAAACGACTTCAGCTATTTGTTCGTCATCTACCGTTTCCCGGTTTTCCTTCAGACTTTTTTCCCATTCTTCCTTCAGGGTATCAAGCTGATTCGTATATTCTTTCTCTTTGTCACGATAACTGGCGGCCAGTTCGAAATTCTGTAGTCTGACAGCTTCATTTTTAAGAGATTTCATCTCATCAATCAGTTTTTCCTGTTCTTCAATTTCTTTAGGAGCAGTGATATTAGTAAGATGTACGCGCGAGCCGGCTTCATCTAAAGCATCTATCGCTTTATCGGGGAAGTTACGGTCTGTGATATATCGGTCTGTTAGTTTCACACAAGCTTCAAGGGCTGCATCTGTATAGTTCACATTATGATGATCCTCGTATTTATCCTTGATATTTTTCAATATCTGAAGTGTCTCTTCTGCAGTTGTTGGTTCTACAATAACCTTTTGGAACCGACGTTCCAATGCACCGTCTTTTTCAATGTTTTGGCGGTATTCGTCCAACGTCGTCGCTCCGATGCATTGAATCTCGCCTCTGGCCAATGCGGGTTTCAACATATTGGCCGCATCCATTGAGCCCGCTGCAGAACCTGCTCCCACAATAGTGTGGATTTCATCGATGAAAAGAATGATGTTAGGATTCTTCTTCAACTCGTTTAAGATAGAACGAATACGTTCCTCGAATTGTCCACGATATTTAGTGCCTGCGACAACGGCAGTCATATCAAGAGCTATCACTCGTTTGTCAAATAAGATACGTGATACTTTCTTTTCCACAATCCGTAATGCAAGTCCCTCAACAATGGCAGATTTGCCGACTCCCGGTTCGCCAATCAAAATAGGGTTGTTTTTCTTGCGACGGCTCAATATTTGTGCCAGTCGCTCTATTTCCTTCACCCGGCCAACTACAGGATCTAGTTTTCCTTCTTCGGCAGCTTTTGTCATGTCTGTGCCGAAATTATCGAGTACAGGAGTATCATTAGCCGGCTTTTTTTGTGCCGGGCGTGCCTGCTGTTGTGCTGCATTTGATTTATTGCCACTTGGACTCTGACGTATATCTTCGTCTTCATCCTCGTCCTCACTGAACCCCAGACCTGCATGGGTGTCTGGTTGTAAAGTGAGTTTGATTTTTTCGTATGTTACGCCATTGCTTTCCAAGACGTGGAAAGCTGCATTATCCTTGACCTTCATAATTGCTAACAAAATATGTTCAGAGTCAGCCGCAATGTTTCTCAATAACTTAGCCTCTAGAATACATAGCTTTAACACTTTGGATGCTTTCTCATTAAAGCTAATATTTTCGTCATAGGTGGTGTCATTTTCCGCATTGTTTTTCACAATGGTCTCCAACTGATTTTTTATGTCCTGTAAGTTTATTTGCAAATTAAACAAAATCTCGATAGCTTTTCCTTCACCTTCACGTATCAGTCCCAACAACAAGTGTTCGGGACCAATATAGCTATTTCGCAGCCTGTTGGCTTCTTCCTTGCTATACATGATGATATCGGACACTCTTTGTGTAAATTGATTGTTCATAAATTTATCGTCCTCCTAAAGTATAGTATTTATTTCCCAGTGTGCAAAGATACACATAATAACAATGCATACCATTGTTTTCTTATTTATATTAGCATAACAAAATGTATGCCAAGCTTTGACAGGCTAAATGGATTAAACAAAAATAAGGGTTATAGCGAACCATTCACAAAGTAAATGAGAAGTGGGAGTGATAATCACTATATACTATAAAATAAGGTATAGGGATACTTTTTACTTATATAAGTAAAAACATTTAATGGACTTAACTTTTTTATGGGTTTTGTTTCGTATGTCGTATAAAAGTAGTACTTTAGCGTGGTTTTTGGTAAACCAAAAAGATGTATAATTAATATTTGTTTAAATGCTAGAACAAGACAGAATTATAAAGATTAACATCGAAGAGGAAATGAAGTCGTCGTACATTGATTACTCAATGTCAGTAATTGTTGCGCGCGCCCTCCCGGATGTTCGCGATGGCTTTAAACCGGTTCATAGACGTATCTTATATGGTATGATTGAACTGGGAAATACCTCCGATAAAGCTTATAAGAAATCAGCAAGAATTGTAGGTGAAGTTTTGGGTAAATATCACCCGCATGGTGACTCTTCCGTGTATGGAGCTTTGGTCAGAATGGCTCAGGATTGGGCTATGAGATATCCGTTGGTAGATGGTCAGGGTAACTTCGGCTCTGTTGATGGTGACAGCCCTGCTGCCATGCGTTATACGGAAGCAAGATTAAAGAAAATAGGTGAAGAGATGATGCAGGATCTTTATAAGGAAACTGTTGATTTTCAGAATAATTTTGATGACACGTTACAGGAACCGACTGTCATGCCAACACGGATTCCTAACTTGTTGGTAAATGGAGCATCCGGTATTGCTGTAGGTATGGCAACCAATATGCCTACCCATAATCTTTCTGAAGTAATCGATGCATGTATTGCTTACATTGACAATAATGATATTGATATTGAAGGGCTTATGCAATATGTAAAAGCACCGGATTTCCCTACAGGTGGATATATATATGGTATAAGCGGGGTACGTGATGCTTGCTAAGGCTGAGATAGAAACTCATACTACACATGACAAGATCATAGTTAATGAAATTCCTTATAATGTAAATAAGAAGGAATTGATTGAAAATATCGCATCTTTAGTCAATGACAAGAAGATTGATGGTATTTCGTATGTAAATGATGAATCCGACCGTGAAGGTATGCGTATCGTTATTGATGTTAAACGTGATGCAAATGCTAGTGTGGTGCTGAACAAATTGTTCAAAATGACAGCTCTGCAAACTTCATTTGGCGTAAATAATATCGCTTTGGTCCATGGTCGCCCCAAAATGTTGAATCTGAAAGATTTAATCAGATATTTTGTAGAACATCGTCATGATGTGGTAATTCGTCGTACTCAGTATGATTTACGGAAGGCACAGGAGCGTGCTCATATTCTTGAAGGATTGATTATAGCTTCTGATAATATTGATGAAGTGATCCGTATTATTCGTGCTGCAAAAACCCCTAATGATGCCATAGCAGGGTTAATAGAGCGTTTTAATCTGAGTGAAATTCAGGCACGTGCTATTGTAGAAATGCGTTTGCGCCAATTAACAGGTTTGATGCAAGATCAGCTTCACGCAGAATATGAAGAGGTGATGAAACAGATTGCTTATTATGAAGAAATTCTTTCAAATGATGAACTTTGTAAAAAAGTAATCAAAGATGAGTTAGTAGAGGTAAAAGAGAAGTATGGGGACGCGCGTCGGTCTGAAATAGTTTATTCTTCAGAAGAATTTAATCCGGAAGATTTTTATGCTGATGATCAGATGGTTATCACGATATCTCATATGGGATATATCAAACGTACTCCTTTATCAGAATTCCGTGCCCAAAATAGGGGTGGAGTTGGATCAAAAGGAAGTGAAACCCGTGATGAAGACTTTGTAGAGCATATTTATCCGGCTACAATGCACAATACTATGATGTTCTTCACTCAGAAAGGTAAGTGCTATTGGTTGAAAGTTTACGAAATTCCCGAAGGAACTAAAAATGCTAAAGGACGCGCTATTCAGAATTTGCTGAATATTGATTCCGATGACGTGGTTACAGCATATCTACGTGTGAAAAACCTTAATGATACCGAGTTCATTAATAGCCATTATGTGCTGTTCTGTACAAAGAATGGCGTCATTAAAAAGACTTTGTTGGAACAATACTCACGGCCTCGCCAGAATGGTGTTAATGCGATAACTATTCGTGAGGATGATAAAGTGATTGAAGTTCGTATGACTAACGGTGATAATGAAATCATTATTGCTAACCGTAACGGGCGTGCAATTCGCTTTCACGAAAGTGCGGTTCGTGTTATGGGACGTACGGCTACAGGGGTGCGTGGTATGACTTTGGATGAAGATGGTGGCGATGAAGTTATCGGTATGATTTGTATAAAAGATCCTGAAGCTGAATCAATTATGGTAGTTTCTGAACAAGGATACGGTAAACGTTCTGATATCGAAGATTATCGTAAGACCAATCGTGGCGGTAAGGGTGTAAAATGCTACAAGATCGTAGAAAAGACCGGTGATGTGGTAGGTGCCAAGGCTGTAAATGATGATAACGAGATCATGATGATCACTACCGAAGGAATTATTATTCAGCTGCGTGTGCAGGATATTTCTACGCTGAGCAGAATTACTTCCGGTGTGAAGCTGATCAATCTGGATAACGGCATAAAGGTAGCACAGATTGCCAAGGTACGTGAGAAACTGTCCAATGGTGATCATGAATTCGATAATATCGAAGAAGCCATGGAACAGGTATCACAGGAAGTCGGTTCCGAGGATGAGGACGAAGAAGAAGAAAATCTGATTTTCCCTACCGAGGATTCTGAAGATGATGAATAAATAAGAGTTAATGATTAAGTTGAGCACTTTTTATATTGCAGAAAAAGATATATATGTGATATAACAAAAGTGCTCAATTTAGTGAGACACAGATAAAAGCAAGCGGCTGCGAAGCAGATATTTGTTTTTATAGGCTCACAAGTGAACGAATATCCTGCAAAGCAGGATGTAAAATACAATAGCACGAATTCGTGAAGTTATAATGTAATAACTTAAATGAAGAAGAGGGGTATGAAAATGGAATCTTATAGTATTTTCAGAGATTTGGCAATTATTATTGTATTTGCCAAGGTGTTTGGCATCATTGCGAGAAAATGTAAGGCACCACAG
>OIDT01001197.1_pt1 | contig 10631 bp, 4 predicted proteins | sample 1581601 | NCBI WGS metagenome assembly OIDT01 (sample SAMEA3882515, study PRJEB24775) | human gut metagenome | biome: human-associated habitat; feature: intestine environment; material: feces | place: Netherlands | collected 2009/2010 | reverse complement strand
ATGTTCTGGTAAGGGAAAATGAAGCTTATATTGCTTCTAATCAGGGACTTTATTGGCTTAAGGATGGAAAGACTGAATTAGTTCCGGGTTTGGAAGAACAAGCGTGGTTCGTCGATGAATGGGGAAAACAGATTTTCTGCGGGCACAACAAGGGAACTTTCCTTATATCAGGACTGAAATCAAAGCTGGCATCTGATGTAAAAGGAGGGATGTGTATGGAAAAGATTGAATTGAAGGAACAATCTTTTTTGTTGGAGGGAGCTTATGCGCTTCTGAATTTATATACGGAGACTGCTTCGGGAGAGTATTGCTTTACTCGGTCCTTACGTGGGTTCAGTCACATGATTCGTCATATAGAAGTGGACCATCAAGGGAATATTTGGGCGAAACATTTAAGGAATGGTTTGTATCGCTTTCGGATTGATTCGGATATGAAGCAGGTAAAGGATGTACGGAAGTATGAGAGTTTGGGAGAAGTGAAAGGTGGGAGTTTTACTTTGTTCAAAATCAATGGTCGGGTAGTTTTTTCTAATGGGGAATATTTCTATACTTACGAAGATATGACTGATTCGATTGTTCCCTATGAAACAATGAATGAACAATTGATGGAATTGAAGGGAATCAAGACTGTGAGTCATGCGAACGGAGATTACTATTGGTTTGTGGGCGACAGGACTGTGTATTTGGTGAAGTGTGCGATAAATACTTTCAATATCGAACTTCGGATTCCATATTCTTTGTTTGACGGTCTGGCTGTGGAAGAACGAGGAAGCGTGGTTTATGACAAGAGAAATAATCATTCCTATCTTTGCTTGAATAATGCCATTGCCCGTATTGAAACAGATAGTTCCTCGTTATATAAATCTCAGACCAGACGTTCTTTATGGATTTCAGAGATGCAGGTTACTGAGGAATTCAGTGATAAACGGAAGACATTGGTCGTGCAGCCGGGAGTCAAGGTCGAACATGAGTTTAATACAGTGAGTTTTACATTGTGCTATCCGGTTTATAACGATTATACTTATAAAGTAAGATACCGGTTGGAAGGGTATTCTGATCAGTGGATACCCGATGGACGCAATTTGCAGAAAAAGTATGCCCGTCTTCCTTATGGAAGTTATGTTTTTCGGGCGGAGATATATGATACTGGTAGAGTTTTGGCATCGGTGGAGTTTCCCTTTGAGATTTTGTCTCCGTGGTATTTGTCTTATTGGGCTGTGGGAAGCTACATTCTGATAGGGTTGTGCCTGCTGGCCTTGCTGCAATATATTGTTTATCGCTTTGTGAAGAAAAAGAAGGACCGTGTGATTGAGCAGCAGCGTGTAGTCCATCAAGCAGAGCTTGAACGGCAAGAGAAGAAGATTATCGAGTTGGAAAAGGAACAGCTTGAGGCCGATCTGCGTTTTAAAAGTAAAGAATTGTCCAGCGTGGTAATGATGAATATCGCTCATCAGGAGTTTTTGAATTCATTGAAAGAGGAGATACAGAAGCAAAAGTTGTCCGGACAGCATAGTCGTAAGAATTTGGATAAACTCCTTGCTTTGGTCAACAATAATATAGTGTCTGATGAAGAGAACTGGATAATGTTTCAAGCTAATTTTGACCGTATACACGAGAATTTCTTCCGTAATCTGAAACTTCAATATACAGATTTAACTTCAGGAGATTTGCGCTTTTGTGCATTGCTCCGCTTGAATATGCCGACAAAGGAGATAGCGAAGTTGCTCAACATTTCCACGCGTGGGGTTGATGCTGCAAGATACCGGTTGCGCAAGAAATTCAATCTGCTTCCGGAAGAAAGTCTGACTGATTTTCTTATAAACTTTAAATAGCTGCTTTACAGTGAAATATTAATGGGGGAAGTACTAATATTGTACTTCCTCTTTTGTTTTTTAGTGATGGTTGTACTTTTGTTGTAGTACGGGATGTGGAGATTGTCGCATGCTTTTCTTTTATTTGCAGTAAAATAATATTTCTATCAATTAAAAGCATGAAAAACATGAAGCATTTACTTTTCAAGTTACAATTATTTTTAGTCTTGTTGGTGTTTACTGCCGTTAGTACGTATGCACAGAAATCTCCGGTTGATATGGATCGTTTCATCGACGATTTAATGAAGAAGATGACCCTGGAAGAGAAAATAGGTCAGTTGAATCTGCCGGTTACCGGTGAGATTACGACCGGTCAGGCTAAAAGTAGTAATGTGGCCAAACGTATTCGTGCCGGTGAAGTGGGCGGGCTTTTCAATCTGAAAGGCGTGGAACGTATCCGCGATGTACAGAAGCAGGCGGTTGAAGAAAGTCGTTTGGGTATTCCTCTCTTATTTGGTATGGATGTTATTCATGGATATGAAACGGTGTTTCCCATTCCTTTAGGATTATCGTGTACATGGGATATGAAGGCGGTTGAAGAATCGGCGCGTATTGCAGCCATTGAGTCCAGCGCCGACGGTATTTGCTGGACATTCAGTCCGATGGTGGATATTTGCCGTGATGCCCGTTGGGGGCGTGTGTCCGAGGGCAACGGTGAAGACCCGTTTCTGGGAGCAGCCATTGCGCAAGCCATGGTACGTGGTTATCAGGGAAAGGATATGAGCCGTAATGATGAGATTATGGCTTGTGTAAAGCATTTTGCCTTGTATGGTGCCGGTGAGGCAGGACGTGACTATAATACAGTAGATATGAGTCATCAGCGCATGTTCAATGAATACATGTTGCCCTATCAAGCGGCGGTTGATGCCGGTGTGGGTAGTGCGATGGCCTCTTTCAATGAGGTCGATGGCATTCCTGCCACTGGAAACAAGTGGTTGATGACGGATGTATTGCGTAAGCAGTGGGGGTTTGATGGTTTTGTAGTGACAGATTATACCGGAATTACAGAAATGACCGACCATGGCATGGGCGATACGCAGACTGTTGCCGCGTTGGCGCTGAATGCTGGTGTAGATATGGATATGGTGAGCGATGCATTTGTTGGTACGCTCAAGAAGTCATTGACAGAAGGAAAAGTGACAGAAGAAACAATTAATGTGGCTTGTCGCCGTATTTTGGAAGCTAAGTACAAGTTGGGCTTGTTCGATAATCCTTATAAATACTGTGATGTGAAGCGTGCCAAGAAGCAAATCTTTACCAAAGAGCATCGTGCCGTTGCGCGTAAGATTGCTTCGGAGAGCTTGGTGTTGCTAAAGAACGAGGGTAATGTGCTTCCGCTGGCCAAGAAGGGCACTATTGCTGTGGTAGGTCCGTTGGCAGACAGCCGCAGTAATATGCCGGGTACTTGGAGTGTGGCTGCCGTATTGAAGAATGCTACTTCTTTGGCTGAAGGTTTGAAGGCGGTAGCAGGCGATAAAGCCGAAATATTGACTGCGAAAGGCTGTAATTTGATGAGTGATGCCGAATATGAGAAACGTGCCACTATGTTCGGACGTTCTTTACACCGTGACAATCGTTCGGACAAGGAGTTGCTGGACGAGGCTCTTGCCGTGGCTGCCAAATCGGATGTTATTGTGGCTGCGCTCGGTGAGTCTTCGGAAATGAGTGGAGAGAGCAGTTGCCGCACGAATCTTGAAATGACGGACACCCAACGCATACTGTTACAGGAATTATTGAAAACGGGAAAACCTGTGGTACTGGTGCTGTTTACCGGTCGTCCGCTGGTACTGAACTGGGAGCAGGCAAACGTGCCGGCCATTCTGAATGTATGGTTTGCGGGCAGTGAGGCAGGTTTTGCTATCGGTGATGTACTGTTTGGTGATGTGAATCCGAGCGGAAAGCTGACTACGACTTTCCCGAAGAGCGTGGGACAGATTCCTTTGTTCTACAACCACAAGAACACGGGCCGCCCTCTTGCCGACGGTGCATGGTTCCAGAAATTCCGCAGCAACTATATAGACATAGACAATGAACCGCTTTATCCCTTCGGTTTCGGCTTGAGCTATACCACATTCTCTTATAGCGACGTGGCTTTGGACAAGACTAGCATGACGGATAAGGGTGAACTGACTGCTACCGTGACTGTGACCAATACCGGCAAGAGAGACGGTGCAGAAGTGGTTCAACTTTATATTCGTGACCTTGTGGGAAGTGTAACCCGTCCGGTGAAAGAGTTGAAAGGCTTTGAGAAGATTTTCCTGAAAGCCGGAGAATCTAAAAAAGTATCTTTCAAGATTACCCCCGAATTGCTGAAGTTCTACAACTACAATCTTGATTTTGTATGCGAGCCGGGTGACTTTGAGGTGATGATTGGCAGAAGTAGCCGGGACGTAAAGAAAGCAGCGTTCAAGTTACTCTAACTGATTCCCAAGGCGGCAATATGCAGCATTCGAGCCACTGCGTTGAGATGGCATTGTTGCTGCATATTGTCTGCATTTTCACTACAAACTATATGCAGTATTCTTGCAGTATTTGCCTGACTTGTGTGAGATAATATAATCTATTGAAAAACATGAAGAAAATATTTTTATTAATATTGTGTCTGTCCACCATGTACCCGGTTGTCAATGCTGGGCGGGTGGTTCAGAGTTTTAATGACGGCTGGTATTATGCCGCATGTGATGACAATCGGTTGCAGGAAGTGCAACGCCATGAAGAAGGTTGGCAGCAGGTACATCTGCCGCATACCTGGAATGCGGATGCCTATTCTACCCGTAACTACCGCAGGGCTTCTTCCTGGTATAAGAAAGAGTTCCGTACGGATGCCGCGCAGATGCGGGATAAGCAGCTTTACCTGAAATTTGATGCTGTCAATTCTCTGGCAGATGTGTACCTCAACGGCGAGCTGCTCACTACCCACAAAGGAGGTTACTCTGCCTTTACCGTAGACATTACGGATAAAGTAAGGACTGATGCCCCGAATCTGCTGATGGTGCACGTCAATAATCAGAACGACCGGATACCTCCTTTGTCCGGCGACTTCACCATCTTTGGCGGCATCTACCGCAATGTGTGGCTCATCAGTGCTGCAAAGCAGCACATCAGCCTTACCGACTATGCCTCTACGGGCATTTATGTCGATTTGCCTTCCGTGAGTGAGGATAGGGCGGAAATCAGTGTGCGTGGGACTTTGGTGAACCGTGATGTGCGGCGTGCGGTGTTGAAGTTGGACGTCGAGGTGCTGGATACCGATGGGAAGACCGTAACCCAATCTTTGCGCAGCGTCCGGATAGATGCCGACGGGGCGTTCGCCTTCGAGGAACGGTTACAGTTGGAAAAGCCACAGTTGTGGTCGCCCGATTCCCCTTATCTGTACAGCGTGAAAGTTTCTTTGAAAGATGTGCGTGGCAAGGTGTTGAAAGATGAGACACGTGTCCCTTTGGGGGTCCGCTGGTTCAGCGTGGATGCGCAGGAAGGCTTCAAGTTGAATGGGGAACCCCTGAAACTTATGGGAGCTTGCCGTCATCAGGACCAGATGCCGATGGGCATAGCGCTTTCGGATGAGATGCACCGCAGGGATATGCAGTTGCTGAAAGACATGGGTGTGAACTTTGTCCGTCTGGCACATTACCCACAGGACGATGCTGTGTTGCGTGCTTGCGACGAACTCGGCATGCTGGTATGGGAGGAGATTCCGGTAGTAGATTTGATAGCTTTGGGTGACGAGTTCCGCGCGAATGCCACAAGCGCCTTGCGCGAAATGATTCGCCAGCATTACAACCATCCGTCCGTCATTATGTGGGGGTATATGAACGAGGCTGTTATCCAGCTGCAGTATCGGGTGAAGAAACAACGGCTCAACGGTTTCTACGAGAATACCTTGGCGCTTGCCCGGCATCTGGAGGAAACTCTGAAGAGGGAAGACCCCTACCGTCTGAGTACGATGGCCTACCACGGCAATCAGATTTACAATAAAATCGGTCTCAGCAATATCACCGACATTTCCGGTTGGAACCTTTATCAGGGTTGGTATGAGAATGACTTCAAGTCTTTCGACCGCTTTGTGGACGAAGAGCATCGTAAATACCCGCACCGTCCGTTAATAATCAGTGAGTTCGGTGCCGGTTCCGACCCGCGCTTGCAGTCGCTCGAGCCGCAGATATTCGATTTCTCCATGCAATGGCAGCAGTTGTACCTCGAATACTATCTGCCCGCTATCATGAAGCGGCCGTTCATAGTGGGCGCCACAGAGTGGAACTTCATTGATTTCAGTTCTGCCAGTCGCCAGGAGGCTACGCCGCATATCAATAATAAAGGCTTGATGTACAATGACCGCCGTCCTAAAGATGTGTTCTATTATTTCCAGGCATTCCTGCGCAAGGATATTCCGGTGCTGCACATTGCTGTGGATGACTGGAAGCATCGGACTGTGGTTTCGGACGGTGAAGCGGTGGAACATCCGGTGAAAGTGTATTCCAATCTGGATAGGGTGGAGCTGTCTGTCAACGGCACGAAGCTCTCCGTGCAAGGCATCGAGAATTGCCATGCAGTGTGGCAAGTGCCTCTCGTTACGGGACGAAACACGCTTGTGGCTTCAAGTATCTGCCATGGGAAGAAGGTGGAGCAGGTTTCGGACATTTTTGTGAAGATGCAGCCCCGCCATATCGCGGCAGTCGGCTCCGGACAGCTGGAACTTGCAGTGAATGTGGGCAGCAACTGTTTCTTTACGGATGACAAGAGTGATCTTTGCTGGCTTCCCGACCAAGCTTATACTCCTGGAAGTTGGGGCTACATAGGTGGAGAGATTTTCCGCCGTTCTCCGGGACGTATCGGAACCACTGCCGAGGTGAAAGACGCCCGTAATGTTCCTTTGCTCCAGACCAAACGCAAGGGCATCAAAGCCTATCGTTTCGACTTGCCCGACGGCGACTATGAAGTGGAACTTCTTTTTGCTGACCTGAACGCACGTTCCGAACGGGTGACTTACGATTTGGGAGCTGTCGCTACCCTAGACAATGCCGATTTCCGCGGCAGTGTCTTCAATGTTTCTGTTAACGGTCGGCCTTGGTTGAGCCATTTCTCTCCGGCGATAGAAGTAGGCGGGAACCGTTGCATATCCAAGAAACTGCATGTTGCCGTAACCGGTGGAAACCTTACGGTGAACTTTGAGGCGGTGAAAGGGATGACGTTCTTGAATGGGATAAAGATATTCAGGATTCATTGATGTTCTATTCTTAATAATGTTGTATTAACCGATAAATTGAGTGAAACATGAAACACAAATTACTTACCGGGTCTCTCTCTTTCACAGTAGGGATGGGATTCAGCGCTTTGCCTGCCGTCGCGCAGCAATCTCCGGCTTCCACTGAGGTCAAGCCCAATGTAATCATTATCAACGTTGATGATTTGGGCTATGGCGACATTGGTTGTTACGGTGCCACCAAGGTCAAGACTCCCAATATAGACCGTCTGGCATCGCAGGGCCGTAGCTTTATGGACGCTCATTCATCCTCGGCTGTTTCCACGCCTTCACGTTATGGACTGATGACCGGTCAATATCCTTGCCGTGAGGATATTTGGGGGGCAATCTTCCTGAATCAGACTCTGCAAATTGATACGGCACGCACCACAATTGCGGATGTGATGAAACGTTCCGGCTATTCCACTGCCATCGTGGGGAAGTGGCATCTTGGATTCCGTACGGACGAAAAGATGGACTGGAACAAGGAACTGGCTCCCGGACCACTTGAATTGGGATTCGATTATTACTTCGGTGTGCCTATTCTCAACAGTCATCCACCTTTTGTTTATGTGGAGAACCATCATGTGGTGGGTTATGATCCCAACGACCCGTTTGTAAGAGGCAAGAGGGCAGAAACGGAGGAGTTCGATGAAAAATTCGGTATCAACTCTATTGGTGGAGCCACGGCTGCGCACCGTTTGTACAAAGACAGGGCTGTAGCCACTACTTTGAAAGACCGGGCCGTGCAGTGGATAAAGGAACATAAGGATTCACCTTTCTTCTTGTATTATGCTACCACCAACATCCATCATCCTTTTACACCGGCCGAACGCTTTGTAGGTACCAGTGAGGCAGGACCTTACGGTGATTCAATCCATGAATTGGACTGGGTGGTAGGCGAGATTATGCGTACCCTCGATGAGGAAGGGCTGGCGGGAAATACTCTGCTCATCTTCACCAGTGACAACGGAGGAATGCTGAATCATGGAGGGCAGAGAGCTTGGAAGGCAGGACACCATATCAACGGCAAGCTTCTTGGTTTCAAGTTCGGAGCTTGGGAAGGCGGGCATCGCATTCCTATGATTGTCCGCTGGCCGGGCAGGATTCCTGCGGGCAGCGTATCCAACCAGTTGATGTCCAATGTTGACATGCTTGCCACTTTGGCTGCCCTCACAGGATATGAATTGCAGGAGCAGGACGGGCCGGACAGTTTCAATATGCTTCCTGCCCTTATCGGAAATCCCGGGAAAATGATTCGGGACCATATTATTATCTGTCCTTCCCAAAAGAGCCATCTTTCCATTCGCAAAGGGAAGTGGGTCTATATTCCGGCGCAAAACAGCGGTGGATTTACAGGAAAGAATGTCGGTGACCATGACTTGGGCGGGGCATCCGCTTTCCAGCTCACCCATCGGGTGAACAGCGATATAGAAAATGCCCGGATAAAGCCGGATGCACCCTCTGTGCAGCTTTATAATTTGGAGGAAGACCCATACCAGACCACAAATGTGTATGAACAGCATCCCAAAGTGGCACGCAGGCTGGCGCGGATACTGGAGGAGAAGATAAGGAAGTCGGATGCCACAAGAAAGTGACAACCGATAGATTGATGAAAAACATAATTTGAAAAATGAAGAATACCATGATGAAAAAGTTTTTTGTAGGTTTATTCTCCCTTTTGATGGGAGTAGGCAGCGCTTTTGCGCAGACCAATATGTCTAGTGAAATGTATGACCTTGCCAAGATGAAGGAAGGCTTGCGCAACCGCCGTGTCAGCAGTTATGACCGTACGGGCAACAACCGTGACCACCTGAAGGCCATCAAGCCGGGCGAAACGGCTGTCTTGGCCGACATCAAGGGGGCAGGCGTAATCAACCATATCTGGATAACGATGTCTCCGGGACCGCGCCAGCTTTCCCGTAACGACATCATCCTTCGGATGTACTGGGACGGCAGCGACGAGCCTTCTGTCGTGTCCCCCATCGGTCCCTTTTTCGGCCAGGGATGGAACGAACAGTATAACTATGCTTCTTTTGCCCTTTCTTCCGGTCCCAACGGTGGTACGGGTTTGTGCAGCTATTTCGCCATGCCTTTTGCCAAAGGTGCGCGCATTGAGATAGAGAATCAGACGGATGTCAACATCGGCGCCTTCTACTACTACATAGACTATGTGGAGATGAAGGAACTGCCCAAGGACATGGGACGTTTCCATGCGTGGTTTAACCGTGAGATTACCGAAGCGCTTCCCGAAGGGGAGACCGAGTGGGGTTCCGTGGGTAAGCAGACGGAGAATAAGGACGGAGCCGACAATTATGTGTTTGCCGATATCAAGGGAAAGGGCCATTTTGTGGGATTGAACTATTATGTACAGTGCCCTACCCCCATGTGGTATGGTGAAGGCGATGACATGTGGTTCATCGACGGTGAAAAACAGGCTTCCTTGATAGGCACCGGTACGGAAGACTTGTTCAACACCGCCTGGTGCCCGAAAGAGCCCTACCAGCATATCTACTTCGGCTATCCACGTGTGAATAATGATGTCGGATTCTTGGGGCGTACACATGTCTATCGGTTCTTTATTCAAGATCCCGTCTTCTTCGAGAAAGGGCTGAAAGCCACCATCGAGCATGGACACAACAATTGCCTGACGCTCGACCTGGCTACCGTTGCTTACTGGTATCAGGACAAGACGACGGCTGTTCCCACCATACCCGACAAGGCGGGCCGTAAGCTGAAGCCGATGGTAAACAATGTGATGATGCACAAATGGCGTCATGAGTGGAGAAAGAATAAAGGGAATAAGGCTGACCTTTGGGGAAATGAATAAATTGCTGGAGGATATGAAATGAAGACATTATTAGTTATATCTGTTTTATTAGCATTTACTCTTTTGGGGCATGCCCAAATATGGAAAGTGCCTGAAGGTCATGAAACGCGGTGGACAAGTTTTGAAAATCCTACCGGTGCCAAGGGAACGGCAGCTCAAGTCAATAAAGGTGCAAAAGGAAGTGCTTTCGGCAGAATCATGGCGGGAGACAGCTGTGTTTTGTTGTCTCAGCAAGGACCCGGGATCATTAACCGTATTTGGCTGACAGTCAGCAAACGTAACCCTAAGATGCTTCGTGCGTTGCGTATCAAGTTTTATTGGGATAATTCTGTTGTTCCGGCAGTGGATGTCCCATTGGGAGATTTTTTTGGGAATCCGCTGTCACGTACATCTCGTTTTGAGAACTGTTTCTTTTCTAATCCGGAGAAGCGTTCTTTTAACTGTTCTATTCCGATGCCTTACCGCACCGGTGCCAAAGTGGTGTTTGTGAATACCTCGGATGAGGACCTGACACACTTGTTTTATGATATTAACTTTACTAAATTGCCGGAATGGGATTCGGAGATGAGCTATTTTCATGCTGTCTGGCGTGAAGACAAATCCACCAAGTTGGGAGTGGATTATACTGTTCTTCCCCAACTATCGGGCAGGGGGCGCTTTTTGGGGGTAAGCTTGGGTATCTTTGCCAATA
>OIDT01001195.1_pt1 | contig 10654 bp, 6 predicted proteins | sample 1581601 | NCBI WGS metagenome assembly OIDT01 (sample SAMEA3882515, study PRJEB24775) | human gut metagenome | biome: human-associated habitat; feature: intestine environment; material: feces | place: Netherlands | collected 2009/2010 | reverse complement strand
CCGGTACTGAACGGGACAAACGGAGTCCTGAATGTCAGCAAAGTTTATTTAGATGGTTTACAGTACCGCAATCTGAAACTTACGTTCAAGGATGGAAAAATCACAGATTATACGTGTGACAACTTCTCAGACGAGGCCGAGAACCGGAAATATATTTATGATAATGTAGTGAAAAATCATGAGACTCTTCCTCTGGGAGAGTTCGCCATCGGAACGAATACGACTGCCTATGTGGTGGCAAGAAAATATGGCATCGAAGATAAGATGCCGATCCTGATCGCAGAGAAGACAGGACCTCATTTTGCAGTGGGAGATACGTGCTATTCCTGGAGTGAGGAAATCCGTGTATACAATCCAAATGGAAAGGAAATCGTTGCGAAAGACAATTCCTGCTCGCTTCTGCGAAAGGAAGATGTATCCAAAGCATACTTCAACTGTCATACAGATATAACCATACCTTATGAAGAGTTAGAAGAAATAAGTGTAGTGACAAAAGACGGCACAGACATTATACTATTAAGAGACGGAAGATTTGTATTACCTGGCACGGAAGTGCTGAATGAACCATTAGAAAAGGATACAGACCACTGAAGGAGGAAATGAAATGCCAAAAGTAGGAATTGTCATGGGCAGCGACTCAGATCTGAAGGTGATGAGTAAGGCAGCAGCCACACTGGAGAAGTTTGGAATCGATTATGAGATGACGATCATTTCAGCACACCGTATGCCGGATGTCTTTTTTGACTGGGCGAAGGCAGCTGAAGGAAAGGGAATCAAAGTAATTATTGCAGGAGCAGGTATGGCAGCACATCTGCCGGGAATGTGCGCAGCACTTTTCCCAATGCCGGTAATTGGTATCCCAATGTCAGGAAAGAATCTGGAGGGTATGGACGCACTTTATTCAATCGTTCAGATGCCACCTGGAATCCCGGTTGCTACAGTTGCAATCGACGGCGGTATGAATGCGGCAATTCTTGCAGCAAAGATGCTTGCAATGTCAGATCCGAAGCTTTTAGAGAAACTGAAAGCTTATTCTGCAGAGATGAAAGATACGGTACAGGCAAAAGCAGACAGACTTGCAGAAGTTGGTTATGAGGAATATCTCAACAATAAATAAATACGATTCGAAAGAAAAGGAGATTTACGATGGATTACAAGACATCAGGTGTAGATATTGAGGCCGGTTACAAATCAGTGGAATTAATGAAAGAATATGTAAAAGAGACAATGCGCGCAGAAGTTCTCGGAGGACTTGGCGGATTCTCAGGAGCTTTCTCTCTTGCGAAGATCAAAGAGATGGAAGAGCCTGTTCTTCTTTCCGGTACAGACGGATGCGGAACAAAGGTAAAACTTGCTATGGTAATGGACAAACATGACACAATCGGAATCGATGCTGTTGCTATGTGTGTGAATGATATTGCATGTGCAGGTGGAGAGCCACTCTTCTTCCTGGATTATATTGCATGTGGAAAGAATTATCCGGAGAAGATCGCTGCAATCGTAAAAGGTGTTGCAGAAGGATGTAAGCAGTCCGATGCAGCTCTGATCGGTGGAGAGACAGCAGAGCATCCGGGACTTATGCCGGAAGATGAATATGATCTTGCGGGATTCGCAGTTGGTGTTTGCGATAAGAAAGATATGATCACAGGAGAGAATCTTGCAGCCGGAGATGTTCTGATCGGAATGGCTTCTACAGGTGTTCACAGCAACGGATTTTCACTTGTAAGAAAAGTATTTGATATTACAAAAGAATCTTTAGATACTTATTATGATGATCTTGGAACTACTCTTGGAGAGGCACTTCTTGCTCCGACAAGAATCTATGTAAAAGCACTTAAAAGCATCAAAAATGCAGGTGTTACGGTAAAAGCATGCAGCCATATCACAGGTGGCGGATTCTATGAGAACATTCCGCGTATGCTCAAAGAAGGAACTCATGCAGTTGTAGAAAAAGACAGCTACCCGATTCCACCAATCTTTGCAAAACTTGCAAAAGAGGGCGAAATTGAAGAGCAGATGATGTACAACACATTCAATATGGGACTTGGAATGGTTCTCGCTGTTGATCCGGCAGACGTTGATAAGACAATGGATGCAATTCGTGAAGCAGGAGATCAGCCATATGTAGTCGGCAAGATCGAGGCTGGCGAAAAGGGAGTGACTTTATGTTAAGAGTCTTAAGTATGGTGTCAGGAGGCGGAACAAACCTTCAGGCAATCATCGACAGCGTAAAGAATGGAATGATCACGAATACAGAACTTGTGGGCGTGATCAGCAATAATAAGAATGCCTATGCACTGACACGTGCCAAAGAAAACGGAATCGATGCGAAATGCATTTCTCCGAAGGACTACGAGTCAAGAGAAGTATTCAATCAGGAACTTTTAAAGGCTGTGGATGCATATGAACCGGATCTGATCGTGCTGGCAGGTTACCTTGTGGTAATCCCGCCGGAGATGATCAAGAAGTATAAGAATCGGATCATCAACATTCATCCATCTCTGATTCCATCTTTCTGTGGAACAGGTTATTATGGATTGAAAGTGCACAAGGCAGCTTTGGAGCGCGGTGTGAAAGTAGTTGGTGCAACAGTACATTTCGTAGATGAAGGAACTGATACAGGCCCGATCATCTTGCAGAAGGCTGTAGAAGTACACAATGGAGATACCCCGGAAGTGCTTCAGCGCAGAGTGATGGAACAGGCTGAATGGAAGATCCTTCCACATGCAATCGATCTGATCGCGAACGGAAAGGTTGAAGTAGAAGGACATCGTACAATCGTTACCGAGTAAGGAGGCAGAGACTATGAACGTATTGATCGTAAGAGAGCATGCAATCGCAGCAAGCGTGGCAAAGAGCCCAAGAGCAGACAAAATCTTTTGTGCTCCGGGAAATGCCGGAATCGCTGAGTATGCGCAGTGTGTACCGATCGGCGCTATGGAATTTGATAAATTAAGAGATTTCGCAAAAGAGAATGCGATTGATCTTTGTATCGTAGGAATGGATGATCCGCTGGTAGGCGGTCTTGTAGATGTTCTTGAAGAAGCAGGAATCCGCACATTTGGACCGAAGAAGAATGCAGCGATTCTTGAGGGATCTAAAGCATTTTCCAAAGACCTGATGAAGAAATATAATATTCCAACAGCAGCTTATGAGAACTTTACAGATCCAAAAGCAGCAGTTGCTTATCTTGAGACAGCGAAGTTCCCGATCGTTTTGAAAGCAGACGGACTTGCACTCGGAAAAGGTGTTCTGATCTGTAAGGATCTGGAAGAAGCAAAAGCAGGCGTGAAAGAGATCATGCTGGATAAGAAGTTTGGTACAGCCGGAAATGAGATGGTCATTGAGGAATTTATGACAGGCCGCGAGGTTTCCGTACTTTCTTTTGTTGATGGAAAGACAATCAAGACAATGACAAGTGCGCAGGATCATAAGCGTGCCGGAGACGGAGATACAGGACTTAATACAGGCGGTATGGGAACATTTTCTCCAAGCCCGTTCTATACAAAAGAAGTAGAAGAATTCTGTGAGAAATATGTTTACCAGGCAACAGTAGACGCAATGGCAGCAGAAGGACGTCCGTTCAAGGGAGTTATCTTCTTTGGATTGATGCTGACAGAAGACGGACCGAAGGTTCTTGAATACAACGCTCGTTTCGGAGATCCGGAAGCTCAGGTTGTACTTCCTCGTATGAAGAATGATATCCTTGAAGTTATGGAAGCATGTATCGACGGAACACTGGATCAGGTTGATCTTCAGTTTGAAGACAATGCAGCAGTCTGTGTCGTACTCGCATCCGAAGGATATCCGGTAAGCTACGAGAAAGGCTTCCCAATCACAGGACTGGAAGAGTTCAAGAAGCACGAAGGATATTACTGTTTCCATGCAGGAACAAAATTCGACGGAGATCAGATCGTGACAAATGGCGGACGTGTTCTTGGCGTGACAGCGAAGGGAAAAGATCTGAAAGAAGCCCGTGCGAATGCATATGCAGCAACAGAGTGGGTAAACTTCAAGAATAAATATATGAGACGTGATATCGGTAAGGCAATCGATGAAGTGTAAATAAAGGGTCACAGACCTGGGTGGAATAAGATAAAACGATATAAGAAGTAATGAATGAAACCGGCAGGGAGGAGAAATCAAAACTGTCGGTTTCTTTGTGATTTTATCACAGAAAAATAAGAAATATGTGCTATACTAAGATTGTAACAAAGAAAAATAAAAAATACAAAAGATATAACATTTATAAGGAGGATACAAAGATGGCAGTAGTAAAACTTACAACAGACAATTTTGAGCAGGAAGTGATTCAGGCGCAACAGCCGGTACTCGTTGATTTCTATGCAGACTGGTGCGGACCGTGTAAAATGATGGCGCCGATCGTAGAAGCTCTTTCAGAAGAACTCAGTGATGTAAAGGTATGCCACATCAACATCGATGAGAATATCGATATTGCACAGAAATACAGAGTGATGAGCATTCCGACTTTCATCGCATTTAAAGGAGGAGAAGAGAACGGAAGACAGATTGGTGCGATTCCTAAGACAGCACTGGTTGACCTTGTGAAATAAATTTGCGATAATAGAAGAAAGGAAAAACCCAGACGGGCTGCCGGGCACAGAGAAGGCTGAGAAATATGGCTCATTCCTGTGAACGACAGCCTGTCTTCTGTTTAAGATGTATGAAGGGAAGGCAGGAGTCAGAGCATGTCATTGCAGTTTATTTTCGGGAATTCCGGAAGCGGAAAGTCCCATTATTTATATCAGCAGATAGTTGAGGAGTCAATCCGTCATCCGGAGAAGAATTATCTTGTTCTTGTACCGGAGCAGTTTACAATGCAGACGCAGAAGGACCTGTGTATGGCACATCCGCGTGGCGGTATTATGAATATTGATGTCTTAAGTTTTGGACGTCTGGCTCACCGTGTCTTTGAAGAGACAGGAAAGGAAAGACAGCCGATCCTTGACGATGAGGGAAAGAATCTGGTGCTCCGCAAGATTGCAGGAAATTACGAAGATGAGCTGACCGTTCTTAAGGGCAATCTTAAGAAGCAGGGATATATCAGCGAAGTGAAGTCCGTGATATCAGAATTCACACAGTATGGAATTGATTTTGAACAGCTTGATTCTTTCATGGAAGGACTGAATTCGGAAAGTTATCTGTATTATAAGTTAAAGGATATCCGTAAAGTATATGAAGGATTTGAGGATTATCTGCATGATAAATATATTACAAAGGAAGAATTGCTTGATGTGTTGAGTCAGAATGTGGCGGAAGCGAAAATGCTTAAAGACAGTGTGATTGCAATGGATGGATTTACCGGATTTACGCCGGTGCAGAACCGGCTAATCGGGGAACTTCTGAAAGTGTGCGACAAGATTATGCTGACAGTTGAGATTGATCGGAGGGAAGATCCGTTTGTCTATAAGCATCCGTATCAGCTCTTTGCGCTGAGCAAGCAAATGGTTACTTCACTGACGGAAGTGGCGCAGGAAGTGAAAGTGGAGATTGATGAGCCGGTCTGGCTATGCAAGAATCCGCCGTATCGGTTCAAAGAGAATCCGGAGATGGCGTTTTTGGAAGAGGAACTATTCCGTTATTCCAGAAGAAAATACAGTGGGGAAAAGATGCAGTCAATCTCTCTTCACGAAGTTCACACACCACAGGAAGAGGCACAGTATGTGGCAGAGGAAATCCGGCGTCTGGTGAGAGAAGAAGGATACAGATATCGGGAAATCGCAGTGATTGCTTCTGATCTGAATACATATGCTGATTCGTTGGAGAAGGCATGCGAACGTTATGAGATTCCGGTTTTTATGGATCATAAGAAGAGTATTTTGTTGAATTCTTTTGTAGAGTATTTAAGAAGTCTGCTGGTGATGGTTGAACAGAACTATACTTACGAAAGCGTTTTTCGTTATTTGCGGACCAGCCTGTGTGGGTTTACAAGAGATGAAGTAGACCGTCTGGAAAATTACTGTCTTGCGCTGGATCTGAAAGGATTCAAGAAATGGGATCAGGTCTGGGTGAGAAAGACACCGATGACGACAAAGGAAGAACTGGAAGAACTGAACCATCTGCGCATGCGCTTTGTGGAAAAACTGACACCGCTGCATACAGTTCTGAAGAAGAGAAAAAAGACGGTAAAAGAGATCACACTTGCAGTTTATGAATATCTGGTTCAGGAGAAGATCCAGGAGCAGCTTGCAGAATTGGAGCAGAAATTCCAGGAAGATGGAGAACTGGCACTGGCGAAGGAATATGCACAGATTTATCGTATTGTTATGGAATTATTCGATAAATTCGTTGAACTTCTGGGGGAGGAAGAGATTCCTTTGAAGGAATACTGTGAACTTTTAGATGCAGGACTTGAAGAGGCGAAAGTAGGTGTGATCCCTCCAAGTCTGGATCAGGTTGTGATCGGAGATATGGAGAGAACACGTATCAAAAATATCCGCGCATTATTTTTTGTCGGAGCAAATGATACGCTTCTCCCAGGAAATGCAGGGGCAAGAGGTCTGCTTTCCGAGCGAGACAGAAAACAGTTTCAGGAGAAGAAAATGAATCTTTCTCCCGGACCAAAAGAGAAATTATATATTCAGAAATTTTATCTCTATATGAATCTGACGAAACCGTCAGAACTTCTGTATCTGTCCTGGGCGAAAGTATCCGGGGAAGGAAAAGCACTTCGTCCAGCGTATCTGATCCAGGATCTAATGCGTCTGTTCCCGGTACTTGTTCCGGTAGAGGAAGACAGAAAGGGACTGCTTGAGCATGAGATGATGAGAAAGAGCGGACTCTTGCAGATTGCAGAAGGTTTAAGAGAGAGGGAGCATGGACTGGATGCTTCCTGGAAAGAACTGTACAGATGGTTTGTAAAGGATGAACAGAGTCAGGAAACTCTGAAGCAGATGATAGAAGCCGGTTTCTACCGGAAGGATGAGCCGAGCCTTGGAAGTAGAGTAGCAAAAGAACTCTTCCTGGATCCAAAGCGTGTCAGCGTAACAAGACTGGAACGTTTTGCTTCCTGCGCATATGCACATTTCCTGAATTACGGACTCCGTCTGTCAGAACGGGAGAAGTATGGGTTCGAAGCAATGGATCTGGGAAATATTGCACATCAGGCACTGGAGCGATTTGCACACAAGGTAGAAGAGGAAGGTCTGGACTGGGTTACGATGCCGGAAGAGAAGCGGGAGCAGCTGATTGATGAAAGTGTAGAAGAAAGTATTCTGGATTATGGAAATACAGTTCTATTTTCATCTGCACGTAATGAGTATATGATCCACAGAATCAAGCAATTGATCAACCGGTCCGTCTGGGCACTGACACAGCAGATGGCGGCAGGCGATTTTGTGCCGAGCGGGTGTGAATTTAAGTTCGGAAGCGGAAAGATTGACAGAATTGATACGTGTGAAGATGAAAATGCGGTCTATGTGAAGGTAACAGATTATAAAACTGGAAGGAAAGCATTTGATATCACAGCATTCTATCACGGTTTGCAGATGCAGCTTCCGGTTTATCTGAATGCGGCACTGGAGATCGAACGGCAGAAACATCCGGAGAAAGAAGTACTTCCGGCCGGTATTTTTTATTACAGGATCCAGGATCCGATTGTGAAGAAAGAAGAGACAAAAGCGGAAGTTGAGCAAAGTATTCTAAAAGAGCTGAAGCTGGATGGACTGATCAATGCAGATGAAAATGTAGTTGAGCATCTGGAGCGGAATCTGAGTGGAACTTCAACATTCTATCCGCTGCGGATGAATAAGAACAGAACGCTCGGTTCGGCATCAAAAGCTTTATCAAAGGAGAACTTTGATACGGTTCTTGCGTACACGAAAGAGAAAGAAAAAGAGCTGAAGGACGTGATGTATCAGGGAGAGGTTGCGGCACTTCCGTATGTACTTGATGAGATGACAGGCTGTGATTACTGTGGGTGCAGGGATATCTGCGGATTTGACCAGAGGATTGAAGGCTGTGAGTACAGAAGATTAAGAAAATATACCTTGGAAGAAGCGTTGAATTCTATGAAAGAGCGTCTTGGTATTTTGGAAGAGAAAGGGGAGGCAGGAGAATGAGTGTAAAATGGACAGAAGAACAACAGAAAGTAATCGACTTGCGTGACCGCAACATTCTCGTATCTGCAGCAGCAGGTTCCGGAAAGACAGCGGTACTTGTTGAACGGATTATTTCCAGGATAACAGATGAAAATGATCCCGCGGATGTAGACCGTCTCCTGGTTGTGACTTATACGGAAGCAGCGGCGGCAGAGATGAAAGAACGAATCGGTGCAGCAATTGAAAAGAAGCTGGAAGAGCAGCCGGGAAATGTGAATCTGGAGCAGCAGTCCACATTGATCCACAATGCGTCAATCATGACAATCCACAGTTTCTGCCTGTCGGTGATCCGGGATCATTTTCATGTGATTGGAATTGATCCGGCCTTTCGCATTGCAGAAGAAGGAGAATTGCGTCTTCTGATGCAGGATGTCTTAGAAGAGCTGATCGAGAATTTCTATGCAGAGGGATCCGAGGCATTTTTAAACTTTGTTGACCAGTATGGAACAGGAAGAAATGATCAGAAGATCGAGGAACTTATCCTCCAGCTTTATGAATATTCCAGAAGTTATCCACAGCCGGAAAAGTGGTTGAAGGAATGTGTGGATAATTATGAGATCGATCCGGAGAAGATGGAAGAAGCAGATGTCGTGCAGGAAGCAAAGGCAAGAGTAAGGCAGAATCTTACAGATGTGAAAGGGTTTGTTCAACAGGCGATAGAAGTATGCGAACTTCCGGCCGGTCCGTATATGTATGGTGAAATGTTAGATTCTGCTCTGGTACAGATTGAGCAATTGGAAGGAGCAGAGACATTTTGTCAGCAAGAGCAGATCGTCAGTGATTTTACATGGAAACGTTTGTCAGGAAAGAAAGATCCGACAGTCGATCCGGAGCTGAAAGAGAAAGCGCAGGGGCTTAGAAAACAGGCCAAGAAACTGATAGAAGATCTGAAAGCAAACTATTTCTACGCGCCTGTTGATGAGTGGATCAGGGATATGCAAGAGGCACAGACAGCAATGAAGATGTTAGTTCTGCTGGTACAGGCTTTTGCAGAGGCATTTTCGGAGAAAAAGAGACAGAGAAATCTGTTGGACTTCAGTGATATGGAACAGTTTGCACTTCGGATTCTGACGGAAGAAAAGGAAGGAGAACTGGTTCCGTCAGCAGTGGCACAGGAGTATCAGGAACGCTTTGAAGAAGTTATGATCGATGAGTATCAGGATAGTAACCTGGTGCAGGAAACAATTCTGACGAGTGTGTCAAGAGAGTCGGCAGGACAGAATAATCTTTTTATGGTTGGAGATGTAAAACAGAGTATTTACCGATTCCGCCTGTCGCGCCCGGAACTCTTTATGGGAAAATATAACAGCTACAGTACGCAGGAGAGCAGCAGGCAGAGAATTGATCTTGACAGGAACTTCCGAAGCAGAGGAGAAGTACTTGACAGTACAAATTATATTTTCAGGAAACTGATGCGGAAGGAATTCGGGGAAATTATCTATGATGATAAGGCGGCACTGCATTTGGGAGCCTCTTTTCCTGAATTACCGGATGAAAATGTGTTTACGGATCAGACGGAACTGCTTCTTTATAATCAGACGGGGCTTCGGAGCAGTGAAGCGAGAGAAGAAGAGGCGCGGATGATCGCACAGAGAATGAAAGAACTTCTAAACACGGGTGTTGTGCTTGATAAGGAGACAGGAGAATACCGCCCGGTTCATTATCGGGATATGGTGATTCTGACGAGAAGTTTACAGGGGTGGGCAGAAGTTTTTGCGTCCATACTGGCCGAGGAGGGAATTCCGGCATACTCTGTGAGCAGAGAAGGATATTTCGAGACGTATGAGGTCAGTGTTCTTCTGGATTATCTGAAAGTTCTTGATAATGCAAGACAGGATCTGCCATTGACAGCAGTTTTGACTTCACCGTTTGCCGGTCTGACGGCAGTAGAGTTGTCAGTGATTCGTCTTGCATATCCGAATCAGTTGTTTTACGAGGCAGTGGAAGGATTTTGCAGCCTGAGTCCGGAAGAAATTCCGGAAACTGTGGACAAAAAGCAGGCAATGCAGGTACAGGAAAAATTGAGGAAGTTTTTCGTGGTATTGGATCATTTCAGGGAAATTCTTCCGTATACGGCAATCCATGACCTTCTTGCGGAAATAATTGATAAAACCGGCTATGGGTTATTTATCAGTGCGATGCCAGGGGGCGCACAGAGACAGGCTAATGTAGAAATGCTTGTTGAGAAAGCAAGAGCATTTGAAGGGACGAGTTATAAAGGTCTGTTTAATTTCGTACGCTATATCGAGCAACTGAAAAAATATGATGTTGATTATGGCGAAGCAAGTATCATAGACGAACAGGATGACACAGTCCGTATTATGAGTATTCATAAAAGTAAAGGTCTGGAGTTTCCAATCGTTTTTGTAGCCGGAACAGGCAAGCAATTCAATACACAGGATCTGAAAGGAAGTATTGTGATCCATCCGAGAAACGGAGTTGGAATTGACGTTGTAGATCTTGAGATGAGGACAAAAGCACCGACTTTTTTGAAGAAAATGATCCAGGAGAAGACAAAGCTTGAGAATCTTGCA
>OIDT01001176.1_pt1 | contig 10752 bp, 10 predicted proteins | sample 1581601 | NCBI WGS metagenome assembly OIDT01 (sample SAMEA3882515, study PRJEB24775) | human gut metagenome | biome: human-associated habitat; feature: intestine environment; material: feces | place: Netherlands | collected 2009/2010 | reverse complement strand
CAGGCCCTTCTCCATGCGCTGCTTGTAGCACTCGGCGCGCAGCATGTTGTTCACGCTGAAGCAGGGGCCGACCTCGCGCAGCAGCTCAATGTAGTTCAGGTCCAGCAGCCAGTCGGCGTTGTTCAGCATCAGGGCCTTGCCCTCGCCGAACTCAATAAAGCGCTCCATCTGACGCTTGAAGCACTCGGCGTTGTGGTCGATGTCCTCCTTGGTCAGCATCTTGCGCATATCGGTACGGCCAGACGGGTCACCGATCATTGTCGTGCCGCCGCCAATCAGGGCAATGGGGCGGTTGCCGGCCTGCTGCAGGCGCTTCATCAGGGTCAGGGCCATAAAGTGACCGGCAGTCAGGCTGTCCGCCGTGCAGTCAAAGCCAATGTAGAACGTGGCCTTGCCGTTGTTGATGACCTCCTTGATCTCCTCCTCGTCGGTGACCTGGGCAATCAGGCCGCGGGCCTTCAGTTCATCATAAATCGTCATGAGCTTTACCTCCGTTTGTTGCGGCAAGGGCAAAAATAAAAGCCCCTGCCAAATGTGAATTTGGCAGAGGGCGAAAGTTCGCGGTACCACCTCTGTTTGCCCGTCCCTCACGGCGGCGGGCCTTCGCGGGTGCGGCAGACAAAGGGCTGCGTACACCCCAAGCGCTGTAACGTGCGCACACGGCACAGCCTACTGGCTTTCGCGTTCAGCCTGCTGCTCCGGGCTGTATTCCGCCGCCTGCACTGCCGACCCCTTGCACCAACCGGGGCTTCTCTGAAGCATAGCAGACGGGTACTGGCTCCCATCACTGCATTTAACAAAAGATACTGTATCATATCCAACACGGGTTGTCAAGGGGTGGTGCATATAGAATGCGCCCGCAGCCGGCGCGAGGGCTATTTGGATTTCTCAATCAATTCCCGCGCACTGGCCAGGCTCAACTCGCTGACCTTGTCGCCGGAGATCATCCGTGCCAGCACCTCCACGCGGCCATCCATATCAAGCGTGTGGATCTCGGTGAACGTGCGGTCCTTGCGGACATTCTTCTGGATCAGCAGCTGGTTGTCCGCAAACGCAGCGACCTGCGGCGTGTGGGTGATGCAAAGCACCTGATGCCCCCTGGCCGTCTGGTGCAGCAGCTGCCCGATGCGCCCCGCGGCCAGGCCGGAAACGCCGGTGTCGATCTCATCGTAAATGACCGTCGGCAGCGCGTCGCGGTCCGCCAGCGCGCTCTTGAACGCCAGCATAATGCGGGAAAGCTCACCGCCGGACGCAATCTTTGCCAGCGGCTTCGGCTCCTCGCCGGGGTTCGTCGAAATCAAAAATTCCACGGTATCCTGCCCGTGGGAGGACAGCGGCCCCCGCGTATGCTTGAGCGCAAAGCGGATGCCAGGCATGTTCAGAAATTCCAGCGCCGCCTTCATCTCCTTGTTCATGGCAGCAAAGCCTTTCAGGCGGCTCTGGGTCAGCTTCTCGGCAGCCTCCTTGGCGGCGGCATACAGCGTCTGCATCTGCGCTTTCAGCTCGGCAATCTTCTGCCCCGACGACTGGAAGGTCTCCAACTCTGCAGCGGCGGCCTCGCGCCGTGCCAGCAGCTCGTCGACCTCCATGCCGAACTTCTGCTTGATGCGGTAGATCGTATCAAGCCGCGTTTCGATCTGATCCAGCTCCCCGGCGTCAAAGCCGTAGGCGTCCAGCCGGTCTGCCAGGTCGGTAGCCAGCTCGCGCGCGCTGTAGTACAGGTCGTTCAGCCGCTCGGACATGGACGTCAGCGACTCGTCGAGCCGCGCACTGTTCTGCAGTCCGTCAACGGCCCCGCCCAAGAGATCTGCTGCGCCCGCCTGCTCACCGTCCTCGTCACCGGCCAGCGCCAGATGGGCGGCGGTGATGCCCGCCAGAATGCTCTGGGCGTGGGTGATGACATTCTTGCGCTCCTGCAGCGTCTTTTCCTCGCCGGGCTGCAGGGCTGCGGCGTCGATGGTGTCGATCTCGGCGGTCAGCGCCTCAATGCGGCGCTGTTTGTCGGATTCGCTTGCGTTCAGGGCATCCAACTGCCGTTTGACCGTGACCAGCTCGCGGTAGCGGCGGTAATACTCGGCGAACAAATCACGGTTCTGGGCATACTGATCCAGCAGCCCCAGATGCAGTGCCGGGTTTGTCAGGCTCTGGCTGTCGTGCTGGCCGTGGATGGAGAGCAGCCCTGACGAAATGTCCCGCACCACCGCCGCCGTGGCGGGCATACCGTTGACGCGGCAGCTGCCCTTGCCCTCGGCGTTGATCTCGCGGTACAAAAGCAGGTCGTCAGTGACCTCGTAGCCGCATTTTTCCAGCTGCTTTTTGACGGAGGCCGGGATACTCTCAAACGTTGCCCAGATGCACGCCTTCTGTGCGCCGCTTCGCACCAGCTCACGCGAGGTGCGGTTGCCTAAAATCGCATTGATGGAGTCGATCAGGATGGATTTACCGGCACCGGTCTCACCTGTCAGCACGTTAAAGCCGGGGGTAAAATTCACCTCGGCTTTTTCAATAACGGCTACATTTTCAATTTTCAGGCTTGCCAGCATGGGGCAGCTCCTCCCTGTCGTTAAAATTACCCGCGGCGGGTGTACTGCTGCAGCTGCTTGCAGATGGCGGCTGCGTCATCCTCGCTGCGCATCAAGATAAAGAACGTGTCATCGCCGGAAAGTGTGCCGACGACATTGTCCCACTGCTTGGCGTCGAACACCTCGCACGCAGCGTTGGCCATGCCGGAAAAACACTTGACCAGTACCATGTGCCCGGCGTAATCCACCTTGAGCACCGACTCGCGGAAAATCATCTCAAACCGGCTGGGTGAATGCGTTACCTTGCCGGACGCAGACGCCGGCACGTAGCGGTAACGCCCGTCAGCGGTGGCTGTTTTGACCAGCTGCAGCTCACGAATATCGCGGGATACCGTGGCCTGCGTCACGTCAAAGCCTTCCTCCCGCAGGTGGGCCAGCAGGTCCTCCTGCCGGTCAATAGGGTGCTGTTCGATCAGGTCAAGAATTGCCTGATGACGTGCACTTTTCACAGGGATCATCTCCTCATCAATTTGTTTTCAATCGCATGGAACTGTTCCGCGTCGTCGAAGGCAATCAACCGCAGGCGCTGCCCACAGCCGGTCACCAGCAGGCTTTCACCCGGCAGCAGGTCGCACTGGGCGCTGCTGTCCGCACAGGCAAAGCTGCCGTCGCGGTTTTCGGCATCAGCGATAATTTTCAGATGGCGGTCAGCCGCAAACACAAGCGGCGCGGCGTGTACATTGTGCGCGCAGACCGGCGTCAGGACCAATACGTCCGCGGCGGCGTCCAGGATCGGCCCGCCCGCCGAGAACGAGTACGCGGTGGAGCCCGTCGGCGTTGCCAGAATCATGCCGTCGCTGCGGTAGCTGCCCACCAATGCGCCGTCGCAGTACACCTTATAATCCATCGGGTGCAGCCGGGTTTGACCGAACACCACAAGGTCGTTGATGGCGTCAGCCTGCCAGCCGTGGGCCGGGGCTTCGGCGTGGAGCAGACGGCGGTTGGCAAGGGTGAACTCTCCCGCGGCCAGCCGTTTGAGCTTGGCCGTAAGCTCACCGACCTCGCAGGTCGCCAGAAAGCCGGTGCGGCCAAGATTGACGCCCAGAACGGGCTTGCCGTGCTTCATGCAGGAAAGCCCGGCGCGCAGCAGCGTGCCATCACCGCCGATGGTCACGACCTGATCGGCAGCGCGGTAGGCATCTGCCTCGGGCAGAAAATGCACACCCGTCAGTCCGGCAGAACCAAATTCGTTCGCAAAGGGCTGCGGCATCAAGACCGGCACGCCCAGCCCGGCCAGCACAGCGGCAGCCTGCCGCGTAACGGCAAGCCCGGTGTCCTTGGTCGGGTTGGGAATCAGTAAAACCGACATAGCGTCAGGTTCCTTTCTCAGTGGTGGTTGGGCATTTTATCCAGCGTCTCGTGGGAGGCTGCCACGACCTTTTCAATCAGGCCGTCCGGCAGCGGCTGCGGGGTATCGCAGTGCTGGACGTACATCAGGTATTCAATGTTGCCCTCGGGTCCCTTGATGGGCGAAAAGTCCAAGCCCGCGGGGGTAAAGTGGTTCGCCATGGCATACCCCTCGGCCATTTTCAGTACCTCGCGGTGGGTAGCCGGGTCGCGCACGACGCCCTTTTTGCCGACTTTCTCGCGGCCAGCCTCAAACTGCGGCTTGACCAGGCAGACGCCGACAGCGTCCGGTGTGCAGATGGCGTCTGCCACCGGGAAGATATGCTTGAGCGAGATGAACGAAACGTCCACGCTGAAGAACGCAACCGGCTCTGTCAGGTCCTCAGGCTTTACATTGCGGATGTTCGTTCTTTCCATATTGATGACGCGCGCATCGGTGCGCAGGCTCCACGCCAGCTGGCCGTAGCCCACATCGACGGCGTAGACCTTGACCGCGCCGTTTTGCAGCATACAGTCGGTAAAGCCGCCCGTGGACGCGCCAATGTCCATGCAGACCTTGCCGTCCGGACGCATCGGAAAGACCTGCATGGCCTTTTCCAGCTTGAGGCCGCCGCGGCTGACATAGCCGATGTCATGCCCGCGCACCTCGACCTTGGCGTCGGGTGCGATCATCTCACCGGCCTTGTCGACCTTCTGCTCGTTGACAAAGACGATGCCGGACATGATGAGCGCCTTGGCGCGCTCACGGCTCTGTACCAGTCCGTTCTGGCACAGGTATTGATCCAGGCGAATCTTGCTCATGCCTGTTTCTCCTTTAAAGCGTTCAAAATATCTGCGCAGAGGGCCGCGGCGTCAAGCTGCTGATCCTTGCGCAGCTCGGGCACATTGGCGTGCAGCAGATGGCTGTTGTCCACGGCATGCAGCAGAAATTCGCCCTGCCAGCCGCATTGCTGCATGGCAAAGCCCAACTGCTCGCCGATGCCGCCGGTGCGCACCGTATCCTCGGCAAACAAAATCGTGTTGTAGTGCTTCAGTGTATCGCACACACCGTCCGGCAGCGGGTAAAGCTGCGTCAGCTTGACGCAGTCCGCCTGCACGCCATGCTGGGCCAGCAGATCCTTGGCGGCAATGATTTCCTCGGTCTCGGCACCGTAGCTGACAAGCGCGACACGTGCGCCATCGACGGGGTCCAGCACATCGTAGCGCGCGCCTGTGCAGGGCAGCGCCGCCAGTGCGGGGTTCTCGCCGCCGCGGGCATAGCGGATCATCCGCGGGCCGTGTGCCTCGCGCACAAGATAGGTCAGCCAGTAGCGCAGCTCCGCATAGTTGGCAGGGGCAAAAATCGGAATGTTCACATTCGAGAAGAACGCAACGTCGTAAATGCCCTGGTGTGTGGCACCGTCGCCGGGCACCAGCCCCGCACGGTCCACAGCGAACAGCACATCCAGCTGCATCAGATTGACATCATGGATGATCTGGTCGTAGGCACGCTGGAAAAATGTGGAATAGATAGCAACCACGGGCAGCAACCCCTGGCTGGCCAGGCCCGCCGCAAACGTGACGGCGTGTTCCTCCGCCATGCCGACGTCAAAGAAACGCCCGGGATGGCGGTGCTTGAAGAAGTTCAGGCCGGTGCCGTACTTCATGGCGGCGGTGATGCCGCACAGCCGCGGCTCGTCGTCGCCCAGATCTGCCAGCGCACAGCCGAACGTAGACGAGAAGGAATCCTTCGGTGACAGCTCGGGGTCAGTCAGATGGTTCAAATCGATGGACGATACGGCGTGGAACTCGCCGGGATTCTCCTCGGCGGGCTTCAGGCCCCTGCCTTTTTTGGTGACGACGTGCAGGAAAACCGGCGCATACTGCTCGCCGCGCAGGTTCGTCAGCGTGTGGGTCAGCATGCCCACATCATGGCCGTCGATGGGCCCGATATACTGGAAGCCCATCTCCTCAAACATCGTGGACTTGTAGATGCCGCGGCGGATCAGCTGCTTGCCGCCCTGCAAGACCCTGACCAGCGCGTCACCTGCCACGGGGATGCGCTCGAGCGTCGTCTCCATGTGGGCCTTGACGTGGGAGTACTTCGGGTCGGTGCGCAGCTTGGTCAGATAATTCGCCATCTGGCCGACATTTTTGGAAATCGACATCTTGTTGTCGTTCAGGATGACGATCAGATTGTTCAGCTTGCTGACATTGTTCATGCCCTCGTAGACCATGCCGCCGGTAAACGCACCGTCGCCAACGATGACCACGACCTTGCCCGGCTCGTTCTTGAGCTTTTTGGCGCGGGCAATGCCGATGGCTGTTGACAGCGCCGCACTGCCGTGGCCGGCAATAAAGGCGTCACAATCGCTCTCCCGCGGGCTGGGAAAGCCGGAAATGCCGTTTTTGCGGCGCAGCTGGGCGAAGCCCTCGCGGCGCCCGGTCAGCAGCTTGTGGGTGTAGCACTGATGGCCGACGTCAAACAGCAGCTTGTCCTGCGGGAAGTCCAGCACGCGGTGCAGGGCCACCGTCAGCTCCACAACGCCGAGGTTTGACGACAGATGGCCGCCGGTCTCGGAAACACTCTTGATCAAAAACTGCCGGATCTCCTCACACAGGGCGGGCATATCGGACGCGGGCAGATTTTTTATTTCTCCGGGCGCATTGATGCGCTCCAGCAAGGGATAGCTCATATACGCACCTCGTTTTTACACCATCGGCATGGCAAAGCCCAGCACAATGCCGAGCGCCGCACCGGTCACAACTTCGATCGGCGTATGGCCGACCATTTCCTTCAGCTTTTTGCCATGGGGCAGCTGGAATTGCTCAAACCCCTGGTCCATCCATTCGGTGAACATCCGGTTCAGCACCTTGGCCTGCTCGCCGGTCTCGTAGCGCACGCCCATGGCGTCATACATGACAATGATGGACAGCACCGCCGCAATGGCGAAGAGCGGGGAATTGACGCCGCAGTACCGCCCCGTGGCAACGACCATGGCGCAGACCGTGGCCGAGTGGGAACTGGGCATGCCGCCCGCACCCCACATACGCTCGGCAATAAAGCGGTGGAAGATAAACAGATTCAGAAGAACCTTAATAAGCTGGGCCAGCAGCGATGCACAGATCGCCGTAGCCAGCACAAAATTCCAACTCAGCGCAGCGCGCAGCAGTGGCATGGGATCACATCCTTATTTCTTACGTTCCAGCAGCTCCGCTGCCATCAGGCGCAGAAAATCTGCCCCGGGGCCAAGCGCATCCAGCGCGGCCAGCGCTGCGGCATTGTGGCGCTCGGCTTCCTCGTGTGCGCCCTGTAAACCGTACAGCGTGATAAAGGTGGTTTTGTCGTTGTCGGCGTCGCTGCCCACGGGCTTGCCCAGCTCCTCCGTCGTAGAGGTGACGTCCAGAATGTCATCGACGATCTGGAAAACCAGGCCAAGCTCGGCAGCGTAGCGCACCAGCGCCTTGCGGGTGTCCGTGTCGGGGCGCACACCCGCGGCGGCACAGCCCAGCTCGACGGCGGCAATGATGAGCGCACCGGTTTTGTGGGCGTGCAGGTTTAAAAGCTCGGCCTCACCGGCGCGCACAGTTTCAAAATGCTTGTCCAGCTCCTGGCCGTAGAGCATGCCGCGGTCCCCGCCGCCTCTGGCCAGCAGCTGCACGGCCTCAATGCGGCTCTCGGCAGAGCACTTTGCATGGGCAAGGACCTCAAACGCTGCCGTGACCAGTGCGTCCGCGGCCAGCAGGGCCGTAGCCTCGCCAAACTGCTTGTGGCAGCTCGGGCGTCCGCGACGGAAATCATCGTTGTCCATGCAGGGCATATCATCGTGAATGAGCGAGTAGCAGTGCAGCATTTCCAGCGCACAGGCATAGTCCAGCGCATCGGCAGCGTCGGCACCGGCCAGCTGGCAGGAGGCCAGCGTCAGCACGGCGCGCACCCGCTTGCCGCCGCCCAGAAGGCTGTAGCGCGCGGCCTGCCCCAGCTCAGACTGCTGCGGCAGGTATTCATCGCACAGCGCGGCCAGGCGTTTTTCGGTCAGACCGGCCCAGGCGGTAAGCTGCTGCTTATATTCCTCATGCGTCATGGGGCACCTCCACATCCGGGGCAAGGCTGGCGTCGATCTCCTCGACCTGCAGCCGGGCCTTGTCCAGCGCTGTATTACAGTAATGGATCAGCCCGGCGGCCTCGGCGTACAGCTTGACGGAATCAGCCAGCGGTGTGGCTTCATCCTGCAGCTGAGTCAGAAGTCCCTGCAGGCGGTCCATGCCTTCCTCGAAGGATTTGGGCTGCTTCATCGGGTATCACTCCCCTGTTTTTTGTTCCAAAGTGTGTACCGCTTCCACGCGGCATTCGGCGGCGGCTCTGGCACCGCGCAGCGTCACGGCCTCGCCGGGACGCAGTGTTTCGACGGCGCAGGGCGTGCCGTTTTGCTCCGGCAGCGCGTAGCCGCGGGCCAGCACCGCGTAAGGGCTTAGGGATTCCGCCACCGCAGCGGCGCTTTGCAGGCTGCGCCGGGCATCCTGCACATGGCGCTGTGCGGCCTGCCGGACAGCGGCCTGCGCAATGGCAAGCTCCTGCCCGCGGCGGTCTAACTGCTGGTGCTGACGCTGCAAAAGCTGCGCCGTGGCCAGCTGGTTAAACCTATTATAGCATAGATTGCAGCGATTCTGTATATTTTTTTGAATATTTTGCTGCAAAATGAATATTTTCTGCCGTACATCCCCCTGATCGGGCACGCAGAGCTCCGCCGCGGCGGACGGTGTCGGCGCGCGCAGGTCGGCAACATAGTCCAGAATCGAAGTGTCGATCTCATGCCCTACCGCCGAGACCACCGGCCTGCGGCAGGCGGCTGCCGCGCGGGCGATACGCTCGGAGTTGAACACCCACAGATCCTCTTTGCTGCCGCCGCCGCGGGTGACCAGGATCAGGTCGGGCCGCGGGTCGCGGTCCAGCCTGCGGATGCCGTCCACGATACTCTTTTCAGCCTCGATGCCCTGCACGCTGACGGGGGCCAGCAGCAATTTCACCATCGGCCAGCGACGGCCAATGACGTTCTGCACGTCTTGCCACGCTGCGCCGGTCTTGCTCGTGACAACGCCGATACACCTCGGTACGGCGGGCAGCGGGCGCTTGCGCTCGGGTGCAAACAGGCCCTCAGCCTCCAGCTTTTTGTACAGCGCGTCAAACGCCATCTGCGCGGCACCCGCGCCGAAGGGCTTCATATAGTCAGCGTAGAGCTGGAACGCGCCGTCCCGCTCATAGACCGTGGCGCGTCCGTAGACGAGCACCAGCATACCGTTCTGCGGTTCGAAGTTCAAAAGCTGTGCCTGGGAGCGGAACATGACAGTTTTGATGGAGGCGTTCTCATCCTTGAGCGTGAAATACAGATGCCCGCTCTTGTAATGCCGCGTAAAGCCGGAAATTTCCCCGCAGACGATCAGATCGTTCAGCGGGTCGCATTGCTCCAATACGCGCTTTGCCAGCCGGTTCAGGCTGGTTACATTGATGTAGTCGGCCATGCGCCACACTCCCTTGCCGCCAGGATTGAGATGCCAATGGCATTGTCACTGGCAAATTTTCCCGGTACAAAATGTGCGTTCGGCACGCGGTTCGTCACATAGGTGCGGATCAGATCGCTGCTCATAACGCCGCCCGCAAAAACCACGGGCAGACCCGGATGCTCGACCAGGGCGTTGTTTGCCATCCGCACAAGCGTTTCGCCCACGCAGAGCAGACAGTATTTGCAGACATAGGGCGCGTCATGCCCGTCGGCCAGCAGCTTTGCGCACTGGTTCTCAAGGCCGGACAGACTGCACGTCAGCCCGTGTACACTGACCTTGGGATGAACTTTTTCTTTACACAAAGCGGCCTGCTCGCTGACATAGACGCCCGCGGGGAACGGAAAGCCCAGCTTGACGCCGAGGCGGTCCACAGCCTGTCCGGCGTACAGATCGCTGCTTGTGCCCAGCGGCGTGATGCGCTCGGCCCCATGGCACAAAAGAAGGTCGGTGGTGCCGCCGGAGACATGAAATACAAGTGACTCCCGCTCAAACAGCGTGAAATCCCCCGCCGCGTACAGCGCCGCGGCAATATGCCCCTGCTGGTGGGTCAGCTCGATGAGCGGCAGCGTGCGGGACAGGCTGAACGCCGTCGCGGCGCTGACACCGGCCAGAAAGCACGGCATATACGATCCCTCCACGGGGCGCGGCCTGGCGGACACGCCAACGGCCCTGACCTGCGTCAGGTCGGCCCTTGCGCCCAGCTCCGCCAGCATGGCGGGCAGGGCTGCCGTGTGGTGGAACAGCGCGTCGCTCTGCCGTAGACCGAGCTGCCCTTTCTTGACAGGCAAAAATTTTTTGCAATCGCAAACAACCTCTCCGGCGTCTGTGTCAAACACTGCCAGAGAGGTTGCGTAATTGCTGGTGTCGATGCCCAGCGTCAGCATTTGGGTTCATCGGTCTCGCCGCGCTCACGCGCAACGGCACCCAAAAGGCCGTTGACGAACTGGTAGTCATCCTCGGCACCGTATTTCTTGACCAGCTCCACGGCCTCATTGATGGCAACACCGGCCTTCTGCTCCTCGCCGTAGAGCATCTCGGCCAGCGCAAGGCGCAGGGCAACCAAGCTCACACGGGGTACGCGGGGCAGCGTCCAGCCCTTCAGATGGGCGGTGATGATCTCATCCAGCTCGGCGGCATGGTCATTCATGGCAGCCAGCAGCTGGTTTGCAAAGGCATCGGGCGCGGGATGCTCCTCCGCAGGGAGGGTGGGTTCCTCGGGCTCAAAGGTAGCGGCAAAGGCCGTCAGAAAGGCCGTCTCGCGGGATTCGCGGCGGGTCAGCTT
>OIDT01001165.1_pt1 | contig 10860 bp, 9 predicted proteins | sample 1581601 | NCBI WGS metagenome assembly OIDT01 (sample SAMEA3882515, study PRJEB24775) | human gut metagenome | biome: human-associated habitat; feature: intestine environment; material: feces | place: Netherlands | collected 2009/2010 | reverse complement strand
AAAAAACTGCCAAGAATCATTGGCATTGCAAAAACCGTCAACGCTTTGAGGGGCGTGTCGGTTATCAAATACTCATCTTTCGACATTATCCTATTCCTCCATGGTAGCTTGTATCGTGGTATCCCATTCACTTACCTTTTTATCATCCTGATTATACCACAAAAAAACCGCCCATGCCAAATCCGGCATGGGCGGTGCTTGTATTGCAATTAGTTCTTCAGCGCCTGCATCGGGGCGGGGATGCGGCCACCGCGGTGGATCATGACCGCGGGGCTGTACCGGCTGATGGGCATGATGGGCGCGTGGCCCAGCAGGCCGCCGAAGTCCAGCACGTCGCCGGCCTTGTGGCCGATGGCGGGGATGACGCGCACGGCGGTGGTCTTGCTGTTCACCATGCCGATGGCGGCCTCGTCCGCGATCAGGCCGCTGATGACCTCGGCGCTCGTGTCGCCCGGGATGACGACCATGTCGATGCCGACGGAGCAGACCGCGGTCATAGCCTCGAGCTTTTCCAGCGTCAGGCTGCCGCAGTTGGCGGCGTTGATCATGCCGTCATCCTCCGACACGGGGATGAACGCGCCGGACAGGCCGCCGACGTGGTTGGACGCCATGACGCCGCCCTTCTTGACCGCGTCGTTCAGCAGGGCCAGGCAGGCCGTCGTGCCGCAGCAGCCGCAGCTCTCAAGGCCCATCTCCTCCAGAATGTTCGCAACACTGTCGCCAATCGCGGGCGTCGGGGCCAGCGACAGGTCGATGATGCCCGCGGGCACGCCGAGGCGCTCACTGGCTAGGTTCGCTACCAGCTGGCCCAGGCGGGTGATCTTGAATGCCGTGCGCTTGACCAGCTCGGCCACCTCGTCCATCGGGGCGTCCTTCGGCAGCTTGGCCAGCGCGGCGCGCACCGCACCGGGGCCGGAGACGCCGACGTGGATCTCACAGTCCGGCTCGCCCGCGCCGTGGAACGCGCCCGCCATGAACGGGTTGTCCTCGGGCGCGTTGCAGAACACGACGAGCTTTGCGTCGCCCATGCACATATTGTCCTTCGTCAGCTCGGCGGTCTCGCGCACGACCTCGCCCATCAGCTTGACGGCGTCCATGTTGATGCCCGATTTCGTCGAGCCGATATTGACGCTGGAGCAGACAATATCGGTCTCGGCCAGTGCGCGGGGGATGGCGGCGATCAGCCGCTTATCGCCCGCGGAAAAGCCCTTGTGTACCAGCGCACCGAAGCCGCCGATGAAGTTGACCCCCACGGCCTTGGCCGCGCGGTCCAGCGTTTTGGCGTACTGCACGGGGTCGGCGTCGGGCGCGGCGCCCAGCAGCATCGCAATGGGCGTGACGCTGATGCGCTTGTTGACGATGGGGATGCCGTATTCGGCGCTGATGCCGTCCACGACGGAGACCAAATTGCCCGCCAGACGGGTGATCTTGTTGTAGATTTTCTCGCACGCCTTGTCCGCATCCGGGTCGATGCAGTCCAGCAGGCTGATGCCCATTGTGACGGTGCGCACGTCGAGGTTCTCGGCGGTCAGCATCTCAATGGTCTCCATAATGTCGCGGCTGTTGATGATTCTCATGTGGCAGCCCCCTTAAATGGTGTGCATGGCATCAAAGACTTCCTGCCGGGTCACGGTGACCTGCATCTTCATCTCTTTGCCCAATGCCGCAAAGCGGTCCCGGACCTCGGCGGCCCCGGCGTTCGCCTTGCTCAGATCGACCAGCATGATCATGCAGAACATATCCTGCATGATGGACTGGGAAACGTCCTCAATGTTGATGTTCAGCTCGGCGCACACCGCGCTGACCTTGGCAACGACACCCACCGTGTCCCGCCCGATGACCGTGATGACTGCTTTCATAAAATGACCCCCTCAAAATGTCCGATGATAAACGGAATACTGCCATTATAACAAAATTCCGCAAAAGAGTAAAGAATATAATGAGAAGTAATACTTTTTGAGCGGGCAGCTGCCTGCGGGGCGTCGGGGACGCCGCCCCCTACCGTAGTTCCGTAGGGGCGGATTCCATATCCGCCCGCGGAACCTGACGGCGGCGGTCACGTCCGCGGCTTTTAGGCGAACAGCCAACAAGCTGCCGCTTTGTAGGGGCCGCACATGTGCGGCCCGCAACTGTACGGCGGACGAACGCTTGCCTTTCACGCGCGGGCCGGGCATGCCCGGCCCCTACAGGGCATCGTGAACATCAAAACTCCGCCGAATGCTCCTCAGCCCGCACATCATCCCGCTGCAATTCCGCCAGCAGCTCATCCTCGCCGCCGTGGAGAAGCAGCTTCTCGCTGTACTGCTCAAACCGCTCGCAGTCGTTTTCGGCCAGAAACGGCGCGGAGTCGGGGCCGAGTGCCAGCTCGTTGACGAAGACGACCATCTCCTGCCCGTCCTCGAACGCCTGCTCCATAAAGTCAAAGGCAAATTCCAGCGCGTTGCTGGCGGCGGAGACCGCTTCCTCGCGGCGCTGCACCTGGGTGTTGAACGCGCCGCGCACCGTGTCAAACGCCTCGTCGGCGTCCAGACTGTTGTCAAGGCTACGGCTCCACGCGGTCAGCAGCGCCAGCGTGCGGGTGCGGGCCGCGGCCTCGTCGGGCAGCAGCGCCCCGGCGGTCTTGTCGGCCTCCAGCTTGGCGCGGTAGGTGTCGCACCGCTCGGCAAACAGGTCGGCAGGGTCGGCGTCGGGCTGCTGGGACAGCGTCCGCTTGAAGCTGCGCAGCTGCTGGTAGCAGGCATCCGTCACCGCACCCGTGGCGCGGGCGTCGGCAAAGCGGGTGTTCAGGCCCGCCAGCAGCAAGCTGACCAGACTGATGCGCTCGTCAAAGCTCGCGTCCATCGCCCGTGCAATGACGGCGTCATAGGGCTTGCCCTGCAAAATATCCTCGACGCCGTAATCCTCGTGGTACTTGCGGTAGAGCACCCAGTAGGCCGCAAAATCCCGCGCGACCTCGGGGTGGCGCAGGTACTGCCCGATGACCCCCTCGTCCACGGGCAGCGCCAGCTTGTCCGCGGCCTGTAAATAGGCGGACAGATCCTCCCACCCGCGGGCGGTCACGAACTGCACGCCGTCCACATCGTTTTCGATTTTGTAAAAATGCTGCGGGCGCAGCTCCAGGTAGGCCGTCACGGCGGGGTGCAGCCGGTGGGCGCGGGCGTAGTCCTGCCAGACGCTCAGCTTCGGCTCAATGTCGATACGCCGCACGCGGTCCAGCGTGACAAGGTCAAACTCCCGCACGCTCTTGTTGTACTCCGGCGGATTGCCCGCGGCCACAATGACCCAGCCGCCCGGCACAGCCTGGTTGCCGAAGGTCTTGCACTGCAAAAATTGCAGCATCGTGGGGGCCAGCGTCTCGCTGACGCAGTTGATCTCGTCGATGAACAGGATGCCGTTTTTCTTGCCGGTGCGCTCCATGGCGGCGTAGACGCTGGCGATGATCTCGCTCATCGTGTACTCGGTCACGCTGCGGGTGCGCCCGCCGTAGTTCCGCTCCCGGATGAACGGCAGGCCGACGGCGCTCTGGCGGGTGTGGTGGGTGATGGTGTAGGCCACCAGCGCAATGTCGCACTCCTGCGCGATCTGCTCCATGATCTGGGTCTTGCCGACGCCCGGCGGGCCCATCAGCAGAATGGGGCGCTGCCGCACGGCGGGGATCAGCGGGCGGCCAATGTCGTCCGTGGCAAGGTACGCCTGCACGGCGCGCTTGATTTCCTCTTTGGCACGTTGAATATCCATGGTTCATCGTCCTTTCGGGTCAAATTCTTCGGGCTGCAAGACCAGGCGCATGGCCCAGGGCGGCACGTCGGGCGGCGGGGTGCCGTCCTCCAAAAACAGGAACGCCGTCTCAAACGGCGGGCGTTTGGCGGGGTAGATGCCCTTGCCGTCGGTAAAATACAGCACGCCCTGCAGGTCCCGCAGCACACCGTCCTGCCGCAGCTGCGCAATGCGGGCAAACGCGGGGCGGAAGTCCGTTCCGCCGCCGCCCACCAGCGTAAACTGCGCCGTATAGCGGTCCAGTGCGTCCAGGTCGTTCAGCCAGACCTCATCCCGCACAGCGTTGTCCGCCTGCATGACCAAAATGCGGCACTGCCGGAAAAAGCTGTCCTGACTTTTTAACAAGGTGAACGTCTCTTTTAAGAACGCCTTGACCAGCTCGCCCGCCGTGGATTCGCTGGTGTCCACCACAATGACGAAGTCGCGTATTTTCTTCACCTCGCGGCTTTCCAGCGGCTCTATCAGCGGCAGGTTGCCGTAGGTGCGCAGGCCGTAGCTGTAAAAGCCGAGGTCGAATTCCTCGGGGTCGAGGTGCGGCTCCTCATGCCAGACGGCGAACCGGCGCAGGAAATCCCGGTAGGTGCGGCGGCTGCGCCCGGCCTGCACCTGCGCCTGCAGGGCTTGCGCGGCAGTATCCTGCCCGGCGCGCCGGCCGCTTTCCTCCATGCTCAGCTCCGTCTGGCGCCCCAGGTTCTCCCACTGTTTGCCGCGCATCTGGGCGGCGGGGCTGTCCGGGTCAGCGGGCCAGAGGCGGTGGCTGTCGGTGTAAAATTCCCGCTGCCACTTGTTTAAGGTCTCCGCGTCGGTCTGTGCTAAGACGCGGTAGATGGGGCCTGCCGCTAAAAATTTGCACTTTTCGCGCAGCTGTGTGTAGCATTGCTGCCGCACCCAGCCGACGGGGCGCTTCGTGGCGGGGGTGTTCAGGGTGTCCAGCGTGGCCTCCACGGCGATGTCACAGGCCAGCCCCCACAGGTCGGGGTCGCGCCTGTCCCGCAGCCAGAGATGCCGGAAGATGCAGTGGAACAGGCTGTGCAGGTAGGCACGGGGCAGGTACCGCCGGTTCCTGCGGTAGGTGTCCAGCAGCCATGCGGTGGGGTAGTAGAGTGCCCCGCCGTCGGTGGCAAAGCTGCCGCCGCTCTCCCGCGGGGCCGCGGGCAGTGCACCGAGCGCTGCCGTTAAGTAGCGCTGGTCAAGGTACAGCTCCCCCCGCAGCTGCTCCATGACCCGGCGGGCCATCGTCTGTTCCCATTCCGATTGGGTTTGGATGTGTTTGGCTATAGTGGACACCTTCTTCCATGACTGTATGTAGGGGCCTGAGGGGCTTTGACGGGCCTTGCGCTGCCACCCGCTTATGGTCTACAAATCGTCAAAATCATACGTTTTTTTCGCTCGCTTGGCCCTGCCTAACAGCACCGCCGCCCCGGCGCTCCACCCGACGCGGGCGCAATAGACCGCGGCATCTGCTGTCGGCAGGCTCAGCCCCACCAGCAGCCGCAGAGCGGCCTCGTCCCGGTCATCAATGGCACGCCGGAACGCTGCCCCCGGGTGGGCGGTCAGGTAAAGCTCGTAGTCCGCGCGGGCGTCGTCACCCAGTCCAAACGGCTGCACAAGCCGCCCGAGTGCTAACCGGCAGAGCTTGTCCTCGCTCTCGCCGACGCAGGCCTGCGCAAACGACGCATCAAACGCGGCGTAATCCACCGCGCCGCCGGGCGTGAAGCACTGCCGCATCCGGTAGCCCTCGCCCTCAATGCTGTGGTTGAAGATATGCGCGGGCGTGTTCTCGTCCAGAAACTCCGAATACTCGGGGTAAAACAGCTGCGCACCGTCCAATTCCACCGTAATGTCCGCGCTGACGGCCCCCAGCAGCTTTTTTAAGCCCGTCGGGGCATCGGCGGCAACCCGCAGGCGGAAGGTCTGCAATTGGCGGCAGTTCGTAAATAAATCGCTGCCGAACCCCTCGACCCCGGGCCCCAGCGTGACCCGGCGCAGCCTGCGGCAGTTGTAAAACGCCGCGCTGTCCAGCACCCGCACGGTGTCGGGCAGGGTGACCTCCTCCACAAAATTGCCGGTGATCTCATGCGTGTCGTCCCCGGTGCGCCGGGCCCCGGGCCTGACCGGCCTGTCCGCAAAGCAGTACGGCCCCAGCTCCGCAACGGGCAGCCCCTCAATTGTGCCCGGCACAGCGGGGCAGGGGGTATCGCCCAGCAGCCGCAGCAGCCGCGCACCGCCGGGACAGGGCTCCCAATAAAGACCCACAAAAATCACCTCTTTACATTAGGGCCATTATAGCATAAAATGTGGTTGCGAGAAACAGAAAAGTGAGAGAAATTCTATGAAAAGCGTCAAACAAACGGATATTCTGACGGGCAGCATCCCCAAACAGCTGCTCCTGTTCTTTCTGCCCATCTGGTTCGGCACGCTGTTCCAGCAGCTGTACAACACGGCGGACACCCTGATTGTCGGTAACTTTGTGGGCACAAACGCGCTGGCCGCGGTGGGCGCAACAGGGCCCTTCGTCAACCTGCTGGTGGGCCTGTTCGTCGGGCTTTGCAGCGGCGCGGGCGTCGTCATTGCCCAGAGCTGGGGCGCACATGACCCCGATGCCGTGGACAGGCAGGTGCACACGGCGCTGGTGCTGAGCATTGCCGTTGGCGCACTGCTGACCGTGCTGGGCCTTGTGACCGCCGCGCCGATAATGCGTCTGCTGGGCACGCCGGACGAGATTTTGCCCGACGCAGCGCTGTATCTGCGCATCTACTTTCTGGGCATGATCCCGCAGATGCTCTACAACATGGGCACCAATATCCTGCGTGCCATCGGCGATTCCAAGCGTCCGCTGTACTTTCTGATCGCGGCGTCGCTCGTCAACATTGTGCTGGACGTCGTGTTCATTGCGGTGTTCGGCTGGGGCGTCATGGGCGCGGCGCTGGCAACGGTGCTCAGTCAGGTGGCCAGCGCGGTGCTGACGCTGCGCTGCATCGTCGGCTCTCAGGGGATGCCGTGGCACATCCGCGCCGAAAAGCTGCGGCTGCACGGCGACGTTTTCGCGGCCATCTGCACCATCGGCGTGCCCGCCGCCGCCCAAAGCGCCATGTACAACATCAGCAATATGTTCATCCAGAGCAGCATGAACAGCTTCGGCACCAGCACGATTGCGGCGTGGGGCGTCTACGGCAAGATCGACTTTTTGTTCTGGATGACGATCAACTCGCTGGGCATCGCCATCACGACGTTTGCGGGGCAGAACTTCGGCGCACGGCAGTATGACCGCGTGCGCCGCGGCGTGCGGGTCTGTCTGGCAATGGCCGCGTGTACGACGCTGGTCATCAGCTTTACATTTTACAATCTGGCGGAGGTGCTGTTCCGCCTGTTCAGCCAGGACGACGCGGTGGTCGCCGTCGGTGTCGGCATGATGCACGTTCTGACGCCGGTCTACATCACCTACGTATGTATTGAGGTACTGGCCGGTGCGCTGCGCGGCTGCGGCGATGTCCGCGTGCCGACGCTGATCACCGTGTTCTTTGTCTGCGGTCTGCGTATGCTCTGGCTGTTCATCGCCGTGCCCATCCGCCACGAGGTCGCCACGGTGGAGATGAGCTATCCCATCACCTGGTCCCTCGCGTCCGCGCTGTTTATTCTGTACTACGTCAAGGGCGGCTGGATGCAGCGGTGCGCGGAGAAGTGGGAGAAGAAGCAGGCAGGGTGATGCCGCGTAAATTGCCGCCGCCCCTGTAGGGGCCGGGCATGCCCGGCCCGCAGGCTTGCGCTGCCGCCCCTTTAAGGGTGGCTTTGCAGGGAGGGGTCTTGCCCCCCTCCGCGGCGGCCTGAGGGCAGGCCGCCCTACACCCCCTTACAAACAATACGTAGGGCGGGGTGACCTCACCCTGCCGCGGGGCGTCGGGGACGCCGCCCCCTACAGCAAAACCCCCATCGGAGCAACATCCGATGGGGGTCATTTTTTGCAAATTACAGCTTAAAGCTGTCCTTCAGCGTGACGATTCGATTGTACACGCCCTCATGCTTGCTGTCCGGGGTAAAATACCCGTTGCGCACGAACTGGAAGCGGTCACCGGGCTTGGCGTCCTTCAGGCTCTCCTCGAGCTTCGCGCCCTGCAGCACCTTGACGCTGTCGGGATTCAGGTAATCCTTGAAATCCGCGTCGTCGGGGATGCTGTTCATGTTGGCCTCGGTGAACAGCTTATCATACAGCTCGACCTCGGCGTCCAGGCAGTGGGCGCAGCTGACCCAGTGGATCGTGCCGCGCACCTTGCGGCCATCGGCGGGGTTGCCGTTGCGGGTCTCGAGGTCGGCCTCGGCGTGGATGGCCACGACCTTGCCGTTCTCGTCCTTGTCCACGCCGGTGCAGCGCACCAGATACGCGCCCATCAGGCGGACCTCGCTGCCAAGCGTCAGGCGCTTGAATTTCGGCGGCGGCACCTCAAAGAAGTCGCTGTTCTCGATCCACAGCTCCTTCGTGAAGGCGACCTTGCGGGTCGTCGTGTCGTTGGCGTCGCGGTTCGGGTTGTTGGGCAGGTCAAAATACTCGCACTGGTCGACGGGATAGTTGTCGATGATCAGCTTGACAGGCTCCAGCACGGCCACGCGGCGCTGGGCGTTCAGCTCCAGCTCGGCGCGCAGCACGGCCTCCAGCTGGCGCATATCCACGAGGTTGTCAGCCTTGGAGATGCCGGCCTCTTTCACGAAGGTGAAGATGCTCGTCGGCGTGTAGCCGCGGCGGCGCAGGCCGGACAGGGTCGGCATACGGGGGTCGTCCCAGCCGTCCACGATGTTCTTCTCGACCAGCTCGCGCAGGTAACGCTTGCTCATGACGGTGTTCGTCACGTTCAGGCGGGCAAACTCGCGCTGCTTCGGGAATTCTTTGCCGAACAGGTTCGTGATGACCCACTCATACAGCGGGCGGTGGTTCTCAAACTCAAGGCTGCACAGGCTGAAGGTGATGCCCTCAATGGCGTCCTGAATGGGGTGCGCAAAGTCGTACATCGGGTAGATGCACCACTTGTCGCCCTGGCGGTGATGCTCGACATGCTTGATGCGGTAGATGGTCGGATCGCGCATGTTCATGTTCGGGCTGGCCAGGTCGATCTTGGCGCGCAGCGTTTTTTCGCCGTCGGCAAACTCACCCGCGCGCATACGGCGGAACAGGTCGAGGTTCTCCTCCGGCGTGCGGTCACGGTAGGGGCTCGGGCGGCTGGGCTTGCCGGCATCGTTGCCGCGGTACTCCTGCATTTCCTCGCGGGTCAGGTCATCCACGTAGGCCTTGCCCTCCTTGATGAGCTGCTCGGCGTACTCATAGCAGCGCTCAAAATAGTCGCTGCCGTAGAAAATGCCGCCGTTCGGCTCGGCACCCAGCCATTTCAGGTCCTGCAGGATGCTCTGCACGTACTCGTCACCCTCGCGGGCGGGGTTCGTGTCGTCAAAGCGCAGGTTGAACAGGCCGCCGTAGTGTTTGGCAATCGTGTAGTTGATGAAGATCGCCTTGGCGGAGCCGATATGCAGGTAGCCGTTCGGCTCCGGCGGGAAACGGGTATGCACGACATCGACCTTGCCCTCGGCGAGGTCGGCATCGATAATATCCGTCAGGAAGTTGGAAAATTTTTCGTCTGCCATGATTACACCCCAAAATTAGTAAGCGTCACGTTGTTGTAGGGGCCGATGCCTGCATCGACCCGCTGCAAGGCTATAGGTACGCTAGCTTTGATTATCTTACTATTATACATAGGTTTATATCATTTAGCAAGAGGTAAAAACTTGCCTGCACCTACTGTTATTTATAAAAGGTTTGTGCTATAATCAATACTGATTTACAATGCCTAAGATTTGCCGTTCTTACAAATCCTAACGAAAGGGGGCTGTGCTATGCCGACCCCGAATGACCGCGGGCCCCAGCGCCCGCGCACAAATTTACAGTACCATGTGGAGAATGGCTGGGCGGTGCCCGACCAGCCGCAGACGCCGCCGCGCCGCACCTCCACGCAGGAGCAGCGCCGCGCCGCCGCCCGCCGCGCGCGGGCAAAGCGCCGCAGACTCCGTCAGCTGGCGCTGATCGGTACGGCGTGCGGCATTCTGGTCGTGTCGGGCGTCATCACGGCGCTGCTGCCCGCTAAGGGTGCGGACGCGCCGCTCACCTCCGATGCCCCCGCCAACACGCGCCTTGTGGCCCCCGTGCCCTACGCGGGCAGCAACGGCAGCACAGGCACGGCACAGGCCCTGAACTGGGGCACCGTCGGCCCGCAGCGCCAGAGCGCCGACACGGGCTATACCTACACGGCGCTGCCCGCCGCCCCCGCCGCGCTGCCGGCGTTTGGCCGCGTGGACACAAGCTGGTTTGCGGATGCCGCCTTCCTCGGCGATTCGCTGACCGCGGGCTTCTGCGTGAACGAATACAACATTGATGTGGGTGGTGCGCTGGTCTGCGGCTATGAGGGCATCAGCCCGAACACCGTCGTCAACCGCGCCACCGTCACCAGCCCGGACCGCGGCGAGGAGGTGCCGCTGGACGTTCTGGCCGCGGCCCAGCCCGCGAAGCTGTACATCCTGATTGGCACGAACGCCCTGGTCCAGCCCGGCAACGACGACAGCTTTTTAGCGTACTACGGAAAAATGCTGGACGACCTGCGCACCGCCCTGCCGAACACGGTGTTCTATGTGCAGTCGGTCCTGCCCGCCACGCAGGAGAAGGTCGCCGACAGTCTGCCGGGTCTGGCCCCGGACCGTCTGGCGGTCATCAACGCGGCCATTCAGCAGCTTTGTGCCGAGCGTGGGTGCTATTATCTTGACCTCAGTGCCGAGTTTGCCGACGACGCCGGGTATCTCTCGACGGAGTTCTCCCAGCCCGACGGCGTGCATTTGACGGTCTCCGGCTACAGCAGGTGGGTCAGCTATCTCTGCACCCATGTGCCCTACAGCAAGGACAACCCCTATCAGGCCGGGAGCACCTATTATTTAAGCGAGGATATGAAGGGACTGCTGAGTGATCTGCCGTAAACCGGGAACGGCAGCTTCCCGGAAGGTTGTTCTTTCTTTTGCCAACAAAAGAAAGAACCAAAGAAAATTGCCGCTGTT
>OIDT01001151.1_pt1 | contig 11009 bp, 5 predicted proteins | sample 1581601 | NCBI WGS metagenome assembly OIDT01 (sample SAMEA3882515, study PRJEB24775) | human gut metagenome | biome: human-associated habitat; feature: intestine environment; material: feces | place: Netherlands | collected 2009/2010 | reverse complement strand
GGTAATAAAAAGAGTGAAAATCGCACAGTTTGAGGTGGCACAAATTGGATAAATACGAATATAAATTAAAGCTGGATCAGATGAAGTCCTTTACCGCAGAGAATAATTACAAAGCCGCTGCGGAGATTGCGGACACGATCAACTGGCATAAAATAAAAAACGTCAACGCACTGATTAAGGCGGGAGAAATCTACGAGAATGTGGGAAGATATGAGGAGAGCAGGGACATTCTGCTCATGGCGTATGACAGATCCCCGATCGGACGAATGATTATCTACCGGCTTGCGGAGGTTGCCATCAAGATGGGGAACTGCGAGGAAGCGAGAGACTACTATCAGGAATTCGTGGAGATCGCCCCGCACGACAATCTCAAATACGTTCTGCGCTACGAGATCAGTAAGGCGGAGGGCGCCGATCTGCAGACGCTGATCGGAATACTGGAAGAATTAAAAGAGCAGGAATATTCCGAGGAGTGGGCGTTTGAACTGGCATGCCTTTACCATAAGGCGGGGATGAGCGAAAAATGCATCGACGCCTGCGATGAGCTGATTCTCTGGTTCGGAGACGGACCTTATGTGGAGCGGGCGCTGGAGCTTAAGATGCTCTATCAGCCGCTGACCAGACAGCAGGAGGAAAAGTACCGGCAGTTCCGCCTCAAAAAAGAGGGCGTTGTGGAAGTGCGGCCGGAGGACGACCTTGAGTCCGGCGAGATTGTGAGCGAACCGGTGCAGATACCGAAGGTAAAGCTTTCACCGGAGCGTTTTAATACACAGAATCTGCAGGATGAACTTCGCAAGAATATGGTGCAGATCATGGAAGCGACCGACAAGGAAAAGGTCGAGGACAGCATGGATACGATCAAGAAGCTCGTGGAGGAGATTCCGTATCTTCAGATCCCCAAGGAGGAACCGTTGCCGCAGGATACGATCGAGATGCCCCATATCGAGACGGATGCAGAGATTGACAACTCGCTCAAGAGCAATTTTAAAGAGCTTCTTGCAGAGGATTATGACGGACAGATCAGCATGTATGTTCCGGATAAGGGGGCTACAGAGCCGCAGGTGACGGGACAGATGAGTATTGATGAGGTGCTTGCAGACTGGGAGAAGACCAAGCGTGCGGCAGAGACGGCGCTTGAGGAGGCGAAGCAGCGCAAGCTGGAATCCGCGAAGGCGCGTGCACTGCAGGAGGCAGGCGATATCATGGAGCGTCTGGTGGATGTGATTCCGAAGCTTGACTCCGGACTGACACCGAAGGATCTGCTGGATGAAGAGTATCTGGGCGGCCAGCCGATTGCTGACGATAAGGCGGCTGAGATGGTGGCGAACATGAACCAGATCTTACAGCAGGAGATCGACCGCTTATCCTCCGAGAATGCGAGAATGGATGAACAGCTTGCGGCGGCAAGTGCGGCGGAGACAGCAGGTGTGGCGGAGCCGCAGGAAGCGTTGCAGCCGGAGGAGGCAGATTTCTGGGGGAACGGCATCACAGAGCTGACACAGAGCCCGTATGAGATAGAACCAGGTGCGGAGCAGCTTGCGGCGGAGGCTGCATATGAACCGCAGACAGATGCGGTGGTAAGTGAGACGGAACAGGCAGATGCGGCAGGAAGCTATGGCGGAATCGAGGAACCGGAGATTCCGGGCAGCTATACCGAAGAGACAGACCCGGATACGTTTACCCTGGGGGCCGATGTCCAGGCGCTTCTGGCAGAGGAAGCGGTGGCAAAAGACACGGCGCAGCCACAGGCGGCGGAAGAACCGGAGGATACAGACGATGCTGCCGGGATGGAAGAGCCGGATACGGCAGCACTGGGAGCCGACATCCAGGCATTGATGGAAGAGCAGAAGATACAGCCGGAGGACGAGGAACTTCCGAAGGCGGAGAAGTCCGGCGGAAAGCTGGCAGGCGGGGGACACCCGAAGAGCGGAGCTTCAAAAGCGAAAGCGGCAGACGACGTGCTTCCGAAGATCGAGGAGCCGGAGGAGGAAGGACATCAGGCAATTATCCGGCTTTCCAAAGAGCAGCGGGAGATTTTTACATATTTTGTGCCGATTAAGGGAATGGAACAGCAGCTGTGCCAGGCGCTTACGGGAGCAGCGGCAAGACTTTCGTCCGGTAAAACGGCTTCCACCGGGAATATGATTATTCAGGGCGGACAGGGAAGCGGCAAGACGGTGCTCGCGACCAGCATGATTAAGGCGCTCCAGAAGGAAGTGGGCAAGCCGAACGGAAAAATCGGCAAGATCGAAGCTTCCGTGCTGAATCAGAAAGATGTGGCGGCGCTCCTTAAAAAAGTGGCGGGCGGATGTCTGATTATCGAAAAGGCGGGAGCCATCTCAAGAGAGACGGCAGTCAAGCTTGGCACGCTGCTTGACAGTGACAACAGCGGACTGTTTGTGATTATGGAGGACACCAGAAGAGGAATCGAGAAGGCACTCAGCCGGGATGCGGGATTTGCAGCACGGTTTTCGGAGAAAATCAATATCCCGATCTTTACGAGCGACGAACTGGTGGCGTTTGCGAGATCCTATGCCAACGAACTGGGTTACACCATCGATGAGATGGGAGTTCTGGCACTTTACAACAGCATCAGCAATATTCAAAAGCTGGATCAGGCGACAACCCTTACAGAGGTCAAGGATATTGTGGACGAGGCAATCGCCCATGCAGAACGGGGAGGACTTAAGAAGGCGTTCAGTATTATCACTTCCAGAAGATATGACGATGACGATTATGTCATCCTTCATGAAAAAGATTTTGGATTTTAAAATCAAGATAAAGGGGTAGATGGGTATGGCAAATTTTTCAGAGCTGGATCGGTACTTATTTGGGCAGGCGACACACTATGAGATTTACCGGAAGCTGGGGGCGCATCCCACAGATGAATACGGCATCCGGGGAGTCTGCTTTGATCTGTGGGCGCCAAATGCCGCACGTGTATGGGTCATCGGTTCCTTTAACGGATGGGATGAGGGCGCCAATGAAATGAAGCGCCTGGAGCCGGAGACGATGGGGATTTTTGAATTGTTTATTCCGGGTGTCGAGGAGGGTGATCTGTACAAGTACCTCATCGAGACAAAGGACGGAAAGCGCCTGTACAAGGCGGATCCTTATGCGAACTACGCGGAGTTAAGACCCGGAACGGCGTCGGCAGTTACGGATATTGAACATTTTAAGTGGTCAGATGCCGAGTGGATGAAAGAGCGCGCCACACACAAGGAAGATGTATATGAACAGCCGCTTGCCATCTATGAGGTTCACCCGGGATCCTGGATGCGTCATCCGGGCAGACAGGATGACGGATTTTACAGTTATCGGGATCTGGCAAAATCTTTGATTCCGTATGTGACTGAGATGGGGTATTCCCATATCGAGCTTATGGGAATCTGCGAATATCCGTACGATGGTTCCTGGGGCTATCAGGTAACCGGTTATTATGCGCCTACCTCGCGCTATGGAACACCGGAAGACTTCGCTTATTTTGTAAATGAATGCCACAGACACAAGATCGGCGTCATCTTAGACTGGGTTCCGGCACATTTTCCAAAGGATGCGCACGGTCTGGCAGAGTTTGACGGAAGCTGTCTCTATGAGTATGCAGACCCGAGAAAAGGGGAGCATCCGGACTGGGGCACTAAGATTTTTGATTACGGTAAGAACGAGGTCAAGAATTTCCTGATCGGCAGCGCCCTGCTGTGGGTGGAGCATTACCATGTGGACGGTCTGCGTGTAGACGCGGTGGCGTCCATGCTGTATCTCGATTACGGAAAGGAGGCCGGTCAGTGGGTTCCGAACCAGTACGGCGACAATAAGAACCTGGAGGCAATCGAGTTCTTTAAACATATCAATACCCTGGTTCTCGGAAGAAATCCGGGAGCTGTCATGATTGCGGAGGAATCTACCGCATGGCCGAAGGTGACCGGACCGGTGGAGGATGACGGACTGAATTTCAGCTATAAGTGGAACATGGGCTGGATGCATGATTTTTTGGATTACATGAAGCTGGATCCTTACTTTCGACGGGATAATCATCACAAGATGACATTTGCGATGAGCTACAATGAGAGCGAAAAATACATTCTGGTGCTCTCCCACGATGAGGTTGTACATCTGAAATGCTCCATGATTAACAAAATGCCGGGACTTGGCATTGATAAGTTCCGCAATCTCATGGCAGGCTACGCGTTTATGATGGGACATCCGGGGAAGAAGCTTTTATTTATGGGACAGGAATTTGCACAGCTTCGCGAGTGGAGTGAGGAGCGTGAACTGGACTGGTTCCTTCTCGACAATCCGGATCACAAGCATATCCAGAACTGGGTGAAAAAACTGCTTCATATTTACCGGAAGAATCCGGCGCTTTACGAGCTCGACAGCAGCTGGGGCGGTTTCGAGTGGATCAATGCGAACGATGCGGACAGAAGCATCTACAGTTTCATCCGCAAGAGCAAGGACGGAAAAAATCAGCTGCTCTTTGTGTGCAGCTTTACACCGGTGGCAAGACCGGATTACAGAGTGGGAGTGCCTGCCAAGAAGACCTACAAGCTGATATTGGACAGTGACTCCGAAGAGTTTGGAGGATGCGGCAGACAGCGTCCGCAGAGTTACAAGGCGGTGGAGGCCGAATGTGACGGCAGACCATACTCGATCGCGTATCCTCTGGAGCCGTACGGCGTGGCGGTATTTCGTTACTGATTGCATTTCGGGGGCTGGCGAAATGCGAAGAACAGCTTAATAATGGTGCTGATATGACCGATATATATATCAGCTATGAATGGCGCATAGTGTTATGCGCCATTTTTATGCTTCATATTCGATTACTCTATAGAACCACAGCTGAAAAGGTAAAAGGAGTGCACAGGATGAGAGTAGAGCAGCAGAGCCAGAATATTATAGATGTTGTAAAGCAGAGTATCGGACCGGAGGAAAAGAGTGGGGCCGTTCTGAGCCAATATACCACAGGAGCCGCGGGAGCTGCCGTGGAAAAAAGCAGTGTCAGTGACAATGCGAAATCCGTGAATTTAAAAGATGCCACCTATGCCAAGCCGGCAGCGGAAGACAAGCAGACGGTTGCCGAGGAGATCGAAGCGTCCGCGACGCTTGATGCCGAAGAGCGCAAGAACCAGATGGCGGTGTTGTCCAACACTACCTCCCCGGAAGATTATGCCAAAATGCAGGAAGACGGATTTTCACTGGACGATACGACGACCAATACGATTGTGACCGAGACGGATAAGATTAAGGCACAGCTTGCAAAAGCGGGAGTGGATATCTCTTTCTTTGGAGATGATCTGGATTACGAGCAGATGGCGGCGCTTACCGGAAGCGAAGCGCTTGCAAGACAGCTGGCGCAGGCAATGAAGGAAGCCGACCTCCCGTGCACCGAGGAAAATGTGCGGGGCGTGATGGAGGCGCTCTCACTGGCGCAGACACTTCAGACGCCGGGGGACGGCGCAGTGAAGTATATGCTGGATAACGGGATGGAGCCCACGATCGGCAACCTGTACAAGGCAGAGTACAGCGGAAGTGCTGCTTATCAGGCAAATCCGGAGGCAGCAGTCGATATGACGATGTTTTCGGATCAGATTGACGCGATTATTGCGCGCGCCGGGCTTTCGGTGGATGATACATCAAAAGAGGCGTGCCAGTGGCTGCTGGACAATAGCGTGCCGCTCAATGAGGAGAATCTTGCTTACTATATGGAGCTGAAAAATCTCAGTCTGCCAGTGCAGGCAGAGGCGCTGCTGGGCAGTATGGCGGCTGCGGTTGCAGAAGGAAAAAGCCCGCAGGAAGCACTGCTTGTGGATGGACAATCATTTGCGGACAAGGCGCAGGATGCCTGCGATGTGATCGGCGAAGCGACGGATGAGGATGTCGCATATGTCGTGGATCACGGCATGGAGTTAAATATCCGCAGCTTAAAAGAAGCGATGGCACATCGCTCGGGTGAGGAGACGGCGGATAGCGCTTCGGGAGACGCGCAGGAGGAGACGGCAGAGAGCAGTGCGGATGGCAGCACTGCTTATACACAGAGAGAACTGGATCTGCTGACCGCCAGAAGACAGCTGGAGGAGACACGTCTTGCGATGACAGCACAGGCAAACTATGCGTTGCTCAAAAAGGGAATCCAGATTGATACCCAGCCGCTGGCAGAGCTTGTGGAGGCTTTGAAGGAGACGGAGAACCAATATTACGAACAGCTGTTGAAGGGACAGGGTGTAGAAGCTTCGGAGACGAACGTGAATCTTTTCCGTGAGACCACAGAGCGTGTCAACGATTTAAAAACGGTACCGGCATACGTGCTGGGAGCGCAGGGAGTAAAGGATGCGTCTGTCGCAGAGGTTCATGATACCGGACGTGCGATGCGGGATACCTTTGAGCGTGCAAATCAGAGTTATGAGACCCTGATGACGGCACCACGTGCAGACCTGGGGGATTCGATTCAGAAGGCATTCCGCAATGTGGATGATATTTTGAACGATATCGGACTGGAGGCGACGGAGGCAAATCAGCGTGCAGTGCGCATCCTCGGTTATAACCAGATTGAAATTACACAGGAATCCGTGGCGGAGATGAAAGCGGCGGATGAGCAGGTGCAGCGTGTATTCCGCAACCTGACGCCGGCAACGGTGACGGAGATGATCCGCAGAGGAATCGATCCGCTGGATATGGATTTTAGTACGCTGAATGCGACAGCGGAGCAGATAAAAAAGGAGACTGGCGCGAACGATGAGCGCGGCTTCGGAGAATTTTTGTGGAAGCTGGAACGCACAGAGGGAATCAGCCAGGAAGAGCGGGCTTCTTATATCGGAACGTATCGCCTGATCCATCAGGTAGAGCAGTCGGACGGCGCCGCGGTGGGAGCGCTTGTAAATCAGGGAGCCGATATCACCATGCGCAATCTGATGATGGCGGTTCGATCCGAGAGGCGCAGTGGAAAAATGGATTACAGTGTGGATGAATCCTTTGGAAAAGTGGAAGGCAGTGGATATTCCGGCACTTCCATCACCGATCAGATGGAAGCGGCATATCAGAACAACTGCGTGAAAGATGTCGCAGATCTGCTCACACCGGAGCGCATGAAGGTTGTCGCATCACAGACGCCGGACTGGGAGGAGATGACTCCGGAGCAGTTAAAGGAGGCGCTCGCGCAGGCACAGACAGACGATGCCAGCCAGGATTATGCATATGCGAAGGAGCAGCTGGATCAGTTATCGCAGAGCGCGAAAATAACGCAGGATATTTACACGGTACTGCAGAAGTACGACATTCCGAATACCATGACGAACGTCATGGCGATGGAAGCCATGGTAAATGACCGGAACGGCGTATTCCGCCAGATCTTCGGCGAGAGCGCAAAGGGAAGCCACAAAGAGGAAAATGAGGAGCAGCTTGCCCGGGCGAAGGAGCAGGTGCTTGAGGATTTCGGAGAGGCAATCGCAAGCCCGGAGGGACTTGCCGCCGCACAGGAACAGCTTGCTGAGGTTGCCGAGAATGTAATGAAGGGAATGATCGACAGCGATGACGTGACAAGCCTTGATATCAGGGAGATGCGTCTGTTGTCGGCACAGTTATCCATCGGCAGTATGATGGCAAAAGAAGAGCAGTATGCAATACCGGTGCAGACCGAGAGCGGTGTTGTCGGCATTTCGCTAAAGGTTGTGCGCGGGGATGGTGAAAAAGGGCTGGTTGACATCACGATGGAAACCAAGCTTCACGGTAAGATTGCGGCAACGTTCCAGGCAAAAGAGCATGGCGTCAGCGGTCTGATTGCATCGGACCGGGAGGATACCAAAGAACTTTTAGACAGCCGGCAGGAGAGCCTTACGGCAGTATTGGACAGTGGAAACGAGGCAGATCTTCACTATGCATGCATCGCAGATCTGGATCTGAACCATTTTTCAACAGGCGTCTTTGGCGTGGATGCACCAGAACAGCAGGAGACCACAGAGAAACAGTCGGATACGACGTATCAGGTGCAGACAACAAGGCTATACCATATTGCGGAAAGCTTTGTGCGGCAGGTGCAGGATCTTTTGCAGGGAACAGATGCGCAGGGAGCGGATGCATAAAACAGTTATAGCAGGGATTCTTCTTCGAGATAGGAGAGAATCCCCAGATAGATGGCATGAGCAAGCTTGCTCTGATAATCTTCGGTCAGGAGCAGATCGGCTTCGCTCTGGTTGCTTAAAAACCCACATTCTACGATTACCGTAGGTGTGGGTGTTTTTTTTAGGAGATAGTAGCTTTCGTTTGCCTTGGCGACGCGTGTATTCTGGGGATCGACTTCAGAGATCAGATGTTCCTGGAGAACGTCCGCTAAGCGCTTGCCGTTTTCGGACTGCCCGTAATAGAATACCTGGGCGCCTTTGATGTCTTCGGTTGTGTAGCTGTTCTGGTGAATGCTCACGGTGAAAGCGGGATTGGCGTCCGCGATTATCTGGCAGCGCTTCTGCATATCCGCGGCTTTTTTGTTGGTGGCGTCTGCGGGTGAGAGACCGGCGTCGGAATCACGGGTGAGAACGACAGAGATTTCTCTCTGTTCCAGAAGATTTTTTAATTTTAAAGCGATGGAGAGGTTGATGTCCTTTTCGAGTGCGCCGTTGATGCCCACCTTTCCGGGGTCACTTCCGCCGTGACCGGCATCGACGACAATACAGATTTTTTCACGTGCCGCCTTTTCACTCTGGACCAGTACGGCGCCCTGCTTTGCGAGAATGAAGGCAGCGGCCAGAAGACAGAGGCTCATGATAAGTTCCAACTTTTTTTTCATGAAATAAAAAACCCCCGGGGATTCGTTCATAAAATGATATTCACGATCCCCGGGGGTTAGAACGGCTAGTTGATGTATTTGATAATGGTATCCCAGACAGCCGGATCCTCCAGACCAAGCTTCCAGAAAGCTCCGCCGGCGAGCTGGTTGGACTGCATTACCTTTAACTTCTCCTCAAGTGAAGTGGCATCCTCCACCCAGATCTTGTAGGTGACGCCGCCGTTGATGTATTCTACATAATACTGTCCGTCTGTGTCGGACCACACCGGAACGGCTCCGTTCGTGCTGATCAGGTTCTGGACTTCTTTCATGCCTGCCGAGTAGCAGTCCAGCTCGTAGAGTGTATCACTGTCGGAGGTGTCCTCGGTTGTACTGACAGCCGCGCCATCGTCCGATACCGGAGTCTCGCTCCAGACACGTGTGTAAAACGGCATACCGAGAATCAGCTGGTCTGCCGGAACGCTTTGGAGCGTATCTGCGACACCCTGATTGACAAAACCGATGGACGCCACCGATCCGGCTTCCTCGGAACCTGCGTAATGCTCATCATATCCCATCAGTATGACATAGTCGGCAAAGACTGCCTGTTCGGAGCGGTTATAGAATGCCGTGTAAGCTGTTGGCGGATAATTATCGACGGAAAGGACAATGCCGTTGTTGGCACATTTCAGCGATAATTCCCGGATAAACTGGATATAGGAATCACCGATGGAAGGGTCGAGCGATTCAAAGTCCACGTTAATGCCGTCCAGCTTGTACTGGATCGCAGCGGAGATCAGGTTGTTGATCAGACTCTCACGTCTGGAACTGTAGGTCAGCACCTGCGTGGTATCCGGACTCTCCAGTCCCTGATCCTTGGCGCCGAAGTTGCTTACAAGCGCCCAGACTTCAATGTTGTTCTGGTGACAATAGTTTACATAATCAGAACTTGCCAGGGAACCGATGCCTCCGTTCGTATCCTTTAAGTAAAACCAGGTCGGAGAGATGACATTGAGTCCCTTGGTGTTTGAAAGTACGTTCGCAATGTTTGCGTTCGCACTGCTGTTGGTCACCTGATGCCAGCCGAGATTGATGGAGAAATCTTTTTTAATATGCGAAAATTCTTCCGCAGTGTAGTCGCTGGTCCGGGTCGCGGTGGAAGTGCTGCCGAGGGCTTTGGTCTTTACATAGCCGATGATGCCGTCCTCCGTCATCACCTTCGTCCAGGTCTCGTCCGGCTCTAAAACCGTGAGCACGGTTCCTTTTGCAAGGTCGGCGAGAATCGGACTCTTGATGCCGCCCTGATAGCGCAGCTCCGTGGATTTCTTGACAGGAGCGGTGTTGTAGTCGCCCCACTGGTTTGTGAGGACAACGCGGTTCGGCTGATCGTATACGGTATAATCAAAATCGGAATACTGTTTTACGAAATCGATCGCAATATATGCGGTGGAGGCATCTGCCTTTACAATCGTGTGATCTAACGTCCGGGCGTCTTTGGTCACATAGTAGGTCGTGCTCTCCGCATCCGCCGAGATCAGGTCGGTGGCGGTGGTGTATAAAAGCTTGTTCTCATTGGCATCCCAGAAAAAACGGCTGTTGATCTTATCGTGAACCGTCTCAAAATCCAGATATACGTTTCCGTCGATCAGTCGCCCCTGCACAGACAACACTTCATTATTAAAGATCAGGGCTACGGAATCATCAGATGCAAGCCCGTAATACTCGGATAACTCCTGGTGTTCCTTGGAGGGCGTGTATTTTTCGATCAGTCGCCCGAGCAGCATGAACAGAATGATAATGACGATTAAAACAAGAACGGCAATGACCGGTATAATATTCTTTTTTGTATTCTTCATGGAAAAATCCTTTCTTCTTCTGAGAGATTTCCCCTACATTGTAGCATATTGCAGCACAAAATCAAAGCTATTTGCATCTGCCATTTTTTGCGTGCCGCAGAATGAAAAACGGGAACCGGCCGCGGGAGATTGTGAACTCGGGCGGCAGTTCCCGGCTGTCTTTTTATCAAATAATATTCACTGCATAGACAGTATGACCGGGCATTGAGGAACTCAGTCATTCTGTTCCAGTTACGACTAGTTACGGAAGATCTTTTCTGATCTTATCAAAATGGACTTCCTTTAACACCCCCTCGTCAAAAATATAATCTCTCATGTACGTGCTTTCCTCCTGCACGCAGAGCTGGCTGGCTACATCCTGCGAGCTGCTTTTCGCGCCCTCCAGCCAGATGGTAATG
>OIDT01001150.1_pt1 | contig 11027 bp, 9 predicted proteins | sample 1581601 | NCBI WGS metagenome assembly OIDT01 (sample SAMEA3882515, study PRJEB24775) | human gut metagenome | biome: human-associated habitat; feature: intestine environment; material: feces | place: Netherlands | collected 2009/2010 | reverse complement strand
GTGGATAACAAAAAAGGGACGAAAGATTCGCAAAAATATTTTAAAATCTCCCGTCCGTTTCTGTTATACCAGTCGTCTCACCGTAACAATATTCGTATATGTTGCCGGCAAAATTCCTATCCCTTTTGCACTGTTAATTGCATTTACGATCTGCCCATTTCCCATATAAATTCCAACATGTCCGTCATATAGAATAATGTCTCCCGCAACAGCCTGATCGTAACTTACCGCAGTTCCTACATTCTCCATATCCCACGTCGTACGCGGAAGAGAAATTCCAAAGTGTGCAAATACCGACTGTACGAATCCCGAACAATCCGCTCCGTTTGTCAGGCTTGTACCTCCCCATACATACGGATTACCGATAAACTGGCATGCATAATCTACAATAGCCTGTCCGGTCTGTGCCGCCTGCGTCTGTTGTTCTTCCTGTTGTTTGGCCGCTTCTTCTGCTGCCTTTTTCTCCTCCTCGGCTTTTTGTTCTGCCTCTTTTTGAAGCCTTGCGGCCTCTTCTTCTTTTGATTCTGCATACGTAAATGCTTCCTTAGCATTTTCCGTATCCTTCTTCTGCACAAGTTCTTCTGCTTTTTTCTGTGCTTCATTTCCTACTGTTATATACTCAGAATATACATATCCGGTGACATTACCCGACTGCACTTTCGTCCATTCTCCTACCGGGCCTATGATTTTTGCCGCGTAATCCGGATATAATTTTCCGACCCATTCGCTTTCTGTCGTCGGTTCACTTCTTATATAAAGAAATGACTGTACATTGGCGAATGCCATATCTAAATACTCTCCCTTTTGTGTCGGTACAAGGTAATCCTTTACCGAAATTGTCTTCTCTGACGTGTAACATTCTCCAAGTACCTGCTCAATTCCTGCTGTCGGCATATCCTGCGTATCATCTATATCTGCAGCCTGCGCCATAATCGGAAACGCCGTTATGGCTCCTGTCACAGTAACCAGGAACAATCCTTTTTTAAGAATAGAATCCATAAACTCCCTCCTTTATGTTTTCTTATCTTTTGTAATTATTACAGAATTGTTACATATGTTACGTTTGTTATTATAACATTGCAACACGTTTTGTCAAGGTTTTCTTTGATTATAATACATTTAATATTCGATTTATATTTATTATTTGTTACATTTTATTACATTCATTCTTTTATATTGACAAAATATATCATCCGAATTATACTAAAGATATATCAATTATAGTAATTATTATCATTATTGAAAGGAGGATTTATGGCCGGTTTAAAATATAGTAAGCAAAGGGCCTCCATAAAAGATTACCTGATGCACACGACTTCTCATCCGACTGCTGATACCGTATATCTTCATATTAAAGAAGAATTTCCTAATATCAGCCTCGGAACCGTATACCGCAACCTGAACCTGCTTGCAGATATCGGAGAAGCGCTTCGGATTCCGACACCGGATGGCGGCGATCGTTTTGATGGACGCTGCGAACCTCATTATCATGTAGTATGCACCAATTGCGGAAATGTATTCGATCTGAAAATGGATGATTCCTATATCCAGAAGATTAATGAAGATGCGAATAAATGTTTCGATGGAATCATCGAATCACACACTACACTTTTCCACGGTCTCTGTGGCGAATGTGCCAAAAAATTAAACGAGAATAAATAATAAAATTTATCAAAAACTAATTGACAAACACATAAGATTATGCTAAATTAATATCAGTAACAATTACTAATGTTAATTTAGTGCAACTTAAGAGATTATAACTACTCTCTTATCAATCAATAACAAAAAAATTATTATAAAAGAAAAGGAGAACAACACTATGAAAAAATTTGTATGTACAGTATGCGGATATGTTTATGAAGGAGAAGCTGCACCGGAGAAATGTCCAGTATGTGGCGTAGGCGCTGACAAGTTCAAAGAGCAGACAGGTGAAAGAGAATGGGCTGCTGAGCACGTTGTAGGTGTGGCAAAAGGTGTAAGCGAAGACATCTTAGCTGACTTAAGAGCTAACTTCGAAGGAGAATGTTCAGAGGTTGGAATGTATCTTGCAATGGCAAGAGTTGCTCACAGAGAAGGATATCCTGAAGTTGGATTATACTATGAAAAAGCTGCATGGGAAGAAGCTGAGCACGCTGCTAAATTCGCAGAACTTCTTGGCGAAGTTGTTACAGACAGCACAAAGAAGAACCTTGAGATGCGTGTGGCAGCTGAGAACGGCGCTACAGCTGGTAAGACTGATCTTGCGAAACGCGCTAAAGCAGCTAACCTTGACGCAATCCATGACACAGTTCATGAGATGGCAAGAGATGAGGCACGTCACGGAAGAGCATTCGAAGGACTTCTTAAGAGATATTTTGGATAAGAACGATCTGATATAACAAGAATTTTTATTCCGATATCTTCCGGATGAAATAATGATTCAGAATCGCAAAAGGCAGATACACCACTTAAGGTGTATCTGCCTTTTTATATCACCATACTTCATAAGTATCTGCCAATTTCCAAAGGAAAAAGTCTGTGATATCCCCTTCTATGCCATGCGCACATAGATCTTTTTCACCGGCTGATACAGAATCGCAATTGCGATCACCATAAATACTGCATTGATCACAGTCGCCGGAAGTGATGTGAATGCTGCCACTGCAGCTGCTGCAAATCCACTTCCTACCATCATCATTGCAATCGTGCTCATAGTAAATTCCATGATTACGTTGATACATCCATAGATAAATGCGCAGACAACTGCTGCTCCGTATTCTTTCTTCTTGTCTCCGTCTGCTTTCTTCTTAAGCATCATGAAAAGTGCTCCGACGATCAGACATTTTACTGCTGTCTCCACAAATGTCTTCGGCGCATCCTGCATGTAACCATTCAGCATATCAAAGATTGTAAGTCCAAGTGTCCCTGATACAGCTCCTCTCTTGCCACCCTGAAGTAACAGTCCCATTACGACAAATATATGTCCAAAATGGAGAAATGGTGTTCCGACTGCTGCCGGAAGTGGAATCCTAAACGACTGAATTCCAAGAAATGTAATTGCGGTAAAGAATGCCGTGATCACAAGGTTCTTTACTTTATTATCATTCATTGTCCTGCCTGCTGTTATATTTGTACTCATTGTACTCTCCCTTCCTGCACACTTCCATCGTGTGTATAACAGATGAATCTCTCATCTGCCATAATTTAATACCGCAGAATATATTATCACGAAAGTGGATGTGTCCATACAGCCAGTTGTTCTATTTTCGCACAGGCCAGTTTATATAATACTTTGATTTTAAAAATATTTTTGTTTTTCTACTTGATTTTTTTCAGTTTCGGGTATAATATACACATATAGCAAACGTAGTATTAAAAACTACATGTCATATTTTCGACATTCAGGAGGTGCATGATTATGGCAGAGCAGTTAAAAGAACACATTAAAGATCCGGGAAGCGCGATCACACATTTTATCGGAATGTTGATGGCAATCTTCGCAGCAATTCCATTGCTTTTAAAAGCGGCGCGCGAACCGAGTAAAATTTACATTATCGCAATTGCTGTATATGCGGCAAGCCTGATCTTACTGTACGCCGCAAGCACAACTTACCATACATTCGATAAATCCAGAAAAGTAAATACAATCCTTAAAAAAATCGACCACATGATGATCAGCGTACTCATTGCCGGAAGTTACACTCCGATCTGTCTGCTGGTACTTGGCGGCAGAACCGGACTCATCCTTCTGGCAATCGTATGGGCATTTGCCATTGCCGGAATCCTGATCAAAGCATTCTGGGTATTCTGTCCGAAATGGGTTTCTTCCGTGCTCTATATCGGCATGGGCTGGACCTGTGTCCTGGCATTTACACAGTTACTGAATTCCTTAAGCCCGGCAGCTTTCGGATGGCTGCTGGCCGGTGGTATCATCTACACCGTTGGCGGCGTGATCTATGCTTTGAAGCTTCCAATCTTTAACAATAAGCACAAATATTTCGGAAGCCATGAGATCTTTCATCTGTTTGTAATGGCCGGAAGTGCCTGCCACTTCGTAGTGATGTATGCATTTGTACTTTAAATAATATCCATTTATCCTTATATTTCCGGTATACAGAGAACTTGCTGCCGGCAACATCTCTTGCATACTTTAGCAGCTTCTTTCGAACACATGGCGATAAAAAAGAGCCCGCATCACACACGGGATATTAAATAATATCTCTCCCGACTTGATGCGAGCTCTTTTTTCATTTATTCTGCCAGTTCTTTTGCTTCCCGTGTAAGTTTCTTAATCTTCTCAAATTCACCGGCTTTAATCATATCTCCCTTTACCATCCAGCTTCCGCATAAGTTTCCATTACCCTTGATCAATATCTCTTTTTCTTTCCTGGTCAAATGCTTGATCGCATATTCCCGGCTCATTGCCTCATTTTTTGTCTCATGCTCTTCATAATACACAAGCTTCACCGGTCTTCTGGTCTTTGTATACTTTGCGCCTTTTCCACTGTTATGTGCTTTTATTCGCTTATCCAGATCATTTGTCCACCCTGTGTATAACGTGCTGTCCGCACACTTTACGATGTATGTATAATTCATGTAGTTGTCCCCACTTATCCACAATCGGTCCGATTTTTCCTGTAATAATCCACTTTATTTTATCCATTATCCCACGGAAAGTCAATTTTATCCCCTGTTCATAGATTTTTCCGCATACTTTGATATCGGCAGAACGCTAAAAAAGACCGGAAAATTTCTTAAGAATCTCCGGTCCCTTTCTGTTAATCCTGATCCGCCGTATACTCCACCGGATTCACCGGCTGTCCGTCTTTTCGCATCTCAAAATACACATTACAGCCTTCTTTGCTGTAATACTTTGTCGGCTGACTCACATAACCAAGCACACTCTTTGCTTCCACATAATCCCCAACTTTCACCGGGACTTCTTTCAACTGTCCATATAACAGCTCATATCCATTTCCGATATCTACGTTAACCGTTGTTCCGGTCTGTGCACTGACATCGATCGACTTGACGATTCCGGGCGCACCGCAGAGTACCTGGTCGCCTTCTGCGCCTTCGATGATCACAGCCGGATTATACTTGTACTGATCCAGCGTCTGGAAATATACTGTCTTATCCATGCTGTAGCTCATGATCACAGCTCCGTTCACCGGCCACAGGATGTAACTGTCTTCCGTAAAGTTGATATTGTGACTTTTTCCTGCCGTTGCCTGGGTTCCGGTCTGACCTGATGATCCGGATGTTCCGGTCTCTTTTGATCCTGAAGTTCCGGTTGTCCCGGAATCTATTGTCCCGGAATCTGTTGTCCCAGAGCCCGTTGTTGTTCCGTCTTTCCCGGTTCCGTTACTGTCACTTTCATCCGTATCATTTGTCATATCTTCGTTTTTAATCTTGGATGTTCCGGTTTCTTTTGCCGCTTCGCTGTCTTGTTTCGCCTTTTCTTCCGCCTTCGCCAATTCATTTTTCTGCGTTTTTCTGTAATCATTAAATGTATATGTTCCTGCTATTGCAATCGCTGCCACAAAACATAATACTGCTGCTACGGTAGCACGCCGTTTTGACATTGACGGTTTCTGATTTTTATTCATTTCATCACCACCTCTGACCATATTTTTGCCAGATTGTGATATAGTTATACACCTTTTACGATTTCTGTCACTTCTTTTATCTCCGTTCCATTAAAAAAATATTTTAAAATATTTTTATAGCTTTTTTTCTTCTTCGCCATCTCATTTGCCGTATACTGGCTCATTCCGATCCCATGTCCGATTCCTCTTGTTGTCACCCGCAATTTGCCGTTATAACGCTGCAGGGTAAAACAGCTGGATGCCAGGTTATATTTATTTCGGAATTCTTCCCCGCTGATGGTATTATCTCCCACACGGATCTTTAATACATATCCTACAGAATCTGTTTCCACTACCTCCACATCCATCGTCCCTATATCTTTTTCTTCCAATACAACCGTCTGTATCTCATCTTCTGCATTCACATCCTCCGGGCATTCCACAATCTTCAGATAAGGATACTCCTCCTTTCCAAGAACCTCTTTCGCATCCCTGGTATATCCATTACTCAGATTAAAAAATGGTGTCATCGCCAGACCGTCTTCATAGAATAGCACTTGTCCTGCCGTGGATTCCAGCGCATTTTTTAACTTGCGGTAATTTTCTGCATATCGCATCCCCCACGCCGACTTCATCTGTTTCTCGGTCCAGAATTCTTTCTCAAGCTTCTGTCCTTCCCCCGCATCCCGGATTGCCCGATAGACTTCTGTCCGCACCAGGATTGCCTGGGCCTTCAATGCTTCTTCTTCATATTCTGCCGGCATGTCCCTCGCCAATATTCCAATGCAATATTTTTCCACCGGCATCTTCCCACCGCCCTTTACATCTATTGTCATCTCATCCACTTTCGATGCAGTTACAATCTTTGGACCATTTACAAATACGGTTACAATATACGGTAATAATATTATGATAAGCGCCCAGCAGGCTGCCTTTTTTATTTTTTCTCTATAATAATACCTTCTGTTCCACATAAAAAAGCCCTCCCATACCTCAATGTATGAGAGAGCTTCTCTTATTATTCATATACAAAAGAACTTGCCACTGACAACTTCTCTTAATATTCTAATTCATCCTCATCGATCACAACATGATCCAGATGCCAGATATCATCTACATATTCCTGGATTGTTCTGTCGGCAGAGAATTTACCACAACAAGCAGTGTTCTTAAGAGCCATCTTAGCCCATTTTTCTTTATCTTTGTAAGCTTCCATTGCACGAGCCTGAGCATCTGCATAAGAACGGAAGTCCTTTAAGATAAAGTACATATCTGCTCTTGAACCCCCCTGATTATTCAGAAGGCTGTTGTAAAGGTCACGATACATCTCTGTATCGCCGTTAGAATATGTTCCGTCTACCAGCTGGTCTACCACTCTGTGGATATCCGGATCATTGTTGTAAATGTCATATGGATTATATCCGCCGTTCTGCTCGTAGTTGATAACTTCGTCGGCACTCAGTCCGAAGATAAATGCATTGTCGATTCCAACTTCGTCTACGATCTCTACGTTTGCTCCGTCCATTGTTCCGAGAGTCGGTGCACCGTTCATCATGAACTTCATGTTACCTGTTCCGGAAGCTTCTTTGGAAGCTGTAGAAATCTGCTCACTGATGTCTGCTGCCGCGAAGATAAGCTCTGCGTTGGATACGCGGTAATCTTCGATGAAGACAACTTTCAGTTTGCCGTTGATGCTGCGGTCATTGTTGATCACATCCGCAACAGAGTTGATCAGTTTGATAATCTCTTTAGCACGGATATATCCTGCAGAAGCCTTTGCTCCGAAGATATATGTCTTAGGATAGAAGGACATTTCCGGATGTTCTTTGATCTGGTTGTACAGATACATTACATGCAGGATGTTCAGTAACTGACGTTTGTACTCGTGCAGACGTTTTACCTGTACGTCGAAGATCGATCTTGGATCTACTTCTACACCGTTGTGCTCTTTGATGTAAGCTGCAAGACGCTCTTTGTTCTTGAACTTGATCGTCATGAATTCTTTCAGAGCCTCTTCGTCATCCAGCCATTCCTTCAGTCCGCTCATCTTGGACAAGTCTGTAATCCACTCTTTTGTGCCGAGCTTCTCTGTTACCCAGTCAGCAAGCAGCGGGTTCGCATGCATGAGGAAACGTCTCTGTGTGATACCATTTGTCTTGTTGTTGAACTTCTCCGGCATCATCTGATAGAAGTCTTTCAGTTCCTGATTCTTCAGAATCTCTGTATGCAGCTTTGCAACACCATTGACAGAATAACCTGCAACGATTGCAAGGTGTGCCATCTTCACCTGGCCGTCCATCAGGATTGCCATCTTCTTAACCTTTTCTTCATTACCAGGATACTGTGCTCTTACCTGCGCGATGAAACGGCGGTCGATTTCCTGGATGATCTGGTAAATACGCGGAAGCAGTCTTGAGAACAGGTCGATCGGCCATTTCTCAAGTGCTTCTGCCATGATCGTATGGTTCGTATATGCACAGCATTTTGTTGTGATATCCCATGCTTCATTCCATCCGAGATTCTCCTCATCAAGAAGAATACGCATCAGCTCTGCTACTGCTACTGTCGGATGTGTATCATTCATCTGGAATGTTACTTTTTCATATAATTTATGGATATCGTCATGTTTCTTTTTGTATTTGGCAATTGCTGCCTGGATACTTGCTGATACGAAGAAATACTGCTGTTTCAGTCTCAGTTCTTTTCCTGCGATGTGGTTATCATTTGGATAAAGCACTTCTACGATGTTCTTCGCAAGGTTCTCCTGCTCAACGGCTTTGTGATAATCTCCACGGTCAAAAGAATCTAACTGGAAGTCTACGATCGCTTCTGCATCCCAGATACGAAGTGTATTCACGATATGGTTGCCGTATCCTACGATCGGATAATCATAAGGGATCGCCATTACAGATTCATAGTTCTCCTGAACGAAGTGTGTCTTTCCTGTCTCATCGTATTCCACACGGATATTTCCGCCAAAACGTACTTCTTTCGCATATTCCGGTCTGCGAAGCTCAAACGGGTTACCATCTTTCAGCCAGTTATCCGGTGCTTCTACCTGATAGCCGTCTCTGATCTTCTGCTTGAACATACCATAACGGTAACGGATACCGCATCCATAAGATGCATATCCCAGTGTTGCAAGAGAATCCAGGAAACATGCTGCCAGACGTCCGAGTCCACCGTTACCAAGTGCCGGATCCGGCTCCTGATCCTCGATCACGTTCAGGTCGATTCCCATCTCTTCCAGAGCTTCTTTTACTTCCTTATATGCCGTCATGTTGATCAGGTTGTTTCCGAGAGCTCTTCCGAGCAGGAATTCCATGGACATGTAATATACGGTCTTCGGATCGTCTTTCTCATACTGTTTCTGTGTTGCAAGCCAGTCATCGATGATGGCTTCCTTTACAGCATAAGAAACTGCCTGGAACAACTGCTGTGGAGTTGCCTCTTCTACTTCCTTACGGAACAATGTCTTCACATTGTTCCGCACATCTCTTTTAAATACGTCTTTTTCAAATCTTGGATTATACATTTTCTACTTCCCTTCTTAAAAACTGGGCTTTGATTATCTCTTCTCTACACCAATCGTTACGGCTTCACCATTGATCTTCCACTCTTTTGTGTAGCCGGCAGGTGCTGCCTTTGTAACTTCCAGTGCCAGTGTCTCATCTGCGATCGTAGATGCATTGTCTGCAAATACTTTCTCTGCTTTCTCTGTTCCTTCGTAAGTTACCGCGATCTTATCCATAACTTCGAATCCGGCTTCCTTACGCATGGTCTGTACTTTACTGATGATCTCACGAACAAATCCTTCTTCCAGAAGTTCTTCGGAAAGGTTTGTATCCATAACAACTGTGATTCCGTTGTCATTCTCAGATACATATCCCGGCATCTGAGCGGATTCGATCAGCAGGTCCTCACGGAACAGTGTCACTTCCTGTCCATTGATATCAAGCTTCAGGGCATCTGTAGCATTTAACTCATCCATTGCTGCATTTCCTTCGAGGTTTTCGAGTGCTGCTTTAATACCTCCTAACATTTTACCATATTTTGGTCCGACTGTCTTTAACTGAGGTTTAAAAGTATATGAAGTAAAGTCACGAACATCTTGTGTAAATGTTACATTCTTTACATTTAATTCATCTTTTACAATGTCTTTGTAAAATTCCGGAATTTCGAAATCAGCTTTTACATACATCTGTCCGATTGGCTGACGGTTCTTGATGTTGGCTGTATTTCTGCATGCACGTCCCATAACAACCAGTTTCAGAACGTTGTCCATGTTAGCTTCCAGCTCTGTATCGATATGTGCTTCATTTACAACAGGGAAGTCACACAGGTGGATACTTTCCGGTGCGCTTTCATCAACGCTTCTTACCAGGTTCTGGTAGATCTCTTCTGTCATGAACGGGATCATCGGAGCTGCTGCCTTAGATACTGTAACAAGAGCTGTGTACAGAGTCATGTAAGCATTGATCTTATCCTGCTCCATTCCCTTTGCCCAGAAACGCTCACGGCTTCTTCTTACATACCAGTTACTCAGATCATCTACGAAATCCTGAAGCACACGTGCTGCCTCTGGGATTCTGTAATTGCCAAGATTATAATCTACATCTTTTACCATTGTGTTCATCTTGGAGAGGATCCACTTATCCATAACCGGAAGTTTATCATATTCCAAAGTATATTTTGTTGCATCAAAATTATCAATGTTCGCATAAAGCACGAAGAATGCATAAGTATTCCAAAGTGTTCCCATGAACTTACGCTGTCCTTCCTGAACGGCTTTTCCGTGGAAACGGTTCGGCAGCCACGGTGCACTGTTGACATAGAAGTACCAGCGGATCGCATCTGCGCCGTATTTGTTCAGTGCGTCAAACGGATCTACGGCATTTCCCTTGGACTTACTCATCTTCTGTCCGTTCTCATCCTGTACATGTCCCAGAACGATTACATTCTTATACGGAGCCTTATTGAAAAGCAGTGTGGACTCAGCAAGAAGGGAGTAGAACCATCCTCTTGTCTGGTCAACAGCCTCGGAAATAAAGTCTGCCGGGAACTGCTGCTCAAACAGGTCTTTGTTCTCAAATGGATAATGATGCTGTGCAAAAGGCATTGCTCCGGAATCAAACCAGCAGTCAATTACCTCCGGTACACGGTGCATGGTCTTGCCGCAGTCCGGGCACTTCATGGTGATATCATCAATGTATGGGCGGTGAAGCTCGATATCATCCGGGCAGTTATCAGACATTGATTTCAGTTCTTCAATGCTTCCGATAGAGTGCATATGTCCACACTCACACTGCCAGATATTCAGTGGTGTTCCCCAGTAACGGTTACGGCTGATTCCCCAGTCCTGAACGTTCTCAATCCAGTCACCGAAACGTCCTTTACCGATACTTTCCGGAATCCAGTTAATTGTGTTATTATTTCTGATCAGATCTTCGCGAACTG
>OIDT01001147.1_pt1 | contig 11082 bp, 6 predicted proteins | sample 1581601 | NCBI WGS metagenome assembly OIDT01 (sample SAMEA3882515, study PRJEB24775) | human gut metagenome | biome: human-associated habitat; feature: intestine environment; material: feces | place: Netherlands | collected 2009/2010 | reverse complement strand
CACGACTGTACGGTGGGCGACGGCGTGCTGATCGCCAACGTCGGACGCTATATGGCCCGGTATGACGTGGAAGACGGCGCGGTGATCGAGAACGTCGGGCAGATCATCTGCGACGGGCGTTCGTCGTTCGGGAACGGGGTCGAGGTCGCGACGATCAACGAAGCCGGGGGGCGCGAGGTCCCGATATACGACGGCTTGACGGCCCAGATCGCTTACGTGCTGGCCATGTACCGTCACCGGACTCGGACCGTCGAGCGGTTGCGCGGCCTGATCGCCCGGTACGCTGAGAGCCGGACGGCATCGCGCGGCGCGATCGGCCGGGGCAGCTCGGTGGTCAACACGCTGTCGCTGCTGAACGTCTCGGTCGGAGAGGGCGCTTCGATCGACGGAGCCGCGTCGCTCTGCAACGGAACGTTGAACAGCACGTTCGAGTCCCCCTCGAGGATCGGATCGGGCGTGACGGCGAGCGACTTCGTCGTCGCTTGCTCGGCTACGGTCGATACCGGATCGATGCTGCGCCGCTGTTTCGTCGGCGAGGGCGTGGTGATCGAGAACGGATTCTCGGCCGAGAACTCGCTCTTTTTTGCGAACAGCCATCTCAATCACGGCGAGGCGTGCGCCGTTTTCGCCGGGCCGTATACCGTTTCGCATCATCGTTCGACGCTGCTGATCGCCGGATACTTCTCGTTTTTCAATGCCGGTAGCGGAGCCAATCAGAGCAATCACATGTACAAGTCGGGACCCGTACATCAGGGGGTTCACCTGCGGGGATGCAAGTTCGGCAGCAGCACCTACATCATGGCTCCGGCCATCGAAGGACCCTTTACGCTGGTCCTGGGCCGCCATACGCAGCATCACGACACCTCGGCGTTTCCGTTCTCCTACCTGGTGGAACAGGACGGACGTTCGGCACTGATGCCGGGCGCCAACCTCACCAGCTACGGCACTGTGCGCGACATCGGGAAATGGCCCGAACGCGACCGGCGCACCGTCAAACGCGACCGGATCAACTTCGAGGAGGACAACCCCTATCTGGCCGGAGGAATGATCGATGCGGTCAATACCCTCAACTCGCTGGCGGAAGCGCACCCCGACGCGGAGAGTTATGTCCACAACCACGCCCTGATCCGCTCCACGCAACTGCAAAGGGGCCTGAAGCTCTACAATAAGGCGATCGTCGCCTCGCTCGGCGCGATGCTCCGAAACGGCGAACCGGGTCGTGCGGACGGCACGGGCCGCTGGAACGATGTGGCGGGGCAATACGTTCCCCGCCGGGAGGTGAAACGCATCCTCGACGCCATTGCGAACGGCGGCATCGATTCGCTGGAAGGCATCGACCGGGCATTCGACCGGATAGCCGCCGACTACGACCATTACGCCCGCAGTTGGGCGGAAGGGGTGCTCGCGCAACTGCTCGGACACGCTCCCTCCCCAGAAGAGATCGCAGAAGCCGTGAGAGCGAACCCGCGAAACGCTCCGTAAATCCGCCGAAGACGACCGGGCCCGCGACTGCTCGCCCGCCATGGCCGTCGGATACGGCGTGGATGCCGATTCGGAGGAGGAGAAAATGCAGGACTACCACACCGTAAGAGGAATCCGATAATGTACACCCAAAGTATCACGCGGAGCCACCGCACAGCCTTCATCCTGGCCATCGACCAATCCGGCTCGATGGCGGAGAAACTCCTATTCCGGGGACGGCAGACCACCAAGGCCGAAGCCGTCGCCGAAGTCACCAACCGGCTGCTGTTCGAACTCATCGAACGGGCCCGGCGCAGCGACGAGGTGCGCGACTACTACGACATCGCGGTATTGGGCTATTCGGGCGACGGAATCGTATCGCTGCTGAACGATCCGGAGCCGCTGGTTCCGGTATCGCGGCTGGCCGCTCTGCCCGTCGATTTCGCAGAAACGGTCGTGGAGCGCCGCATGCCGGACGGCGAAGCCACCTTCCGTAAGATTTCGATGCCGGCCTGGATCGCTCCGAAAGCGGTCGGACAGACACCCATGTACGAAGCGCTGCTGCAAATCCGCGACCTGACACAAGCGTGGTGCACGAATCCGGCCCACAGCGAAAGTTTTCCGCCCATCGTCTTCAACATCACCGACGGGGAAGCCTCGGACTGCGACCAGCGCGAACAGCTTGCGATCTGCGAAAAGATCCGCACCATCGGAACCACCGACGGCAAGGTGCTCCTGATCAACATCCATATCGCCACCACGTCCGACTCACGTTCGCTGCTCTTTCCGACCGAAGAGGAGATTCCCGCCGACAACCGCTACGCAAGACTGCTGCACGACTGTTCGAGTCCGATGCCCGAAGAGCTTTCGGAGGCGATCCGACAGGTGCGGGGCGATCTGGCCAAGCCACCCTTCCGAGGAATGAGTTACAACACGTCGATCGCCGAACTCATCGCCATCCTCAACATCGGCTCGATCAGCATCAAAATACAGTAAAAAGATGACCGTTCCCACCCTTTATAACTTCACCGAAGCGCTCCAGGCTCCCGATCTGGCCTTTTCGACGCTCCGCGACTGCCATCCCCGCCGGACGGCGACGGGAGGAGTAGCCCTGTCGCGCACCAGTCGCTTCGCCGAAGCGGAAATCGAATGGCAGAGCCGGAAATACCTGCTCTGCTTCCCGCTCTCGACAGCCTCGATCTTCGCCGTCGAACAGACAGCGGCCCGGCTTCGGTACCTCCGGACACCGTTGCTTACCGAATACACGATCCTGCGCGACGAAATGACCTACACGGACGACACCGGGACGACCCGCACCTGCGATGTGGTGCTGCATCGGCTGCCCGAAGGGCGCCCCCTTTCGGTCTGCGCCGCAGAGTTCGATGCCGAATCCCTGCGGTCGGCGCTCGATAAACTGGAGGCGGGACTGTCCGAGCTGGGCTTCAGCCACAACAATCTCAAACCCGGCAACCTCTACGTCACCTCCGACGGACGACTGATTCCCGTCCGGTACCATTTCGCCCGTTTCGGCGAAGGACACGACGCCGAAGGATTCGAACGTCTGCGTCAGTTCGTGCGCGAACAGGGCGGCAAGGGGCAAATGCTTTGCGACGCGGAACCGTCCCGCTACACCACGCTGCCCGAATTTCCGGGACATCTGTTCGTGGGCGAGATGTCCGATCAACTGGTTCGTGTGGAAGACGAAACCGGCTACGGGTTCGTCGATACCGAAAACCGACCGGTTATCGCGCCGCAATTCGTCTGGGCCGCCGACTTCCGCGAAGGACGCGCCGAAGTCCAGACCGCACAGGGCATGGGCCTGATCGACAAACGGGGACACTACGTGATCGAACCCCGCTACGAAATCGTCGATTACAACCCCTACACGGGCTGTTCTCGCATTCGGAGCGAAGGGCTCTGGGCGCTTGCCGACTACAACGGACGCATCGTCGGCGGATTCACACCGCGCTACATCGAAGAAAACGAATACGTCGAAGCTTAATAACTTAACAAAAAATACTCTATGGAAAACGTAAAATGTCTGATCATCGGCAGCGGCCCTTCGGGCTATACGGCTGCGATCTACACCTCCCGGGCGAACCTCTCGCCGGTACTCTACGAAGGGATCGAGCCGGGCGGACAGCTCACCACCACCACCGAAATCGAAAACTTCCCCGGTTTCACCGAAGGCATCGACGGCCCCAAACTCATGGATAACATGCGCCGGCAGGCCTTGCGCTTCGGGGCGGATATCCGCCCGGGCGTCATTACCAGCGTCGATCTCTCCTCGCGCCCGTTCCACGTCATCGTGAACGGAGAGAAGGAGATCCAAGCCGAAGCCCTGATCATTTCGACCGGCGCCGCAGCCAAATACCTGGGACTGCCCTCCGAAGAGAAATTCAAGGGCATGGGCGTCAGCGCCTGCGCCACCTGCGACGGATTCTTCTACCGCAAGAAGGACGTAGCGGTCGTCGGAGGCGGCGATACGGCATGCGAGGAGGCCACCTACCTGGCTTCGATCTGCCGCCAGGTATATCTGATCGTCCGCAAGCCCTACCTGCGGGCTTCGAAAGCCATGCAGGAGCGGGTAATGAACACCCCGAACATCAAAGTCCTCTTCGAGCACAACACGGCCGAAGTATTGGGCGATGAAACCGGCGTAACAGGCGCCCTGCTGCGCGACAACAAAGGCACGGAAACCAAAATCGACATCGCTGGCTTCTTCGTGGCGATCGGGCACCATCCCAACACGGAGATTTTCGCAGACCAACTGGAACTCGACGCCGAAGGTTATATCAAAACCGTAGCGGGCAGCTCCCGCACCAGCGTCGAAGGCGTTTTCGCCGCCGGTGACGTGCAGGATCCCCACTATCGCCAAGCGATTACGGCCGCCGGCTCGGGCTGTATGGCCGCTCTCGACTGCGAACGTTTCCTGCTGCAGTAATTTCTATTCAAGAAAGGGAACGAGTGCGCACAAGCCGTTCCCTTTCTTCATCCCCGACAGCCGGACGGTTTCCGACCGTTCGAAACCCGGTCTTACAAAACCGGCAGGCGGAGAACACGGAAACCCTCGAACTCCTTCCAATTCCTGCAGCATGGGTTTCGACGCGGCTGTCACCCTTTTCGGAAAGGACGAGGAAGAACGGAAGGTATCCATTCCCTGCAACCCTTTTTGATTTTAAGGGCACAGGTTTTGACAGGACGATGCGATGGCCGGATGGGCATACTTTTAAGTATTCCCCAGTCGGAAAGAGCGAAAAAGGGGCGAAAGAGTCCCCATATCCTGCCGCCCTTTTTTGATTTTAGGGGTGCAGATTTTGACATGACGACGGACGACACGGAAGGGACATACTTCAAGTATCTCCCTTTCGGGGAGGACGAGGAAGGGCGAAAGATGCCCTATAAAATCGAAAAAAGATGAGTTTCAGCGTAACCATATTAGGCTCGGCTTCGGCCAAACCTACGCCCGACCGACATCCGTCGGCGCAGATCGTCAAGGTACACGAACAGCACTACCTGGTCGATGCCGGCGAGGGCGCACAACAGCAAATGTTCCGCTACGGAATCAATCCGCTGAAACTGCGGGCGGTATTCATCTCCCATCTGCACGGCGACCATGTCTTCGGACTCTTTCCGCTGATCTCGACGCTGGGGCTCTACGGACGCCGCACGCCGCTCAAGATTTTCGGTCCCGCGCCGCTGGGCGAAATGCTCGGATGCCACCTGCGCTACTTCGACACGCAACTACCCTACGAAATCGAATGGGTGGAAGTCGATACGACCCGGCACGCCCTACTGTTCGAAAACCGCACGCTCGAGGTGTGGAGCGTTCCCCTGCGTCACCGCATCCCCACCTCCGGCTACCTGTTCCGGGAGAAACAGCCCCCGCTGAACGTCCGCAAGGAGAAAATCACGGAATACGGACTCTCGATCGCCCGGATCACGGCCGCCAAGCGAGGCGAAGATATTCTGCTCGACAACGGAGACACGCTCCCCAATGCGGAACTGACCTACCGACCTTACGCGCCACGTTCATATGCTTATCTCTCGGATACGAGCTGGTCGCCCAAAGCGGCAAAACTCGTCGAGGGGGCCGATCTGCTCTACCACGAAACGACCTACGCCCACGCCGAGCACAAGATCGCCCGCGAGCGGGGTCACTCCACTACGGTCGAAGCGGCCCGCATCGCCCTCAAAGCCGGCGCCGGACGGCTCGTAATCGGACACTACTCGTCCCGCTACAAGGAAGAGAGCGTTCTGGTCGAAGAGGCCCGCACGGTATTTCCCGATACCCACCCGGCCACCGAAGGCACAACATTCACGATCGAAAAACGGCAGCAACCATGACCAAAGCCGAAATACAACTCGTCCGCTCGCTGGCCGACAAACGCAGCCGCACCGAACACGGGCTGTTCGTAGCCGAAGGACACAAGTTCATCGGGGAGCTGTGCACCTCCGCCCTGCGCGTCCGCAAGATATTCGCCCTGGAAGGGCTTTTCGAGGGCGGCGAAGTCGAAACCGTGTCTTCGCGTGAAATGGAGCGGCTCTCGCTGCTGAAGACCCCGTCGGATTCGCTGGCGCTGGTCGAAATCCCGCATCATCCTTTCCGGCCCGATACGGCACAACGGGAGCTGGTGCTGGCGCTCGACCAGGTGCAGAACCCGGGCAACCTGGGCACAATCATCCGCTTGGCGGACTGGTTCGGCATCCCCGAGATCGTCTGTTCCCCAACGACCGCCGACTGCTACAACCCGAAGGTCGTGCAGGCGACCATGGGGGCCATCCTGCGGGTCAAAGTCCACTACACGGCCCTCGAACCGTACCTGGCACAGGCTCGGGAGCGGAATATTCCCGTTTACGGGACTTTCCTCGAGGGGGAAAACATCTACTCGACACCCCTTACGCCGGGCGGGATCGTCCTGATGGGCAACGAAGGCCAAGGGATCGCTCCGGCCGCCGCACGACACGTATCGCACAAACTGTTCATCCCGCCCTATCCCGCCGACCGCAACGGTTCGGAATCGCTCAACGTAGCGATCGCCACGGCCGTCGTCTGCGCCGAATTCCGCCGGCAGGCGAGCGCAAAGAGATAAGACAAGTCCGAAAGACGAGAGAGAACCGGACCGGAGAGTCGGCATTCAGCCGGCAAATCCCCGTCCGGTGCATTTTTTAGTTTAGCGACTTTTATCTCCTCGGCGAACGATTTCGGGAAAAACGGGAAGTAATTACGTCAAACACAGACGGTTCTACGGCATAAGCCCGACGCCGGGCGAACATATATCGGAAAACAGACAACTGACAGCCGAAAAAGAACGGCAGCGATACGGAGGACCGGAATATCTATCGGAATTCCCCCCCAAGCGCTCCGTTTCTTAACCGGGCGCAAATTTCCACCCGCACATTCCGCCATTCTTAAAAACGCCCCACACCGGCCAGCGACAGAATATACACTCCTGTTTCCAAACGACAAAAAAACCCTCTCCCGCAGGATCGGGAGAGGGTTCGGAACCAACGCGGACCAAAATCACTCCGCATACGGCGATGCCCAGAACCATTCGTCGTTGGTCGTCATGAAATGATACTCCTGGTCGCAATCATAGCCCTCCGGAACCAACGCGACATAATAGACCGGGTGCTTGCCTTCGTACCAGGTTTCGGTGTCGAACTCGCTCCGGTCGGAGCATACCAGGTAATAGAGGTTCTTGGCCATGTAGGTGTCGAGATAATCTTTCGTCGCGCATCCGCTCCCGAACCTCCTGGATCGAAAGCATCACCCCGTTCTCATCGACCACGTAGGCATCGAACGTGGGATCGACCCAAACCCACTTGTCGAGCGTCGCGGAATAGACGACATTGATAACGTGACAGTCATTGACCATCTTCCGGGGCATGCAGGTCACGAAGCGCGACTTGAAACCCATCGCCAGATAGCATTCGTTGAGGACCTGGGCCATCATACGACAGTTGATTCCCCGGTTCTCTTTGCGGCACACCTCGATCAGATCAATCGCGTTGCGAGAATCGGGATTGTAGGAGCCTCCGTCGTGACGCACCGCATTGTGCACCCAGTGCATCAGATTCCGGATCTTCGACAGTTCGTCGCCGCTGCCGGCGATGCTGTCCAGGTTGAAATACTCCCGCACCCGCACCAGATCGCGGTCGTTGGGATCGGCATAGCGGAACCGGGGAAGAGAATCCGTCGGCGCAGAGGAATCGTAAGGCCCCGCCTGCCGCAAGATCCACATGAAATCGCCCTGCTCACGAGCTTTTTCTACAGTCTCCGCATATCCCCTCTCGGAGCGGATATTGTCCAGATCGGGATCTTCGATCATCCAGGAGTAATCGCAGTTCCCGCAATCGACATAGGCCGCAAGGCTCGCCACAGCCGCCCTGCGTTTGTTCAGTCGGGACTGTGCACAAGCCAGGTTGTAATATTCGCCTCTCAAATAGCCGCCGTAATTCCACTCGTCGAGCTGCGTCCGGACACTATCGGGCAATGTCTCGAAAAGGCGGATCGCCTCCCGGTACTCACGCTCCGCTTCCGCATACCTCTTCGCTTCCATCGCCCGATTCCCACGCTCGCAACAGGAATGGACCGGAGCTAACAACTCTTCAAAACTCTGGGCCGGCGAAGCGGTTATGCAGAATGCCGCAACCACCGATAAAAGCAACTTTTTCATACACTTCCAATTTAATGGGTTCAAAACTTTCCGAAAGATAGAAAAAATTCCCCCCCCCATAATTTTCGGCAAAAAAATTTACATCCGGTCATAATTTCGGCGCAAAATCCGCGAACTCCGAAAAAATATCCTATATTTGTAAATTGAAACAGAGCGTTTTCGCCCGGCAAACAGCGAAAAGACGGATTCCATCGTCGGATCGCGTGCGCGAAAACGGAACAAAGAATTTTATTTATGTCGGAAAACAGACTCAAAATAGGCATCACGCAGGGTGATCCGAACGGCATCGGCTGGGAAGTCATTCTCAAGACTTTCGCCGATCCGCGTATGACGGAACTCTGCACGCCCGTCATCTACGGATCCCTGAAAGCGGCGGAATTTTACCAGAAAACCATCGCCGATCTGGAACCCGTCCCCTTCCATATCGCCTCTTCGATACACGAGATACGCCGGGGCAAGATCAACCTGATTCTCTGCGGCGACGAAACGAAGATCGAGCCGGGTACGGCCTCGCCGGAGGCGGGCCGGGCGGCAGCCGAGGCGCTCCACGCCGCCGTGCGCGACCTGCGGGACGAACAGCTCGATGCACTGGTCACGGCTCCGATCGACAAGGAGTCGATCCAGTCGGACGACTTCCGCTATACGGGACACACCGAATTTCTGGCGGCCGAGTTGGGCGGCGAACCCCTGATGATGATGTGCAGCGACCTGCTCCGCATGGGATTGGTCACGATCCACATCCCGGTCACCGAGATCAGCCACGACCTGACCCGGCAGAAGATCGTCACACGGCTCGAACAGCTGCGTTCGTCGCTCAAGGCGGATTTCGGCATCGTCGAACCCCGTATCGCGGTGCTGGCACTCAATCCTCACGCGGGCGACGGCGGTCTGCTCGGTTCGGAAGAGGAACACATCATCCGACCGGCAGTCAATGAGGCTTACGAAAAAGGCATACTCGCTTTCGGCCCCTTCGCTGCCGACGGATTCTTCGCCAGCGGCCACTACCGGGATTACGACGCAGTACTAGCCATGTATCACGATCAGGGACTCACGCCGTTCAAGACCCTCTCGCCCGACGGGGTGAATTTCACGGCCTGCCTGGGCTGCGTGCGGACATCGCCCGATCACGGCGTGGCGTTCGACATCGCCGGACAGGACAAGGCCGACCCGCAATCGATGCGCAACGCCATCTACCTGGCCACGGACATCGTGAACAACCGCCGCGCCTGGGCCGAATGGACGAGCAACCCGCTGCCGCACGCCGAGCGCGAACGGGGCGGAAGGGACTTGTCCGTGAAGGACCTGCCCGATACGGAGAAAGAGAGTTAAACCGGCTGAACGCGGCTCCGAAAACCGAACGGATAGTCGGCCCCGTAAATCGGACGGCACGCACTCTCCCGACGGTCCCGGCCGATTCAAGGCATAGTGTCATACGGCAACGGAGCCGATCCGGACAAGAAACCGCTTCCCGGCACGTTCCTTGTCACAAGCATAAGCGACAATCCGGCCCTATCCGCCTGCGCGGACAAGCCCGCCGGAAAGCCGCAGGCAAAACAGTAAAACCGGGCGAACCGGAGGTGTATTCCGTCTCGTAATTGTGGAAGCGCCGAAGGCCCCGAAAACTTAACTTTATAAATTTTTTATGATCAAAATCACTTTTCCCGACGGTTCGGTGAGGGAGTTCGCCAAAGGGACGACTGCCTTCCAAATCGCAGAGAGCATCAGCCCTCGTTTAGCTGCTGACTCCCTGGCGGCCTCGGTAAACGGCGCAACCGTGGACATGATGCGCCCGATCGAGGAGGACGCCTCGGTCAAATTCTACAAATGGGAGGACGAAGAGGGCAAGCACGCCTTCTGGCACACCTCGTCCCACCTGCTGGCCGAAGCCCTCGAGGCACTCTACCCGGGCATCAAGTTCGGTATCGGCCCGGCCATCGAAAACGGCTTCTACTACGACGTCGATTCGCCGACGCCGATCACCGAGGCCGACCTGCCCAAAATCGAGCAGAAGATGCAGGAGCTTTCCCGCAACAAGGAGCAGCTCATCCGCCGCGAAGTCCCCAAGACCGAAGCACTCAAGACCTTCACCGAGAAGGGCGACCAGTACAAGGTCGAACTGATCTCGGACCTGCAGGACGGAACCATCTCATTCTATACCAACGGTGCGTTCACCGACCTCTGCCGGGGGCCGCACATCCCCAACACGGGCTACATCAAGGCCCTGAAACTGACTTCGGTAGCCGGGGCATACTGGCGCGGCAACGAGAAGAACAAGATGCTGACGCGTATCTACGGCATCACGTTCCCGAAGAAGTCGATGCTCGACGAGTATCTGGCCATGCTCGAGGAAGCCAAAAAACGCGACCATCGCAAGCTGGGCAAGGAGCTGGAGCTGTTCTGCTTCTCGCCGAGGGTCGGCGCGGGATTGCCGCTGTGGCTGCCCAAGGGCGCCGCGCTGAGAGACCGTCTGGAGCACTTCCTGCGCAATGTGCAGAAAAGATACGGCTACCTGCAAGTCATCACGCCGCACATCGGCATGAAAGACCTCTATGTCACGTCGGGCCACTACGCCAAGTACGGCAAGGACTCGTTCCAGCCGATCCACACGCCCGACGAGGGCGAGGAGTTCCTGCTCAAGCCGATGAACTGCCCGCACCACTGCGAGATCTACAAGTTCAAACCGCGCTCGTACAAGGATCTGCCGCTGCGCTTCGCCGAGTTCGGCACCGTTTACCGCTACGAACAGAGCGGCGAGCTGCACGGACTGACGCGCGTGCGCGGCTTCACCCAGGACGACGCCCACATCTTCTGCCGGCCGGACCAGCTCAAAGAGGAGTTCATGAAGGTGATCGACATCGTGCTCTACATCTTCAAGACGCTCAGTTTCGACAAGTTCACGGCTCAGGTTTCGTTGCGCGACCCGAACAACAAGGAGAAGTAC
>OIDT01001142.1_pt1 | contig 11176 bp, 9 predicted proteins | sample 1581601 | NCBI WGS metagenome assembly OIDT01 (sample SAMEA3882515, study PRJEB24775) | human gut metagenome | biome: human-associated habitat; feature: intestine environment; material: feces | place: Netherlands | collected 2009/2010 | reverse complement strand
GATAACTGGACTTCATGTGAGCGTTGGGGATAAGGAAATTTTGCACGGTGTTGACCTGACGGTGAACAGTGATGAAACTCACGTTCTTATGGGTCCTAACGGCACAGGTAAATCTACGCTGGGTTATGCTATAACAGGCAACCCTGCTTACACTGTAACAGAGGGTGACATTGTTTTTGGCGGTGAAAGCATTGTGGATATGCCTGTGAACGAGCGTGCGAAAAAGGGCATTTTTCTGTCATTCCAAAATCCGCTGGAAGTGCCTGGGGTTACACTGAGCTCGTTTATAAGAAGTGCCTTGGAGCAGAAAACAAAGACACGTCTTAGACTTTGGGATTTCAAGAAAAAGCTTGCGGAAACAATGAAGCTTCTCGATATGGACGAGTCTTATGCAGACAGAGATCTCAACGTGGGCTTTTCAGGCGGTGAGAAGAAAAAGGCAGAGATATTGCAAATGCTTATGCTTGAGCCAAAGCTTGCTATACTTGATGAAACAGACTCAGGCCTTGACGTTGACGCAGTAAGGACAGTTTCACAGGGCGTAAAGCTCTACAGAGAGCGTGTTCACGGCTCACTGCTTATTATAACACACAGCACAAGGATACTGGAGGCTCTTACAGTTGATGCCGCTCATGTTATGGAAAATGGCGTTATCGTTAAAAACGGCGGTGCAGAGCTTGTGGACAAGATAAACGAAAAGGGCTTTTCGGCTATCTGATAAAAGTGTGTAAGGGGCGTTTTGCCATTACACGCAGCAAGAGGACGAGGTGAAAATGATGAAAGAAAAAAGTCAGGTCATGGATATTGACCGCAGTATTTATGATATAAAAGATGTTGAAAATAACGCTTACCGCATAAAAAACGGTCTGACGCCTGAAATAATAGAGAAGATATCAAAAGAGAAAAACGACCCTATATGGATGCAGCAGTTCAGACTTCAAGCTTTGCAGATATATAACGAGATACCTACCCCTGATTGGGGGCCGTCACTCGAGGGGCTTGATATGGACAATATTGCCACATATGTAAGACCAAACGCGAAAATGCAGAACAACTGGAAGAACGTTCCGCAGGATATAAAGGACACCTTTGAAAGGCTGGGCATACCGCAGGCGGAAAGGAAATCTCTTGCAGGCGTGGGTGCACAGTATGACTCTGAGCTTGTTTATCATAACGTGCGTTCTGAGGTGGCCCAGGAGGGCGTTGTTTACATGGATATCGAAAGTGCCATGAAAGGCGAATATGCCGATATGGTGAGAAAATATTTCATGAAGCTTGTTACACCGAGGGATCACAAATTTGCGGCTTTGCATGGTGCAGTATGGTCGGGAGGCTCGTTTGTGTATGTGCCTAAGGGTGTGCAGCTGTCTATACCGCTTCAATCTTATTTCAGACTTAATGCAAAGGGTGCAGGTCAGTTTGAGCACACGCTTATCATAGTTGACGAGGGTGCGAGTCTGCATTTTATCGAGGGCTGTTCTGCTCCAAAATACAATGTTGCAAATCTTCATGCAGGCTGTGTTGAGCTTTATGTTAAGAAGAACGCAAAGCTAAGATATTCCACTATCGAGAACTGGTCGAAGAATATGTATAACCTTAACACAAAGCGTGCTATTGTGGAAGAGGGCGGCACTATCGAATGGGTATCAGGTTCATTCGGCTCGCACATTGGCTGTCTTTACCCTATGAGCATTTTAAAGGGCGACAATTCCAAAATGGAGTTCACGGGAGTTACTTTCGCAGGAAGCGGACAAAATCTCGATACAGGCGCAAAGGTAGTTCATGTGGGCAAGAACACAAGCTCCTTCATGAACACACGTTCAATAAGCAAGAGTGGCGGAATAAGCACATTCAGGAGCAGCGTTGTGGTGGAAAAGAGTGCGAAAAAGGCTAAGTCATCGGTATCATGCCAGTCGCTTATGCTTGACTCTGAGTCAAGGTCTGACACTATCCCTGCAATGGATATCCGCACAAAGGATGCCGCTATCGGTCACGAGGCGAAGATAGGCAGCATAAGCGGCGACTCAGTTTTCTATCTTATGAGCCGTGGCATGACTGAAGAGGACGCAAGGGCTCTTATCGTAAGCGGCTTTGCGGACAACGTTTCAAAGGAACTGCCTGTGGAATATGCGGTGGAAATGAACAATCTTATAAGACTTGAAATGAAAGGCAGCATAGGCTGACGGGAAAGGAGTGCTTAAAATGACTAAAAATATCCTGATAGACAAGCTGCCGACAAAAACGTGGAATTTCCTCAAGGTAAACAGCGCTGAGATACAGTGGGACAGCGAAAGTGCAGCGAAAACTGAGGAAAACATCATCTTAAAAAAAGATGAAAAGAACGAGCCTGTAAGGCTTGACAACAGCGGCGCAGAGGAATATACTGAAAAGGTCGTGAACGTAACGGCTGAAAAGGCCGCAAGGGGCGTTATTTTTGAAGTTTGCAGAGGAAACGCTCCTATGCTGTCAAGGGTGAATATCGACCTTGAGGAGGGAGCTGAGGTGAAGCTCGTTATGCTTCTTGAGCCGTCGGAAAGCGGACTTGTGCGACATGAGGTCAGGGCGGAATGCGGGGTAAATTCCCATATCCACATTATGACTATTATGATAGGCGGAGGAGATATCTACAGCGACGATCATGTTACCCTAAGCGGTGACGGAGCGAGGTTAGACGCTGACACCGCTTATCTGGGGAAAAATTCACAGACTATAGACTATAACATAGTGGCTGACCATTTCGGCAAAAAGACGGAGAGCCTTATCACTGTGAACGGCGCTTTGACGGACAGTGCAAAAAAGGTTTTCAGAGGAACGATAGATTTTAAGAAAGGCTCTGCGGACTCTGTTGGCAGCGAGAACGAAACTGTGCTCATGCTTGGGGACGATGTTGTGAACAAAACTGTTCCGCTGATACTTTGTGCAGAAGAAAACGTTGAGGGTACTCACGGTGCGACTATAGGCGAGCTTGACGCTGACACTATGTTCTATTTTGAGAGCAGGGGCATTGACAGAGAAACTGCCGAGAAGATAATGGCTTACGCCGCTGTTGAAAGGCTTATCCATATGGCTGAGGACAGCGAATTTGCTGCGGAGGTTGAAGAGGACATGGGAATAAAAACTGATACAGAGGAATGAGATAGATGCAGGGATACAAGACGGATTTTCCACTTCTTATGCAGGATAAAACGGTTTATATCGACAACGCTGCAACTGCACAGCGACCGAAATGCGTTATTGATGCTGAAAAAGATTTTTACACCTGCCACAATGCAAACCCTCTCCGTGGAATTTATGAGCTGAGCGTTCAGGCAACGGAGAATTATGAGAATGCACGAAAGGCAGTGCGTGACTTTATCGGTGCGAAGTCTGTGCAGGAGATAATTTTTACACGCAACACCACAGAGAGCATAAATCTTGTGGCATACAGCTATGGGCTTTCCAATTTGAAAAAGGGCGACGAGGTGGTGGTTTCCATAATGGAACACCACAGCGACCTTTTGCCGTGGCAAATGGTTTGCAGGCAGACGGGTGCGGAGCTTAAATTCCTTGAATGTGAAAAGGACGGCAGTCTTGACCTTAACAAGGCTGAGGAACTTATAACAGACCGCACCAAGATAGTGGCTGTTACGCAGCTTTCAAATGTGCTTGGCAGAGAATATCCTATAGAAAAGCTTGCAGAAATTGCACACCGCAAGAACGCTGTTATGGTGGCAGACGGTGCACAGAGCACGCCGCATATTGCGGTGGACGTGAAAAAGCTTGGGGTGGATTTCTTTGCGTTTTCAGGTCACAAGCTTTATGGACCTATGGGCATAGGCGTGCTTTACGGCAGGCGTGAGTTGCTCGAAAAAATGCCACCGTTTCTCACAGGCGGCGAGATGATAGAGTCGGTGTCAAGGACTTCGGCGGTGTATGCTGAACTGCCCCATAAGTTTGAGGCTGGCACTGTCAATGCGGCAGGTGCAGTGGGACTGAAATCGGCTATAGACTATGTGAAAAGCGTGGGCTTTGAGGAAATACACAAGAGAGAGCTTGAAGTTTCGGCGTATGCCTTTGAGAAAATGAAAGAGATTGCTCACATAAATATACTTGGTTCGGAGAAAGCTGAGGAGCATAATGGTATTTTGACTTTTACTGTGGACAATGTTCACCCACATGACGTGAGCGAGATACTTGCGGCAGACGGCATTGCGGTCAGGGCAGGTCATCACTGCGCACAGCCGCTGCTTGAATACCTTGGCTATCGTTCAACAGTGAGGGCAAGCTTTGCTTTTTACAATACCAAAGAGGACGCAGACAGATTTTTAGACAGTCTTTCAACTGTTAGGGAGCGAATGGGTTATGGAAAATAGAAATTTTTACAATGAGATACTAACGGAGCACAATATGCACCCTGATTTCAAGCATGATATAGAGGACGCAGACATTGTGCTGGACGGGATAAATCCAAGCTGCGGCGACGAGATACAGTTAAAGCTGAAAACTGACGGGGATATCATTACGGACGGGGCTTTTGTTGGTGACGGCTGTGCAATATCTCAGGCTTCAACGGATATAATGCTTGGGATGATAATAGGTCAGAGCAAGGAAAGGGCTTTGGAATATGCGGATATTTTCATGAGAATGATAAGGGGCGAGGCGTCTGACGAAGAGATAGACAGCCTTGAAGAAGCTTCTGCCCTCAGGGATATTTCCCATATGCCTGCGAGAGTAAAGTGCGCAATGCTTGGCTGGCGGACGCTTTATGAGGCGCTGAAAGATAAATAGGGTATAAAAAAGGGCGTTGTAAAAAAACAGCGCTCAAAGAGTCAAGATTTCCTGCTTTTGGGAAACCTCGACTCTTTTTTATGCCAGATCGCAAAAATAACTATTTTGGCTGAATTTTTGGTACAGCAAACACAGCGGCAAAAAAACTGCGTTTTTGCCGTGTTGAAAATGTGGAAAATATTTTTAATTTATGCCGCTTTTTTCATTGCAGGCTTTTTCAAGTGGAATTTATGAAGATTAAAACCACAGCAAATCATCGCAATTTCTAAATTCAAGGCTTTTGATCCTCTTCTGCGAGCTCTGGTATATGACCTGTTCCACTTGATAATGCCGTTTGCACCTTCCGACTGGATACTTCGGTTCATACGCAGCAGTGCTCCGTGAATGCTGTTCAGGTTGCAGAGAACTTCCTTGTGAAACTTTGTCAGTTCTTCATTCAAGCGAATTTTACGGTTCCCTTTGCACTTACAGCATTTTTCTTTTTGCAGACAATTACTGCAATCTTCACATTGATAAAATTCTTCTGTTCTGCCATATTTGTTTCCTCTTACAGGTCTGCTGTAAAGATAATGAAACTTTTTTCCGTTAGGACATATTGGATCGCCATCTGCATCTATCGGAAAATTTACTGCTCTGTACGGATCATCTCGATATTTTTTGTCCTTGATTTCCTTTTCATACATAGTAAATTTCATGTATTTTTTCATGCCGTGTTCTTCACAATACAGATAATTATTAAAGCTGCCGTATCCTGCGTCTGCTACCGGATATTCAGGATATTTTTCGTATATCTGATTGAACTTTTCTATCAAAGGCTTGAAACATTCCATATCAGACGCATATTGTTTTACGTCGAATACTGCGATATATTCATCACAGACACCTAATTGGATATTGTAGCCCGGAAGAAGCTGATCGTTACCCATATAGTCCTTTTTCATACGCATAAATGTTGCGTCACGATCGGTCTTGGAGTAACTATTGCGTTCATCTCCGCATATCTTTATGTGTTCTGCATACTTTTTTAGCCTTGAAATGTATTCCGAAAGCTTGTCATAATGCCTCTGTTCAATTGTTTTATGATGTCCCCGTCCCCGAATTGCAGTTTCCGGGTCAAAGCCGCAAAGCTTTACATATTGCTGCTGTATTTGCTCTAAATACTCAATAGCATATTCTTCACGAATGCCGAATTTTACGCAGAATGAAGAGATCTTTTCATTCATTTCACCAAGCAATTCTGTTATCCTTGCAAATACCTTCAGACGGTTTTTCTCACAGCTTTTTTTCCATACCCAGCTGTATTTGTTTGCGTTGGCTTCTATCTTTGTTCCGTCTATGTAAACGTGGTTGAGGTCAACATTTTCCACCGTAAAAATGTAACTGTTGATATCCGCAAAGATCTCATCTATTTTTCTATTTAGGACATTGTTCATAAAATTGCCTATTGTCGAGTGGCTTGGCGGAGGATTATCCTGCAGCAGCCACATAAAGCGAATATCGGTTTTGCAGAGTTTTTCTATTTTTCGCAATGATTCGTATCCGTTTTCCATAAATGCAAACAGTATTACTTTCAGCAAAGTTTCTTCTTCATATCTTGGACGGCCTGTCCTGCGGTCCTCAGTCGTCAGGTATTTACTCAGGTCAATATGATTCATCACTTCACAAAATGCATATACCGGGTCAGTTGTTTCAATTATTTTTTCAATTTCTATTGGAAATTTTAATTGATATGGTGTATAATATTCTTGTGGTTGGTTATTCATGATACTTTAATTATACCACAAAAAAAGACTGCTGTCTTGCTTTTTGGCAAGATCGCAGCCTTTTTTCTTGGGAACTTTTTTTTACAGCCCCTTTTATGTCCTAACAACAAAAAAGAGCAAAACCGAAGTTCTGCTCTTTTGTAAACTATTCTGTTAGTCTATCAAATCATCAGATTAGATAGAAGAATGGCTCTTTACATAGTCAACAACAGCGTCAACAGTTGTGTAAGCAAGACCTACGCAAGTGTCAGCACAGCCGTAGTAAATAGCAATTCTGCCTGTCTCAGCGTCGCAAAGTGTTGCGCATGGGAATGTTACGTTCTGAACATCGCCTACGCACTCATAGATCTCTCTTGGGTTGATGAGATACTCGCCGCATCTGTACTTAACCTTCCATGGCTGCTCCTTGTCAAGGATGCAAGCTGAGAAGCTGTATACAAAGCCGTTGCAGGTATTCGTTACGCCGTGGTAGAACAGCAGCCAGCCCTCGCTGGTTTCAATCGGAGCAGCACCGCCGCCGATCTTTACGGACTCCCACCACTCAGATGTTTTTCCCATTACGTGACGGTGTTTTCCCCAGAAAGTCATATCCGGGCTCTCACTTAAGAAAATATCACCAAACGGTGTATGGCCGCTGTCAGATGGTCTGGAAAGCATCACATAATTGCCGTTAATTTTTCTCGGGAAAAGAACTGCATTTCTGTTAAATGGAATGAACGGATTTTCAATTCTTGTAAAAGTCTTGAAATCTGTTGTTTTTGCCATGCCGATTGCTGCTCCGTAGAAATCCTGACACCAGATAATATAGTAGGTATCCTCCACCTTCACAAGTCTCGGATCATAAGCGTAGACCGGCATGAAGGACTCACCGTTCTCGTCCACAAAGTTAATCTTGTTTTCCTCAAAATTCCAGTGGATGGCATCCTTGCTTCTTCCCAGATAGATATACGGAATTCCGTTCGTCTGTTCTCCGCGGAACACGCCAATGAATTCATCGCCATAGGGCATTACCGCACTGTTGAAGATTCTCGCCACGCCCTTCACCGGATTTCTGCCGATGATCGGGTTCTCCTTGTATCTCCATACCGGTGCTCCGTTTAACTCCGCCGGGCGCTCCTGCCATGGCACATTCGGTACTTTGGGGCTGATCATTTTATATTTGCTCATAACTTCTACCTCTTTCTGCCGCCGCCGCGGCTCATTTTTCTATGATGACCGTATTTATTCATTCGCTTTTAAAAATGCAAGATTCTTCTCGATGAGACCGCACCGCTGTGCCACACACTCCACCGATCTTCCCGGATCGGACGGCGTATGGAATACATAGTCCACCAGCTTCTCCACCGTCGTGGTCGCCACATGCATCCGTGTATCCGAGGATGCGTAGTAAATAAACACCTCGTTTTTCTCATTGACGACCGCTCCGTTGGTGAATACCACATTGCTGACATCCCCGACGCGCTCCTCTCCTCTCGGTCCGATCAGAAGCCCGGACGGCTCGGCAATCACTTTCGACGGATCTTTTAAGTCCGTTGCAAACGCATAGATAACATAACGCAGTCCCGCTGCCGTGTTGCGCACACCGTGAGCGATATGAATCCATCCCTTTTCCGTCTTGATCGGCGTCGCACCGGCTCCGTTCTTCGCCTCCGTGATCGTATGATACTTGCGCAGACTCGTCATTTTTTCCTCATCGATCACAGCGTGTGTGATGTCCTCGCAGAGACCGAATCCGATGCCTCCGCCGCTTCCCGTCTCGATAAAATCATCCATCGGTCTCGTGTAAAACGCATATTTGCCGTCGACGAATTCCGGATGCAGCACCACGTTTCTCTGCTGCGGGGAACGCAGCGTGACGAGGTTCGGCAGGCGCTCCCAGGTCTTTAAATCCTTCGTGCGGACGATTCCGGCTGCCGCCACTGCCGCTGAGAGATCGCTCACACTCGTATCCTTTGACTCGGAGCAGAACACGCCGTAGATATAACCGTCCTCATGCTTCGTCAAGCGCATATCGTAGACATTCGTCTCCTCCGGGCAGGTATCCGGCAGAAGAATCGGGTAATCCCAGAAACGGAAACCGTCGATTCCGTTGTCGCTCTCCGCCACGCCGAAGAAAGACTTTCTGTCATTTCCCTCGATGCGCGCCACCAGATAATATTTTCCGTTCAGCTCGATCGCTCCGGAGTTCATCACGGCGTTGATGCCGAGACGCTCCATAAAGTGCGGATTGGTGTCAGGGTTTAAATCATACCGCCAGGTCAGCGGAATATGTTCTCTCGTGAGAACCGGATACTCGTAACGGTCAAATACGCCGTTGTAAAAATCCGACTTCTCGTTTTTCCGTGCAAGCAGTTTTTCCTGCTTTTCTTTTTCTATATAATATCTCTTATGCAGCATAACCAATTCTCCTCAATTTTCCTTGATGCGTCCCAGTACCTCTATACACATGCGCCCGTTGTGATACGGACATTTCCACGGCTCCACGATCGGCCGGTCTAAAATCGGGCTTCCGTCCTCATACACTTCCCAGTACCACTCGCTTCCCCTGCGATGATCAATGACATGTTCTTTGATGAACTGCCACTCCGCCAGCGCCGCATCCCGGTACTCCGAATGATCCGGCATCTGTTCACAGGCATTTAAAAATCCAACTACTGTCTCCGCCTGCACCCACCATACACGGTGTGTATTGACTACGCCCCTGTCACACTCATTTGCCAGGGAGTGTCCGTCAAACGCCGTCTCATAAATATGTGCCGCAAGCGCCTGTGTGATCGGAACAATTTTCGCCTCATACGCCTCATCGCCCAGCACCTTGACGCCGCGGTCCAAAAGCCACGCTGTCTCAATGTCATGCCCGTAGGAATGCAGATCTAAAATCGTGTGATACCCGGCATCGAAAAATACTTCCTGTCTCCGCTTCGCCGGATTGTATACTTTCTCTGCAAACACATCCATGATCCAACGGAGGCGCTCCCCCACGGTCTCATCCCGCGACACACGGTACAGCTCTGTGTACGCCTCAAAAACATGAAGCAGGGTGTTCATCGTCTTATCCGCAAGCACGCCGTTCTCCGACAGCTTCTCGTTGGATTCCGGCTGGAACTCTCTGGTAAAAGCCTCCAGGTATCCGACCTCATCCGTACACTTCTCCTCGATCAGGGAAAAGAGCTGCTTCGCCAGTGCAAGCGCTTCCTCGTCGTGCGACGCCTCATAGTAGGAGGACAATGCATAGATGCAAAACGCCTGGTTGTAGGTGTGCTTTGTCGTATCAAGCGGTGTCCCGTCATAGTTTAATGACCAGTAGATGCCGCCGTACTCCCGGTCGATGCAGTGCTCTTTCAAAAAGACGTAGCCGTGTTTTGCTTCCTCCAAGAGCGCCTCTCCGGTATAGCCTGCGCTTCTACAGTCTTCCTCCGTAAAAAGTCCCTTTCGATATGCCGTGTAGGCATTAGAGAAAAACCATGTGATGCGGCTGTTTAAAATGCATCCTTTTTCCGCTTTCTGATCCAGTGCAAGATCATAAGACAACCAGCCGTAATAGCCGCCGTAAGTGTCGTCACGCAGTGCACGCCAGAAGGGAATGATATGTGTGAGAAGTTCCGTTTTAACTTCTCCTCGCATGCTTTCTAATGTTTCCATCGCTGTTCCTCTTTTCCTGTAATCAGCCCTTGACTGCGCCTGCCGTAATACCGCTGTAGATCTGCTTCTGGAATACGATAAACACGATGAGTGCCGGCAGCAGGGAAATGATAACACCTGCACAGATCAGGTTGTACTGGCTTCCAAGCGGTCCGGTAAAGGTATAGAGAGAAATCGCCATCGTCTTTAAGTTTTCCTTGGTCAGATACAGGTTTGCCGAATAGTATTCGTTGTACACGCCCACGCCCTTTAAGATGCAGGCGGTCACAATTGCCGGCTTTAGCAGCGGAAGCATGATCTTCCAGTAGATCTTCCAGTAGGACGCTCCGTCGATAATTGCCGACTCATCCAGCGACACCGGAATATTTTCCATGTACTGGATAAAGATGTAGATGGAGATGACATCCGTTCCCATCATCATGATGATGTAGCCGTACAGATGATTGATAAAGCCAAGATCATGCATGATCTGGTAGACCGTTACCTGCATGGCAACACCCGGAAGCAGTGCCGCGAATAAAAACAGGTTGCGGATCAGCCCGTTGCCCGGGAACTGGAAACGGTTTAACACATACGCAAGCTGTGTACCGATGATGATGGCTCCGATCAGGACACAGACCATAACGATCACGGAATTCACGAATGCCCTTCCCATGTTCGCACGCTGGAACGCTTCCACAAAGTTGTCAAAATTGAACCAGTTCTGCGGCAGTGTCATAACATTCGTCGTCTTATACTCTTCCTCCGTCTTGAATGCAGTGATGACGCAGGAAATAATGGGAATCACGGCGACAAAGGAAAAAAACACAAGCGATACATATTTAAAAATGATCCAGATAATGGCTCCTGCCGAATACTGTTTTCTGCGCTTTTTCATTTACATCGCCCCCTTTGCTGCTTTTTTCGCCGCTCTCTGTTCTTTGTGAAACTGTTTCAACCGCTTTCTCTCTTCCCTGGTCATGACTTCATCGTCCTGATCCGCATTGCGGTATACATATTTAAAG
>OIDT01001128.1_pt1 | contig 11328 bp, 8 predicted proteins | sample 1581601 | NCBI WGS metagenome assembly OIDT01 (sample SAMEA3882515, study PRJEB24775) | human gut metagenome | biome: human-associated habitat; feature: intestine environment; material: feces | place: Netherlands | collected 2009/2010 | reverse complement strand
TCCGTGGTGAAGTCTTCCGTGCTGAGCCCCTTGCCCTCGACCGCATTCACCTTTGCGGCCAGTGCCTGCGTGAAGGAAGCCTGCGAGACGTATAGCTCCGCAATGGGCCTTCCTGCGATGCGCAGTTCCGAGGCGACGTCTACCCAACTGCGAGCGCTGAGCGTGAGACCGCCCAAATCGTTGTGCAGGCTCAAGTGTACCGATTCCCCGTTTCCGTAACCCAGCCATGCAATGCGCACACCCTCCTTGTCCTGCCACTGAAGGAGGTTCTGCAGCGCTGCCTCCTTCTTGTCGTAGAGCGTGTTGCGCAGGGTTATGCCCCCGGCGGCGCTACGCACCTCAAAGCCTCCCGCGACCGCGACTGTTCCTGTCCGTCCTTCCGCCAGCAGCAGGGGCACGGAGTTGCGGCCATCGTATACCGCGAAATTGCGGTAGCGGTCTTCGGCGCCGCGATATCCGCGACGGTTCACGCTCACCGTACCCTCGTCCGTATTGTCGGCTGTGTTGAACAGGTCGCCGCCTTCGATATGGAGCGCTCCAAGGCGGCCGCTGACGGCCGTAAGGTGCGGGATGTGCACGCCCTCGCCGCTCACGCGCACGAGAGGTGTCTCATCCTGCCCATAGAGTGTGAAGGACCCGTCGGTGGCGATCTCCACGCGACTGACGGGCTGCTCCTGATGGCAGAGTGACACTTCCGCAGCTCCCGGATCCCGCACCAGCCCCTGCAGGCTGTAGCTTCCGTCGGGAGAGACGACAGAGAAGCCCGTCTTGCATTCGAACTGCTTCTCCACACTCACGGAGCCTGCCAACGTGAGGTCTTTATGAACTGTCTGTCGTGCGAAAGGGCTTTCCAGCAATACGGCATAACGGCCGATGAACTTGTCTATGAAACGCGGTGCATAATCCTCGTGCAGCTCGATATAGCCCGGCAGGGCGCCCGTCACCTCGTCCTCGGTCTGTGGAACCGATGTCGCCCCCGAGCATAGATAGCAGCAGCGGCCGTGCTTGTTCACGTCCCCGGCATAGGCGATCGTCTCGTAGTGGTTCTTCTCGTAGATGTAGTACGGCAACGACACCTCCGCGGCACCTTCGAAGGGGCGCACACGACCGCCGATCCACACGTAGCCGGGCGTGATACGCCCGTCGGCGACCTCGCAACCCGAGATGATGAAGTTTGAGCACCCTTCGAAGATCGAGGTCATGCTCCGGGCGAGTTCCTGCAGGTTCAGCAAGTCGTCGTTGTAGGTGTAACGTCCGCCCGTCTTGGCAATGTATTCTTTCACTATGGTGTGGTTTGAGTCTCCGTTTTTCCGTCCTCGATACGGACGAGGTAGGTCTTGCCGGCGAGGCGGTAACGCTCGACGGTGTGCGTGAGCATGTGTACGAACTCGCTGGCGGGAAGCGTAACGGCAGGCACGCAGACCGTGAAGCTCGCGCGTAGCACGGCCCGCTCCTCGGCCTCGAGATACATGCGCCGGGGTGCTTCCTCCTCCGTGTCCGCAACCTGCTCGCCCGCGAACCACACGGTGAAGGGACGTCCGTAGCGGGCATCCTCGAAGTAGAGGTCCACACCCACGGCAGCCCCTTCCGAGATGGTTATCCGCTGCGCAGCGTCTGCGAAGTAGCTCCCGAAGCGGTGATTGAGGAACCACTCGAAATAGAAGACCTGCGAGGTCATGGCCGCCTCGATGCGTCGCTCGTGTGCCCACACGCAGAAGCGGTCGTTCAAGGTTTGCAGCGGCCATACGAGGCTCTGCACCCAAAGTATGAAACGCCGCCCCGGCAGGTAGTGCGGGACCAGACGGTTCACGAGTCTGTCGATGGGGAGTCTGTAGCGCATCCGTTGTCTATTACAAGTTTTAGGGCCTGCCGGAAGGTGGGAAGCTCTGCCTCGGCATCCTTGCCTGAAGATTCCCGCACGTAGCCCGACGAGGTAAGGGTCATGCGTTCTATGTGCTGAGGGGGCTGCAGATGTCCGTCGCCGTCGTACGAAGCGAGAAAGAGTCCCTGTGCGGGTGTGGCTCGGGCGTCGGCCCAGACATCCGTGACATGTTCTACTCGTCGCAACGCCTCCCATACGCGGTTGACGTAGATAGCAGCGTCGAAGTCTATGTTCATGACATACTCGGCCAGCGCAGCCTCGAGAGCGTCGTAGAGCTCCGCCTCGGGTACCGCGCCGTCCCAGTAGACTGTAACGCGGGGAATGAGTACGTCGCCCGGACGGCTGATGACCTCGATGCGTGTGCCGGCGAACTTGATGCGGTTCACATAGGCCGTGATTTGCATCAACTCCTCGGCCTCGATCTCACGCAGCATTCCGCGCTCCCCAGTGGCGACCTTCAGAATCAGCTTGCTGTCCACGTTCCGGTCGTCCGTACTCTCGGTATAGGATACCTGTGTGACGATACGCTTCGTGGGGTCCTCGCTGGCATAGCCGAACCCCAGTCCGTCCTCGCGCACCCGGAGCGTGTCGCCCTTCTGATACCTGAGCAGCGCCTCGGCGTAGTAGCGAGGCGTGCCGTTGATACGGCTGTCGAGTGTCTCGGAGACATCCACGGCAAAGACATCGAGGATCGACTCGAAGGTGTAGATCAGCGCCGCGACCATCCATGCCACGCCGTTCATGACCGACATCTTCGAATCGTTCGAAAATTCTGCAAGTTCCAGACGTTTGTTGCGCTCGGCAACGGCTTCCTCGTATATCTGTCGTATGGTTCTGCTCATCGTTTTCTGTGGCTTAATCGTTCGCTCCGCCGGAATGCGGAGGAGGTGTAGGTCCGGGTTCTGGCTCTGGCTCTGGCTCTGGCTCTGGTTCCGGTTCCTCGGGTTCTGGTTCCGGTACCGCTTCGTAAACATACTCTTCGCCGCAGATTGTAAAGCGCCATGGGGCGCCCTCGTTCCACGCCTCCTCGTGCGTCAGCAGCCATACGGCCTCCATGCCGCACGAGAGGATGTAGTTCAGCTCTTCGTCACGCGCCGGTTCACGGTACTCGCCCGAAGGACGCACGGAGAGCGTCACGTGGCATGCGCGGCGGCCGTAATGTCTGCGCACGAGATCCGTGAGCCACCCATCGAGCACCTGTCGCTGCACCTCTGCGCTCGACAGGTCGAGGCGCATAAGGTTGCGACACTCGATCAGCGGCCGCAGATCGTCGCATACGGCATCCCGCAGGTCGAGGGCATAGAGACCTTCCATAAGCGGCAGGAAGCTCAGCGGCGCCCGCCACCAGCGCAGGGCGAGTTCCTCGACATGCAGAGGCCGCAGCAGCAGGAGTTCCTGTGCCTCGAGATCCGAGAGGTCGGCCTCGCGAAGTTCGATGTCTCCATAAAGACGTACGATGCGCGTCGTGGCCACGCTGTTATCGAAGGTGTGGCGCAGGATCGCAGGCTGTACCTCCAGCCCCACAGTCTGCAGGGGCGCATTGTCGCCCCAGTCGATCTCCGCCATTCCGCGGCCCGAGAGGGAGAAAAACACACCGGATGTTGCGGCAGGGAGGCACAGCTCCAAACGCCGTGGCTGCGATGTCTGCCGAAAATAAACGCGTCGCTCTCCGCTGGCGGGCGTGATGCCCTCGCGCCGCAGGTAGGCCGCCGTCTCGGCATCTATGAGGTAGTCGTCCGAGTAGTCCAGCCGGTCGCCCGCGTGCAGCTCCGAAGCCATCGACAGCCGGGGGTTCGAGACCAGCAGGTCCGTGATGCCCTCGATCGAGCCGTAGATGTCGAGCGATACGTCATAGAGGTTCTGCCCTGTGATTACCGTATACCGTCCCATCGAGTGTATCTGTTATTCCTTCTCCGTGACGTCGAGCAGTAGCTCGCCCGTTTCGGAATCCATGTATGCGTTGTTGATGATCATTCTGTCGTTCTCGAACTCCCGCTGCAGCCGTGCCGCGAGGCCCGTCGTCTCGAAGTTGCCGTGCAGGAAGTCGATGAGTCCCACGCCCGTAGTCGGGTGTTGGTAGAGGCTTCCCGGAGAGGCTTTCAGCAGGAAGACCTCGTTCTGGCGCAGGGCCGCACCGATGCGCACGTCCGTATCCGTACCACTATAGAGCTCCAGTGTGCCGCCTCGCCGCACGAGGCGGAAGAGGCTGTCCGCATTCACCTCGGCATATTCCGAGAGGCGTATGACAACGCCACCGGTACGCTGCACATCGAACCACGGCGTATTGTTCGCAGGATTTACCATATAGTGCTCCCCGCCTCCCGGCGTCGCAATGTGGAAGCGAACGCGCAGAGGCAGGTAAACGGCCGTATAGGGAATCCGCACATGGACACTGCTGCCCTCGTCGTAGCGCCTCTCCGCCTCCTGTGCGAGGGAAATCTCTCCGTAGGCATAGTGTTCGTTATCCATACCCGCGACCTCTTCCAGCAAAACGAAGTCGTAGATGACTCTGCCCGCTGGATTGTCCGCGGTAACCAGCTCTCCATAGGTGGAGTCGACCAGTATGTCCTCCCGTGCCATGCTTCATATCGTGATGTCGTTCGGTTGAAGAATAGTGACCGAGCAGGACAAGTGTTTGGAGTGGAGCGGGACCCGAGCGGACAGAAGTCGCATTTTGTTTTGTCCCCGAGATGCGCTATATTTGTCATTCATGGGAATAAATATATCCATTGGAGGACACGCCGTTGTAACTTTGATATTCGACGTATGAAAAAATTTAAGATCACACAGCAAGACTACCTTAAAGCCCACCGAAAGGCTGACCGCGAGGCGGAGATCGAGCGACACGGCAAATCTGCGCATCTGCGGCGGACAGTGCATCGCTCGAAAAAAACATACGATCGCAAACGCGAGAAGGCAGGAATCCGCAAGATCCTGCCTTTTTCGTTACTCCGCCCGACGATTGTTTACTCCGCCTGACAGTTATCGAAGATGCGCTCTACTGTGGCCCACATGTCATCCGGCAGGGTCTTCTCCGAAAGTTTCTCGCACGCTTCCCGCAGGTAGTCGAGTTCTTCGCGTGAGAAGTCCGCCACAAGGGGCGTCTCCTTGTCCGTGTCCCACTCTATGCGGTCCGTTTCCTCCACACGATGCAGGCCCACCTCCTCGCGTTCGGCATCCGTAAGGGCTATTTTCTGCAGAATGCCCTTCTTGAGGTTGAACTCCCTGTAATTACCCTTGTCGGGCAGTAGCGCCGGCAGGTAAAGCCGGTCTTTGATCGTCATTTCCATACGTTGTATCTTGTTATCTGGATTGTCGTGCGGGCGCCGGCACATCCGAGGTTGCGGCCGGTACGGCCGCGGTGCACTCCTCGACGATCTGCCGGATAAACTCTATGGATTTACCGACGTAGTACGGAATCTCTTCCGAAAAGGGAAGGTTGCAGGTGAAGTCGTTTCCGTCGAAATAGATGTTTCCGCGGTATTCTTCCGCGGCGGCATCGCTTGCCATAGAGTAAATGTTGAATTGTACGCGTTGCAGTGTGCCGTTGACGGTCGAATATTCGATAGCGAAAGTTGCCTTCTCGGTCTGCTGGCGGGCCGTGCGCGTGACAATGGTGCTGGTGATCTCCATATTGCTTTTTTGGCTGTTTACCGAAGGTTAGGGCGCACGGCTGGCAATGGTTTGAGCCGCGCTCATCTTTTATGTGAAATCGGCCGTAGAGATGATGACGAAGTTGAACGATCCGTCGTTGGCCGAGGCGTCATCCTGTGTCTGTACAATAAAAGAGGTCGAGTATTGGTTCTTCACGGTGGCATAGATCGGCGTGCTCTGCACGGGGCTTGTCTTGCCCGAGAGCATGACCATGTATTTGTTCACGGACAAAGTCCACGGTAATCCCACAGTAAAGAGTCCCGCTCCCGTACGGCGTACCGTAACCTTGCTGCCGTCATAGGTCTTCTGTCGGAGCGTGAGGCTGCTCGTGGAATTGAGCGTTACGGACCCCATGGCCAGGTATTGCATGTATTCGCCGTATTGGGACGTGGTGCCAAGATCGCGGCGGTTCAGCACGATCCATCCGTAGAAGGTCGAAGAGGTGCCGAAGCCTATCAGCTCTACGACTTGGCGCGACATGTTGAGTTTCGAGGCCAGACGTCCGTTCTCGTAAAAATATTTTCCCGCAGGTGCCGTGAAGGTACTCGTGCCGTAGACATACTCGCTGCCGTAGCGATAGTGTGTCAAGCAAAGACGGCGGCCCGACTGGCTCACATCCCATGGCAGTTCCGGCTGCCCGATATTCCAACCTCCCGAGTCCTGTCCCGCCATGATGCAGATGTTATCGTACTTGTCCGCATCGGGTTTGTTCGTCGAAGAGCTGCTGCCGCCCACATCGACCCAGATCGAATCGTCGACCTTCACGAAGGGGCTGCGCAAGGTGCCCTTGATAATGGCATCCTGTATCGTCGCGCCTTTCATCGTAAGCACGCCGGCCGCCGTCCACGAGATGTTGTTCTTGGCAAGGTATCCCGAACCATTGGCCGACAGACGCCAGTAAGAACCGTTATAAATATTACCCGTAGAGCTTAGATATACAGCTCCTGCATAGAGCGACGAGGAGGTAAGGGTCCAGCCACCGATCTTGCCGCCTACGGCTGTAATGCCTGTGCGGTCAAGCGTAACCTTGACCGTATTGCTGGCGTTACGAACCGAGATACTGCCGTTATAGGTACTGCCGCCCACGACGAGTGCGGAATCGACCTGAATCTGGTTGGCGCGGATGGTGCCTGTGTATATACCCGTGGAACCAATGTAGGTCAGCGGGTGTTCCTTGAGCGTAGTGTCGGATCCCTGTGCCAGCGCAATGAAGCGGTGGCGGCGAATCTCCTCCTCGACGGCAGCCGTAAGCGTGCGCGGTGCCGCAGCGTAAGCCATCGAGGTGCCGCTCTGGAAGATCAGGTCCGAGTTGTAGGCGATCTGCGGTGCCGGAGGAATCGGCGAAGGACTCATGGAAGAGCTCTCGATGGGCTGGTCCGAGTAGAGGTGGTATACGGCGCCCGTAGTGCCTCCGCCGCGCAGGAACACGGCAAACATGCAGTAATTGCCGCAATGTCCCGCACCGCCGAACATACGACAGTAACTCTCTTGAAGATCATAAATATCCCATCCGTATTCTACACCGCCCCAACCGCCGAAGTTCGTTTTGATCAGAAGGTTCAGCCCCCCTTTGTGCGTCGGGCTGTACCATGTGTCCGGTGCCAGTTCGTGGTAAGCACGCCGGATCATGATGTCGCGCTGCACGGTCTGGTCTCCGCCCTTGAAAATAACGGGATAATATTTCGTTTCTTCGCCGTTGATGATGACCTGTTTATAATAGCGGTAGCCATAGTTGGCGCTCTTGGCCGTTTCGATGTCGTTCTTCCACTGAAGCGACACAGACGAAGAGAAGGTTACAGCACCGGAGGCGTTCCATGAAATATTGCCCGAGGCAATCGACCCTGAACCATCATTGTTCAGTTTCCATTTCGAGCCGTTCGTAATGGACCCGTCAGCACCCAGCGAAACGTTGTTTTTCCAGATGCGTGAAGTCTCGATGTTCCACCCGGCAACCGTATTGGCAGCGCCGAACTGAGCGATACACGTTCCCGCCGCGTTCGTGGCAAAGAAGCCGAAGTCCTTGTCCGAATTGTAGTATATCTGCACGCGTTTGCCCGTCCCCACGCCGGAATTCGCCCCATAGACGACCAACCGTTTAGTGTTGCTGTCAAGTAAAATATTTCCTCCCGAGAGCGACGTGGCGCCTATTGTCCAGCCGCCGATCTTACCCCGCGAGAAGGTAAGCTCCAGACCGTTGATATAGGAGGCGTTGATGATGTCTGTCTTGATACTTCCCGCGTCGAGCTTATCCGCTTTGATGCTTCCGGCAGCCAGACGGTCCGCCGAAAGCGTTCCGGTCTTGATGCTCGCCGCGGAGATTGCCACGGCATTGACCTGCTGCGTTGTTAGCGTACCTGTATAGATACCGTTGGCGTCGAGCGTCGTGATGTAGCCCTCAGAGGCCGTGACATCGAAGACCGTAGCGTAGGCGATGTACCACACCACGGGTGCTGCAGAGGTGGGGGTACTGCCGCCTGTGAGGGCGAAATGGTTGACCGTGCTGAAAGAACCATCTTTGCCGCAGACGACCTTGCAGATGTACTCTTCCCACTTGTCCGTGCCGGCTTGGGAGGTCAGCCACCGGCTCGTACCTCCGTTGCCGTAGGCGTTGTGGTAGTTCTGCAAGGTGCGGCCTATGGGAATCTGCGCGATGATACGTACGATGAAAACCGCATTGGCGCGCGAGGCATTGCCGAAGAGGAAACCTCCGATGCGCAGATCGGAGGCAGAGTTCCACGCCGTAGCGGTGTACTTGAGAGCGTAGCCCGTAGAATTCGGGCAGCCCGCGACACGCTCGATGGTGCGATGCACAGTTTGCGGCAGGTAATTGCCCGTACCGTTGTAGTGGACACTGCCGTCAAGAAAAAACTCCGGCACGCGGTAGAGCATCTTGCCGAATGCCATGGCACGTGCCAGTTCCTTGGCTGCCTCAGCTTTCGACGTGGCATCAGCCGCTGCGACGCTCACGGCTTCGCTCTTCTTCGTATCGGCATATGTCTTGGCCGAAGCCAGCGCTGTATTGGCGGCACTGGTCCACTGTAGCGACACGGAAGTCCCGAATGTAACGTTGCCGTATGTGTCCCACGAGATATTGCCCGAAGCCAGCGCGCCGGAGCCGTCGTTGCCGAGCCTCCATTTCGAGCCGCTCGTGATCGAGCCGTCGGCACTCAGCGAAACATTATTCTTCCAGATACGCGAAGCTTCGATATTCCACCCAGCGATTTGATTCATGGAACCCAGCGCGGCGACACGCGTCCCGGAAGCATCCGACGCCCACAGGCCGAAGTCTCTGTCCGAGTTATAGTAGATCTGCACGCGGTGTCCTGCCGTGGAGCTCCCGCCCGCACCGTAGACCGCCACACGCCGGTTGCCGCTATCGAGCAGAATATGGCTGCTTGCGAGTGTCGAGGCCCCGACCGTCCAGCCGCCGATCCTGCCGCGCGTAAAGTTCAGTTCCAAACCGCTAATATAGGCGACATTGATGATGTCGGCACGGATACTGGCCGCATCGAGCTTCTCGGCCTTGATGCTGCCCGCGGCGAGGCGGTCCGCAGAGAGCGTGCCCGTGCGGATGCTGCCTGCGTCGAGCGCGGCGGCATTGACTTGTGCGGCCGTGAACGTCCCTGTAGAGATACCTTCCGAAGTGATGTGCGTCAACCGGGGCGAAACCTCCTTTTCGAGAGTTTCGGTAATGGCCTCCAAAGGTGCTGTCCACTGCAAGCTCACCGCCTCGGAGAAGGTTACCTTTCCCGAATCGTCCCAAAGGATGTTGCCTCCGGCCAATGCTCCGGCGCCCGAAGACTCCAGACGCCACCGGTAGCCGCGCAGACCGTTCGAGGAGAGTGTCATGGCGCCCGGACCTGCCGTATAGCCGCCGGGGGTATTGTTCTTCGCCCCGCGGAAAATCGCTTCGCTGTCGATCGTCCAGCCGCCGATCGTTCCGCGCTCCACGTCGAGCGTCAGGGCCTCGATATTTTCGGCCGTCAGAAGCCGGGCTTTCAGTTCGTCGACATTCAGACGCTCCGCATCGATGACTCCGGCTGTGATCTGCCCGGCGTCGAGCACGATAGTCCGCACCGTATCGGCCGAGAGCGTGCCCGTGAAAAGACCGTCCTTGTCGATGTAGGTCGCACCGATCCACTGCATCGAAACCGTTTTGCCGAACGAGATTTTCCCCGTCGAGGCATCGTAACGGATCGACTCTTCGCCACGGCCGAACGTTACGCTGCCCGTCGTATCTATGGCAAATGTTTGCTGTCCGCTGTGGAAACCGTACAGCCCGTCGATCGTCTCACTCTGGAACTGTCCGGCCTCATTGCGTGAAAGCAGCTCGTAGCGTCCCAGCGCAACGCCTGTGATTGTACCGTCGCTGTTGCGAACTCCGGCAAAGATTTTAGGGGTGATGATGCTGCTCCCGTCGATGACGGTCTTCCCGCTGTCCCAATCCGCAACCCAGTCCGGCAATACTCCGTCCTTGCCGGGTTTTCCGGGGTCCCCTTTCTCGCCCTTGAGGTTCTCGCGGGCCTCCTCGCTCAAGTCTTCCCAGCGTATCGTGAAGTCCTGAAGGGCAATCGTATCTGCCGTCCAGCGGAAACGTCCCGAGGCGAAGTGTCCCGTGCCGTCGGAGTTGATGACAAAAGAGTCGTCGCCCGCCCGGACCGAGCCGTCGTCGTCGAGCCGCAACAGCGGGTGCTGGATCGTACCGCCGATACCGCCGCGGGCGAACCATGCCCCGTACTCGTCTGTATCGCGCAGCACCCCGTCCGTAGGTTGGTACGGCGTGGGGCGGGAACCCGGCTCCAGCTGGGGCGCTGCGAAATAGAAACCCTTGCCCTTGGTGAAGGAGAAGGTCGGCTTCGACCCCTGCACGCGTTCTACGCAAAACGAATAATGGAAGCGCTGCCACTGTCGGGTCAGGTCGATACTGACTTGCGGCTGATGGGCATGGCCTACGGTCAGGGTATGAGGAGAACTTGTCCGTGCCCAGAAGGAGAAGCAGTACCTCTGCCCTTGATGGTCGCGGGCCCACACTTCGTCCAATACTTCCAAAAGCGATGTCCCCGAAGAGATATGACAATAACCCCCGATGCCTGTGGGCGAACCGTCGGGGAAGGCTTCGTACTTGGTATGGAAAGCCGGATGCAAGCTGTTCGGGAAGCTGTTCCGATGGATACGACCCACGTAAAAGGTACTTCCGAAGCCCTGCTCGTCGTACCGGCGATGTGGACGTTCCCCGAAGCATAGAGATTCTTGAAATAAGCCCCGTAGTCTTCCAGCGTACCGAAAACGGAATCGACGATGCCCCTGATATTGCCTATACGCCCCTTGACGGCCTGAGCGAAGGCGCCGAGATCCGAAAGACGTACGACGTTGAGTTCGGCTATCTCCAGCCACGACTCCTGAGCGAGTCGACCCGTAAGATCTATTTCGAATGCCCGCTGATACAGCTTGGAATAGTCCACAGTGAAGACTGCCAAACGGTATTCCCACTGCGTATCCGCGTCGAGTGTATCGGAATAATCCGATTGCGAGCCATCCGTATATCCGAATGTTACCGGAATATTCTCCAGCGTTTCGGAAGCCCGGATTCTGAACGAGACGAGAATCCGTTCAGGTGCCTTCACCGTTTCCTCCGGAACCATTTTCAATCCGTATTTTCCCGTACCCTCGTACGACGTGCGTGTCAGACGGTAGATCCTCGAAACATTGCCTTCGCTCTGCGTATAGGTCTCTGTCAGATACGACTCTCCCTGCATGGCATAACGACTGCGATCCGCAGCATACTGATCGCC
>OIDT01001126.1_pt1 | contig 11350 bp, 7 predicted proteins | sample 1581601 | NCBI WGS metagenome assembly OIDT01 (sample SAMEA3882515, study PRJEB24775) | human gut metagenome | biome: human-associated habitat; feature: intestine environment; material: feces | place: Netherlands | collected 2009/2010 | reverse complement strand
CATCCGCTCCGAGTTCCAGTCCGAGAACTTTGTCAAATACTTCGCTTTTTGCAGAAAGCATGATGATCGGTGTGGCAGCTTTGGAACGAATCTCACGACAGACCTGATACCCGTCAATTCCCGGAAGCATCAGATCAAGAAGAATCAGATTTGGTTGATAGCTGTCAAAAGCTGCAAGCGCATCTTCTCCATCATATACTAATTTTGTATCAAAACATTCTTTTGTGAGATAAAGAGAAATCAGTTCAGCGATATTCTCATCATCATCTACGATTAGGATTTTCTGTTTTCCAAACATTCTTTTTCCCCCATTAACCATGATAAGGTAGTTGGTAACTGTTTAAAATAATTAGCCAAGTTCTACAATTGTTACACCTGCGTCACCTTCACCAAATTCGGCAAGGTGATAGGATTTTACATGTTTCTGACGACGCAGATATTCATGAATTCCCTTTCTGAGTGCTCCGGTTCCTTTTCCGTGAACTACACGGACAGTATTCAGGTGAGCAAGGATTGCGTCATCCAGGTATTTATCCAGCTCAGCAACGGCTTCATCAACAGTACGTCCGAGCAGATTGATCTCAGGCCGGACAGAAAGAGATTTTCCCATTTTGATTTTGCCTTTTGAAGTACGGTTCATTTTCTTCGGTGCATATGGAGAGACTTCCTCGATAATCTCCAGATCAGAAATGTTGACCTGGGAACTGAGGATTCCCATACGTACGGTAAGATTCCCTTTGGCATCAGGTAGAGAGCTTACGGTTCCTGTCAGGTTCATGCTGAGAACTTTGACAGATTCTCCGAGCTTGAAGTCAGATGCTTTATGCTCTTTCTTTGGTTTCTGTGCTTTCATTGCAGACGCAGATGCTGTATCTTTGATCTTCTTACGCAACTTCTCGCGTTCCTTTTCCATCTCGGAAGCAGAAATGTTTTCCTTGCCGAATTTACGGAAATCCTTGATCGTCTTGTCTGCAATTTCTTTTGCTTCACGCAGAATAGCGTTTGCTTTTTCATTTGCCTCGCGTAAAATGCGGTCGCGCTGATCATCTAATTTCTCCTGGCGCTGTTTCGCCTGGGCTTTCAGGTCTTCCGCTTCTTTCTTCAATCGTGCGATTTCTTCCTGTTCCTTTTCAATCGTCCGTTTGCTTGTCTCAAGATCAGTAAGAAGATCTTCAAAGGAAACGTCCTGTTCACTGAGCCGTTTCTTTGCATCTTCAATAATATAATCCGGCAGACCTAACTTCCCGGAGATTGCAAATGCATTACTTTTACCAGGAATACCGATCAGCAGACGGTAAGTCGGACGAAGACTTTCTACATCGAATTCACAACAGGCATTCTCCACACCCGGAGTGGAAAGTGCATAGACTTTTAACTCGCTGTAGTGTGTGGTAGCCATTGTACGGATTCCTCTCTGGTGAAGATGGGACAGAATAGAAATTGCAAGTGCGGCACCTTCCGTCGGATCTGTACCGGCTCCAAGTTCATCAAAGAGAACCAGCGAACGTTCATCTACTTTCTTAAGGAAAGAGACAATATTGGTCATATGAGAAGAGAATGTACTAAGGCTCTGCTCAATACTCTGTTCATCTCCGATATCTGCATAAATCTGATGAAATACAGCCAGTTCACTGCGGTCTCCGGCAGGAATGTGAAGTCCGGACTGTCCCATCAGACAGAACAAGCCGACCGTTTTCAAAGAAACAGTTTTACCGCCGGTATTTGGTCCGGTGATGATCAGCAGTGTGAAGTCTTCCCCAAGTGTCACGGTGATCGGAACAACTTTTTTCGGATCGAGCAGTGGGTGACGTCCCTCACGGATACGGATGCGTCCCTCTTCATTCAGAAGCGGCCGGCTGGCGCGCATGGACATTGCCAGAGCACCTCGTGCAAAAATGAAGTCAAGATCCGTCAGAGAACGGTAATCCGCACGGATTTCCTCGATATATTGTGCGGCTTCTTCACTTAGATTCGCAAGAATCACCTGAATCTCTTCCTGCTCCTTTGCATAAAGTTCTTTTAAGTCATTGTTCAGTTTTACGATTGCCATAGGTTCAATAAAAAGAGTAGAACCTGTTGAAGACTGATCGTGAATGAGTCCCTGTACCTGTCCACGATATTCCGCTTTAACAGGTACACAATAGCGGTCTCCACGCATGGTAATGATTGCATCCTGCAGATAAGTGCGAAGGGAACCGTTGACCAGTGTAGTTAAAGTGGCGTGTACTTTGTCATTGATGTTATTAATGCTTCGACGAATTTGCTTCAGTGTGGAACTGGCATCATCACTGTATTCATCTTCGCCGATAATACAGCGGTCGATTTCATTTGAAAGTGGTGTCAGTGGTTCAAGCAGGTTAAAATATTCATCCAGGCAGTCGCAAGCGTCCTCTTGTGTATCATGTCTTCCGTAGGCCTTTACCCTGGCTGCATTTACAAGCAGGCGGGAAATACGGAGAAGTTCTGTGCTGCTGAGTGAGCCACCAATCTCCAGACGCTTCATGGACTCTTCAACCGGTGCAGCGTCACCAAACGAGATACGTCCTTTTTGCACGATTCGTGTATAAGCGGCAGCAGTCTGTTCCTGATAAGCGTTGATCTTATGAAGGTCGGTCATTGGCTTCAAACGACGGCAGAGCTGTCCTCCACGGAAAGATGTCGCTTCTTTTTCAAGAAGAGCAATGATCTTATCATATTCCAGTTTAAATAATGTTTTTTGATTCATTTATTTTCCTCTGTCATTTCAACTTAATACTAATTTTTTAATCATGTAGCTGTTCACAATACATGTGAACAATAACTATTTCCGAGTCTTATTGTACCTTATTATTTCATTAAATAAAAGGCTTTTATAGATATTGAACAATCTATATGAATCAGTTATACTAAGTAATGGAAATGTCCGTGTCGGTTGATTTTGTAGTTGACACGGAAGTGAACAGTCACGAATGAGGTTCATGTCAATGTCAGAAAAGAAAAGTAATGGTCAGGTTCCGGAAGAGGGTCCTGACGGGAAAAATTTAGAACAGTCAGAGGAAAAGGAATCTTTTGCATTTCTTGAAGAGACAATAAAACCAAAGAAGATCAGCAGACAGCAAGGAATGAAACAGCTCATCCGGATTGCAATATGCGGACTGGTTTTAGGAGGCTTTGCATGCCTGGGATTCTTTGCGTTGCGTCCGCTTGCACAGAAGTTGTTTCCAGAAAAGACACAAGTTGTGACAATTCAGGAGGACGATCAGTCAGGGGAAGATTCAGCAGAAGGTGACGACACGACAGAGCAGAATGACGCGCAGAATCAGCAGGAGATCAGTTATGTACAGATGATGTCCAAAGCATATGAGAAAGCACTGACAGCGAAGAAGAGTGTGGTATCTGTTACGAAAGGAGCAGAACAGGAGAACTGGAATGCAGAAGCGACCGGAATTGATGAGAGTGTATCGGGTGTGATCGTTGCAGATAACGGACAGGAGATACTGATTTTGTCCTATGCTTCGATCTGCGAAGATGCAAAAGAGTGGTGCGTTACATTTTCAGATAAATCAGAATATAAGGCAAGCCTGAAAAAAAAGGATAAAAATAGTGGATTTGCAATATTTGCGGTAGATAAAAAAAGCCTTTCAGATGCCACATGGAGTGCTTCAAGTGTAGCATCACTTGGCAATTCGAATCTGACAGAACAGGGTGATGTTATATTCGCACTGGGAAATATTTTCGGTTATGCCGGAGGAAGCGGTTACGGAATTGTCAGTTCGTCAAACTATAAAGAAATCGGACGCGACGGAGAGTATAGTGTGATTGCGACCGATATGAGCAGTGCATCCGAAGGAACAGGTATTTTATTCAATCTGGATGGAGAAGTGATCGGAATGATTTCTTCTGATATCTGGAAAGACCGGGGAGTACGTACCGCAAATGCTTATGCGATTTCAGATCTGAAGTTGGTTATCCAGCTGTTAGCGAACGGTGCAAGTGTACCATATATCGGTGTGTCAGGAACAGCAGTGACAAGTGGAATTCAGAAAGAAGAGGGCATGCCGTCAGGAATCTATGTGATTGACGTGGCAGCAGATTCACCTGCAATGGCAGCGGGCATACAGAGTGGAGATGTGATCTGTTCTGTGAATGGAGAGAAAATTGTAAGCATGAGTGCTTACCGTAAACTGATGCTGACATGGAAAGTAGGAGATCAGATCAAAGTGGAAGGGAAACGCCGAGGATCTGAAGGATATGTAGATATTAAATTTGATGTTACGATTGAAAGTAAAGAATAACAAGTGAAAGAGGCAGAAAATGAGATTTATAGATGGATTATGCGAGGGAGAAACAATCAGGAATGTATATCTTTGTAAAGGAAAACGTTCCGCAGAGACAAGAAATGGAAAGCCGTATGATAATCTGATCCTTCAGGATAAGACAGGAACATTAGATGGAAAAGTATGGGATCCGAACTCCCAGGGAATCGCAGATTATGATGAGAAGGACTTTATCGAAGTTTTTGGAGATGTGATTAATTATAACGGAAATCTTCAGTTGAACATCCGCCAGATCAGAAAGGCGGAAGAGGGAGAATACAATCCGGCAGACTATATGCCGACAACAGATAAGAGTGTAGACGGAATGTACGAGGAACTGACAGCTTATATTCGTCAGATCTCTAACAAATATTTAAGACAGGTGCTGGAATTCTACTATATAAAAGATGAAGCATTTATCAAAAAATTCAAGGCACATTCCGCAGCGAAGACAGTACATCACGGATTTTCCGGAGGATTGCTTGAGCATACACTCAGTGTAACTCGTATGTGTGATTATTTTGCAACAAGCTACTCTATTTTGAATAGAGATCTGCTCCTTAGCTCTGCAATCCTTCATGATATCGGAAAAGTGAAAGAACTTTCTGATTTTCCGGACAATGATTATACAGATGAGGGACAGCTGATCGGCCATATCGTGATCGGTGTCGAGATGATCGATGATGCGATTCGTTCTATCCCGGACTTTTCGGTGAAGCTTGCTCATGAGCTCAAGCATTGTATCGTGGCACATCACGGTGAACTGGAATACGGTTCTCCAAAGAAACCGGCACTGGCAGAGGCAGTGGCACTGAATATGGCAGATTCAACAGATGCAAAGCTTCAGACATTGACAGAACTGTTCAAAGGAAAAACAGGAACAGAATGGCTTGGATATAACCGTTTGTTTGAGTCTAATTTAAGAAGAGCATCCGAGGATTAAATCTAACAATGAGAACAACAAGTGTCACTGTTTGCAGAATCTATGTGAGCAGTGGCTATTTGTATGATACAAGGGTCAAAAGGTCATGCGTTTCTTGCTTGCATGAAAAAGCATGACTTATTGACCCGCAAAACACCGAAAAGTAGCCATTTTTCGTAGAAAAATGAGCGGATTTGAGGTGTTTTAGGATTGCGAGAGCATGAAATGCGAAGCAATCCGTGTATCATAGGGGTCAAAATACCTTTTGACCCCAACATCTTTGTATAATTAAGAGTAAAATAGAAGAGAGAAAAGAATGAACAAGAATGATATTGTAACAGTTGAAATAACAGATATCGGAGTGAGCGGGGAAGGAATTGGCCATGTGGATGGCTACACGCTCTTTATCAAAGACGCAGTGATCGGTGATGTGGTTGAAGCGAAAGTCATGAAGGCAAAGAAGAATTACGGCTATGCCAGATTGATGAAAGTCCTCACACCGTCAGAATATCGCGTAGAACCAAAGTGTGTATTTGCCAGAAGATGCGGAGGCTGCCAGATCCAGGAAATGTCTTATGATCGTCAGCTTGTGTTTAAAGACCAGAAGATTCGTGGCAATCTGGAACGAATCGGTGGGTTCACAAAAGACCAGATCGATACAGTGATGCAGCCGGTTGTTGGAATGGAGCATCCGTTTGGTTATCGTAATAAAGCACAGTTCCCGTTCGGAACGGACAAAGAAGGCAATCCGATCACGGGATTCTATGCCGGAAGAACACATGATATCATTGCAAACACAGATTGCGCTCTTGGCGTAGAGCAGAACAAAGAGATTCTCGAGATCATTTTACAATATATGCGTGAAAACAAGATCAAATCGTATGACGAGAAGACTGGAAAAGGTCTGATCCGGCATGCATTGATCCGCTATGGATTCAAGACAAAAGAAATTATGGTCTGTCTTGTGGTCAACGGAAAGAAACTTCCGAAAGCAGAGCGTCTGATTGAAAAGCTTATTCAGATTGAGGGCATGACAAGTATCACGATCAGTCCGAATACACGAAGAGATAATGTAATTATGGGAGATTCTTATGAAATTCTCTGGGGACAGGGATATATTACAGATTATATCGGAAATGTAAAATATCAGATTTCCCCATTATCATTCTATCAGGTAAACCCGGTACAAACAGAGAAACTATACGGACTTGCACTTGAGTATGCAGACCTCAAAGGTGATGAAACCGTGTGGGATCTGTACTGCGGAATCGGAACGATTTCCCTCTTCCTTGCTCAGAAGGCAAAACAGGTTTACGGAGTTGAGATTGTGCCGCAGGCAATCGATGATGCCAAAGAAAATGCAAAGATTAATGCGATTGATAACGCAGAATTTTTCGTAGGGATGGCAGAAGAAGTTCTGCCGGAATATTATGCAGAGTATGAGCGAGAGCATAATGGCGAGACAGCTCATGCAGACGTGATCGTTGTGGATCCACCGAGAAAGGGCTGTGACGAGACACTGCTGGAGACGATCGTGAAGATGCAGCCGGAGAAGGTTGTGTATGTAAGCTGTGACAGTGCGACATTGGCGAGAGATCTGAAGTATCTGTGTGCGAATGGATATGAGATCAGGATGTGTAGAGGTGTGGATCAGTTCCCGCAGAGTGTGCATGTGGAGACGGTTGTTCTTTTGTCCCAACAAAAACCAGATGACACGATAGAGATCGACTTAGACCTGGACGAGCTGGATGCCACCAGTGCCGAGTTGAAAGCAACCTATCAGGAAATCAAAGATTATGTGCTGAAAGAATTTGGCTTGAAGGTTTCAAGTTTATATATTTCTCAGGTAAAACGCAAATGTGGAATTGAAGTGGGAGAAAACTATAATCTTCCAAAATCAGAAAATGCAAGAGTTCCACAATGCCCGAAAGAGAAAGAAGATGCTATCAAGGCTGCCCTGAAATATTTTGCGATGATTTAAGGACATCGCTGATTTCAAGGAGGAATAACACATGAAAAGCACATTTGAAAAAATGGGTGGAACCTACACACTTGGCGCAGACGGAATTTACTATCCGAATCTTGTCAGTACAGATGAAGAACCGCATTATGGGAAATATGGAATGATGCGGAAAACATATCTGAAAGAGCATCGTCCGGCAATGTATTCACTGTATATGTTGGAAGACAGACTGACAGAACATCTGAATACTGTGGACGATGAAGCACAGGAGAGAATGGATATTCTGGTGCGTCAGATGATGGAGAGGCAGGGCATTACGGAAGAATTGAAAGCTCGTGACCAGATGGAATGGGTTAGAGCGGTAAATAATGCCCGGAATGCTGCAGAAGAGATTGTGTTGAAAGAATTAGTGTATATTTAAAGCGTGGAAAGCTCCTTCGGGAGCTTTTCAGTGTTTGTAAGAGTTTATATAAAATGGGCTAAGAAGGTGGTATGATCAAAATAACAGATTAAAATTTATATTAAGAAATGAATTTAAAATTTTTAATTATGAAATAAAACGTAAGATAATTTCAGAGGTGAGAATAATGGATAGAATTGCATTAGTAATCGGTAATTCTGATTATTCAAATGTAGGGAAATTGAATAATCCTAAGAATGATGCTGACGATATTGCTAGTATTTTGAATAAATTAAATTTTGATGTTACAAAAATAATGGATGCAAATTTAATAGATATTCAAAAATCTGTTAATGATTTTTTACAGGCATTAGATGAATATGCTGTAGGGGTATTTTTTTATGCAGGGCATGGTATGCAAATCGACGGTAAAAATTTTATCGTTCCTATTGATTTAAAGTTAAGTGATAAAAGCAAGACAATGGTCTCTTGTTATTGTTTAAATTCGCTGTTAGAAGGTGCATCTTCATATAAGGGAAAAACATTAATATGTATATTGGATGCATGTCGAGATAATCCTTTTGCTATGGGGAGGGGATTTTTAACAGGCTTTGCGCCATTTAATAATCCACCTAAAGGTACTATGATTGCTTATTCTACAAGCGCTGACTGTAGTGCATTTGATGGACAATGTAGTAATGGATTATATACACAAGTTTTAAAAGATGCTATGCTTATTCCAAATTTGAAAATTGAAGAAATGTTTAAATTTGTTAGAAATAAAGTGTCAGAAATATCAATTAGCCAATACGGAGAAGAACAGCTTTCATGGGAATATTCTTCGTTAGTGGGAGACTTTTATTTTTCTGTTACGCCACAACCAGTCAATGAACAGGTTACTGATGAGAAAATATATGAATTCATATGTGCTCGTCGAAAATCTTATGAGAATGCTTCGGATAATATTTATGATATTGAATGTTTGCCATATATAGATGCCTATAATAAATATCATATACCAATTATTAAAATTTTACGTGCATATTCAAGAGTAGATTATTCAAAAAGAGGATTTCAGTTTTCGGATGCTACTATAGATCAGTTAAACAGCAATTATTTGTCATCATGGGGATTTATACAGAAATATGGTAGATGGTATTATAAAAATCATTACGTTGAGATGGGAGATTTATTGCCATTGCCCGAGGAATTAGAACCTAAACAACCTATTAATGGAAAGGAATTGAAGATTGAAGCTTCATTGAGCTGGAAAATGAATGATGGAAAGATAAGATTTCAAGTATCTTCTAATATTCCAGAGGAAACCCCATTAATGTTTACATTACGTGGCAAAGAATATACAGCTCAATGTAAATCTGTAGCAGGTAATAGAATTTCAATAAGTGAATGGTTTAGTGACAGAGGTAATCCTATGAAAAATGGATTTTATACTATAGATGTGTCATGTCCGATATATAGTGTATTGCCAGAAAAGATAAAGAAAATATTTGGTGAACGTAATAGAAATATATGTGGACAATATGTTAAATTTGAACCAGTGGGAGGAAATACGATTCATTTTTCGTATGGATTAGTTCTTAAAAATAGTAAAGTTCAAGTTATTGATATGCAACAAAGAATCTCAGCATTATAATGAATGTGGTTTTATACAAGAAAACATGGCAGATTGTAACTGGTTAAAGTGAATTGGGCGTATGGAACTTTTAAATCCATACGCCTTTTAAACAAGAGAGTTGTAAGAGCATATTATCTACTCGATGATGATTATAATTCCATATCATATGACCTTTTCTTAGCTCTGGCAGGCTGATTTCGCCGCATCTCCTGTTTCCTCTGATATTCAAGTTCCCAGGCACGATGGGAAAAAACATCAGGATCTTCCACATTGAGATAATCTACCTCATTGGCGGCAATATCACGGCGGTGATAGTCATAATACTTACCAAAAGTACCTTTGAGCTGCTCGATCAGCTTATCCCGGAAATTAGGACGTATCTGGATTCTGGTGTCCAGCAATTCTGTATACTGTTCAGGTTCAGGACGAAATTTTTCTTCCCGGAAAGCGGCGGCGTCTTTTTCAAGCTGTTTTTTGAGCGAGATGTCCTGAGAATCCAGGATATCAAGATTGTTATTCATCTGGTCATATTTCTTGGATAGATTCGTCATATCTTTATCGGTAGAGCATTCTGCTTGGAAGATTAGCTGCTCTTTCCTTGATTTCAGTTCTTCAATTTCTTCCGTAACAGTGGTAAGCTGCTGATTCAATTTTATATGCTGGATGGGATTCAAAATACTGGTTTTCTCTTTTTCTACATTCAGCTCTTTCCGTTCTGTAACTTTAGCTTTGAGTTTCTTTTTAACGGTGTTGTATTTATTCAGTATTGGATTAAAATGATTCATCCAATCATGAATTACTTCTTTTTGCATCTCATTATGAAGTAAATGATATTGTGTAAAAATCATATGATTTCGGATAGTTTCCATTGTTTCTGCAATTACAGGAATAGAATTTTTGACAGCTTGAGCCAGTTTCTCTACCTGAGCTTTTAATTCCCGGAGCATTTGGTTATCTGCACGAATCTGGCGGTTGATTTCACAGCGGTCAGCTATCATTCCTTTCTTTTCCATGTTTTGAGCAATATAGCCTTCGTGGATGGTCGGCTGTTCGGTGATTCCCTGATCTGCAAAGCTGCGGTGATCAATGGATGCATTTATCTGATTGTGGGCAAGCATTTCATTTACAGTATCTGCCCAGTTTGCTCTCCAGATACAGAGTTGCTCATCACTGTTCCATTGTTCAGAAATGGGATTCTGTCTGCCATAGCGGCTGCTTTTTGGATGCTTGTCGATGCGGTCATAGCCTTTTTCCTGTGCGACAGATGCGGTCATATAAACTTTCTTTTTCCCAACTTTATATCTGTATTGCTTTTCCCAGCCATCTTTTTGAGCAGCTTTGAATTCAGTAGCTGTAAATCCTTTTTCTTCTCCATTTTTTATGCAGAGATATTCTTTTTCTGTTTTATACTGCCATGTTCCGTTTTCGTTCAGTGGACGGACGGTAAGCAGAATGTGTGCATGAGGATTGTGTCCATCCGTATCGTGAATAGCAAAGTCAGCGCACATGCCCATATCTACAAAGTTCTTTTGAATAAAATCTTTTAGAAGAGAAATATTACTGTCCTTATCTAATTCAACGGGAAGTGCGACAACAAATTCCCTTGCCAGTCGGCTGTCTTTTGTTTTTTCTGCAGCTTCCACAGCATTCCAGAGTTGTTCACGGTCTTTCCATTCTGGTGAAGCCATCGGTGGAAGCAATACTTCCTGATAAATGAGTCCATGCTTTCTGGTGTAATCATGCTGGATGCCATCGTAATCATTGTACATCCGGCTGCAGCTCATATAAGCAGAAGCTGCGACAGCGGAACGTCCGGAACCACGGCTGACAACTTTGGCTTGCATATGATAAATTGCCATATCTGGCACCTCCTTTCGATGTTGCCTGCAACAGCGGAAAATCCCTCGGCAGAGCGCACGAGCCCCGTAGGGGATACCACCGCCCGATTTATCGGGTGGTGAGTAAGTGCGCCCTTCGGGAGTAGAACTTGTGCGTTTACATTCCTCGTAGCCGGATTATCAGCTCCCGTTTCAGGGAATCCAAATCCATTTCTTTAATATGGGGAACAATACTTTCCAAAATGGCTCCTTCCTGGACTAATCGGTGTGTTCTGGCATCACGTTCTTTTTTGCGA
>OIDT01001124.1_pt1 | contig 11368 bp, 10 predicted proteins | sample 1581601 | NCBI WGS metagenome assembly OIDT01 (sample SAMEA3882515, study PRJEB24775) | human gut metagenome | biome: human-associated habitat; feature: intestine environment; material: feces | place: Netherlands | collected 2009/2010 | reverse complement strand
AAAATGCTTAGATATTTGTTTCTTGAAATGTTTGGTTTAAGCTTGACGGCCCGTCAGGGGAGCGTGTTTTTTTGATGGTCAGAACATCCCACATTCGCTTTTCGTCGGCCCCTCACGGCCGGAGATGTAGTGCGCGACATATTCGCGGTTGATCTCGCGCAGTTCCTTTTCCCCGTCGATATACGGCTGATAGATGCTGTCCACACGGCCGCCGCCGGTGTTGCCGCAGCCGTTACAGCCGTCGCAGCCATCGCCGCAGACGCTGAGCGCCCGGCGCACGATCTCCTCACGCTGTGCGCGGGTGGTGTCCTTGATGAGCAGAGACTGCATAGGCGTGTCCCTCCTTTATCCCGCCATGGCCAGCATATTCTCCATGAGAATACCGTAGCCCTGTGCGGGGTCGTTCAGCAGCACATGGGTCACAGCGCCCACGATCCGTCCGTTCTGGAGGATGGGGCTGCCGCTCATGCCCTGCACGATGCCGCCGGTGGTATCCAGCAGCCGCTGGTCCGTCACGCGGAGCAGCAGGTTGCGGGTGGACTGGCTGCCGGGGAACACCCGGACGATCTCCACCGTGTATTCCGCCGTATCATCATCGGAGATGGTGGCCAGAATGGTGGCAGGGCCGGGCTTTACCTGACGGGCTGTGGCGACGGGAACGGGCGTACCCGTCTGGAGGAAATCAGGATCCGCCACCGTGCCGAAGATACCGCCGTCGCTGTTGATGGAGACGGTACCCACGTCACGCTGGACGGAGAAGTCGCCCTTCAGCTCGCCGGGGTCGCCCTTAACGCCCTTCTTCACCGCCTTCACCGTGGTCTCCATAATGGAGCCGGAGGCCAGCGGCATCAGCTTGGCGGTGTCCACGTCGGTGATGCCGTGGCCCAGTGCGCCGTAGCTGCCGGTGGCGGGGTCGTAGTAGGTCAGCGTGCCGATACCGGCCATGCTGTCGCGGATCCACGCCCCCAGCTGCCACGCGCCGTCAACACCCTGCACGGGTACGGCGGTGACGGTCAGCGTCCGGCTGCTGCGCCGGACGGTCATGACCAGCGGCTCGCAGCCGTTGTCCTGTAGCAGTGCGCGTACCTGCTCGGTAGAGGTGATCTTCGTGTCACCCATGGAGAGGATCAGGTCTCCCTCCTTCAGGCCGCAGTCCTTTGCGGGACAGGGATCGCCCTCCGACAGTCCCACCACCAGCGCGCCGTCGGCAAACAGCTTGATGCCCACGGCCTTGCCCAGCGGGATCACTGTCCGCTCTCCGGGGGCGGCCCAGACCAGCTGGAGACACAGTGATAGGGAAAAAACCAGAGCGAGCAGCCTTGCGGTGCCTTTGCGGAGGCTGCCTGTGCGATGCGTTTCACGCAGTTCATACAAGCGTCTCACCCCTTTGTGGAATTGTCGCCGGCGACAGCGTTACTTTGTGCCGGAACGGGGTGAGTCATGCGGTGTAAATTCAGGGTGAATTGCCAGCAGCAGCCCGGCATTTTATGGCTTTTGCATTTAGCTGTTGTCCTTACGGATGGGGACGCGGTGCAGCAGACGCTTTAATTTTTTGCCGTCAAAGGGGATGAGCGGGTAGAGGTATCCCTTGCCCACCAGCGGCTTGGTGACCGCCATCATCACCAGTATGGCCGCCACACCGGCGAGCAGTCCCCACAGGTCAAAGAGCCAGACGAGCAGGAGCAGCAGCATCCGGCACAGCTTGGTGGCGTAGCCCATCTCGTAGCTGTGCTGGGCGTAGTTGGCGATGGCCACGAAGGCCATGTACACCAGCACCTCCGGCACCAGCCAGCGTGCCTGCACCGCGAAGTCTCCCAAGATCAGAGCGCCGATCATGCTGAAGGAGTTGCTCAGCACATCCGGCGTGTTGAGGGACGCCAGCTTCAGCACGTCGATGATCAGCTCCACCAGCAAAAGCTGGAGGATAAGCGGAACGTAGTATTCGTCCTGTATCAGCAGGAAATGCAGGTTCTCGTGGAGGGTATCGGGGTTTTTCACCAGCAGATACCACACCGGCGTGACAAACAATGTCAGCAGCAGCACCGCCATGCGGACGATCTGGAGATAGGAGCCAATGAGGGGCGGGAAGTAGTAGTCGTTGATCTCCTCGGTGAACCGCAGCAGCGTGGTGGGCAGCAGCAGCGCCGACGGGGAGTTGTCCACCATCACCACCACGTCGCCCTCCATGATGCAGGCCGTGGCCACATCAGGGCGCTCCGTATACCGGACCTTGGGAAAAGGGTTCCAGAACTGCCGGGGCGACAGGGCCTCCGCCACCGATTCCTGGCTCATGGCGATGGAGCCCACCTGCATATTTTCCAGTTTTTCCCGTATCTCCGCCAGCAGATCGGGGTCGGCCTCCCCGTCCATGTAGCACAGCACCACATCGGTGTGGGAGCGGTTGTCCAGCTGCACCCGCTCCAGCGTCAGGCGGGAGTCACGGATACGGCGGCGCAGCAGAGCGGCGTTCTGCATCAGGTTCTCCACGAAGCCGTCGTGGCTGCCCCGGAGGACGCGGCTGGTGTCCGGCTCCTCGATGGAGCGGGTGGGAAACTGCTTCACGTCCATCAGAATACCGCCGTCCCAGCCGTCCACCACCAGCAGCGTCTTGCCGGAGAACACGCCCAGCACCGCCGCCTCCTTTTTCAGGCAGACGGCGGCATCGCAGGCAGTGACAAAGCGCCGGAGAAACGCGTCCGGCGTTTTCATGTCAGACAGGTCGGGCGCCGCCAGCCACTGGGCGATGATACGCTCCAAAACGCCCTCCTGCGCGTAGCCGTTCACCACCCACAGCCGGGCGCGGCGGCCGCCGATGGTCAGGTCGCGGGCCGTCATGTCGAAGCAGCGCCCTACGCCCAGCGCATCGTCCAACGCCGTCGTTCTGGCGGAAAAATTCTGTTTCATGCCTTGCGTCCTCCCCGCACATTTTCGGATAGTATGGGAAAAACGGCGCAAAAGTATGCAAGAAACGGCACGCCTGCGGCGCGCCGTTTCTTGCGTTAAAATCAATTTTCGTACAGGATGTCGCGGGCCACCGGCCGGTAGAACAGACGCTCCGCCTCGTTGAAGTCCCGCGTCTGCCCCAGGATCCACATGAGCTTGGCCACCGCCGACTCCGTGGTCATATCGTAGGCCTCCAGCAGCCGGAGGGTGCTTTTCAGGCGGCCGCCCACATGGTACACCGTCAGGTCGCTGCCCTCGTTGGGTACCTGCGTGGTCATGACCACGATCTTGCCCCGCTCCACGCCGCGGCGCACCGCGTCGTAAAAATCAGTTCCCTCGTATTCCGGCAGACCGCCCACGCCGAAGGACTCGATGATGAGGCCGTCGTGCCGGTCCAGCATGAAGTCGATCAGCTCGCTGGACGTACCGGGGATCAGCTTCAGCAGCCCCACGCGGCTGTCCAGCGCATTATAGAACAGCGGGCGGGGGTAGCAGGCACAGCGCATATATTGCAGCAGGTGGCCGTCCTGCACCACCGCCAGATCGGGGTAGTTCACGCTGGAGAAGGCGTGGAAGCTCTTGGAGCAGGTCTTGCGGGCGCGGGTACCGAGGATCACCTTACCGTTGAACACGATCTGGACGCCGCCGCAGCCCCGGCAGGCATACAAAAACGCATCGGTCAGGTTGCGCTTGGAGTCGGTGCCGTCAAACCAGATGGGCTTCTGCGCGCCGGTGAGCACGATGGGCTTGGGGCTGCCCTGCACCAGATAGCTGAGGGCGGCGGCGGTGTAGGCCATGGTGTCGGTACCGTGGGCGATGACAAAGCCGTCGTAGTCGTCGTAGCGGTCACGAATGGCGGCGGCGATGCCCAGCCAATGCTCCGGCCGGATGTTGGTGCTGTCCAGACTGTACAGCTGGAGGCAGTCCACATGGCAGAGCGCCGCAATGCCGGGAATAAAGGACAACAGCTGCTCCGTGGTCAGCTCCGGTGTCAGGCCAGAGGGCGTCTTTTCGGAGGCAATGGTGCCGCCGGTGCCGATCATCAGGATCTTTTTCATGGTCTATACCTCCCGGTCGTCGATGGCGGCCAGCCCGAAGGCAGCCGCCTGCTCCATCAGACGGCGGGACTGGGGATCATCGCCGCACCTGTCCCGCAAATTTCGGAGGAACAAGCCCCGCAGGGTGTCCTCGCCGCACCTTTCCCACAGCTCCTGCCGGGCCGTGGTCTTATCCCGCACCTGCAGGGCGTAAAAGCGCCCGGCCAGCGCGGTCTCGATCCGCTCCAGACGCACCGGCGCGGCGGGGCTGCCGGTGAGGACGATGCGGCACACGTCCTCGCCCCACCCCTGCGGGATGGCGGCCAAGGCCGTCTCCGCCGGGTCGCCCTCCGTCACGTCCACCTCCATGATGCGGTAGCGGCGGCGGGCAAAGGGGATGAATTGCAGCGCTGCCCCCTCCGGCGACACCTCGCCGGCGAGAAAGCCCTTGTCCCCCAGCTCGTCAAAGCCCCTGCCCTCCAGACAGCCGCAGTAGCCGTATGACACGGTACCGGCGCGGAGAACGCCGGAGCAGCCGTGGACATGACCCAGCGCCAGATAGTGCAGGCCGGATGCGGCCACTGCAGCGGTGGTCAGCGGGCGGTAGCGGCTCTCCGAGCCGGTCAGCTCCCCGTGGATTAGGCCGATATGCACCAGTCCGTCGTCGGGGGCGGTGAAGCCGGACAGCACCCGATCCTCCGTCTCCTCCGGCGCGGTAAAGGCGGCGCCGTGGACGGCGCAGCCGTACTGGGGGAACAGGATGGTCTGCATCCGATCCTCTGTAAAGATATGCACATTGTCAGGCCACAGCGTACGGGCGTAGGCACTGCGGGCGGTGTAGGGATCGTGGTTGCCGGGGGCGATGACCACCTGTCCCCGAAAGCTGCCCAGCGCCTCCGCCAGCAGGCGGGCGGTATCGCCGCCGATGGCGGCGCCGTCAAAGAGGTCGCCTGCCAGCAGCATCAGCTGTATGTCGTGGTCGTTGGCCCAGTCCACCAGACGCTGTACGCTCTCCCGGCTCTCGGCACGGCGCTGGCGAGCCTGCTCCGGCGTCAGGGCGCCGAAGGCACTGTCCAGATGGAAGTCCCCGGCGTGCAGAAGACGTACCATCACGCCTCCTCGTCCTGCCAGCCCTTGCACACATCCACCCACTGGACGAAGTTCTTCCCGCAGCAGCGCTCCAGCTCGTCGCAGGTCAGCTCAATGGCGCTGGCGGCGCTGCCCACAGCGGGGAACACCGTCTCGAACCGCTTCAGGGACACGTCCAGATAGGTCTTGACATCGTCGGGCAGGGCAAAGGGGCATACGCCGCCTACGGCGTGGCCGATGCGCTCCACCGCCTCCTCAGCGGTGAGCATCTTGGCCTTGGCGCCGAAGAAGTGCTTATATTTGCTGTTGTCCACCTTGGCGTCACCGGCGGCCACCACCAGAATGGGGTCCTCCCCCACCTTGAAGCTCAGGGTCTTGGCGATGCGGGCGCCCTCCACGCCCACGGCCAGCGCGGCCAGCTCCACCGTGGCGCTGGACACGTCGAACTCACGGATGCGATCATTGACGCCGTAAGGCGCCAGGTAGGCTTTTACTTTTTCCACAGACATGATGCAGCTTCTCCTTTTATTTGATCTCTATACGCTCCACGCCGGTGCAAAGGCCGGTGTCGCTGTTTAACGTAAAAATGCAGCCCTGCGCCGCGCAGGGGCCGTCCGCCGCCTGATAGCGGCCGGGCTGCCCGCCCAGAAAGAACTCCATGGACTGCTCCGGCCGGACGCCCAGCACGGACTCCACCGGGCCGGTCATGCCCAGATCGGTGACGTAGCCGGTACCCTTGGGGAACACCCGGGCATCGGCGGTAGGCACATGGGTGTGGGTGCCCCACAGGGCCGAGACGCGGCCATCCAGATAGTAGGCCATGGCCAGCTTCTCGCTGGTGGCCTGCGCGTGGAACTCCACCAGCGTGAAGGTGGGCTTGTCCAGTGTCTTCAGCAGACGATCCGCCGTGATAAAGGGGTTGTCGGCGTTGAAATCCAAGACGCAGCGGCCGATGAGCACCAGCACCGCCACGGAGAACGCGCCGCAGTCATAGACGGCGCAGCCGCGGCCGGCGGCGCGGCCCGTAAAGTTGGCAGGGCGCAGGATGTAGCGGTTCTCGTCCAGAAACGGGGCGATCTGGGGCTTGCCGAAGGTGTGGTTGCCCAGCGTGACCACATCGGCGCCGGCGGCCAGCAGATCCTCCGCCTGCGCCCGGGTCAGGCCGGTACCGGAGATGTTCTCCCCGTTGACCACGGTGAAGTCGATGCGCTGTTCCCGCTTGAAGGCGCGCAGCTTCTTTTCCAGCAGCGCAAGTCCCGTCTCGCTGGCCACGTCGCCCAGCGCTAAAACACGGTATTCCATGGTTTTTCCTCCTTTGAGGTCAGTCGTTCCAGCCCAGTATCTTCGTGAGCTGGCGGTTGGCATAGTAGTACGCGGAGGCCGGATAGTTCCGCAGGTTGGCGGTGTTGGAGCACAATAGATAGTCCACGGTCTGCCCCGCCTCATCGGTAAGCACACTGCAGATCAGGGTAGTATGGTTCCGCGGCTTCTCCACGCCCATGGTGATGATATCCCCCACCTCGCCGGTGAAATAGGGCGCGTCCACCACCGCCACAAGGCCGGAGCCGGTATGCTCGGCCGCCAGATCGAGGAAGCCGCCTACATTGACCCACGGCAGCGAGACGCTGCGGCTGCTGTTGTAGAACCAGCCGTCCTCATAGCCGCCGGGGAGGGCGGGGATACCGCCGGCGGTCAGCACCTGTGAGCCGAAGTTCATGCAGTTGCCGCCCACGTCGTCATAGGCCTTATAGGACGGGTTGCGCTTGGCGCTGTATGTCAGCATATAGTCCAGCGCGGCGGCGCGGTCGTAGTCGTGATCCCATGTGACGGCGGGCGTCCACGGCTCGCGGGGATCCGTCCGCCGCGCCTCGATGCACGCCAGCAGCAGCGGCAGGTTGCGGTCGGTATCGGTATCGTCGTCATAGTCGGCGTTGTAATAGGGGTTGTCGTCGGAGTCGTGGGTCACGATGCGCCAGCGGTCGCCGCTGATGCGCCGGAGCTGAAAATCGTGCTGCACGTTCCACTGCTCGGAGGGCAGCCCGTCCAGTCCGGCAAAGTAGACCACGCTGCTCTCCAGCACCGTCAGCTCCGCCGTGTCGCCGTCCTGCGTCAGCTCCGTGCAGCGCAGGGAGTAGCTGTACGACTCGGCGTGGAGGTCGATAGGCGCCATCCGCCGGATGGCCGCCAGCGTGCGCCAGACCGTCCTGTGGTAGGCGGACTGGGCGTGATCGGTAAACAGGGCGGCGGGGTCGATGACCTGCAAATTGCAGACGGACTGGTAGTAGCAGTCCATGAAGTCCAGCAGCAGAAGCTCCTGCCCGGTGGTCATGCCGTGGGCAGCTGCGCCGGAAATGCGCTCGAACGCGGCGCTGACCGGCTGCGGCTCACCGCCCCAGACGGACTTGTGCTGCCGCGTCCAGACCTCCGTCTCCGGCACGGTATCGATCACATCCACCGGCTCGGTCGTCTCCTCCGGCACAGGGTCGTCCCCCACGATGGTCAGGCAGCCGGACAGCGACAGTGCCGCCGCCAGCAGCAGGATCAGCAGGATCAGGCGTTTCATCGGCGCGGCACCTCCCTTTCTTTCACCTAAAGGGTATTATAGCAAAAGAAGCTCCGGAGTGCAACGCGCTCCGGAGCTTGTAGGGGTCTTTATTTTGCGTATTCCACGACCTTCGTCTCCCGCAGGACATGGACCTTGATCTGTCCGGGATACTCCAGCTCGTTTTCGATGCGCTTGGCCAGCTCCCGTGCCAGAATGACCATCTCGTCCTCGGACACCTGCTCGGGCTTGACCATGACGCGAACCTCGCGGCCCGCCTGAATGGCGTAGCTCTTCTCCACGCCGGGATAGGTGCCGGTGATCTCCTCCAGCTTCTCCAGACGCTTGATGTAGTTCTCCAGATTCTCGCGGCGAGCGCCGGGACGTGCGGCGGAAATAGCATCGGCCGCCTGTACCAGACAGGCCACCAGCGTCTTGCACTCCACGTCGCCGTGGTGCGCCTGAATGGCGTGGATGATGTCTTCCTTCTCCCGGTACTTGCGGGCGTACTCCACGCCCAGCGCCACATGGGTACCCTCGAACTCGTGGTCAAGGGCCTTGCCGATATCGTGGAGCAGACCGGCGCGCTTGGCAGCCTGTACGTCGGCACCCAGCTCGGCGGCCATCATGCCGGCGATGTGGCTGACCTCGATAGAGTGCTGCAGCACGTTCTGGCCGTAGCTGGTGCGGTAATGCAGGCGGCCCAGCAGCTTCTGCAGCTCGGGGTGCAGGCTGCGGACGCCGGTTTCCAGCACGGCGCGCTCGCCCTCGGCACGGATGACGCCGTCCACCTCGCGGCGGGCCTTCTCCACCATCTCCTCAATGTGGGTGGGATGGATGCGGCCGTCGGCGATGAGCTTCTCCAGCGCCAGACGCGCCACCTCGCGGCGAACCGGCTCAAAGCAGGAGACGGTAATGGCCTCCGGGGTATCGTCGATGATGAGATCGGCGCCGGTCAGCGTCTCCAGTGTCCGGATGTTGCGGCCCTCGCGGCCGATGATGCGGCCCTTCATCTCGTCATTGGGCAGGGGTACCACACTGACGGTGATCTCAGCCACATGGTCGGCGGCACAGCGCTGGATAGCGGTGGCCACGATCTCACGGGCGCGCTGGTCGGCCTCGTCCTTGGCACGGGCCTCGATCTCCTTGATCTTCAGCGCCGTCTCATGGGTGACCTCGGACTCCACCTGTGCGATCAGGTAGTCCTTGGCCTGCTCCGCCGTAAAGCCGGAGATGCGCTCCAGCATTTCGGTCTGGCTGCGCTTGATGAGCTTGATCTCCTCCTGCTCCTTATCGGCGGCGGCGTGCTTTTGAGCCAGCGCCTCCTCCTTCTTTTCGATCATCTCGGTCTTATGATCGAGATTTTCTTCTTTCTGCTGTAAACGGCGCTCCTGCTTCTGCTGCTCGGCGCGGCGTTCCTTGACTTCCTTCTCGTACTCGCTGCGGTTTTTCAAAATCTCTTCTTTCGCTTCGAGAAGTGCTTCCCGTTTTTTGTTTTCAGAGCTCTTGATGGCCTCGTTGACGATACGCAGAGCCTCCTGCTCGGCGTCTTCGATCTTGCGCTGGTCGTTCTTCGCCTTGCGCCGCTGGATCAGCAGACAGCCCACAAAGCCCAGAACGAGGGCAACAGCGAACGAGAGGACTGCCACGATCCAGCCAGTAGTGGTCATGGTACATTCCTCCTATGTTGTGATGGGTTTTATTGTGCGGCACAAAATGTGCCAATAGAAAATAATCGAAAGGGACCCCTGTCCTCCCGATAATAATCCTATACAATAGTAAACATATTATGGTCAACTGTCAAGGGCAAACGGCAAAAATCCCCGGTGTTTTTTGGGCAGTTTCTCGATTTTGCCAACAACCGGCGGCTACTGGATATATGCGGCGGCGGCATAGCCCAGCTGTCCCTCCCGGCCCACGCTGTACCACTGGCCGGTGCGGCCGTAGACCGTCACCGCCGTGCCGGACGGCAGCTGCGCGACGATCCTCCCCGACGGGGACGGATATTCCCGCAGATTCAGGCTCCCCGACTGGGTGCGTACCGTGCCGCGCCACGGCGTAATGGGCGTGATGAACGGCAGACCGAAATACTCCGTCAGGGACAATACAAGGTTGGCGGCGATGGACTGGACGCTGCTTTGTATCCAGCGGGCATCGGCGTAGTTGTCGTGGTATCCCAGCTCCAGCAGCACGGCGGGCATCCGGGGCTGCCGCACCTCCCCCAGCGTGGTGGTGGAGCGGGCATAGACCTTCTCCGGCAGTGGGTAGATGGTCTGGAGATTCCGCACGAAGATGTCGGCGGCACGCTGGCCGTTGGCGCTGCCGGGGTAGTAGAAGGCGATGATGCCCCGGATGAAGCCCTCCCGGCTGCCGTCGGTGCTGGCGTTGGAGTGAAGCGCCAGGTAGAAGTCGTAGTCCCCGGCGTTGCCCCGCCGGATAGAGCTGGCAGCCGTCATCTCCGGCGTGTTGCGCCCGAAGCGGATGGTGTTGGCGGTGAGATACGGCTCCATGGCGTCGGCGATGAGGTTCATGAAATACTCCTCGCTGCCCGCGCCGGTGATATACGGATTGTATTCCTGCGTGCTGGGACTTAGAAATACACTTGGCATGGTCATTCCCCTTTCATCGAATGTCATCACCACATTTATATGGAAAACATCGGGAAGATGTGTTATCATGTTGCCCACGAAATGAAAGGCGGTATGTACCATGAAAGCTGCACGTCCCTATCCCAAGATCATCATTACCCCCAAGGGGGAGGCCGCGCTGACCGGCGGACACCCGTGGGTCTACGAGGGCGAGGTCACCGCCGTGGACGACGCGGTGGAGGACGGCGGGCTGGTGGACGTGGTGAGCCGCCGGGGCAGCTGGCTGGGCTGTGGGTTCTACAACAGCCGCTCCAAGATCCGGGTGCGGCTGGTGAGCCGCAACGCCAACGACGACTTCTCCGACGCCTTCTGGGAGCGGCGCATCCGCTACGCCTGGGAGTATCGCAAGACGGTGATGGGCGAGACGGACAGCCGCTGCTGCCGCGTGATCTTCGGGGAGGCTGACCTGTTCCCCGGTCTGACGGTGGACCGGTTTGAGAGCGTGCTGGTGACCCAGACGCTGAGTCTGGGCATGGAGCGCATCAAGCCTCGCCTGTTCCCCCTGCTGGCCAAGGTGCTGCGGGAGGATGGGCAGGATATCCGGGGCATCTACGAGCGCAACGACGTGGCCATCCGCGAGCTGGAGGGCATGGCGCAGGGCAAGGGCTGGTATCCCCTGCCCGGCGAGACACCGCCGTCGCAGACAACGGTGGACATCGTGGAAAATGGCATCCGCTACACCGTGGATTTTGAGAACGGCCAAAAGACCGGCTTCTTCCTGGATCAGAAGTACAACCGTCTGGCGGTGTCCCGTCTTGCCAAGGGACGGACGGTGCTGGACTGCTTCACCCACACCGGCTCCTTCGCCCTCAACGCTGCGCGGGGCGGCGCGGCCCACGTCACCGCCGTGGACGTATCGGAGTTCGCGGTACAGTGCGCGGCGGAAAACGCCCGCCGCAACGGGCTGGACGGCGTTATGGACTGCATGGCGGCCAACGTATTCGACCTGCTGCCCCAGCTGGAAAAGCAGCCGCGAAAATACGATTTCATCATCCTCGACCCGCCCGCCTTCACCAAGAGCCGCAAAACCGTAGCCAGCGCCATGACCGGCTATAAGGAGATCAACTACCGGGCCATGAAGCTGCTGCCCCGGGGCGGCTACCTCGCCA
>OIDT01001109.1_pt1 | contig 11572 bp, 10 predicted proteins | sample 1581601 | NCBI WGS metagenome assembly OIDT01 (sample SAMEA3882515, study PRJEB24775) | human gut metagenome | biome: human-associated habitat; feature: intestine environment; material: feces | place: Netherlands | collected 2009/2010 | reverse complement strand
TGAAATTAACCGGCAGGATGATCTTTATATTCCGTCATCTAAAATACAGGCTGTTATAACGGAGGGCGGAATTCAATATCTTCAAGCAGTTAATCACTATGCTATTCGGGAAAAGGAACCGGTATCTCTTGCGGAAAAAGATATTATTTTGGAAACGCTGAGAAATAAGTATGATTTGGCAATTGCAGAGCCGATTACGCTGAATCAGATGAAACTGATTTATTACCCGATGACAACGGGAAGAAATGAAACAGGGCATTGGATGTGTGATATGATTCCTGCGTGGCAGTTTCGATTTATAGAAGATGAGATCGAACAGTATGTTTACATCAATGCACTGGATGGACGGGAAATTGCAGGGTGAGTTTGTCTGAGATTTACGAGTTACTCAAAGAATAAATTGTTTTGCGGAAGATGTGACTCCGGGCTAAGCGGGTCACATCTTTTTAAAAGACGAAGAGGATAAGAGATTGTTGCGGAAGGACAAGAAGGTGATCTTTCATGAATTTTTTTCGAATGATAAAAATGGATTTTAAAAGAATGTTTTTATCAGGAAAATTTTATTTTGCCATCGCAGGTGCGATGCTGGTTACCGTGTTAAACATCAGTCAGGAAGCAATGCAGAGCCGGTGGAATGCATCGGTATATTACCTGGTTGTCAGCAGTCATGGTGTGGGGGCATTTTTTGAAGTGTTTTCTGTGCTGGCTGTGCTGCCGTTTGCGCTGAGCTATTGGGAAGACAGCAGAAATGGCTATCTTAGATGCATTGAGACACGCATAGGGAGAACAGCATATTGCTGGTCGCATCTGGTGGTTGCCTTTTTCGGTTCTGTGATCAGTATTTTTCTGGGAATGGCAGTTGTTTATGGCGTTTTGGCATTAAAAATACCGTGGATAAAAAAAGAAGAGCTTGAAACATTAACAGGCAGTTTAAGCTATGGAAATGGACTCGTTCTGCCGTTTTACCTTGCCGCAAGATTTGGAGTTGAGGCTGTCAAGTATGCATTTATGGCAGTTTTTGCGCTTATGATATCGGGAAAAATAAAAAATCTGTTTGTGCTGGTCAGCACACCGGCTCTTTTTTATTATGCAAGCCAGCTTGTAGCAGAAGCGCTGCAGCTGCCGGGCCAGATGAGATGGTACCAGCTCCATGGGGGAAGTATCCGGAATTTTAAGGATTTTTTTGTGATAGCTGGTTATTTCCTTATTCTGACAGGAATGGAAGGTGTAATTTTCGTGCGAGTGGTAAAGAGGAGGGCGCAGAATGGATAGAATACGGATGAGCCTTCGGGTATGTCAGATACGTTTGCGGAAAACATTCACAACACCACGGTTTTATGTTGCGCTGTTGTGGATTGCGATCCTTTTTCATGTAATGACGGTGGGTATTCGAGGCTTCTGCGAGCAGACCGGAGTTGATGTGACTTTTTGGATGCTGCCGTTTATGACCAGATATAATGGAGACCAGATTATCATTGTTCTTGGGGCTCTGCTGCTTTTCTGTGATGCTCCGTTTCTGGAACCGAACAGCGGGTGGCAGATTTTGCGGGCCGGGCGGAAAAGCTGGTTTTGGGGAAACATGCTATACATTGTGGTTGTTTCCTTTTTTTACACCATATGCTTAAGTATGATTCCGGTACTGCTTGTGTTTCCGAATGTAGGGTGGGAAACCGGATGGGGGAAGGTGATCAGTACGCTGGCTCAGACGAATGCGGCATATACCTTTGACCAGGAACCGTTGGATTATCTGATCCTTTCGAGATTTTCGCCGCAGGAGGCAATGGGACTCACAATGCTTGCGATCTGGTGCCTGTCGGTTATGACAGGCGTTGTGAGTTATGCCGGAAATTTTCTGGTACACAGGGGATTTGGAATCGTCATCAACTGCGGCATCGCACTCACTGCGCTTCTGCTCAGCAAATTTTCCAGCATCACAATCGGCTATTACTGCGCGCCGCCGCTTTGGATGAATATTGCGAGCTACAAGTGGCAGGGATATGGAAACGGGCCGTCGATGGCATATGTTTACAGTGTCTTTGCGATTGTCATCGGCGCATGCACGATCCTTTCGTATCTCGGGATCCGGAAAAAGGATCTGAACTTTGTGGAGGAAATCTGAAAGAATGGAAGAAAAGATAAGAATAGAAAACGTGACAAAAAAGTTTGGCAGCTACGCGGCGTTGGACGGGATCAGCCTGAGCTTCGAAAAAGGAAAAATTCACGGAATGATCGGAAGAAACGGAAGTGGGAAGACGGTACTGTTCAAATGCATCTGCGGATTTCTCCGGGTGGACGATGGCGCGGTTTTTGTGGATGGAAAACAGATTGGGAAAGAGATCGAAGCGCCGGAGAGTATTGGCGCCATCATCGAGACACCGGGCTTTCTTCCGGGCTACAGTGCCAGACAGAATCTGCAGTTTCTCGCCGGCATCCGCAGGAAGATCGGAAAAAAGGAGATCGATGCGGCCATCCGAAAAGTCGGACTGGATCCGGAAGCGAAAAAGCATGTCGGCAAGTATTCGCTCGGCATGCGCCAGCGTCTCGGTATTGCACAGGCGATTATGGAGGAACCTTCCCTTCTGATTCTGGATGAACCGATGAACGGTCTCGACAACCAGGGCGTGCAGGAGATGCGGCAGCTGTTTTTGAAACTGAAAGACGAAGGAAAAACCATTCTTCTTGCCAGCCACAACCGGGAAGACATTGCAGCACTGTGCGATACGACGGTGGAGATTGACAGAGGAAAGATTGTAGGCTGACGGAAAAAAAGTTGCTCGTTTTTGGTGAATCTCATTGTCTTCCGGTGAAGCAGAGAATATAATAAAAACACAGAGAAGATCGAATCTTACGCTATTTGGTGTAGGATGGAGACAGGGAAAACAAAAAAAGATTACGAAAACGAGGACATGAACAATGGCAGACAGACACACAACAGAAAAATTGCTGGAGGGCGAACGCCTTTCCGGAAAGGTGACACTCTTTGCAAAAGTAACGATTTTACCGGGTGATGAGCTTCCGTATCATGAGCATCATGGGGAGACAGAAGCGTATCACATCCTGTCCGGTGCGGGTATGTATCAGGATAACGACAAAACCTACCCGGTGCAGGCGGGCATGACGACGTTCTGCGAGGACGGCAGCGGCCATGCGGTTTCCTGCGCAGGGGAAGAACCGCTCGTGTTTCTGGCGATGATTCAGAAAAAAGTAGAATAAGCAGGTACGGATATGAGCAGAAAGAAAAAGCCCAGAATGGAATACCGCTATTACGAAGTGCCGGAAAAATGCCCGGTGCTGGTGCTGCAGGGAGAAAAATGGTTGCAGAATTATGGGTACCAGATTGATTATCTGCATTTTCATAACCTGATGGAGATCGGTTTCTGCTATTACGGTGAGGGAACGATTGTTTTGGAAGATGAGGAACTGCCGTATCATGGCGGTATGTTTACGGTGGTGCCGAAAAACTTTCCGCATACAACAAACTCAAAAGAAAACAGTGTATGTTCCTGGGCATGGGTGTTTGTGGATGTGGAAGGATTTATTACAGAGCTGTATAAGGGCAATATGCGCATGGCACAAAAGCTGATTGCGCGTATTAACCAGAAGGCCCATTTTGTGAAAATGAGGAAAGGCCGGAGGTCGCGGAGATGATCAAACTGATCATTAAATGCATGGGTGAAAAACGGGAATTTTATCTCGAGGAAGTGAAAGGACTGACCAGAGCGCTTCTGATGCAGATTGCCAGATGGAATGAAAGGGACGAGGAGCAGGAAAAGAATTCTATTGTAGATGATGCCAGTATCGCTCTGATTCTGCCTGCGCTGGATTATATTGGAGAAAATTATAAAGAGATTCTTCGAATTGAGGAGCTGGCAGAGGTATGTCATATCAGCGAAACACATCTGCGCCGTATTTTTCAGGAATCCATGCGGATGACGCCGGTTGAGTACATTAACTGGGTCCGGATCCGGGCGGCATGTAAGGAACTGCGGAAAACAAATATTTCTGTAAATGAGATTGCAATGCGAAGCGGATTCACAACAATTTCTACATTTAACCGTAATTTCCGCCGGATTCTTGGTGTATCTCCACAGCAGTGGCGAAGTGCACCGGAACATTATGAACGAAAATTGTTGAATTTTGATATAAAAACACAGGAAGGATGGTGATGTCCGTCAAAATGCATATAAATGGTTGAAAATGCATAGTATAGAGTTAAAAATGCGCACAAACGACGGGAAAATATGTTATACTTTGTACATGTTGAGGGAATAAAAACATAAAAAATGTACAAAACAACCAAAAAATTTCTGCGCTGTAAAAAGTGCGGAGGTTCCGGTTGTAAAATAACATCTTAAGGAGGATGTGCAATATGAAAAGAAAAATTGTATCAATCGTAATGGCATCAGCAATGGTATTTGGACTGGCTGCATGTGGTTCCAGCGGAGGAACTACAACAAGTTCCAGCAACGGCGGAAACGATGCATCAGCAGCAAGTGAAACCACTGCAAAATCAGAGAGCAGCGACGTAGTAGAGGGCAGCTCTGATGATGACAACACCTTAACCGTATGGACCTGGGACCCGAACTTCAACGTTTATGCGATCCAGAAAGCAGCTGAGATTTACGCACAGGATCACGAAGGCTTTAAAGTAGAAGTCAGCGAAGTACAGTCCGACGACATTGAAACCCGTCTGACCACAGCAGTTTCCGCAGGAGACTTAAGCACTCTGCCGGATATCTTCCTGATGCAGGATAACTCCTTCCAGAAATATGCAACCAACTATCCGGACATCTTCACCGATCTGACCGATTCCGGAATTGATTTCAGCGAATTCTCATCCGCAAAAGTTGCTTACTCTACTCTGGATGGGAAGAACTACGGAATTCCGTTCGACAATGGTGCCGTTATCGAGTGCCTGCGTACTGATATGCTGGAGCAGGCAGGCTTCACCGTAGATGATTTTACAGATATCACCTGGAATGACTTTATGGAGAAAGCAAAAGTTGTCAAAGAGAAAACAGGCCAGCCGATCCTGACATCTCAGGCCGGATCTCCGGACCTTGTTATGGAAATGCTGCAGTCCTGCGGTGAGTCCCTTTTCAACGAAGATGGATCTGTCAACATCGTAGACAACAAAGCACTGAAACCAATCCTTGAGATTTACAGCCAGATGGTAAAAGATGGCACTCTTGTAGAGGTTACTGACTGGGATCAGTACATCGCATCCATCAACAACGGAACTACAGCAGGCGTTATCAACGGATGCTGGATCATGGCTTCCATCACAGCAAATGAAGATCAGTCCGGCAAATGGGCAATCACCAATATGCCGAAACTGGACGGCGTTGACGGAGCAACCAACTACTCCAACAACGGTGGTTCTTCCTGGGCAATTTCTTCCAACTGCAAAAAACAGGATCTTGCCATTGACTTTATGAAATCTACCTTCGCAGGCAGCACAGCTCTTTACGATGATATCATCGCAAAAGGCGCTCTGGCAACCTGGGCACCGGCAGGAGATTCCGAAGCATATGCACAGCCAGTTGCATTCTTCAGCGATGACCCGGTTTACGCAAAGATCGTTGATTTCGCAACCAAGACTCCATCCAACATCACTGGAGCATTCTACTACGATGCACGTGATGCTGTCGGAACCGCACTTTCCAATATCATCCAGACAGGAGCAGATATGGACAGCGAACTTCAGACCGCACAGGAAACTGTAGAGTTCAACATGGGTGGCTGATATCCTGCAATACATAAAAAAGTAGGACGATAAGAAACGGGTCTGCTTCCTGGACAGACAGAAGCAGGCCCGTTCTGTATCTATGCGGTGTGTGTTTGAAAAATGATTTCTGCAGGAGAACATGAAATGTTGTCTGCAAAAAGATTTTTTCAAACACACGCCAGGTAAAAAAAGAAAGGAAGATTCCATGAGCAGTCAGAAGAAAAAAGGAATGAACTTGGAAAGAAAACAGAATCTTACCGGCTGGGCTTTCCTGATGCCGGCAACGATCCTGATCGCATGGATGAGCTTTTATCCGATGATTCAGGCATTCATCCTGTCTTTACAGACAGGTATGGGCATCAACCTAAAATTCAACGGATTTGCAAACTATGCCCGTATTTTAAAAGACCCGACCTTTAAACAGACCTTAAGCAACACCTTCTTTTATCTGATTATTCAGGTGCCGATCATGCTGATCCTCGGCCTGATGTTTGCTTCCATGCTGAACAACAAAGATCTGCGTTTTAAGGGACTGTTCCGTACCTGCATTTTCCTGCCGTGCGCAACATCTCTCGTATCTTACGCGATGATCTTCCGTTCCCTGTTTGCAAATGACGGTTTTATCAACACCGTTCTCCGCGGCCTCGGCATGAACCCGATCATGTGGTTCTCCAATGCGTGGACAGCCCGTGCGGTTATCATCATCGCCCTGATCTGGAGATGGACCGGATACAACATGGTCTTCTATCTCTCCGGTATGCAGAACATTGAATATTCGATCTACGAAGCAGCCAAAATCGACGGCGCAAGCCCGCTGCAGACTTTCTTCAAGATCACCGTTCCACTGTTAAAACCGATGATTCTGCTGACCACAATTACTTCTACCAACGGTACTCTGCAGCTGTTCGATGAGTCCCTGAACCTGACAAACGGAGGTCCTGGAAAATCAACCATGACCATGTCTCATTATATTTACAATATGTCCTTTGTAGAAACGCCGAAATTTAACTATGCGGCGGCATTATCTGTGTTTATCCTCGTCAGCGTAGCAATTTTGTCAGCCATTCAGATGAAAGTAGGTGACGAGCGATAATGGGAAAAGCAAAGAAATTTTTCATGTATCTGATTTTAACGGTAGCGTCGATCCTTTCTGTTTTTCCGCTGTACTATATGTTCTGCGCGTCTACAAACAGAAGTATTGATGTCATTGCCGGAAAACTGATTCCGGGTACGTATCTGATTGACAACTTTAAAGCGCTGATTGCGCAGCAGAACCTGCGCCTTGCACTGTGCAACTCCTTCCGGAATGCGACGGTGCTGACCATTCTCTGTCTTCTGGTCTGCTCGATCGCCGGTTATGGATTTGAGATATATCATGATAAAGCAAAAGATGCGGTATTTACCGTACTTCTGACTGCGATGATGATTCCGTTCGCAGCCATCATGATCCCAATGTTCCGTATGTTTTCCCAGCTAAAGATGGTCAACACGATGGCAGCTTTCATGCTTCCTTCGATTTCAACACCGTTCATGATCATGATGTTCCGCCAGGCTTCCCGTTCCTTCCCGCACGATATCATCGAAGCGGCAAGACTCGATGGCTTAAGCGAGACAGGAATTTTCTTTCGTATGTATATGCCGACCATGAAATCGACGTATGCGGCAGCAACAATCATCACCTTTATGAACGCATGGAACAACTACCTGTGGCCGAAGGTTATCTTACAGAACAATGAATCCATCACCATGCCGATGCTGGTAGCGAACCTGCTCGGCGGCTACACTGTAGATTATGGTGTGCTGATGCTCGGCGTATTTATCTGTACGATCCCGACAGCAATTATTTTCTTCTGCTTCCAGAAGAGCTTCACAGAAGGTATCACAGGTGCCGTAAAATAAGAAAAAGAATCGAACAGAAAAGGTGGATATTTGGATGAATATCCACCTTTTTTTCAAAAGATCAAAAAGAACAAAATTCCAGAAGGAGGAAAATAAAAATGGGTGTATTTCAGTATGAAAAAGTGAAGGACCCGACGTACTATGGAGAAAACCGGGTGGCGGCGCATTCCGATCACAGATATTATGGATCGGTGGAAGAAATGGAGCAGCATGTGGAAAACTTCCGTCACAGTCTGAACGGACTGTGGAAATTCCATTACGCAAAGAACTACGAGAGCACGATTCCGGGATTCGAGACACCGGAGTATGACTGCACAAAATGGGACGATATCCGCGTGCCGGCACATATCCAGATGGAGGGATATGACGCACCGCAGTATGCCAATGTGCAGTACCCATGGGAAGGAAGAGAAGAGATCCAGCCGGGCGAGATTCCGGAGCGGTTCAATCCGACGGCTTCCTATGTGAAATATTTTGAAGTGCCGGAGCAGATGAAAGGAAAACGGCTTTTTGTTTCCTTCCAGGGAGCAGAGAGCGGTATTGCCGTATGGCTGAACGGAACGTTCCTTGGCTACAGCGAGGATACGTTTACTCCGTCCGAGTTTGAACTGACCCCGTATCTGAAAGAGGGCGAAAATAAACTGGCTGCGCAGGTTTTCAAATGGACGAGCGGAAGCTGGTGCGAGGATCAGGATTTCTTCCGTTTCTCCGGTATTTACCGTGATGTGTATCTGTACACGATTCCGGAGGTTCACGTTTCGGATCTGAAAGTACAGACGCTGCTGGATGATACGTTTACGAAGGCAGATCTTGTCATTGATACGAAAATGATCGGAACAGGAAAAGACGGAACGGCACTGCAGAGCACCGAAGGTGTGCTGGATGGGGAAACACAGTTTGTTCTGAAAGTCGATCACCCGGAACTGTGGTCCGCAGAGACACCGGTGCTGTATGATCTTCTGCTGGAAGTCACCGCAGAGGATGGAACGGTGCAGGAACTGATTCCGCAGAGAGTCGGATTCCGCCGCTTTGAGATGAAAGACCACATCATGATGCTGAATGGAAAGCGGGTTGTCTTTAAAGGCGTCAACCGCCACGAGTTCAGCTCCGTATCCGGCCGTGTCGTTTCGAGAGAAGAGCTGATCAAAGACCTGACGACGATGAAACAGAACAACATCAATGCAATCCGTACCTGCCATTACCCGGATGCGGTCGGCATTTATGATCTGTGCGATGAATACGGTCTTTACATGATCGCGGAGTGCAACATGGAGTCCCATGGAACGAGAGATACGGATGCGGTACGAAGCGGAGATTTCTCCGGTGTTGTACCATGCGACCGCCCGGAGTGGATGGACTGTATGCTCGACCGTGTCAATTCGATGTATCAGAGAGACAAAAACCATCCGGCGATTCTGATCTGGTCCTGCGGAAATGAATCGTTTGGCGGAAAAGTTATTTTTGAAATGTCCCAGTTATACCGGAAAATGGACCCGACCCGTCTCGTTCATTATGAAGGAGTTAATGACGACCGCAGATACAACGACACCAGCGATATGGAAAGCCGGATGTACACCACCGTCAATGAAATCCGTGAATTCTTGTCGAAAGACAGAAGAAAACCGTATGTCTGCTGTGAGTATGCACATGCGATGGGAAATTCCTGCGGCGCCATGAAGAAATATATGGATCTTGCCGAGGAAGAACCGCTGTTCCAGGGCGGCTTTATCTGGGATTATATCGACCAGTCAATCTACAAAAAAGACCGCTACGGAAAAGAGTTCCAGGCGTACGGCGGAGACTTTGATGATCATCCATGCGATTACAATTTCAGCGGAAATGGTATTGTATACGGCGGCGAGCGCGATGCTTCCCCGAAGATGCAGGAAGTAAAATTCTGCTATCAGAACATTGCTGTGGATGTACAGAAAGACAAAGCAGTTGTAAAAAATAAGAACCTGTTTGTGAATACCGATGCGTTTGACTGCGTGGTAATTCTCGAAAAAGAAGGAAAGAAACTGAAAGAAGTGCCGATGGAAATTTCCGTGGAGCCGCTTTCCGAAAAAACAGTGGAGCTTCCGATTGCCGTACAGACCCTTCCGGGCGAGTATGCGGTGACCGTTTCCTTCCGCCTGAAAGAAGATACCATATGGGGCAAGCGCGGCCATGAAGTTGCATTCGGACAGGGTGTTTATGAAGTGGAAGCACCGGCGAAAGCAGAAAAACCGGCGAAATTTGAAGTGATCCGTTCCAACCATGATTTTGGTGTGCGCGGCGAAAATTTTGATGTGATGTTCTCCGATCTGAACGGCGGACTCGTATCGTACCGTTACGGCGGCGTTGAGATGATCAAAATGATTCCGAAACCGAACTTCTGGCGTGCGCCGATCGACAATGACTGCGGAAGCCTGATGCCGATGCGTTACAGCCAGTGGAAGATTGCTTCAATGTATCTGTCCCACAAATATCCGAACGGCAGCCATTATCCGGGACTGTATGCGCCGGAAATCGAAGTACACGAGGACTGCGCAGAAGTCAGCTACCGCTATGTAATGCCGACCACACCGGCGAGCGAGTGCCGTCTGACCTACCGTGTCTTCGGCGATGGAAGCATTCAGACGACGCTGACGTATGATCCGGTGAAAGAGCTCGGCGATATGCCGGAATTCGGCGTGATGTTCAAACTGGATGCCGATTATGACAACGTTACCTGGTACGGCATGGGACCGGAGGAGACGTATGTGGACCGCTGTGCCGGAGCAAAGCTCGGTGTTTATAAGAATAAAGTCGAAGATAATATGGCGAAATATCTCGTTCCGCAGGAGTGCGGCAACAAGGTTGGTGTACGCTGGGCAACCGTGACGAACCGCAAGGGCCGCGGTATGATGTTCAGCGGCGACAAGATGGAATTTTCCGCACTGCCGTACACACCGCACGAGCTGGAAAATGCGATGCATCCGTATGAACTGCCGCAGGTACATTACACCGTTGTGCGCGTGGCAAAACAGCAGATGGGTGTTGGCGGAGACGACAGCTGGGGTGCACAGACCCATCCGGAGTACCTGATTCCGATTGATAAAAAACTGGAGTTTACCTTTACGTTTAAGGGAATCTGATGCGTTCAGCCCATTCTGTCCGTGGACAGGATGGGCTGTCTGCGAAAGAAAAGGAGACAAAAGCAGATGGGGAAAGAAGTAAATTTTGGAAAGCTCCTGCACGGGGGCGATTATAACCCGGAACAGTGGCTGGATTACCCGGAGATTCTGGAACAGGATCTGGCGTATTTCAAGAAAGCCAGAATCAACGAGGTTTCGCTTGGCATGTTTTCCTGGGCATTTTTAGAGCCGGAGGAAGGAGTTTTCCGTCTGGAATGGTTAAAAGAGGTGATTGACCGCCTGTATGAAAACGAAATTGTGGTCATGCTTTCCACGCCGACGGCGGCAAGACCGCGCTGGATGGCGGAAAAATACCCGGAGGTGCTCCGTGTCAATGCAGCGAGAGAACGGAATCTGTACGGGGAGCGCCATAATCACTGCTATACCTCACCGGTTTACCGGGAAAAAACGAGAATCATCAATACGAAGCTGGCGGAAATGTTTAAAGACCACCCTAGCGTGATTTCATGGCATATTTCGAATGAATACGGCGGAGAGTGCCACTGTCCGCTGTGCCAGGAGGCATTCCGCGGCTGGGTGAAGAAAAAATACGGCACACTGGAACGGCTGAACCGTGCCTGGAATACCGGGTTCTGGAGTCATACTTACCAGAGTTTTGACCAGGTGGAGAGCCCGTCTCCGAAAGGAGATTCTTCGCTGCACGGACTGAATCTGGACTGGAAACGGTTTGTGACGGATCAGACCGCGGATTTTGTAAAATGGGAAATCAAAGCGCTGCGGGACGCTGGGGCAGAACAGCCGTCTACCATCAATATGATGTATAACTTTA
>OIDT01001102.1_pt1 | contig 11635 bp, 10 predicted proteins | sample 1581601 | NCBI WGS metagenome assembly OIDT01 (sample SAMEA3882515, study PRJEB24775) | human gut metagenome | biome: human-associated habitat; feature: intestine environment; material: feces | place: Netherlands | collected 2009/2010 | reverse complement strand
AATGCATGGCGCCTGTCGTACTGCACACCACCCTTGCCGGTCTGCGGCGTGATAAAGTTGCCGGTATAGAGCTGGATCCCCACACAGTCCGTATACACATCCATGCAGATGCCGGACTTTGCACCTCTGGCACGCGCAGCAAGCTGCATGGTACCGTCCGCCTTGTCCAGCGCATAATTGTGGTCATAACCACCCGCATAACGAAGCTGCGTATCGTCCGCTTCGATGTCCCGTCCGATCTCCTTCATCTCCCGGAAATCAAACGGCGTCCCGGCTACTTTTGCGAGTTCTCCGGTTGGAATCGCCTTGGAATCAATGACCGGTGTATAGTAGGATGCGTGAAGTTCGAGCTTCTGCCCTTCCATCACGCCGGAATCATGTCCGTCCAGATTAAAGTAGGCATGGTTCGTAAAGTTCGCCACCGTCGTCTGGTCGCAGACTGCCTCATAGGCGATCGCAACCTCCCCGTTATCATCCAGCGTGTACGTAACCTTCGCCGTCATATTGCCCGGGAAATCCTGTTCCCCGTCGCGGCTTACATAGGAAAACGTAATACTCTGTGCGCTCTCCTGCACCACATCCCAGATCACTGCGTGAAAACCGTGCGATCCGCTGTGCAGATTGTTCTCATTGTCATTCGCTTCCAGCGAATAGTCTTTTCCGTCCAGATGGATGTGTGCATGATCGATCCGGTTCGCATTGCGCCCGATCACCGCTCCAAAATAGCAGGTATTGTTCTGATAATCAACGGGTGTATCGTATCCCAGCACAACGTCATATACGTTTCCGTCTGAGCCCTTCATTGTGATCGATACGATCGTTGCCCCGAGATCAATGACAGAAAGCGTCATTCCCTGCGCATTGACAAGCGTGTACTCCGTGACCTCCCTGCCTTCCTTTGTTCTGCCAAAACTCCGTTTTTGCATACTGATCCTCATTTCTAAGCATATTTATTGCGAAACGGCAGGCCGTTTCTTCCGACGTACTAATTCTGTCCATAGTAGGCATTTGCCCCATGCTTGCGGTAGAAATGCTTTTCCTTGATACAATCCGGCGCCGGCTTCACCTTCGGATTGATAAGCTCGGTGTTGCGTGCCATCTTCGCCACTTCCTCCAGTACGACCGCATTGTGGACTGCCTCTGCGGCATCCTTGCCCCAGGTAAACGGTCCGTGATTCGCACAGAGAACCGCCGGTGTGTACATCGGCTTGATGCCTCTTGTCTCAAAGGTCTCAATAATCACAAGTCCGGTGTTCTTCTCATATGCCTCGTCGATCTCCTCCGGCGTCAGATTTCTGGCGCACGGAATCGGTCCGAAGAAATAGTCTGCATGCGTTGTGCCGTAAAGCGGAATGTCTCTGCCCGCCTGCGCCCACGCGACAGCCTCTGGGGAATGGGTATGTACAATACCACCGATCTCCTCGTACTTTTTGTAGAGTTCGATATGGGTCGCCGTGTCGGAGGACGGCTTATATCTGCCCTCGATCTTATTTCCGTCAAGATCCATGACTACCATATCGTCCGGGCTTAAGGCATCATAATCCACACCGCTCGGCTTGATGACGAAATAGCCGCTCTCGCGGTCGATTCCGCTGACATTGCCCCAGGTGTAGGTGATGAGCCCTCTGCGCGGAAGTTCCATGTTGGCTTCATAGACCTGTTTTTTTAATTCTTCTAACATCTCTTAGTTTCCTCCTGTGCTGCGCCGTTCTACTTCATCTCACGCAGGATGCGGTTTGCGATTCCCTCTGCATCCAGTCCGTATTTGTGAAGAAGTTCTTTTGCCGGACCGGATTCGCCAAAGACATCGTTGACACCGATTCTGGTAATCTTTGTCGGGCATTTTTCACCGAGCGTCTCCGCCACTGCAGCGCCGAGTCCTCCGATGATGGAATGCTCCTCCACCGTGAATACACGCCCCGTCTTTTTTGCCGTCTTTACCACAAGTTCCTCGTCGAGCGGCTTGATAGTGTGAATGTTGATGACTTCCGCATGAATGCCCTGCTCTGCCAGCGTATCCGCTGCTGCCAGTGCTTCCGAGACACAAAGTCCGGTTGCAATGATGGAGCAGTCGCTTCCCTCACGGAGCGTCACGCCCTTGCCGATCTCAAACTTATAATCCGCGCCGTCGTTGATGACCGGAACCGCCAGTCTGCCAAAGCGCAGATACACCGGTCCCACGTACTCGTAGGCAGCCTTCACTGCCGCGCGCGCCTCGATGTCGTCCGCCGGGTTGATGACAACCATTCCCGGGATCGCACGCATCAGGGCAATATCCTCGTTGCACTGATGGGTCGCGCCGTCTTCCCCGACGGAAATTCCGGCATGTGTCGCACCGATCTTCACATTCAGATGCGGATATCCGATGGAATTGCGCACCTGCTCGTAAGAACGTCCTGCCGCAAACATGGCGAAGGTGCTCACAAACGGTACAAATCCACATGTGGACATTCCGGCTGCCACGCCGGTCATATTCGCCTCTGCGATACCGCAGTCAATGTGGCGGTCCGGGAATGCCTTCTTGAACATTCCGGTCTTGGTTGCCGCTGCGAGATCCGCATCCAGGACAACCAGATTCTCATGCTCTCCTCCAAGCTCGACCAAAGCATTGCCGTAGCTCTCTCTCGTTGCAATCTTTACTTCTGACACAATGCTTCACCTGCCTTTCTAAGATCCTCCATCGCCACTGCATATTCCTCGTCATTCGGCGCTTTACCGTGCCAGCCGACGCTGTTCTCCATGTAGGAGACACCTTTTCCCTTTACGGTGTGCGCAATAATCGCGGTCGGCATTCCCTTCGTGGCTCTCGCCTCATCAAACGCCCGCTTGATCTCATCGAAATCATTGCCGTCGATGTTGATGACGTGGAAATTAAAGCTCTCGAACTTCTTGTCGATCGGGTACGGCGAGCAGACCTCGTCGATCGGTCCGTCGATCTGCAGGTTGTTGTTGTCCACAATCACGCAGAGGTTATCCAGCTTGCGGAAACCTGCGAACATGGCAGCCTCCCAGATCTGTCCCTCCTCGATCTCGCCGTCGCCGCAAAGTGCATACACACGGTAATCCTGCTGTTTCATCTTCCCTGCCAGAGCCATGCCGCACGCTGCGGAAAGTCCCTGTCCCAGAGAACCGGAAGACATATCCACGCCCGGAATGTGCTTCATATCCGGGTGTCCCTGCAGGTAGGATCCTACATGACGCAGTGTCAACAGATCCTCTTTCGGGAAATAGCCCCTCTCTGCCAGTGCTGAATAAAGTCCCGGTGCAGTATGTCCCTTGGAAAGCACGAACCTGTCACGGTCTGCCTTCTTCGGCTCTTTCGGGTCAATATTCAGTTCTTCAAAATAAAGGTACGTAAAAATGTCTGCTGCTGAGAGAGAACCGCCCGGATGTCCGGCTTTGGCACTGTGTACCGATGATACGATGCCCTTGCGGATCTCGTTTGCAGTCTTCATAAGCTTTAACTTATCCATGATATATCCTTCTTATAATGTCAATTCTTTCTATCATTAACCATGTATTGTCTGATGTTTTCATTTACTCCCCGAACACAGCCAGGTAATCCTGCTTAAATTTCTCAATTCCTGCATCCGTCAGCGGATGATGCGTCATCTGCTCGATCACCTTATATGGCACCGTCGCAATATCTGCCCCTGCCAATGCACACTCTGTCACGTGGATCGGATTCCGCACACTGGCTGCGATGATCTCTGTCTCAATTCCTGCCACATCGAACATCTCAGCAATCTCTGCTACCAGGTCGATCCCTTTTGTAGAAATATCATCCAGTCTTCCAAGGAATGGGGATACATAGGATGCCCCGGCTCTTGCCGCAAGCAGTGCCTGGTTTGCCGTAAAGATCAGGGTCACATTCGTCTTGATCCCTTCTGATGAAAGAACTTTCACTGCTTTGAGTCCCTCCACAGTCATCGGGATCTTAACGACCATGTTCTTATGGATCTTTGCGATCTCACGACCTTCCCTGATCATGGACTCTGCATCCGTTGTCGTTGCCCTGACCTCTCCGCTGATCGGTCCGTCCACGATGGAGGCGATCTCTGCGATCACTTCCTCAAAGACTCTTCCTTCCTTTGCGATCAGGGACGGGTTGGTGGTAACGCCGCAGATAACGCCCATGTCGTTTGCTTTTTTAATGTCCTCTACTTTTGCTGTGTCGATGAAAAATCTCATGTTGTTTTTCCTCCCATATTCATACTTTCGTACGGTTTCGGGGCCTGTTGTTTTCCGCAGAACGGCTCCGTTTCTCTGTTATCTCCAGTATAGATATGTTTGGTTTTTCCGTCAAGTCGGCCTCATTTTTATTAATTAATTTTATTATTTATAAATACTATTTTATAAATAACTCTGGCGGATTTTTTCTCATTTTTTCCGGTTTTTCCTTTTCTTTGTGTTTTCCCGGTTTGCGCCGGAGCTGTTTTGTTCAAAATTATTAATAATAATTTCAGCCGTCCTATTTATTTTTTAATTTTTCGGTTCTTGCATACGAAGTGCTGCGCCGCACGATCAGTTTCGGCTCATACTCGACATGATACGTGCTTAATGGTTCATTGCCGTCCTGGCTTTCCCGAAGAGACTGGATTTTCCGCAGGATGATATCGCACGCATCGCGGCCCTTCAATGGCACATAGTGGTCGATCGTCGTCAGGGAAATTGAGCGGAAGCTGGAATAGACGGTGTTGTCACATCCCACTACGGAAATATCCGCCGGAATGCGCAGTTTGCTCTCGAGCACGGCGTCCATGATCCCGAACGCGATCATATCATTCATGCCGACGATTGCCGTAAGGTTCTTGTCCTCCCGCAGCAGTTCCTTCGTCAGATAATAGCCCATCTTGTACTCAGAATCCATGCTCGGGATCACCTCGTCGAGGTCCTCATCCGCCGATTTGACGATCACGCCGTCGCCGTATCCTGCCTCTTCAAACTCGCGCACAAAGCCCTCCACGCGTTTCAGGCGCTGGCCCTGTTTGGAAGTCAGCGGAGGTGAAACAAACGCCACATGCCGGTGTCCCAGTTCCAGCAGGTGGCGTGCCATCAGCCTGCCGGGTTTTGCATTGTTCAGCTCGACCGCATCAATTTCCAGCAGCTCTTCCCGGTTGTTGATGATGACAAGCGGAATCTCCGCGGCCAGCTCCTCCACTTTTTCCTTGCAGCTTCTGCTCGGATTGCAGGTATAGATAATGCCGCGCGGGCGCACACTCTTCATCATCCGAAGATAATTCTCTTCGATTTTCAGATCCCTCTGCGTATTGCAGACAAAGACCCCGTAATTCTTCTCTTTTGCAACTTCTTCGATGCCGTGCAGCAGCATCACATAGTAAGGATTCGTCAGCGTCGGACAGAAGACGACGATCAGCTTGTTGCCGTTCGACTCTCTTCTCATCTTCCGCCGCGGAATCTGGTAGCCCAGCTCTTTTGCCGCCGCCTCCACTTTTTCTACTGTTTCCCGCGAGAACGAAACGTTTTCCCGCCGGTTCAGGATCATGGAGACCGTCGCCTGGGATACGCCTGAGGCTGCTGCGACATCACTGGATGTCACTTTTTTTCTGCCCATAATTACAGCTCCGTTCTGCCCTCTAACGCACGCAGAAGGGTGACTTCGTCAATATTTTCCAGATCGCCGCCCACCGGAACGCCGCTTGCAATCCGCGTCACCTTGATTCCGGTCGGCTTGATCAGCTTGCTGATGTACATGGCCGTTGTCTCGCCCTCCAGGCTGGAGTTCGTGGCAACGATAACCTCCGAGACATCGCCCTGGAGACGCTGCATCAGCTCTTTCAACCGGATGTCGTCCGGCCCGATTCCCAGCATCGGGGAAATGGCTCCATGCAGGACGTGGTAAACGCCGTCGTATTTTCCGGTTTTTTCATATGCCGCAAGATCCTGCGTCGTCTCCACCACCATGATCACGCTGTGGTCGCGCTTGACATTTGCGCAGATCGGGCACAGCTCTTTGTCGGTCAGGGTCTGGCAGCACTTGCAGTACTGGACGTGGGATTTTGCTTCTGTGATCGAATCGGCCAGCCGTTTTGCCTGGTCGGCCGGCATATTCATAATATGAAAGGCCAGTCGCTGTGCGGTTTTCACACCGATGCCAGGCAGATGGGACAGCTGCTCGATCAACTGATTGATGTATCCGCTGTAGTAATCCATCAGAACGGGAATCCTCCGCCCATGCTGCCAAGTCCGCCGGCGAGTTTGCCCATAGCTTTGGCTGCCTCGTCCTCAACTTTGCGCAGTGCTTCGTTGGTTGCTGCCATGATCAGATCCTCGAGCATTTCTACGTCGTCCGGATCTACGGCATCTCCGCTGATTTTAACTTTGGTTACTTCTTTTTTACCGGAAATGGTTACTTCTACGGCTCCGCCGCCTGCTGTCGCAGTGAATTCTTTCTCCTCGAGCGCTTTCTGGTTCTCTTCCATCTGCTTCTGCATTTTCTGCGCCTGCTTCATCAGATTGTTCATGTTGCCCGGCATTCCTCCCGGGAATCCTCCTCTTTTTGCCATGGGTAATATCCTCCTGAAAAATTTGTTTTTAATCTATTCTTCCCCGTCGTCGAAGTCGCTCTCGTCGTCCTCCTCGACCGGGATTCCATGAATCGCCTGCGTCAGTGCATCATCCACGGAAATCGTGGAGAGCGCGGCGTTTGCATGCTGGTCTGCTAAAATGAGCTGGACCTCTACGGTTTTTCCAGTCATCTGTTCAATAATGGTGCGGATCTCATCGGCTGCCTCCGGCCGCTCAACGTAGATGGATGCGAGCTGGTCTGCAAACTCAACAAACAGTTTGGCGTCGCCCGTCTCGCTGTTGTATTTCGGAACGGCGCTCTGCAGAAACTGGCGGAACATGCCGCTTGTCTGGCCGACAATTGCCTTCCAGGACGCGCTGATGCGCTGTAAATCCGCCGGTGCGGCTTTCACTGGTGCCGGTGCACTCTGCGGTGTTTCTGCCGCCGCATAGCCGTCTCCGGCCGCTCCGGAGCCTCCTGCACTGCCGTTTCCTGCTCCCGGTGCATTTGTCACCATCATCGGGATTCCGCGCTCCATTTTTTCTTCGAGAATCCTAAGACGCTCCAGCACGGATTCGAGGTTCTGCTCCATCTGCGGTTTGCAGAGTTTGACGAGCGCCACCTCAACGAGCACGCGCTTCTGCGCCGCATAGCGGAGCTGGCCGGAGAGCTCGGATAAAACGCGGATATAGTGGATCAGCGTCTCATCGTCTACCATCGTGCTCTCTTCTTTTAAGAGCTTCAGGTTTTCTGTAGAGACGTCGAGCAGTTCTTCGGTTTCATCTGCGCTTTTTACCAACAGCAGATTCCGCAGATACCACGTAAAGTCGGTAACGAACTGTCCCAGCTCTTTTCCGCGGTTTAAAAGGGTTTCCAGCGTGCGGATGCTTCCCGTTACATCCCCGGCGAGGATCGTGCGGAGCATCTGGCTGAAGATTTCGGTATCAACAGTTCCGAGAACTTCAAGGACTTTATCGTACGTCAGCTTCTGCCCGAGGTAGAAGGCGATGCACTGGTCCAGGAGGCTTAACGCGTCTCGCATGGAGCCGTCGCCCGCCTTTGCGACGTAGCGGATGGCTTTTTCTTCGACGTCCACGCCCTCTTTTTCCATCAGTTCACTAAGACGCGCCGCGATGGTATCGATCGTGATGCGGCGGAAATCGTACCGCTGGCATCTGGAAAGGATCGTCACCGGGATTTTGTTTGCCTCTGTGGTCGCCAGAATGAAGATGACATAGGACGGCGGCTCCTCCAGGGTTTTTAAGAGTGCATTGAACGCTCCGGTAGAAAGCATATGCACCTCGTCGATGATATAGACTTTATACCGTCCCTGTGTCGGCCGGTAGGCTACCTCCTCACGGATTTCACGGATGTTGTCGACACCGTTGTTCGATGCCGCGTCGATCTCGATGACGTTCGTGGAAACGCCCGCCAGAATCGCCTTACACGTCGGACATTCGTTGCACGGGCTTCCGTCCACGGGATGTTCGCAGTTGACCGAGCGGGCGAGAATCTTGGCGATCGTCGTTTTTCCTGTTCCGCGGGTTCCGCAGAACAGGTACGCATGACCGATGCGGTCCGCGCGGATCTGATTTTTTAATGTTGTTACAATGTGATCCTGTCCTTTTACATCCTCAAAGGTGGAAGGACGGAATTTTCGGTACAGAGCAGTATAGCTCATAAAATTTTTCTCCTTTTATTGCATCGGCATGGAAGCCTGCCGCCGGCAGTTTCTTTTGGACAGCAGTGCAACAGAAGAACGGAGACCTTGTTCTTCTTGCTTTAAGGCCTCCGTTCTTTTTCCCTGCCTTTTTCGGGAACGCATCAATCGCCGAAGCTGATTCCCATCCGTTTTGCCTGCAGGACTTCCTGTGCATTCGGATCTACGGTCTTTAATTTTCCGGCGCACTCGCCCAGCGGAATTTTCTTTACTTTTCCGTTGACCATTCCGACCATGTAGCCGTACTGTTTGTCCAGAATAAGCTGTGCTGCCTCGGATCCGAGTCTTGTGGAAAGGACACGGTCATACGGACACGGGCTGCCGCCTCGCTGCATGTGGCCCGGTACGGTGACGCGGATTTCCATGCCTGTCTTTGCCTCGATTTCTTCTGCGATCTTGTAGGATACGGACGGGTATTTCTTTGCGATTTCTTCCTGACGTTTTTTCAGCTCTTTCTTCGGAAGTGCTGCGTCTTCTTTTGCAATTGCACCCTCGGCAACGGCAAGAATGGTGAATCCGCTTCCGCGCTCTTTTCGTCTGTTGATGGCCTCGCATACTTTTTCAATATCGTATGGAATTTCCGGAATCAGGATAACGTCTGCGCCGCTTGCGATTCCGGCGTACAGCGTCAGCCAGCCTACTTTATGACCCATAACCTCTACGATAAAAACTCTCTGGTGAGAGGAGGCTGTTGTATGGATGCAGTCGATCGCATCGGATGCAATATTGACGGCACTGTAGAAACCGAAGGTCATATCCGTTCCGTAGATATCATTATCGATGGTTTTCGGAAGATGGATAATATTCAGTCCTTCCTCTCTCAAGAGGTTTGCTGTTTTCTGGGTTCCGTTTCCGCCAAGAATGACAAGGCAGTCCAGAAGGAGCTTGTGGTAGGTATGCTTCATTGCTTCCACTTTGTCCAGACCGTTTGCATCCGGGGTACGCATCAGCTTAAACGGCTGACGTGAGGTTCCGAGAATAGTTCCTCCCTGTGTTAATATACCGGAAAAATCTTTTGCACTGAGCATGCGGTAATCGCTGTAGATGAGGCCTTTATAGCCGTTCATGAATCCGTATACTTCGAGATCTTTTACATTGTTTGCAAGGCCTTTTACGACTCCGCGCATGGTCGCATTTAATGCCTGGCAGTCTCCGCCGCTTGTTAACAGACCAATTCTTAACATATGACTTTTCCCATCCTGTTCTTTATTAGATTTTCACGACTGCTTCTTGTTTCTTGGCAGTATTATGGAATGTTTACATTATACCCTATTTTTTTCGTTCTCACAATAGTTCGGGGGAAGAAAGCGCGGGAGTTTCTATTTTTTGTACGAAAAAAGGAAGTCTGGGGTTCAGGCTTCCTTGGATTTTCTTTTTTATGCGCGCCGCACTTCGAACTCTCACCACGAACGTTACTCCTACAGCCTACTCGGCCCAGGCACCCTCACGGCACACAGGAGATTCCACTTAGTGCTGCTGCATTCCTGCCCTGACACGGTTCATGGAGTCCTGTTGCGTAAGACCCAGACGTCAACGTCACTTATAGAAGGCAGCTTCGCAATGAAAGAGCCCTCGGATTGGCATCACCCCCGCTGTAGCGGATTGCGGGTACAGGGCACCGCTATCTCCCCGGCTGCGCATTGTTTAGTATACGGGATTTCGGAGGGGATGTCAAGGAATTTGTGAATTGAAATATTGGTATAGCACGAGTATAATTTATAGTAAGGCCAGAAAATAACGCAAAAATTCAGTACCGCAGAGTGTGAACGACTGCTTCACAGATTTTCGTCGTACCCTGGTACGCCTTTCCATCTGTTTTTTACAATTCTCACTCTGCAACACTGCTTTTTTCATTATTTTCAAGATTTGCTATCGATAACTTTTTGAAAATGATACATTTTTTTCTTATAGAAGGAGGATGGACGAATGATACGAGTTACGGTCTGGAATGAGTTTCAGCATGAGCGGACGCAGGAGAAAGTGAAAGAGATTTATCCGGACGGGATTCACACCTGTATTGCAAAGTTTCTGAGACAAGAGGAGGAGCTTTCGGTTCGGACGGCTGTGTTTGACGAGAAGGAGCATGGGCTGACGGAAGAAGTGCTGGCAAATACCGATGTGCTGGTGTTCTGGAATCATATGCTGCAGGAGGAGTTCTCGGACGATGTGGCCGAGCGGGTTCGGCGTCATGTGCTGGCCGGAATGGGGCTGGTAGTTCTGCATTCAGGGCATTATTCCAAGATTATGCGGAAGCTTCTCGGAACAAGTATGACGCTTCGGTGGCGGCATGGGGATCGTGAGAGACTGTTCTGTACGTGTCCGACCCATCCGATCGCGCAGGGAATTCCGGCATGGGTGGATATTCCGGAGGAAGAGATGTATGGGGAGTTTTTTGATATTCCTAAACCGGATGATGTGGTATTTACGGGATGGTTTGCAGGCGGTGAGGTGTTCCGCAGCGGATGCACCTTTACACGTGGGCTGGGCAAAATTTTCTATTTTCAGCCGGGACACGAGGAATACCCCATTTACCATATGCCGGTGATTCAGAAGATTATCAAAAATGGGGTGCGCTGGTGCGTTCCTGTAGTACGAAGACCGGCACCACTGGATAATGCATGGGTGAATCCATCTACGGAGGAAGTGTATCTTTCTTCACACCAAAAATAGCAGCTGCAGTTTACCGATATCTGTATCCCGTTTGATTTTTTCAAAACAGGGGTCTGATTTCACGATCAAAAATGTTCTGCAATACACGGATGGAATCTGCGTACACATTGCATAAATCAGGAGGAAATGTTATATGAGAAAGCTTTCCGTTTTTTACGAACACATTCTACAGGCGTGTGAGCAGTCCGGTAAGACGATTCCGGAAGTGCTCGCGTTCTGCAGGGAGCAGGGAATTTCGGCTGTTGAGATGAACTACAGTCTGTTTGCATCAGAAAGAGAGGTCATTGCCCCGATGCTTTCCGATGCGGGGCTGGTGATCAGCTGTATGCATGAAACCTTTGATTTTTCCCATGATACGGATCTTGGCAGAGCACAGCAGATGCTCGATACTGCGGCATCGCAGCAGGTTTCGCGTGTCCTGTTTGTTGCAGGCGCGCTTGAAACTGCCGAAGCGGCAGAGCTTGCAGCCTGCAGCAGCACCTATGAGGCAACGAGTACTTTTATGGCCGAAAACAAATCGATTCAAAATATGGTACATGCGCTTTCCTCACTCGCCGAATATGCGGCTTTACGTGGCGTTTCGATTACCTTAGAGGACTTTGACGGTTTTTTACAGCCGTTTGCACGCACATATCCGCTGCTCTGGTTTATGGAGCACGTGCCGGGGCTGCGGTATACGCTTGATATCGGAAATTTTGCTTTCAGTGATGAGGATG
>OIDT01001097.1_pt1 | contig 11667 bp, 10 predicted proteins | sample 1581601 | NCBI WGS metagenome assembly OIDT01 (sample SAMEA3882515, study PRJEB24775) | human gut metagenome | biome: human-associated habitat; feature: intestine environment; material: feces | place: Netherlands | collected 2009/2010 | reverse complement strand
GGGTCTGGCCGCCCCGCAGGTGGGCGAGACCATCCAGCTCGCCATCGTGGACACCGAGTACACCTCCGAGAAGGATTACGACCCCTACGTCCTCATCAACCCCGTGATCGTGGAGCAGTCCGACAACCTCGTGCCCTACAACGAGGGCTGCCTGTCCATTCCGGGCATCAATTGCGAGATCCGCCGTCCCGATCACGTGGTGGTCGAGGCCTACAACCTCGAGGGCGAGTGCATTCGCTATGAGGCCGCCGGCGACCTGTTCTGCGTGTGCCTGCAGCACGAGATCGACCATCTGCACGGCAAGACGATGTTCGAGCGCCTGCTTCCGCAGCAGCGCATGCACGCTATGAGGCAATACCAGGACGCGCTCGCCCGCGGCGCCAAGCCCGGCGAGACGGAGTAGCCATGCGCGTCGTCTTTATGGGTACGCCCGCCTTTGCCGTTCCGTCCCTGCGCAAGCTCGCCGCGGCTCACGAGGTCGCCCTGGTGCTTACGCGTCCGGACGCCGTGCGTTCGCGCGGCAAGAAGCTCGAGCCGTCACCGGTGAAGGAGGCCGCACTCGAGCTCGGCCTGCCCGTGATGGAGGCCAATCGCATGACGCCCGAGGTCCTCGACGCCCTGCGCGCTGCCGAGGCCGAGGTCTTCTGCGTTGCCGCCTACGGCTGCATCCTGCCCGATGAGGTGCTCACCATGGCTCCTCTGGGCTGTGTGAACGTTCATGCCTCGCTGCTGCCGCGTTGGCGCGGTGCGGCTCCCATCCAACGTTCCATCCTGGAGGGAGATGCCGAGACCGGCGTGTCCATCATGCGTATCGGCCACGGCGTGGACACGGGTGCGTATTGCGCCCAGGCGAGTTGTGCGGTCCCCGGTAAGTCCGCCGACGGGTTGACGGCCGAGCTGGCCGAGCTCGGCGGCGATTTGCTGGTGCGCACGCTGCCTGCCATCGCGGACGGTTCGGCCGTCTGGACCGAGCAGGACGAGTCGCTCGTGACGCATGCCGCCAAGATCGCCAAGGCGGAGCTGCGCCTCGATCCGGCTGCTGGGGCCCTGGAGAACATCCGTCGCGTTATGGCCTCCTCCAACGCGGCGCCCGCGCGCTGCGTGATCGCCGGCAAGCCCGTGCGCGTGATGCACGCCGCAGCCGTCGATGCCGCCTCGCCCAGTGTGGCAGCCGGCTCGTTCACCGTGAAGGGCGGGCGTGTCTATATGGGTTGCGCCGATGGTTCGCTTGAACTCATCTCGATCAAGCCGGATGGTAAGCGCGAGATGGACGCCAAGTCCTGGGCCGCCGGCCAGCGTGAGGATGACGGGGCATGGGGTTGCCTTGAGTAAGACGGCCAAACTGTCTCCGGGGCGCCTTGTTGCCCTACGCATTTTGATCGCCGCCCGCGAGTCGGGGCGCTATGCTCGCGAGCTCGCCGCCGACGCCTGCGCATCCGCTTCGCTCGACACGCGCGATGCCGCCTTTGCGCGTCGCCTCGCACTGGGTGTCACGGGTTGCAGCGGTTGCCTGGACGACGCTCTCAACAGCGTTCTCGACGATCCGCGCTCGCTTACGGCCGACGTGCGCGATGCGCTGCGTATCGGTGCGTATGAGCTGCTCTACCTGGGGACTTCGCCGCAGGTCGCGGTGAGCCAGGGCGTGGAGCTCGCGCGCATGTGCGCTCATGGGGCCGCCGGCCTCGCCAATGCGGTGTTGCGTCGCGTAGCGGAAGGGGCGGATGCCTTCCTCGCCGCCGAGGATGCTTCCGAGCAGCATCGCGCGATGGTGTCGTGCGCCCGTCGCGCCGGCTTGCCCACATGGCTCGTGCGTAGGATTGTCGACTCGCTGGGGGAGGAGCGCGCGCAAGCCATGTTTGCGTGCCAGCTCGAGCCTGCTCCCATCGCTGTGCAGGTCAATCCGTTGCGCTCCGAAGCCGTAGAAGATGCCCTTGCCGCCGATGGCGCTCGATCGTTGGAGCTTCCCGGTGCGTATGCGGTCGACCGCGTGAGTGAGCTCGTGCGTTCGAATGCCTTTGCGCATGCAGATGCCGTCGCCTCCGATTATCACGCGCAGCTCATTGCCGCCGCGGTGACGCGCGAGGGGTCTTGCCTCGAGATTGGCGCCGGTCGCGGCACCAAGACGTTCATGATGCTCGCCCATGCCGAACGTCGAAATCTTGATCACGAGCATGTTGCGCTCGACTTGTACGAGGGTAAATGCCAGGCGAATGCGCAGCGCATCGAGTGCTCGGGGCTGGGGGAGATCTTTACGGCCGCGGGTGATGCCACCGACTTGGACGCGTGTCTTGCCGCGTATGACGAGCAGCTGGGTCGAACCGCGCTGTTCGACACCGTGTTTGTGGATGCGCCGTGTTCGGGTACGGGCACCATGCGCCGCCATGGGGAGATTCCCTGGCGTCTCACGCCACAGGAGTGCGACCGCGACCTGCCCGAACTTCAGCTTGAGTTGCTGCGTGAGGCCGCGTGCCGCGTCGGTGCAGGCGGGCAGCTCATCTACGCGACGTGTTCGGTGCTGCGTGCCGAGAACAGCCATGTGGTCACCCAGTTCCTCGGGTCGCCGGAAGGGGAGGGCTTTGCCCCCATGCCGCTGTCCGACGCCCTTGCCGCCGCCGGTCCCGCGTACTCGGGTGCTGTCGAGGACATCGCCGCACACGAGATTCCAATCGGGACCTTCCAGAGCTACCCGCACCAGGGCGGTTTCGACGGTCATTTCTGCGCCCGCTTTGTTCGTGTATAAGCTTCCCCTAAATTTAGGGGAAGGCTGGAGGGGACTGCGGGCGAAAAGTTGATGTGGCTATACTTAATTGGACAGTCGGATGAGTGTCTGAGGGCCCTTCGAGGAAAGGAGGCCCATGCGGGACCCCAAGCACCCCAGGCAGTTCACCGAGGACTTCAAGAGGCAGATAGTCGCCCTGGTAGACTCCAGCAAGCCGCGCGCCGAGGTGATGCGCGAGTACGACCTCGGCAAATCCACACTGGACCGCCGGATCCAGCGGCTCCATGCATGCGGCTCCACCGCCGCCGCGGACAACCGCACCCCTGAGCAGAACCGCCTCATCGAGCTCGAGCGCGAGAACGCTAGGCTCAAGATGGAGGTCGACGTCTTAAAACAAGCGGCGCTGATATTCGCTCGAAAGTGACGGTGATGGCGGCGAACGCCGGCCGCTGCCCGGTATCAGCGCAGTGCCGCATCCTCGGCGTGCCGCGCTCTACCTGCTACCACATGCTCGCCAACCCGCCCGCACCGAAGGCTCAAGATCGCGCTCGCGAGGTCCGGTATCGCCGTCTCGAGGCGAAGGATATGCAGGATATTGAGCGAGAACGGCCTATTCAGCGCGTATTCCGGGCGCGGGCCGATGGTCTCGCGCCCCGCCGTCCCGCTCGACGCCGCCAACGTCCTCGGGCGGGGCTTCGACGGCCGCAGACCCTGCACACACGTCGCCGCCGACCTCACCTACGTGCGCGCTGGGTCGCGCTGGCGCTGCGCGTGCCTGCTGGTTGACTTGCACGACAGGGAGATAATTGGGTGCTCATGCGGCCGGCGCAAGGATGCCGCGCTGGTCAAGGCCGCGCTCTCGAACATCGAGTTTCCCCCTCGATGGGATCGAGGCGTCCCATTCCGAGCGCGGGCCGGAGTTCTGCAACGCCGAGATCGACGCGATCCCGGCCGACTTCGGGGTCGAGAGGTGCGTCTCCAGGCCCGGCAACCCGCACAACAACGCCGTGGTGGAGTCGACGAACCATATCCTGAAAAGGGGCTCGTCGCGGGCAGGAGGTTCGGCTCCGGGGAGGGGCTGCGCGCCGCCCTGTTCGATTGGGTCAACTGGTAGAACAACTTCAGGATCCACTCGACCTTGGGCTACATGAGCACCGTCGAGTTCAGGGAGGCGGGCCTGATCATCTCGTGAATCTGTCTAAGAAAACGTTGCCACATTACCTGCGCTTGGCGGGCAGGGGCGGGGCGGGCGACATGTCCTCCATGTCGGCGTACTTCGCGACGGCGTTGCGGCTGGCGTGGATCCTTCGCGCTATCTCGGCGTTCGGCACCCCGTCGGCGTCCATCGACCGTATATCATTCCTCATGTCCAGGGGCACGGTCATCTCCTCCATCCTTCCCGGGCGGGCTCGGCAAAGTCTCCGTCCGGGAACACCATACGGCGAGGGCCGCGCCCCTGGTCCCGGGGGGGGCGGCCCTCGTGCTCTTTCTGCTCAATTCTCAATGACCGCGATGCTCAAGAAGCGGTGACCATTCGAACCACTTCTTAGCGAACATCAACACGCGACAAAGCGGTCGATTTGGGAGATCAATGAGTTCGATGCGGATGCAGTGTTGCCGAGGAAGCATGAGCGGAGCGAGTAGACACGGCAGGGGTCCTTCTTGGGCCAAGCTGATAGATCGTTCTGCTCGTGTCTATAAGGAACGTTCGACAAGTCTGTCTGACGTGCGGGTCGGGAGGAGCGCTGAACGCTTGTGCGTGACCCGTCTTTCGATGCCGAACGATTCGCGTCCCCTCAAGGTCAACAAGAGTTCCCATGAGGGAAAATGCATTTGAAGACACTTCTTTAGGGGCCGGTTGCCCTGTACGACGGATTGTGCAGTGTGGGGGAAACGGATGAGGGTCCGTTTTTCAGCAACAAACTTGTCGGTATTTTAATCATTTTGTAATTAATAAAATCCAAATAGTAATTATCTAAAACAAGAGTAATAATCCACTCAGATAAAGTGCAACTGCGAGATAGGGTTTGCTGGAATTGCTTATGTGATATGGGGTGTTGAACATGAGATGCCGTCATTTGAACGAGAGGGAATACAGGATATTTTGAGGGGGACGAGTTTAATGGGCACTTCGTTACCTCAGATTTGGGTTGTTTGAAAAATGGTCGACTAAGAGTTAGTGGTCGAGCCGACAGCCTGATTGTTCTTGATAACGGAGGGAAGATCGCTCCGGAGGTAGTCGAATCTCAACTCTCCGATTTTCCATCGATTGGAGAGGTTCGCATCATTGGTATCAGGGAGGGAAGCCGGTCGGTAATATGCGCACAGATTGAGGTCGGCGACGGCTTCGATCGCGACGCTGTCATATCGGACGTTGGGAAGTACAACCAAAAAGTAACAACTCAAGAGCGGGTAATGAAAATTGAGTGGATGAGAGGCGGAACGCTCACGCGGACCGCGCTCGGAAAGCTCAAACGTTCGCCCGTCAACGAAGGGAGATGAGCGTCGTGATCGAAGTGGAGAATGTGGTCAGAACATTCAAGACGGAGCGCGTTATCGATAATGCCAGTTTCGTTCTTAGCTCCTGCGGGGTTTCCGCTCTTGTCGCGCCGAACGGAAGCGGAAAGACTACCCTGATGTCAATTATAGCCGGCTTGATGGAGCCAACCGAGGGTCGGGTTTTGTTCTCGGACGGAGAAGGAACGAGCGATGTGGCCCTTCTCCTTGCGGGTGACAAAAACCTGTATATGAAGAACACCGTCATGGAGAACCTGATGTACTTTGCTGCCCTGAATGGGTACGGCCGTGGGGATATCCAGGGGGATATTGACGATGTGGTTTCCTGGTTTCCGGAGTTGAAGGCCCTTTGGCGGAAGACAGCGGAATCGCTTTCTTATGGCCAAAAGAGACTGGTGTCTCTGGCCAGCGCGGTCATTTCTAGGAATCGCTACCTTTTGGTTGATGAGGCTGTTGAGGGTCTTGATGTGGCCAATGTTGAAAGGCTGGTTGAGGTATTGCAAAAGGTGTCGAGCCGGCGGAGCGTGCTTGTGAGTTCCCATGATCTGCGATTCGTCTCTAAAGTAACCGATTCAGTGCTTTTCCTGAGCGGGGGGAAGGTTTTACGTGAGTCCATTCATTCCGAGGATGAGCTTAGAAACCGCTATTCGGAACTATTCGGTGAGGTGGCGCAATGAATTCTTCAAGTGGTTCGCTGGCTTCGGTTGTTCGCCAAGTGAGGGCGTTGCTCTGGACGGCGAGGGTGGAGCTGTCGGGGGCATTTAGGTACCGCGCATCTTTCGTCTCGGATATCGTGGTCTACACCGTGATACTTACGCTGTTCATGATGTCCGGTTCCGGTCATTCTTTATCTGAGAAATATGGTGTTGCGGACTATAGGAGTCTGCTGTTTGCGGGATATATCGCCTGGACGTTTGCGAACTCAGCGTTGGTCAGCAGCGTGAACAACACGAGCGCTGAGCTTTCCAGGGGAACTTTCTATCGGAAGTTGAATGCATGTTGCCCGTTGCCTCTCATACAACTAGGGGAGCTGTTAAGCACTGTGCTGATGAATTGCATCGTTGCGTTTGCGGTGGCGATTATAGGTGGCATCGCGTGGGATTTGCGGCTATATGTCAGCGGAGTCTCCGTGGGTGCGATAGCGATGTGCTCTCTCGGCATGTATGGAATGGGCCTTTTGCTGAATGGCGCCACGATTAAGTACAAACGGGTAGGCTCCCTGCTATTTCTCTTCCAGCTCGGCTTACTGTTTGTAACCGACACCATTCCCTCAGACTCGATTGTGCTGTCGGTCACGCGGCTGGTTCCGCTTACGGCTTGCAACGATTTGATTAGGCTTTCCATGATTGGTGCCGACTTTGTAGAGCCCGCGGTTCGGCTCTGCGCCTCTTCGCTTGCCTGGTTGGCTCTAGGCTATGTTGTCTTCAGATTCTTGCTTTTCAGGGCAAAAAAAGATGGGAATCTATTGCATTACTAGGTGGGATAAGAATGGTCGAAATCGAGATGCAAGAATTCGTCGATGTTGTTGAGAGATGCAGAGAGCAAGATCGAGAGATCGTGCCGGAATCTCGGCTCTTCTACGATTTGTAGCCCGACTCGTTCGACATCATCGCACTTATTTGCTTGATAGAAGAGACGTTTCACATCTCCATAGACCTTAGCCATGAGGGTGACGTCGAAACCATCGAGGACTTCTATCAATTTGTGCGCCTGCATAGTGAGCAGGATCGAAAGTAGCTGCCCTCATATATTGAGTGCTGTTTGTCGGGTTCGATCCCAAGCGCTCGGCTGGCTCACGCCCGACGAGCACCGCCTCGCGCTGGAATATGCCGTGTAGGCACAAGAAATAGTCCGCAGTCCCAACCTCAATTTAGGGACAGACTCTAAATTGAGGTTGGTGGGGGTACGAGGAACGGTTGCAAAATAGTCAAATCTTCGACTTTTGTAACCGTTATGGGGTCGCTGTGCCCATAAATTGGTCCTACAACGTTCAATGTGGAGGGCGTCGTGAGGCGAGGATGCCCGAATTCTGCAGTTTTGTGGGTTGCTTGTCGTATCGCGTTCTTTCGGCTGTCAGCTTTCACCCTCTTGCGGGCTTGATTGGTCACACAAGTGTCGAATTTGACAATCGGGACCCCGGGGCATGTCGAGATGGCGACTTACTAGGCGTTGGGACAGCAGCCGCAGGAGCCGGTCGCGCTTGCGCAGGAGCTGCTCGCGCGTTGGTCGGTGTTGTAGAAGCCCGAGCCCTCGAACTTGATGCCGCTTGCGCTGAACACCTTTTCGGCTGCGCCGCCGCAGGAGGGGCAGGTGACCTCCGGGCGTTCCGTCATGCTGTGCTCGACCTCGAAAACCTCGCCGCAAGCCGTGCAGCGATAATCATAACGTGCCATGTCGTATCTGCCTTTCTTCCAGGGAGGGGGCGCCGGGCCCAAGACCCGACGCCCCGTTGTGCGTTTTCGTTATTCCGAGGATAACTGTACCCAAAACAGCGCCACGCGATGTGACGGGTTTATGCCGATGGGCGGCACGCGCCGCAGGCTCGTCGCGTGTCCACAGGAGCTTCGCACTCGTGGGCATGTCACTCGCAGCTATGCCGATGCGCCTGCCCTCGATGTGGCACGTCCCGTCTCGTCGAGCACCCCTGCGATCTTGCGCTCGTAGTCGCAGATCAAGCCCTCATTGGCTTGCCAGCTCCAGTTGCCTTCGGCCACGCCGGGCACGTTCATGCGAGCATCGTCGCCAAGGCAGAGCAGGTCTTGCAGCTGCATCATGACGAGCGTCGCCGGGCTGTCAAGCGCATGGCGCATGATTTCGCCCGCCAGGTAACGCGCGCCCTGTTCGTCGCCATCGGAGCAGAACGACCGCTGGCAGAACCCGACGAGCGTCGAGGTGTCGTGCGTCGAGGTGTAGAGGACCTTCTCATTGTGCGGCCAGATTTGCTCACGGATGTCGTAGTCCGCGAACTCCAGAACGTCCATTCCGAAAAAACCGCAGCTTGCAAGCAGGGCGCGCACGCCGGGAGTGAGAATGCCCAGGTCCTCGGCGATAAGCGGCAGCGGTCCGAATTCCTCGAATGCACGCTGGAACAACTCGATGCCCGGTCCCGGCATCCAGGTGCCATCGGCTCCGGTGCCTCCTGCGGGAATCGCAAAATAGTTATGGAAGCCCAGGAAGTGGTCGAGGCGCACGCGGTCGTACAGCTTGAACGAGCGGCGCAGACGGGCAAGCCACCATACGTATCCGTCTTTGCGCATATGATCCCAGTTGTAGGTGGGATTGCCCCAAACCTGTCCGGTGGCTGAGAAGCGATCCGGCGGGACTCCCGCGATCTCGTAGGGCATGCCGTCCTTGCCGAGTGAGAACATCTCGGGTTCGCTCCACGCGTCGGCTGAATCGTCCGAGACGTACATCGGGATGTCGCCGACGATCTCAATGCCCTTCTCGTGCGCGTAAGCGAGCATCTCGGTCCATTCGCGCTCAAAGCGGAACTGAACAAAGGCATGGTAGCGGGCGCGATCGGCGAAGCGCTCATCGGCAAAGATGTCGACGTGGTAACGGCGCAGCTCGTCGGGCCAGCTATGACGGCTGGTGCCGTTCATGGCGTCTTTGACGGCCATGAACGCGCAGTACGGGTCGAGCCAGCTCTCATTCTCACGGGCGAACTCGAAGAACTCTCGGCTGGTAAAGCCCCCTTCCGCCCTGAAGCGCTCGAAGGCGTGTTTGAGCTCGGCGCTCGTTTCCTCCAGCAGATTGGGGTTACCCGCGAAGGCGGACGGTCCGGCGTAGGGGGATCCAAAGGAGTCTGTGGGATTGACTGGCAAGACCTGCCAATAGCGCAGGCCGGTGGCAGCGAGATGATCGATAAAGCGGCGAGCGGGCGCGCCGAGGGTGCCCGCGCGACCTGCGTTGGGAAGTGAGGTGATGTGCGCGATGACGCCGGCGCCGCGCTCGAGCGGCTTTTGCAGGCGCTGCTCCTTACCGGAATACACCACGGCCGATCCGAGTGGCCATAGACGTACCTCCGCGCAGCCATCGGCCCCTCGCTTGAGATCGGTGCCCGAGACGAGATCGAGGGCAAAATCCCCCTCGATGGGAACGCGCACGGAACGCGCATCGGACAGGCTGTGATTGATGAGGACGCTTGCGACCTGGCCATCCGATCCGCGCCGGCGGTAGCACAGCACGTCGTCGTTGTACGCGAACGCGTCGAGCGTGCCGTCGATGAGGAAGGGCAGGGCGCGGCGCAACATGATGGTGTTGCGAACCATGTTGAGCATGTCGCGGTCATGTACGGCGTCGGGTGTGGGCAGCGTGCGGCGGTTTCCGGGATCGGAGAGGCCCTCGAGGGCGTATTCGTCGCCGTAATAGATGGAGGGGACGCCTGGAAGCGTCATCTGCATGAGTGCGGCGAGCCAGAAGCGTCCCTTGGCCAGGCCCATAGAATTCTCGTCGAGGCGGAAGCGACCGCGCTCCTCCTCGGGCAGCTGGCTCTCGTCGGGGCCGCCGCCGAGCACGGAGGCGATACGCGGCTTATCGTGGCTGCCGAGTAGGTTGAGGCAGCAGGCCAGCGCCTCGGGCGGGTAGTTTTCACGCAGCGTCTCGATGCGCTCGGCGCACTGGTAGGCGTTCTCCCCGTAAACGAGAAAACCCAGGATGGCATCGCGCAGCGGGTAGTTCATGGCCGAGTCGAGCTCGTCACCCAGCAGGTATTTGCGCAGCTTGCCGTAGGCGAGTTTGTTAGATGCATCCTCCCAGACCTCGCCGAGCAACAGGCCGTCGGGGCGTTCCTCAAGCACCGCTGCTTTGATGTCCGCGATAAGCTCATCCGAGAGCTCATCGGCCACGTCGAGACGCCAGCCGCGTGCACCGGCGCGCAGCCAGGTGCGGACCACGCCGTTTTCACCGAGCAGCAGCTCGCGCACACGATCGGACTTCTCGTTGAGGTCGGGCATGTTCTCGATGCCCCACCAGGAGCTGTATGTTCCGTCTTCGTTCCAGCAATACGCGTCATACCAGGGAGATTCCTCGCCCTGCCATGCACCCTTGCCAGGGTAGTTCCCAAAGCGATTGAAATAGATGGAGTCGTCTCCCGTGTGGTTGAATACGCCGTCGAGGATGAGCGAGATGCCCAGCTCATCGGCGTCTTGGGCGAAGCGACGGAAGTCCTCCTCGGTTCCGAGCATGGGGTCGATCGTGAGGTAATCGGCCGTGTCGTAGCGGTGATTGCTCTGCGCTTCGAAGATGGGGTTGAGGTAGATCGTCGTGACCCCCATGGCGTGCAGGCGGGGGAGGTCCTGGCGGATCCCCTCGAGCGATCCGCCGTAGAAGTCCCAGCTCTTGATGGATTTGTCCTCGTTGCGTTCGTATACCGGCGGTTTGTCCCAGTCCATCACCAGGTGCTTGCCAGGGCCCTTGCGGGGCTTGTCGACGACGGCCTGGGCGCGCTCGAGCCAGTGCTCGTCGCGCGCGTAACGATCGGGGAAAATCTGGTATAAGATGCCGCGCTCGTACCAAGCGGGACGGGTTTTGCGGTGCTTATACACGGTGATTTGGAATGAGGGGACGTCTGCGCGGTCGGTATAGGTGACCGACTCTCCGCCCGTGGCGCCATCGCGCGCGCCGACCTTGAGCATCGACCCATCGGTGCATGTCACGCGGAAGCTGTACCATAAGATGCACGGTTCGGAGCAGTCGATGAACGCTACCAGGGTGTTGGATTCACCGAGGGTCATTGGGATGAGCTCTTCGCCGCGATCGTCGACCCATGTGCGAACTTTACCTTTGAGGAATCTGGCATCGGCGTCTTCGACACGCAATGTGAGATGAACGGTGGTTCCGGCAACAACAGCGCCAAACGGCACGCGATATTCCGATCGGCGGGAATTATGAAAAAGCCTCATGAGACAGCTAACTAAACGAACGGATAATGCCTGTTCATTATACAGGTTGCAGTGGGTTGGTTCACTTCCGGCGGTCGGGTGTCCTTTGGGGATTCGAGGCGCCTGTACATGAAAATGGCCGAGGGCATATCGCCCTCGGCCCGTATAGCGCGGCTGGATGTGCGCGCGTCTCTTATTTGCGCTTGCCCCTGCGGGTTGCCTTGGGAACGACCTTGGTCGTCGGGGTGGCGGGCTTGGGCTCGGCCGCGGGAGTTGCGGCGGGTTTGGGCTCGATGGTGGGGAGCACGGCATCCAGGTCGATCTTGGCCTGGGTGGGGTTGGCCGTTGCGGGTTTTGCGGCGGCTGCAGACGCCGAGATCGCGGTCTTGGCGGCCGTGGTGGTTGCCTTTGTGGTGGCAGTCTTGGGGGCCGTGGCCTTGGCGGTCGTCGTCTTGCGTGTGGCGGGCTTCTTCACGGGCGTCGCTGCGGGCTCGTCAGCAGGCTTGGCCTCAGTCTCGGTTGCCTTTTCCTGCTTGACGGGCTTCGTCT
>OIDT01001096.1_pt1 | contig 11689 bp, 8 predicted proteins | sample 1581601 | NCBI WGS metagenome assembly OIDT01 (sample SAMEA3882515, study PRJEB24775) | human gut metagenome | biome: human-associated habitat; feature: intestine environment; material: feces | place: Netherlands | collected 2009/2010 | reverse complement strand
TTATTGGTTAAATTAATGAATACCAGCAAATAAACATATTTTTAAGGGACGACTATGTAATATAATGCAGGAGAAAACACATGTCTATCTTGCATAACTAGTACAATAGGCTGAATGGGAAAATGGAAAATGAGTTTGAAGAAAAATACAGAACTTTATTCCGACGCTATTATGCCGGACTGTCATTCTATGCTGCGCGTCTTGTTGGGGAAGACGATGCGGAAGATATAGTACAGGACGTGTTTTTGGAAATATGGAAGCGTAAGGATACCGTTGAACTCGGCGGTCAGATTCAGTCTTTTCTTTACCGTTCTGTTTATACTCGTGCCATTAATGTGCTCAATCATAAGGCTGTCGTAGAGAATTATACGGCTGAAGAAGCTGAACTGATGAAAAAAAAGCTCGAATATTATCAGCCGGATCAGTCTGAAGTGATCAGGCGTATCGAAAATCGTGAGCTTCGTCAGGAAATTTTTCAGGCAATCAACGGTTTGCCTGAAAAATGCAGGGAGGTGTTCAAGTTGAGTTATCTCTATGATATGAAGAATAAGGATATTGCGGATACGCTGAGTATTTCCTTGCGCACGGTAGAAGCACATATGTATAAGGCACTTAAAATCTTGCGCGAACGCCTTTCGCATCTGCACGGATATTTACTTCTCCTCGTTTTCTTTTCGAATATTTTTAGCCGGTAAGATTTCGGTGTCTGTAAGGTTCTGATGTCTGTATTTTTAAACGATAGGGTCTAAGACAAATAAGGGAATTTCCCAAAAAAGTTCATCTCAGAAGTAAGTGTTTTCCCCGTCTTCTATGTTATAATAGTGTTATCCTAAACGGAATAACTCGTAAAAATAATAAATTAAACGTAATGTGTAACCTTAAAAAGTTCAGTATGAGAAGCAAAAACTCGTGCAATCGCTCGTTGATTCGAGCAATGGTGGTTGCGGCTATGCTCACTGTTCCGACGCAGTTCGTATCGGCACAACTGAATCTTGCTTTGTCGAACTCTACGGTGGGGACGATGATCAAGCAAATTCAATCTCAATCAAAGTATCACTTTTTTTACGATGATGAAGTGGAGTCGGTTCCTGTTGAGGCTGTGAATGTGAAGGATGCGTCCATCAATGAAGTGCTGGAGAAAGCTCTGGCCGGAAAAGACATTTCATATCGTATAGATGAAAATGTCGTTTATTTGTCAAAGCGGGAAAGTGAATCTTCATCTGTCAAGCAAGAAGGGAAAAAGACTAAACAAGTATCAGGAAGGATTGTGGATGCTAATGGCGAGCCGCTGATCGGTGTGTCGGTGCTGGAGAAAGGAACGACAAACGGAACTATCACCGATTTTGACGGAAACTATACGCTGACTGTTCCTGAGAACGCAACGCTTCAATTTTCCTACATTGGCTATAAACCAACAGAAATGCCCGTTTCAGGTCAGGCATCCATTAATCTGACGATGCGGGAAGACTCTGAAATTCTGGATGAAGTTGTTGTTACTGCATTAGGTATCAAGCGTGCGGAAAAAGCACTGTCTTATAATGTGCAGGAAATGAAGTCAGACGCAATCACTACGAACAAGGATGTGAATTTTGTCAATGCCTTGAGCGGTAAGGTGGCTGGTGTAAATATCAACGCCTCATCTTCCGGCGTGGGCGGTATCTCAAAAGTTGTGATGCGTGGTACAAAATCAATCATGCAGTCGTCTAATGCACTGTATGTGATTGACGGTGTGCCGATGTTTACCGGACGTTCAAGCGAAGGAGGCGGAACGGAATTCGATTCAAAAGGTAGTTCTGAACCGATTGCGGACATCAACCCGGAAGATATCGAGTCAATGTCTGTGCTGACAGGTGCGGCGGCTGCGGCTCTTTATGGTTCGGATGCAGCCAACGGTGCCATTGTCATCACTACAAAGAAAGGTAAGGAAGGAAAACTGAGCATTACGGTAAGCAGCAATACTGAGTTCTCCACTCCGTTTGTGATGCCTGAATTTCAAAACAGATACGGAACAGGCACCGGAGGCGCGTATTCTATTTCCGGCGACCGCAGTTGGGGAGCTCGTCTGACAGCGGACAGTTATTACGGCTATGATCCGAAAAACGATTATTTTCAAACAGGTATAATCGGTACGGAAAGTGTTTCTCTATCTACCGGTACGGAAAAGAACCAGACATACGCTTCGGCTGCAGCTGTCAATTCAAAAGGTATCGTGCCCAACAATAAGTATAACCGCTATAACTTTACGGTGCGAAATACTACATCGTTCCTTAACGATAAGATGAAACTGGATATCGGTGCCAGCTATGTTTTGCAGAACGACCGGAACATGACAAATCAAGGTGTATACAATAACCCGATTGTGGGTGCTTATATTTTCCCGCGCGGAAACGACTGGGAAGATATCCGAATGTATGAGCGGTATGACCCCGCACGCAAAATTTACACGCAATATTGGCCGGTTGGCGACGCGGGAATGACAATGCAGAATCCGTATTGGATCAATTACCGCAACTTGCGCGAAAACAAGAAGGACCGTTATATGCTGAATGCCGGATTGAGCTATGAGATTCTGGACTGGCTGAGTGTTTCGGGGCGTGTGCGTCTGGATAACTCGACCAACGACTATACAGAGAAATTTTATGCTTCAACCAACGACCAGCTGACCGAGGGTTCCAGCAGAGGACTTTATAGCATCACACGGACGCAGGACAAACAGCTTTATGCCGACTTCCTGGTGAACATCAATAAAACGTTCGGAACAGACTGGTCACTTTCTGCAAATATAGGTGCTTCTATTTCTGATGTTCGTGAGGATGCAGTTCAGGTGCGCGGTCCTATTGCCGACGGTACCGACAAATTCTCCGGAGAGCCTGTCGGATTGACCAACTGGTTCAATATCCAGAACTTGAGCAGTACCAGCACGCGCTTGCAGACCGGTTACCGTGAACAGACACAGTCTATTTTTGCTTCTGCCGAAATCGGCTATAAGAGCACTTACTATCTGACATTGACCGGACGCAATGACTGGCCTTCACAGCTTGCCGGTCCGAAATCAACAAGCAAGTCGTTCTTCTATCCTTCAGTGGGAGCCTCTGTGCTTTTGTCTGAACTGATGCCGAATTTGAATAAGGACTATTTGTCTTATCTGAAAATCCGCGGTTCATGGGCATCGGTAGGTACTCCTTTCCAGCGTTATCTTGCCAACCCGCGTTACGAATGGAACGGCAACCAGTGGAGCATTACTACCCAATATCCGATGTACAATTTGAAACCGGAGCGTACCGAATCGTTTGAAGTTGGTTTGACCATGCGTTTCCTGAAGAATTTCGATCTGGATGTTACTTATTATAATGCAAAGACCAAGAACCAGACATTCAATCCGAGATTGTCTGTCAGCGGTTATTCTGCCATCTATATTCAGACCGGTGCTGTGCGCAATCAGGGTGTCGAACTGTCTTTGAACTACCAGAATACATGGAACAAGTTTACATGGGATACAGGCTTCACTTATTCAATGAACCGCAACAAGATCCTTACATTGGCAGACAATGCCGTCAACCCGGCTACCGGTGAAATATTCTCTGTAGACCAGCTGGATATGGGAGGATTGGGAGAAGCCCGTTTCCTGCTTCGTGAAGGAGGCACGATGGGCGACCTTTATTCGCAGATCGATTTGGCCCGTGACGATCAGGGAAGAATTTATGTTGACCAGAACGGCAATGTGGCGACACAGACTATCAGCGATCCTAAAAACTATATCAAACTGGGAAGCGTGCTGCCTAAAGGCAATCTTGCATGGAGAAACAATTTCAGTTGGAACAACTTCAACCTGGGATTCATGATTTCTGCCCGTTTGGGTGGTGTCGTATTCTCACGTACACAGGCTATTCTTGATTATTATGGCGTTTCGGAGGCTACTGCCGCCGCACGTGACTTGGGTTATGTCGGCATCAACGACGGAGGCCGGATAGCTCCTGAAAATTGGTATAATGTGGTGGCTGCAGGTACTGCTGTCCCGCAATACTATACTTATTCGGCTACCAATGTCCGCTTGCAGGAAGTTTCGTTCGGGTATACATTCCCTAGAAAGATGCTTCGTGATATTTGTGACATCCGCATCTCACTGGTTGGACGCAATCTTTGGATGATTTACAACAAAGCTCCGTTCGATCCGGAAGCTGTGGCTTCTACCGATAATTTCTATCAAGGTATCGACTATTTCATGATGCCTGCATTGCGCAACATAGGTGTAAATGTTAGTTTTAAATTTTAATAAGTAGATAGGTATGAAAAGATATATTTTTAATACATTGATGTGCGGTGCTTTGGCTTTGGGAAGTTTTTCTTGTACTGACAAATACATCGACATCAACTCCGATCCTTATCAGCCGGGTGACTTGAATCCGGATGACTATGCGCTTGGGTCCGCTATGAGTAATTTGGCTGGGACAGTTATATCGGATGATAATAATACGGCGCAGTTTACCGACTGTTTGCTGGGAGGTACTTGTGGCGGATATTTTGCTGATTCCGGAGCCTGGCCTTCATCGATTGGAAATTTCAATGCAACGAATGACTGGACTCGCGTGTTTTTGATAAGCGACCGGATTATCCCGCAATTGTATCCGAATCTCAACACTGTGAAACTCGTTTCCCAGACAACGGAGAATCCTGTTCCGTATGCGATAGCTATGGTGATCAAGGTCGCTGCAATGAGCCGTGTTACAGATGCGTATGGAGCGATTCCTTATTCTCAGATTGGAGAAGAAGGAAAGATTACAGTGCCTTATGATTCGCAGGAAAAGGTGTATGATACGTTTTTCAACGAATTGGACAGCGCAATCGTTACGCTGACCGAAAATAAGGATGCTGCTTTGGTTCCGAGCGCAGACTTTGTATATAGCGGAAACGTTCAGCAGTGGATTAAGTTTGCTAACTCGTTGAAGCTGCGTCTGGCGATGCGTATTTCTTATGCGAACCCGACCAAGGCCAAGGAAATGGCGGAAAGCGCAGTCAAACACGAATTTGGAGTGATTGAAGAGAACGAAGACAATGCTGCATGGCATTATTTTGGAACTATTACCAATTCTTTGTTTACTGTTATTAACTATAACGGTGATGAAAGCCGGCCTTCGGCAGATATCGTCTGCTATATGAACGGTTACAAGGATAACCGTCGTGCCAGCTATTTTAAGAATGAAGACGGTGCCTGGAACCAGAACACGTTTGTGGGGCTTCGCCGCAGCATAGACCGTGGTTCGTCTGCAAGCCAATATTTCTCAAAATATTCGGCAATAAACATCTCTGCCGGAGATCCGGTTCAGTGGATGAATGCAGCAGAAGTTGCTTTCCTTCGTGCAGAAGGTGTGGCGGTGTTCGGCTTTGATCTGGGTGGAACTGCACAGAGCTTCTACGAGCAGGGTGTACGTCTGTCATTTGAGCAGTGGGGAGCTACCGGTGCTGACGAATATTTGGCTGATGACACGAGCGTGCCTGAAACTTATACAGATCCAGCCGGAGCTAATTCATATTCCAGCACAATCAGCGACATCACAATCAAATGGGATGAAAGCGCTACCGTTGAAGAAAAGCAGGAACGCATCATTACGCAGAAGTGGATTGCCAACTGGATGCTGGGCAATGAGGCGTGGGCAGATTATCGCCGCACGGGATATCCTCATCTGATACCTGCTACAGCTACAGGAAACAAGAGTGGAGGCGTGGTTGACAGCAACCGCGGAGTGCGCCGGATGCCTTATCCTACAGAAGAAAACACCAATAATCAGGAAAACGTTCAATATGCACGTGACAATTACCTGAATGGTCCGGACAATATGGCTACTGATGTATGGTGGGCTTGCAAAAAGTAAACTTGAACCTTTAAAATTTGAAGATTATGAACAACTATAAAAAACTGATCAAAAGCTTTGCGCTGGCTGCGTTCGTTGTTCCGGTTGTATCGTCATGTTCAGACTGGACAGATGTGGAGAGCTTGGACTATAACTACACTCTTCCGTCGGAACAGGATCCGGAAGCTTATAACGCATACTTGAACTTGCTGAGGGAGTATAAGCAGAATCCCCACAAGATATTGATAGCGAAGTTTGACAATAGCGGGTATACTGTAGGAGGACAGGGCGACCGTATTTCTGCGCTTCCCGACAGCACGGACTTTGTTGTCTTGCAGGCGGCAGACAGCCTGAACCCGGTTACAGAGCAGGAAATGGCTGAAATACGCGAGCAGAAGGGCACCCGCACTTTGTATGCAGTCAGCTATACTGATGTAGAAGCTGCTCTTCAGGCTATTCTGGACAGAGAAGAAGCTGAGAACGACGCTTCTCAAGAGGAGTCAGAAAGTCAGGCTGAAGAAGGAGGTGAGGCAGAACAGCCGGCAGAGCCGGAAGCCGACCGCTTTACGGAAGTGTGCAATCAATATGTAGACAGCCTGTTGGCTTTGTATGACAAGTACGGATACGATGGCATTCAGGTAGTTTATTCAAATCCTGCATCACCGGTAGGTATGCCTGAAGCAGAGAAAGCACAGCTGCAGGCACGTCAGGCAACATTCTTTGGAAAAATCAAGACGTGGGCGGAAAGCCATCAGGATGCTGTATTCATATTTGAGGGATACACGTCCAATATAATGGACGCTTCCATTTTCAGTTATGCGGATTATATTGTTATCCCGATGCTTGACGCTGTTTCTTCGGATGATGTGATATGGAATGCCGAAATGCAGTTGACCGAAGGTGTGCCTGCCGACCGTATCGTTTTCGGAGTGACAATACCTGATCTTGCTGATGAAAAAGCGACGGATGGCTATTTCAACGGGACAAACGAGGATGGAACTAAGGTTTATGCTGTGGTCGGTGCGGCTTATGCCGTGATATCTTCGCAGGGAACTTTTGAAAAGGCCGGTCTTTGTGTAGACAATGTAAGGGATGATTACTTCCAGCGCGAATATACTTACGGGCATATTCGTCAGGCGTTGCAAATCATGAATTAGTCAAATTCTAACGGATAAAGAACTATGAAACTGAAAAAACTGAATATAATTGCTCTCGCTTTTGCATCAATTGCCGTTTGCGGATGTAAGACAAACGACGAATTGAATGAGCATCATTTCGACAACAAGCTCTTCGTGGATATGGAGAACCCTGTGAATGACTTTGTTTTTAAGGAAGGAGCAGAGGCTTCAACAGCATCTCGCGATTTGTATTTGGCTACGGCTCTTGAAGCTGCAACAACTGTTACAGGACGTTTCGTTGCAGCTCCGTCAAAAGTGTCTGTATATAATTCTCTTTATGGAGGAACGGCTTTACCTTTGCCGGAAAATAAATGCGTGATTGAATCTCCGGTGGCTACTATTGACGCGGGTGCGACAAAATCGAATCCGGTAACAGTGTCTTTTGTTAATTTGGAAACATTGAACTCTGATTCTACTTATGTAATGCCTGTGGAAGTGACTGATGTAACAGGTATAGGCTTGCTTGATTCAAAGAAAGTTTCCTATTTTGTGTTCAAAGGAGCGTCATTGATTAATGTGGTGGCGGACATTTCTCAAAATTATTTCCCTGTTAATTGGGCTAGTCGTGATTTGGTGACTAATATGTCTGCAATTACGGTTGAGGCATTGATCCGTGTCCGTGATTTTGGAACGGTAGATGGCTTAAAGGGGCAGGCCATGAGTACTATTTTTGGAATTGAAGGTACTTTCTTGGTTCGTATTGGAGATAGTGGATTCCCGGAAAATCAAGTACAATTGGTAAATCCAAACGGAAACTTCCCTGAAGGGAACTCAGCATTAGGACTTCCAACGAATGAATGGGTACATGTTGCAGTTGTATGGGACGCTACTACAGGAGATCGTATTATTTATACAAATGGTGAAGAGGTGGCTCGTGATCAAGAGGCGGCTGGACGTGTCAGCCTGCTAGGTGGCAGTAACGGTTGCTTTATCGGTCGTGCTTATAATGATGAACGTTGGCTGGAAGGTGATATTTCTGAAGTGCGTATATGGAATGTGCAGCGTACGCAGGAAGAAATCGCTTCTCATTTTTATGAAGTGGATCCAGCAAGCCCGGGACTGGTGGCTTATTGGAAGTTTAATGAAGGTGCTGGAAAAGTCGTTAAGGACAATACAGTCAATGGCAATGACATCACAGCTAATGAGGACTTGACGTGGACAAATGTTGCATTGCCTGAGCGTGGAAACTGATTTATTATCTATTTTTATAATTTGAAGTATGAATATGACATATATTATCAAACGAACCCTTTTAGCATTGCCGTTGGTGGTGCTGGCATTGATGACTTCATGTGAGGAAGATGCTATCGTAAGGTCGGATAGTGTTTCACCGTATGCAGAAGAAATACAGCTTAAAGGGAAATTGATTGACGGAACTACCCTTCAAAATAATTCGGTAGTAGAGATGCGCAACGATCAATATTCCACAGACATTACGTTTCGTTTATCTACACGGCCGAAAAAAGGAGTTGATATAAAGATTGAGGTGGATGAGGCTTATGCCCAGACTTATAATACAGCGCATGGAACTGACTTTGAACTGTTTCCGTCTGCAAATGTAAGTTTTGAGAATAATGGTGCTTATGTGCTTGCTCCGGATGATCAGACTTTGCCGAATATTGGCGTTACATTAACTGCCTTTGAAGGTATGAAAGAAGATCAGACCTATATTGTTCCATTAGCCGTTTCGACGACTACCGAGGGTGTTATATTGCCGGAAGATGCCAGACATATGGTATTTCTTGTAAAGGATTATCGGAGTATGCCCACCCCGGATAAAGGAGCAGATGCGCCTAAAAATGTCGTTTATTTTGAAGTGAATGAGGTAAATCCGCTTAATGCTTTGGAATTTGTGACAGCGAGTGGAAAGTATTTCTTTGACCATGTTGTGCTGTTTGCTGCTAATATTAATTGGAACGCTGAAAAGCAACGGGTGTACGTGTCTAACAATCCCAACGTGCAGTTCTTGTTGGATAATAATGAGGAATATTTGCAGCCGCTCCGTAAGGCTGGAATGAAAGTGATTATCAGTATTCTTGGAAATCACGATGAGGCAGGTGTGGCTCAGCTTTCCGATATGGGGGCTCGTGAGTTTGCCCGTGAACTGGCTGCTTATTGTGATGCTTACAATTTGGACGGTGTGGCTTTTGATGATGAATATTCATCAGCTCCCGATTTGTCCAATCCGTGGTTCGCAAGAAGATCGTATTACGCTGGTTCGCGATTGATGTATGAATGTAAGGTTGCAATGCCTGACAAGATTGTGTCACTTTATAATTTAGGTTATATGTATTCGAATGAACTTCATGTTATCGATGGTGTTACACCGGGAGAATATTGTGATTATGCGGTTGGCGACTATGGATGGGTTGCTCAACCGGGAATCGGGATGACATATAAACAATGTGGTGGAATGTCTGTGGAATTAAATAAACTATATACTGCGAGTGAAATTGAAAATACAGCGAGAAATAGAAGGGATACATATGGATATTTCATGTATTTTGCATTGAATCCTGATAAATACGGAACACAAATATCTTATTGTAATGCTGCTTGTAAAGGATTATACGACGAGGAGCTGGTTTCTCCGACTTATTATTACCCAAAGAACAGCAATGTGCGGACTTCTCTCAGTGAGTTAAATTAATAACAACTTCTAAAAGATAAAAAATGAAACAATTTAAATATTTAGCAATAATGTTGTCGGCAGTTCTTGCTTTGTGGAGCTGCTCTGATGATGACAATGATCCTACGGCAGATGTTGCTGGAGTATCCTCAATATCATTGTCGTCTGACACAATCCAAGTAACAAGTACAGGAGGGACAGCAACTGTTACTGTTACAAGTGAAAGTGACTGGCGGCTAGCTGGTGTCAGTGATTGGGTGCATCCGTCTGTTACAGAAGGAAAGAGTGGTGCAGAAGTCACTTTTACCATTGATGAAAGCCCTGCAAATGAGGCTAGAACCGCATTGTTTAAGTTCTTTTGCGGTTCGAGCGTAGCTCCTTTATTGGTGGAGTCTAATCCCAATTACGTATTGTCATTTGATGGTGAAAATGTTATTGAAGCGACAAATGTAGGAGGTGATGTGATTGTTAGGCTCAATACAAATATTGCTGATTTGTCTGTTGAATGTGGTGAAGATTGGCTAAGCTTGGCTAAGATAACGAAATTTGGAGATGAACGTATCGTTTTGTTGGATGTGTCAGAGAATGCAACTTTCCTTCCCCGTTCTTCTTCTGTTAAGATTTCCAGTCCGTTGGTGGAACAGATAGTTGATGTGACGGTAGAACAGGCTCCTACAGAAAAATTTGAGTTAACGAATGATTTGATGCAGAATAATCAGATAACGTGTGATCTTAATGCACAAGATTTGCAGTTTAAGGTGGTTACAAATCTGGTTTTTGAAGCTCAGGCGGATGCTGGAACTGACTGGATTGGAGCTCCTGTTTTTTCTGAACCTCAGGTGGGAGATGACGGATTGTCAACTTATACTGTAACTTTTAGTGTTGAGGAAAGCAGCGTATTCCGTACGGGGAATATTATTTTTACGGATCAGAACGAAGATACCTATCAAATATCCGTTATTCAAAAAGATCCCAATATGGTCTTGTTTGATATTCCAGATAGTAATTTTGCAACATTCTTGTCAGGAAAAGGATGGATTGCTAAAGCTGGAACGCAATATTATGTGACAGATGAAGGGAAAAATGCGACGGAATTAAATCATGATGATTGGAGGAATGGAATCCGTAATTTAACAGGAATAGAGAATTTCCCGAATTTAACAAGGATTAAGATTGCTGCTGATAATACCCGTTCAGGAATGACAACGGTTGATTTGTCAGGCCTTCATAAGGTTGAATCATTTAGTGTGCAATACGGATATCGTATCACTTCATTTAATTTTGGTGATAATCCGATCAAAGATTTTGTATTTAGTACGTCAAGTTCTTCTTATACTTACGCACGAACGATGATTTATATCGGCGAGCATCTTGAATCTCTTGATGCGGGAATGGGAGATAGATATAGTAGTGACATGGAAGTATTGGATGTTTCAGGATGTCCTTCGTTGAAATACTTGAAAGCAACAACTTGTGGCGTGAAGTTTAAGACCATTATTCTAAAAGAAGGACAAGTCATTGATAATATAGAAAAGGGAGATGGTGTAACCATTGAATACAAATAACCGTTTCTTTTCTCCATAGTATAATTTGAGTGGCTCTCTCCGTTGCGGGATTATCCGTTGGCGGAGAGAGCTTTTCTGTGTCAGTATGGCTTTTTTATCTTTTGGGGCATTGCATTCCGGAGAGCAATTTCAGGCAGTATAAATTTTGGAATGCCGCAATAAAATCTTTATCTTTAGGCTGGAGATATAAATCCTTAGACTGGAGATGTATATCTTTAGCCTGAAGACGCATATCTTTACATTGGAGATTGAGGATGTTTGGTGGCGTTGCAGAAAAATAATCTTGCCGGAACATTCCGGTAAAACTGTTAAATATACGGGAGCATATAAGTGTTTCTCGCTTTCAGTCTGTTTTTTATATAAACCTAAAAAACACATTCAATGAAGAAATTCCCGATTTCTTTGATATTATTTAGTCGTCCCTTAAAAATATGTTTATTTGCTGGTATTCATTAATTTAACCAATAA
>OIDT01001086.1_pt1 | contig 11811 bp, 8 predicted proteins | sample 1581601 | NCBI WGS metagenome assembly OIDT01 (sample SAMEA3882515, study PRJEB24775) | human gut metagenome | biome: human-associated habitat; feature: intestine environment; material: feces | place: Netherlands | collected 2009/2010 | reverse complement strand
ATCATAAGAAAGCAGAGGGACGGACATGACCCATTTTGCTATGAACAGCTGCAGCAAGGCCATCTGTATGGTCTGTTGTTGTTGTGGGCATTTTGGTCATGTATGTTCTGCTGGTTCGCCGAAAAACTGATTTTTTCGGATTTATTATTTGTTTATCGATCGGCAGAGGGTGCATGATGCATCCTCTGCCTTTTGTATTGAATGCATTTGTTCCCTCGCCTGTCAGCTTTTCCAGCTTCTGGCGCTCACGTTCCGCATCAAAAACGGCTTTTCCTGTCTCTATCTTGTACTGCGCAACCTCCGCCGTCAGCGCCATCCGGTGCTGGAACAGGCGGACGATCTCGTCGTCGGTGACATCGATCTCGTCGCGGATTTTTCCTAAGTCTAGCATATCTGGTCCTCCTGATACTCTGCATTTGTTGCAGATATCAATATTTTACTCCATCTCCGTTTAATTTACAAGAAAAGATCTTCCGAAATTCGGCTTTTGTACAATCTTTTTCCTTTTTGACTGCTATTTCACTTTATTTTTTCACATTTCATATTACTCTGCTTTTCGACCTTTTTCCTGCCATTTTTTATCTTGCATTTATCCTGTTTTTGTGTTAAGGTGGAACACAGAAAAAATAAGTTACTGTTCACTCAGCAGTGAAACACCTGCTGTTTCGCTGCGTAAGAAAGTGATTCAGGAGTGAGCAGCCCTCCTTTTGCGAAGCAAAACTTTAAATGAGGGCTGCGAATGTTACAGTTCGCAGGGAATCTGTGAACTGTAACACTTCATCAAAATATATGTTCTATTTTTTCAAACCGTTTCTACACATATCATGTTATACTTGTTTTGTTGTCTCACCTACACCAAGGCAACTTGGAAAGGCGGTGACGTTGTTGGAACCTATTACTTCGCTTATTGTTTCCGTTATGGCAGGTGTGATTTGCCACCTCATCTGCAAATGGTTGGACGAAAACGATTAAAAGGACAACCAGCCTAAAAGTTTAAGCCGCTTTACGGAATAGAAAACCCCGGAGACTGCCATCTCCGGGGTTTTCGTTGTTGAAACCTTTAGCTTCGCTTTGCCTACGGCAAGTATATCATATGCCGAATCGAATTTCAAGATTCCTCTCCCACATTTTTATTTCACTTTTACCAATCTCACCGCCATATACGGTCTTGACGGCATGTCGATCGTGAATTCTCCGCTGTGGCGGCCTGCCGGGGTGATCGTCATGTTCCAGGTGTCGATGATTTCCGATGAAGATATTCTGAAGCTCAAAGATCTGCCGATCTGGTTTACACACGCAAAAACCGACCCCGTTGTCGTTCCGGATGACTTTGTCGTTCCGACCCATGAGCGTCTGGCAAAGGTCAACCCGAATGCACACTTTACCTACTGGGACAAGGTACTCGATCACACCGGAACCCAGAAAAATGCAGACGGCACCCCATTCGAATACATCGGCCACTGGTCCTGGATTCCGATGCTGAACGATGAGTGTGTCCTTGATTATGACGGAAAACCGGTTATGACGGACGGAAAAGAGACTCCGATTCTGGAGTGGATGGCTGCACAGAAAAAAGCATAACACAGCACTTGCCGGATTCTCCGCCTACGGCGGATTGTTGCAATGACAAAAACAGATGGTATGAAATCGGACTTCAAAGCTGATTTCATACCATCTGTTTTTGTCTGTTCTTGTCTTTTTTTCTCTGTTCCGTTTGATATCATCAACCGTGCAAGTCGGCTGATCTTTTTGAAAAGCTCTTGCCCCTACTGTTCTTTTCTTTTCAGCTCTTCATAAAATTTCTGCAACACATAAAATGCCGGTTTGCGGTACTTTTTGTCCTCAGAGAGCAGCCCCTTCCGGTTATAATATTTCTGGATCAGGCTTGTTCTGCGCGGGCAGCGGAAGTCGTAGAGAATCCAGGGGGTCATGCCCTTGATGTAGTCAATGTTCCGCAGCGTTGCAATCTGTTTTTCGTACACATCCGCCTGGCACTCCTCGGTTCCTTTGTCCGAGATGGCTCCATGGTGATGCGGCAGCGCGTCTGCGCCGAACTCCGTTACGATAACCGGCTTGTCCGGCTTGCTGTTTTCCATCAGTGCCGGCAGCATCGCAAAATCCGGGGTGTACCAGCCGCAGTACTCGTTGATGCCGATGATGTCAAGGTATTCCATCAGACGGTCCTCAATCTTATTTTTCGCAGCATTAACCAGGCAGGCCGCAGACACCATTCGCGTCTCATCCTCCCGATGCGCGCATTCTGCCAGTGCGCTCATGAATTTCAGCCGTTCATCCGTATCGGCATTCTCATTTCCGACAGACCAGATGATCACGCTCGCGCGGTTCCAGTCACGGTTGATGAGTTCGCGGAGCTGATTCTGGGCATCCTCATATGTTTTTTCACGTTCAAAACGAATTGCCCAGTAAACCGGAATTTCCTCCCACAAAAGAAGCCCAAGCTCGTCGGCGAGTTTTGCCATTTCTTCGTTATGCGGGTAATGTGCAAGGCGCATGAAGTTGCATCCCAGTTCTTTCGCAATGCGGATATTTTCGATCCGTTCCTCTCTTGTCAGGCCTTTTCCGTTTTCCACGCTGTCTTCGTGGCAACTGATACCACGCAGAAAAACGTGCTCTCCGTTCAGCAGAATGTCTCTGCCGTTCACGCGAATTTCACGAAAGCCGACCCGGTCGCTGACGGTATCGGTTCCACAGGTTACTTTTACATCATACAGCTTCGGTTTTTCCGGTGTCCAAAGCTCCGGTTTTGCATCAAAAACAACTTCTCCGGCTCCGTTTTCCAGCTGGATTTTCCGGCTCACGCCAAGCTCCTCGATGACAAGCTCTGCCTTGGCTGTGATTTTTTCCGACAGTGTCACTTTCGCCATAACATGTCCAAATGTTCCGTCCGGCACAAGCGCAATTTTAAAAGTTTTGATATGGCATTTCGGAACACGGATCAGTGCGATATCGCGGTATACGCCGCAGTAGTTGAACCAGTCGGTATTCTCGGTCGGCACCTGCTCCGGCCGTCTCGTTCCGTCAACAGCAAGCACGATGCGGTTCTCCGCTTTCAGGTATTCTGTGATATTCCAGAATGCCGGCGTCGATCCGCCGCGATGCATACCGACGTATTTTCCGTTTAAGAAAACGCGGCACAGATAATTGGCTGCGCCCACCTTCAGAAAGACTGTTTCCTCTCTTTCTGCGATATAGGAAAATTTTCTCGTAAAGACCATGCTTCCCTCATACAGGAGATACATCGGATCGATGGTATTCCAGCTGCACGGAAGCTGCATCACCGGCCACTCGTCAAAGGAATAGTCGATTGGCACAGTGAAGCCTTTTTCGTCGCGGTATCTCTCTTTGTACCATTTCTGGCGCAGACAGGTATCGTACTGATCGACTGCATAATGCCAGCCGCCGTTCAGCAGCTCCTCTCTTCTTCCCCCTTCAAATATCATCGTGTCCACTGTGGCAAATCCCGTTTCGTACTGTTCGGTATAATCCTCGAGATGGATATCCGACATATACTTTTTCTCTTTTTTTGCTTCCATAAACTTTTCCCTCACTTCTCCAAACGATCCGAAACACGCTCTGCGAGTTTCTCAGGGTATCGCGGCAGTCGCCGGGTCTCGTGCAGACACGGACTTTGGCGCGGCACCACCCATTCCTTGTTTTTATTATAACGCTTTCACAGGAAAAATCTATGGTCAAAACTGTTGAGGATATTGCAAAAATTGCGGTACCGCTTATTTTTCTTCGTTTTCGTTCTTTCCTTCCGCCGCCATCTGCCGCTTCCTCCGTGTCACAAGGCCACCGATCCGTCCCGTTTCTTTTGCCGTGAGTGATCGCCAGCCGTCATTCAGCACGCGTTCTAAAAGCCCCAGCTCACCTGCGATTTCGTATTTCATTTTCTCCTTCTCCGTCATATGTTCCAGATCAATTTTCTTCTGCCTTGCCATTTTTTCTACACTCCTTTTCTCTGCATTTTTGCTTTATCCAGAGTGTAGACACTTTTTTCCGGCCTTATACCTCCTGTTGTCAAACGGCTATGAGCAATCCGCTTCGCTGCTTGCTCATAGCCGAAGAGCTGCTTCGCAGCTTATCTTTTCATCCCTGCTTTCGAAATCCCCCCCGAAGGCAGGAATCTTTTATCTGCCGCCACAAAAAAAACCTCGCTTTTTGAAATACGGTCCGGTTTCCCATTCCGTTTTTTCAAAAAGCGAGGTCCTTTTCTTTATTTCTATTCTATGTTCCTATCTCCTCACTCCGGCGTCTCTCCGAGCCCGCTTTTAATTGCGGCAATGGCCGCCCGAAGTGCTTCCTCTTCATCCTCTCCGCTGCTGCAGATCTCAATAGTGTCTCCCTGCCTGATTCCTGCGGCAACGATACTCAAAATACTCTTTAAATTAACCGTTCCCTGCATCCCGTTGTTTTCATAGGTAAACGACATGGAAGATTTGTACCGGCTTACACTGTTTGACAAATTTACCGCGTTTAAAAGATGCAGACCTGACGGATTGACAATCGTTACTTTTTCACTTACCATCTTACGTTCCACCTGTCTTTCCTTTGTAATCCGCTCATTTTTCTTTGAAAAATGGCTACTTACTCATTTTTTTGCCGTGTCCCATGTTCAAAAATCCTCCTGCAAGCTTTGCCTGCATCGGTTTTTTGACCTTTTGACACTGATATTTTCATGATAGCACAGTTTTGTTAATACAGTTTGAACATTCTGTTAGATACTCCTCAATTCTTTCCGCTTATTCAGCTTACTGAAGAACAGGTAATAAATAAAGTATGCAATCGTTGTGATTACCCACGACAGCGGATAGCAGAAGGCAGCTCCTTTTAAGGAGTGGAAATGCGGCAGAACCGCCGTCATCCACACGATACGTACTCCACAGATTCCTATTCCGGTGATAAACATCGGAATCCATGCATCTCCGACACCACGGAGTGCACCGGAAAGGATTTCGATGGAAATGTAGGTAAAGAAGGTCGGAACCAGGAAATGGATCAGTCCGTGACAGATTTCACGCACAGCCGTATCTGTGGTAAACAGAGAAATCAGTGTATCACCGATAAACCACATAAACACAACCATCAGACCCGTCATCAGGAATGCCATGATCATGCTGGTGCGCACACCGCGGTGTACACGATCCATCTTTTTCGCACCGTAGTTCTGACCGACAAAGGTTGTCGCCGCAATACCGAGCGCATTGATCATCATCCAGAAAAGACCGTCCACCTTTCCGTAAGCCGCCCACGCAGCCACATTGTTGGTTCCCAGCGAGTTGACAGCAGACTGAATGATCACGTTCGATACCGAGTACAGAATCGACTGTACGCCTGCCGGAAAACCAATGCGGATAATTCGTTTCAGCATAATCCAGTCAATGCTGATTTTCCGCAGATGAAGCCGGTAAATGTCTCTGGTCCGCATCAGAGAGCCCATAACAAGAACCGCACTGATGATCTGAGACAGAATGGTCGCAAGCGCCGCGCCCATAACACCCATCTGCAAACCGACAACAAATAAAAAGTCAAGCACGATATTGGTCATACAGCAGATGATCAGATACAGCAGCGGACGTTTCGAGTCGCCGACCGCACGCAGGATACCGGAACCCATATTGTAAATCAGGTTTCCGATGGTTCCAAGGAAATAGACACGCATATAAATCAACGCATAGTTTACAACGTCATCCGGCGTGCTCATCAGATCGAGCATCCATCTCGAGCATCCAATGCCGACTACCGTCAGCACAATACCTCCGAGAATGGAAAAGGCAATGGACGTGTGCACTGCCCACTGAACCTTGTCCTCTTTATTGGCTCCGTAATGCTGTGAAATAACAACTGTCGCACCACTCGAAAGGCCGACGAAAAATCCGACCAGCAGATTGATCAGCGTACCTGTCGTTCCGCCGACCGCCGCAAGTGCCTGTTTTCCGAGAAAGTGTCCGACAATCATGGCATCTGCCGTGTTGTAAAGCTGCTGGAAAAACGTTCCGAACAGAATCGGCAGGAAAAAGATCAGAATCTGCTGCCAGATAACACCCTCTGTAATCTGATTTACCTTTACTACTTCTTTCTTCTCTTTGTTCATACCCAAATACCTTCTAAAACTGCCGCCGGATCTCATGGCTGATTCCGACGGCAGTCCCCCTTTAAAATTTTCTTCTGCTCCTTTGCAGATACTTTTCTTCTGTTTTATATTTTTTGCTGTTTCATCCCTCTTTTAAGTAATCTTTCAAAAATTCAAACAGCGTCTGCATTTCTTCCCGCGTGCCAATCGTAATACGCAAATAATTGTCAATGCGGGGTTTCTCAAAATACCGCACATAAATATGGCGTTCCCGGAGTGCCTGAAAAATCTTCCCGGCCGGTACGCTTTTGTGTGTTGCGAAAATAAAGTTCGATTTCGAATCCTCGAAAGAAAATCCAAGCTTTTTCAGTTCCTCCTTCGACCATTCTCGCGTTTCCATCACTTTTTTCACCGTCTTGCGGAAATATTCCACATCGCGGATCGCTGCGGCTCCGGCGGCGATTGTGGTCTGATTCATGGTGTAGGAATTGAATGAATATTTCACATCGTTCAGATACGAAATCATCTTCTCATTTCCGATTGCATAGCCGATGCGCATGCCGGCAAGCGAACGGGATTTTGATGTTGTCTGCACAACCAGCAGGTTTTCATATTTTTCCAGCAGCGGCTGCGCAGTGGCTGCTCCGAAATCCACATATGCCTCATCCACAATCACAACCACATCCGGGTTGTGCTGTAATATCGATTCGATCGCAGAAAGCGAAAGCTCCACACCCGTCGGTGCATTCGGGTTCGGGAATACGATTCCGCCATTTGGATGGTTTTCTGCAAAATACTGCTCCGGCACAATGCAGAAATTTTCATCGAGCGGGATCTGCTCGTACGGAATGCGGAATTCCTCCGCCCAGACATCGTAAAAGGAATACGTAATGTCCGGGAAAAGAATCGGTTTGTCAGAGTTAAAATACGTCATAAACGCCATCGCCAGAACATCATCCGAACCAACGCCGACAAAAACCTGCTTTGTGCTTACGTGGTAGACATCCGCAATCGCCTGCACCAGTTCTGCCGCGGTCGGATCCGGATAGAGACGGAGGGTATCCTCTTCTGCTACCCGTCTGATCGCCTCTGCGGCTTTTGGTGACGGCGGATACGGATTCTCATTCGTATTCAACTTAATCATGTCAGCCTCATGCGGCTGCTCGCCCGGTACATACGGCACAACTTTTCTTACATTCTTTTCCCAGTTACTCATAAGTTCCTTCCTTTCTGCCTGTGGTCAGGAAATGCACCCTGACTTTATTCCGTCTTTCTGTTTTTTTGGAAAACCCTGTGAATCGTAACCATTTTTTCTTTTCCTTCTGCTCCCGGCAGTTTCCCGCCGACGCAAAGTCCCTCTTTTTCCCGGTGAACCGCTTTATCCTCTCTTCTTCCAGGTAGACGGATAGAAAAGGATCAGCATCGGAAACAGTTCCAGACGGCCTGCCAGCATATCAAAAATCAGAATCAGCTTGGAAACCGGACCGTATCCAAAGAAGTTACTGGTCGGTCCTACCAGGTCAAGACCAGGTCCGATGTTGTTCAATGTTGCGGCAACTGCCGTGAAGTTTGTCTCGAAGGAAAATCCATCCACACTGATGATCAGCATGGAAAAGCTGTAGATCACCAGATAAACAATCAAAAATACGTTGATCGCCCGCAGAACCTCATGCTCTACCGGGTGATCGTCGAAACGGATGCGTTTGATACTGCGCGGATGTACGATCGAACCAAGCTCTTTTTTCACGGTTTTTAAGAGGATCAGGATTCGCGAAACCTTGATTCCGCCTCCCGTTGAACCGGCGCAGGCTCCGATGAACATCAGCATCACCAGAATACATTTTGACAGCTCCGGCCAGAGGTCAAAGTCCGTTGTGGAATAACCCGTTGTCGTGATAATCGATCCGACCTGGAAAAAGGCGGTTCGTACCGTCTCACCGACGGAATGGTACATCGGGTAGGTATTCCAGGAAATCACGCCTCCTGCCAGAAGGATAATCAGGAAATACGCTCTTACCTCCTGGGACGAAATGGCGGCCTTTCCCTTTTTGCAAAGCATCAGATAATAAAAGTTAAAATTCACACCGAACGCGATCATAGCGATTGTCAGAATCCACTGCTGTATCGGTGTGTATGCTGCACAGCCGCTGTTCAACACGGCAAAGCCTCCTGTTCCGGCAGCTCCCATGGCGAGTGTGACAGAATCAAATGTCTTCATGCCGGAAAGCAGCAGGGCAGCAATGGTAAAAAGTGTCATGCCAAGATAAATCTGATACAGAATTTTAGCAGTTCCGCGCACTCTCGGAACAAATTTGGAAACAGTCGGTCCCGGGCTCTCTGCCTTCATCAGGTTCATGACGGAACCGCCCTTCATCGGAAGCAATGCAAGGATGAATACAAGAACACCCATACCGCCAATCCAGTGGGAAAAACTTCTCCAGAACAGGCTGGCATGCGAAAGTGCTTCCACATCGCTCAAAATGCTGGCTCCTGTCGTTGTAAAACCGGAAACGATCTCAAACAGGGCATTGATATAAAACGGAATTTCCCCCGTAATCACAAACGGAACCGCGCCGAAAACACCAAGGACAACCCAGCTTAACGAAACGCAGACAAATCCGTCGCGGGAATAGATTTCCATATTGGACGGTTTTCTGAAGCAGAGGATCAGACCGGCTGCAATGCAGAGCAGTCCCCAGATAAGATACGCAAAGCCTGTCTTTTCCTGATACATGGCTCCGACCAGCGCCGGAAGCAGCATCAGCATACCTTCCACTTTCAGCACCCAGCTGATGACAAAACGAATCATTTTATAGTTCATAATCCGCTTCCCCCGTTACTCTGCCAGAATCTCATGGATATCCTGAAGACCGGTTTCCGTTGTTACGATAATGACGGAATCTCCTGCCTTAAAGGAATCCTGTCCGCCCGGAATGATGACCTTTCCCTGTCTGTTAATCGCTGCTACCAGAAGGTTCGGCCGTGTTTTCATATCCTGCAGACGGATGCCGATCATACGGCAATTCTGGTTCACGATAAACTCAAGAGCCTCCACACGGTCTTCCATCAGCTTGTACAGCGTCTCAACGTTGCTTCCGATGGAGTTTTTCATTGCCCGGACATACTGCAGAATGTACTCTGCGGTGATGTGTTTCGGGTAGATCAGGCTGTCCAGGTTCAGGCTGTGGATAACATCATTAAATTCCAGATGGTTGATTTTCGTTACAACCTTTGAGGATACCTTCTCTTTCGCATACAGCGACAGAATGATGTTTTCCTCATCCATATCGGTGCAGGCCACAAAGGAATCCATATCCTGGATGCGCTCCTCTTTTAAGAGCTCCTGGTCACTTCCGTCACCGTAAATAACGGTTGCATCCGGCAGTGCTTCGCTTAAAACCTCACAGCGATCCTTATTTTTCTCGATAATCTTGACATCGACGTTCATATTTGCCAGTGATTTTGCGAGATAATACGTAATTTCACCGCCGCCGATGATCATCGTATTGTGTACCTTGTTTGTATGAACACCGATTTTCTTAAACAGGCTCTCTGCATTCTGCGGTGTGGTGATGATGGAAAGGCTGTCTTTTGCCTGAACCACAAAATTTCCATCCGGTATGTAAACCTCGCCGTTTCGCTCAACAGCACAGACCAGCAGACTGTACTGAAGCGCTCCGGCCAGCTCACGCAGCGACATATGGACAATTTTCGATGTTTCCGGCACTTTAAAGCGCAGCATTTCGATTCTTCCGCGGGAAAAGCTGTCGATCTCAATCGCAGATGGGAACCGCAGCAGTCTTGCCATTTCCATGGCGGCCGCGTGCTCCGGGTTGATGATCATGGACAGACCCAGCTTTTTACGGATAAATTCTCTCTCCTCCCGATACATCGGGTTTCGGACTCTGGCGATGGTGTGACAGTCTGCCGCCTGTTTGGCGATGACACAGCAAAGCAGGTTCATTTCATCACTTTTGGTTACGGCAATCATCAGATCCGCATGCTCAATATCCGCCTCCTGAAGCACCTGATAGCTTGCTCCGTTTCCTACAATTCCCATAACGTCGTAGGTGTTGGAGACGTTGCGGACGACAATACTGTCTGTGTCAATGACCGTCACAAGGTTGTCCTCACGGCTCAACTGGGCGGTCAGTGCGGTTCCGACTTTTCCGCAGCCCACAATGATAATTTTCATGTTCTCTCCCTTCAATGCGAAAGCATTTCGCGTAAAATAGTAAAGACCCGCCAGGCGGCATCGTAAAACCATTTTTCGATGCACTCCAAAAAGCAGATCTGTACCCCTATTGTACGATGGCGATTATATCATATTTCCCGGAAAAGCGGAATAGATTTTAACAACATTTTGGACGGAGTTTTTGTAATGATTGATCAAAAAAGGGAAAACCTGTTGAACCTTGCGCTGGCCGCAACGGAAGTCGAACGGCGGCGTGTGCCGGAGCTTTCGGCAGGTTATAACTCTTACAGCAAAACATGGGAAGTAATTGTACAGTATCAGGGAGACCTGGCTTTTCTGGAGGGGCAGGGAGTTCGTGTGACGCTGCTGCTGTTTTCGTATGCCATTCTTCTGGTTCCGGAGTCCCTGATGGATTACGTGACAGGACTGCCGCAGATTACGTATCTGGAAAAGCCGAAACCTTTGTTTTTCGCGGATGCGTTTGCCCGGAGCGTGTCCTGTATTTCACCGGTACAGGAGGGAATTTCCGGGCTGTATGGGGACGGAGTGCTGCTCGCGTGCATCGATTCCGGCGTGGACTATGCACACCCGGATTTCTGTGCGGCAGACAGGACAAGCCGGATTGCACTTCTATGGGATCAGACGATTCCGGGAAATCCTCCGACTGGGTATGCTCTGGGATCGGTATATACACGGCGGCAGATCAATGAGGCACTTGCGGCTTCTTCGCCCACGGAGCGGTTTGCCCTCGTGCCGTCCCGCGATGTGACGGGGCATGGGACAGCGGTGCTCGGAATCGCAGCGGGAAATGGGAGATCCTCGGCAGATGCGGCCATGCGGGGCGTGGCACCGGAAGCAACACTCGTTGTCGTAAAGCTTGGAAATCCTGATCCTGCGGATCTGCCGCGGACATCGCAATTGCTGCAGGCGGTGGATTTCTGTGTACGGTATGCGCTGCTGGTGGAGCGGCCGCTCGTCATTAACTTGAGTTTCGGGAATAATTATGGTTCGCACAGCGGGCAATCGCTGCTGGAAACGTATCTCAATGCAGTGTCAAATTTAGGGCAGAACGTGATCTGTATCGGGGCAGGAAATGAAGGGGATACCGGGCGCCATTATGCCGGGAACCTAAAGTCGGATCGCAAGTCGTCCGGTCAGACGCAAACAGTCCGTGCGACATCTGATCCGACTGCGACGTCTGCGGTCTCGGCAACGACTGACCGCGCTGTCTCCGTTGAATTTCAGGTCGGTACTTATGAATCCTCGTTCAGTCTCCAGATCTGGAAGGTTTATGGGGATGAAATCTCAATCGAACTGATTTCCCCCGGCGGCATCCGCTCCGGCACGCTCTCTCCTGTCCTCGGCACGGCGCGTCTGACGCTTGGTCCGACAGAACTTCTCCTGTTTTATGGCATGCCATCCCCCTACAGCCAGGCGCAGGAAATTTACCTGACCTTTCAGGGCGCAGGAAACCATCTGTCCGTCGAAAACGGCATCTGGACCTTGCGTCTCACCCCCGGCC
>OIDT01001027.1_pt1 | contig 12502 bp, 15 predicted proteins | sample 1581601 | NCBI WGS metagenome assembly OIDT01 (sample SAMEA3882515, study PRJEB24775) | human gut metagenome | biome: human-associated habitat; feature: intestine environment; material: feces | place: Netherlands | collected 2009/2010 | reverse complement strand
CGAGACTCCTGCTTCTCTGATTATATCAAGCATGGTGGTCTCTTTGTAGCCCTTTTCTATGAACATTTTCACGCAGGCAGAGAGTATTCTGTTTTTTGCTTCGATAACACTGCTTCTCTTTGCCAAAGATTTGCGCTCCTAACGCTTTCCTGAGTTGCAACCCAATTATAACATAAAATATTATTGATACAAGTCGTTTGGAGCAAAAAGGACGAAAAAGCCGGAGCTTATTCACTCCGGCTTTCGCTTATTATACTATACCCTCAAGGAAGTTCGTCTCTTTTACATTGCCGTCTTTTGAAATGCGGAATGTCTTTATCTCATTGTGACCGAACTCGGCCTCAAAATCGGCATTGAACGATTCGCAGACAATATGCGCTTTTGTGTCCTCACCGCGAGTCTCATAGAAACGCATGATGCAGTCGCCGCTGCTGTCCTCGCAGAACTTGAAAGCGGTCATTATTATATTATCCTTGTCAACCGACAGATAGCTCTTTCTCTGTGGCAATGTGCCCTTGTGGAAGCTTTCCGGCACGGCCATAGGACGAATATTAAACTTTGCCGCTTCATTCATAATGCCGCTTTTCTCGGCTTCACCATCGCCGACGAAAATGCCGTATTCAAATCTCTGCATTCCCTCGTCGGTGAAATTGAAGTTTGCCGCCGGGCGATCCGAATAGTGATCGGCAAAGATAACATTTCTGATAACTGTAAGACGCAGGTCGTTGTCTGGGCAGTCGTATGAATACTTCGAGTCGTTGACCACAGCGAGCGTTCTTCTGCCGCCGTCGGCAAAGCTTATCGCGCCCCAGCGTCCCGCAGGCTCTTCCTCGCCGTTTGTCGGGCGTTTGATATATGCGCCGGGAATCTCATAAGTATTTATTCTGTTCTCTCCGCCGACCGGGAAGCTCATCTTGAGCAGCGTAAAATCTTCCGTCCAGAGTGCCTTGCATTTTGAGCGGAGAACCTTCTGTCCGCTCGCAAGAATGAAGTCCTGAACAAGATACGAGCCGCCGAAGCTGTGGCGCGTTCTTATAACAGCTCTTGCGTTGTCGCTCTCAACAAGTTCGATTTTTTTAAGCTTCATGATGCCTTTGATATCATGAAATCTGAACACCATGTGCGCCCATGTGTCGGTCTCGTGGTCGTCTATAACAGTCGGCACCGCGATTGGATTATCTGCGGACGCGTAGTCATATCCGCTTATTTTATCGACAAGCGAAGTTATGAATCCGGTGTGCTCGTCAAACTTGACTTTGAGATACTCGTTCTCCATCGAGAAGCCGGAAGCGGAAACATCTGTATCGATATGTATCTCCGGCAGGTCGCGGTTTTCGTCCCAGCAGGATTTGAGCCAATAGACGGCATAGCCCATTGCGGGGACATCGGCAATGAACACCGTGTCAAGATGGGAGTCATTGGAGCGCGAGGAGCGGACATTGCTGAAAATCACATCGTTGCCCGCATCATCGGTCACCTGCTTTGACGGGTGATATGTTCTGACCGATGCTTTGACCGGGAAAGAGAGCGGGTTGAACACAACCACGGGACGCGGGAATTTGCCGCAAGAGTGACCTCTGACCTCGCAGACTGGGTCAGAAACGCCGTCAATCCAGGTATCTATTCTGCGTGCAATGCGCAGGAACGCCTCATTCTGTATTCTGTCTGATATCGTCAGCGCGTGACCCATAGAAGCATTTACATCATCATACGCCTCCATTATAGAGCAGCCGCAGAGTATATCGTGGAACTGATTGAAGCAGACATCGAGCCACGCCTCTTTGAAATCTTCGGTTCTGTCGCGCATGCTGGCAGTCTTCGATGCGACAGTTGCGAAAGCCTCTGAAAAATAGAGTGAATTCTCAAGCTTTCTGTTGAGCTGCTTTACAAGGCTCGTTGCGGAATAACAGCCGCTCGCGTGGTGCTGAAGATCGTCTTTCCAAACCGGCAGCTCGACTTTTTCAAGGCAATGCGCCTCAAAGAAAGCATCGGGCGAAGAGAAGACCATATCGTGATATCCGTCTCTTTTGAGCTGGGTCTGAACATATTCGATCAATCCCCTCGTCGGACCGCCGCCGTGGTTGCCGACGCCGTAGAAGATCATCATGCCGTGCCCCTCTTCGTTTATCAGCTTTTCCGCGAGGTCGCGCGATCTGTTTATAGCTTCTGCATTGCCCGAACCGTATCCGCTCGCATCCGGGATATGGAAAGTCGGTATCTGAGTGCCGTCAAGGCTCTCCCACATAAACATATTGGGTATCTCGGCATTTTCATGAACACCGGGGCGCATCATAACATATGCTGTCATACCGCCGTTTTTTATAATCTGAGGAAGCATCCCGCTGTGGCCGAAAGAATCCACGTTGTATGCGGTTTTACATATCCTGCCGAATTTTTCGTTGTAATAGAGCTGAGAATAGAGTGCCTGACGGGCAAAGCTCTCCGCCGAGGGCATATTGCAGTCCGGCTGAACCCACCAGCCGTTAACGGGCACCCAGCGTCCCTCTTTGACTCTCGTTTTTATCTCCTCGAACATATCGGGATCGATCTCCTCGACCCATTTGTAGTACGCCGCAGACGAGCAAGTGAACACAAAATCGGGATATTCATTGAGCCTGTCGAGCGCGCTGCGGAAAGTCTGAAGCACCTCCCCGCACCCCTCCTGCCAACGCCAGAGCCAGATAGGATCAAGGTGTGCGTTGCCTATAAGATGAACTTTAGGTTCATTTGACATATATTTTCCTCCTCAAAGAAATTACTTCTTTTTATGAGTACGGTCTTAGCCGTTTATTCTGTCTATAAGCGGACGGGCTGCAATATCGGGCTTGTATTTTTTCGATTCTTTGAACGCAGAAAGTCGCATTGAGTTCCATTTTTCCGGAGCGGCTGCGATATTTATAAGCTCCTCGGCAAGCCTTTCGGCATTGCAGTTTTTTATTATAACTCCTGTCTTTCCGGGAACGACAAACTCGGGATTATATTTCCAGTCGCTCGCTATCACCGGCATTCCGGCTGACATGGCATCGATAAGCGTTCCGGCAAAGCCCTCGCCTTTATAATAGGTCGGGAACAACAGCGTAAAATATGATTTCAGCGTTTCAACGCTCTTATTCGCTTCAATAGCTCCGCCGTAGCTGATATAATCCGGGAATGACTTTTCAAGCTGTGAAAATCTTTCTTTATACTCGACATCAACCTGACCGAAAATATCGAGCGTGTATACCGTTCTTCCGAAATGGGCATTGACGCTCTCGACCGCATTTATCGCGTCTTCTATACCCTTTTCTTTCATCACACGCGAAAAAGTGCAGAGCTTATATGGTTCGCTTTTGGGATATTCAATATCGCTCTCTGCCAGCGGCTCAAGTTCTTTGAAATTGTACATAACCACCGCATTTTCAAAGCCCCGTCTCTGCAGAGCGGATTTCATCATATCCGATTCCACATATATAGCATCAAATTTTTTAAGCAGTCTGACAAGCCATTTATGCTCATCCAAAAAAGAATCGAGCCATCCGCCGATGACCACATAATGTATCCTGCGGTGATAAAGCTTGTTATAGAACAAAAACAGCGGCGCAAAAACGCGCAGTCCCCTGTTTGCGGGCATCATTATTATATTTTCACAGTTTTTGAACAGCCTTAAAACATCGATTGCCATTCGCGGCATGGCTTTTATCCCGCCGCAGCTGTCAGCAACAGCCACCTGAGCATCGCCAAAATATTTTTGGAGCTCGTCGGTCACATTTTTTGTTTTCACTGTTTGACCGTTGAGCAAGCTGCGCCCAAATCCGAAGTGGCCGCAAATACCCGCTTTTTTCATTGTTACGCCATATCCTTTCGCCGTCAGGCAAAAGCCTGCGAGTTTTCCGAAAATATAAGTAAATGATAACAGAAATGTTGCGTTTACGCAACACTTTTTAGACTTAATCGCCAACGGCGCAGACAAATATAACACAAAAAAGTAACAGCCCCGAAGCGATTAAGCCTCAGGGGTGCCAATTAACTTTTAACACAAATTTACATGTACAGCACAGGCTGTATTTTGTCAGGCGAAATCAGTCGTCATCAGTTTCTTCGGTCTCCGCCAGCTCTTCCCAATCCTCGAGCTCACCGCATCTGCGTAGATATTCGTGTCCTCCGTCAACGGCACATGCGCCGCATGAGCAGAATTTGAAATCGTGTACGGATTTGCTCTCGATAACCTCGCCGCATTTTTTGCATCTTATTGCATTTCTGATTATCTTCATATAATATACCCCCTGTTATAATACATTTTCAACATTATTATACATCGCAGAAAATTCAAAGACAAGGTTTTGTTTTGTCACATTGGTGAGAAAAAGCCGGCAGAAATATAATTCACACCGCAGCGGTTATCTGCGCTTTTGCTTTTCTCGTTTTACTCAAGTGTTAGAAGGAGTGTTAGAAAATATGTGTTTTCTAATCGTACACAAAAGCAAAAAAGCCCCGAAACTGTTGAGTTTCAAGGCTTTTCGCTTGGTGGAGATAAGCGGGATCGAACCGCTGACCTCTTGAATGCCATTCCCCTTTTCTGCATTTCACGAGCTTTCACGAAGCGCAAAAAACGTTGATATAGAGCCATTTTTTCAAGGACGCCTTTCACGAAGTTTAACGAAAAGTAAAGACCAAACACAAAAATAAAGACCAAATAAAGACCAAAAAAAGCACCCGCTCAGAGTGCCGAGCGGGCAGTACAAAATAGGCCCTATTGACTTCTGCTGACAAATCACATATAATTAGTAGGCAATGAGCGATTCAAGGGTTCTTATACACTTTCCCGCGAACTGTCTCCGTTGTCACTTTCAGCCACGGCTCCAGGTAGTAGACCTCCCACGATACGGGAAGCGCCGAATCCTGGAGCTTTTCTTTTTTGTAGTGAGGGGGTCGTGACCCATTTTAACCCCCTGACCCCACGCACACACGCGCGAAAAGAGAGGGGCGTAGGAGGGGGGTGGTAAAAGCCCTTATATAACATAAGGGCTTTTTACACATACCCCCCCTACCCCCGAATCTCACTTTTCAAAAAGCAAAACAGCCCCACCCCCTGTGAGATTTTTTTGTAACTGAAATTCAGTTACACGTGAGTTCCCGAAGTTCGCTCCGGTCAATCTTTGGTTCGATTACCCCGTGCATCGGATAGATGATACCGGCGTGCTGGAGGATATAAAGCCGGATAGCGATTTTAATTCGAAAAACTCGCCTTTCAGGAGAAACTTCAGCAGCAAAAAGACCTCATCCGAGCGAAAAAAGGATAGAACAAGCAGCATAGAAACTGCTTTCGATGCCTGCAATATGGATGGACGGGTAACAGTGAATGAGTTGTCTGAATATCTCGGAGTAACAGCGAAAACGGTTCGCAAAAGGTTGACAGAGCATGGTGGTTTTTGGATTGACGACGGAGAAGTCGGAAAGAAGAACGAGGGAAAAAGTCGATAAAATTTCCCGTTCCCTACAAGGGAAAAAGTCGAATGGTTATCGAGAAATTCCCTCACAAGGAAAAAGCCGATAAAAAATCGAGAAATTCCCTCTGAGGGAAAAAACACTTATATATTTCATATATAAGTGGGAAATTTCCCTTCCCTCAAAGTCAAGGGAAAGAAGTGTGGCGGCTTAGGCTGCCGCCGCACACAACTTCTTCCCTACCTTGACAAGGGCGATTTTCAAAAACAAAAAAGAAAGGAAACTGAAATGACAACTGAATTTTTCATGCCGATGCACCCGCCCACGGTAACGCATAGGAGCGGGTGACCTGACCGAAAAACAGATCGCCCGCTCATGGTATTCATTTTTAGTCTGGAGTGTGCTCTTGAAGCCATTGCCGAATCTTTGCAATGACCGCTTCAACATCTTCCCCGCCTTTTCGGTATTGCTCAGGGTTCTTGAGGCGGCTGTTTAGGCAGTCAAGCTGCCACTTGTAATCCGATATGGTTTCGATAACCGGCACGGCCTGCCCGCTCCCGGGTAGTATAGCGTACTCCTTAACCGGCAAGAACACTCCGGGAACAATCTCCGCTGTGGCGTTCTCGGGAGCGGGTATAAATTTGGCGGGTATGGAGCCTTGAGGATCGAGCGCGTTTTGATTGGCGCAGTACTGTTTCATGTCCGTTGTCCTTTCGTTGTGTTTTTCTCTTGACATTCTCGGAGCGGGCGTGATAGAATGAGCTTGCCCGCTCCGGTGGGCTGTGCTCTTATCCGCTTTGCTTTGGTTGGCGTTCGGATAGGGGCTGTTTTATTTTGCGCATGGTGTGTTTTTGTTCATGGTGAAAAAATGCTTACTTTTGCTAACTTTTAAAATGTTAGGAAATGTTAAGATTTAAAGCGTACAATGCCAAAAATCTTGTGAATTTTGCCCTGTGTTCGCGTTTTGCCCTCTTGATAGTGTAATTTCATGTCTAAAAAGTAAAGGCGATTTAAGAGGCGTTTACGGCGATATTTTGAGCATTGGCTCTTTTGCGTCTTACCCGCTCTTCGCGTATGCCCTGCACCCTGCCCGCGTCATAAACAAATGCCACGGCGCAAGCGAGGTTCCAGCGCGAGAGGCTCGCCGAGCCGTGCTTCTTTTCAAAAGCGCTGAAAAGCTCGGTTGCTATGTACGTTTCCGGGAGCTTGATGTGCTCAGACAGCTCAAGCGCCTCGGCGGTGGTGATGAGCGGCCGCTCGATTGATTTCATACCCGTCATTCTTTTCGCCCCCTTACGCTATACTGAAACGGCGTGTTTCGTAGTGCTTGGAGTACTGCCGATACAGTTCGGCGTGGGTCTGACGGAACGCGGCAGAATCGAAGCAGCTTCCGCTTACAGTGCTGTATCTGACCTTGAAATCTCCAACGCGCATATTCTGCACATCGTTTGCAAGCATATAAGCCTTTATCTCGTCTTTCAGACCTTCAGCCTCTGCATTAGCCGCCTCTGTTATCGCTTCAAGCTCCCTGAGGCGTTTGACTCTTTCGAGCAGTTCATTTTCTGACATTGTTTTTTACCTTCCTTTCAAGATCTCGCCGCGCGGTTTGCCTTGTGCCTCCTGCGGCTTCCGTCAATTCGGATTGAGCGGCGAGCGGGTCGGCATGTTGCGCGGCTTTTTCTTTTTTCGGTTGAGGGCGGGGGGCTTTAAGCATCTAGCACTCTAGGCATCTCAATCTCCCTTATCCGTTCCCGCTCTTACGTGACCTTCTTGATTAGGCTTTCGCTTTATTTCGTCTGCCTTCCTCAACCTTGCAAGCTTATTATACACGCAAAAGTTGATGTTGTCAACCCCTTTTTGATGAAAATTTCAAATATTTTTTGATTTTTTTCTGTACATGTTGACACTGTCAATTTTTAAGTGTATAATACAATTAACACAGAAAGGAGGTTAACACTATGGCTCTAAGCGATAGAATCAGAATTTTGCTCATAAAAAGAGGTAACATCTCAGAGGCGGAACTCGCCCGTCGTCTTGGTATCAGCCCGCAGAATCTTAATAACAAAATGAAGCGGGATAATTTCACCGAAAAAGATTTGACGGAAATCGCCGCCGCGCTGGATTGTACATTTACTGTATCATTTAAGCTGAATGATACGGGGGAGGTAATATAATGCCCGTGAATAAAAGAAGACCGGAGGTAATAACAGAGATACCCGACACTCCCATATGCGGTATTTATGCTCTGGTTGACAGTGCCGGGAAGCGGTACATCGGATCATCAAAAAACATTCGGCAGCGGATGCTCGCTCACAAAACCCACATGAATGTGCTTTTAAGAGACGGAGCAGACGGTTTTCTGAACCCAGGCTTGAGGGAAGCAGTACAAGCCGGCGAAAAATTTCACTGCGAAATACTGGCTTCTTTCAACTGCGCTATGGAGCAGCCGGAGCTTAGAGAAATCGAACGGCTTTTTATAAACAAGTTCGGCGGCTATGAAAACACATATAACCATTCCGTAATACGGCACAAGATATAAAAAAAGAGCGGGCTATCAACCCGCTCGTTTTTCGTTTCTGAGCCGTTTTGCAATACCCCTCCTTTCGCGCGTCGCGTGTACATGTACACGTAACATGTACACATCAGGCGGATTAGAGAGTTTTTTTACTCTCTAACCCTCTAATTTACTAATCTTTAGTAATAAATGTTACAATGTTACAATTATCTAAGAATCTTTAATTTTCAATGGTTTCGGTTGTAACACTCGATGTAACAATGTAACAAAAGCCTGCTTTTTCAAAAATTTTGTTACATGTAACATTTTCTTCAAAAAACGCCTAAAAATCATATGTTACACCGTTTGTTACGCGCAATTGTTACGGCGATTTTTTAGTGGATCCGCGCTGTACACCGTAGCACCCAAATCGTAAAATCCTTTCATTTTTTTGCCCGCCGTTCTTCCCTGGCGTGTTGAAGAGCTGCGAGGGTTTCGGGCGGGAGAGCGGCGAGGAATGCCGCTTCTTTGGCCGCGTCTTCGGCAACTTCGGCGGCGTGTTTCTGGATCCTGCGCTCAATGGTATCGAAGTACTCAACGGTGCGTTCAACGCTGCTTGCGCCGGTTATCCTGAACTCTTTAACGCCGTTCGAGCGGTACGGTCTGCTGCCTATGATTTCTTCACGGTACGGACTGAGAAGCGTTTTTCGGTACCGTCTGAACTTCATCAACGCCCGGCTTTCCAGGTTCCGCACTTGAGAGTACGGCATACCGAGCTCTTCCGACACTCGAACATTGTTGTTGTCGTCTCCCCCGAAGTATTTGCAGATGATAACCGCCCGCTCTTCCTCCGTGAGATCTTCCGCCATGATTTTGTCAATATCTCGCCTGGCATTCGTCCAAAGGTCATTATCCGCGAACTCTTCAAACGGGCGGTCTGAATCAGGGTCGGAACAATACCAATCCAGGAAGGTTTCTTCCTCGCTCTCGCCTACCGGAGCATCCAGGCTTGAACAGTCATTGAGCGGGTCGCGCCGGTGCGTGGTGAAGCCGAGGGCAAAACGCAGGCGGTTCTTTAGCGGAAAATGCATATATGTAGTGAATTTGAAATCTTTGTCGGGGTCAAAAGAGTTCACGGCATCCACCAAGGCGAAAAAAGCGTCTTGCATAAGGTCTTCTGCTGTTACTCCCCGAGCCTTCATGCGGTCCTCGCACCGGGCGGCGTACCGTCTGACCTTGTACCACAAAAGCCGCTCCACCTGCTTATACAGAGCGGGCAGATACTGCCTTTCTCCTTTTTGTATCAGCACGGCGAGTTCTTCATTCGTCATCGTTCGCATTGTAAGCGCGTTTTCTTCCATTTGACAAGCCCTCCGAACATGGTTATAATTTTGTTCGGGATTGCGGGGTTCTGCTCTTCGGAGTGGGCTCCGCGCTTTTTGTTTGCAGGAAAAAGGGCGTTCCCGGAACGGTTCGCCCTTTCTGTCATATTCTCTCGTTAATGCGCCGTATCTTTCCATATTCGCCCGCAGACGGCACGGGAGCGGGTGAGGTATTAGAGAGCAGTTCAAGAAGCAAATCAAAGTTTACAAGCCTTTTTGAGCCCACAGGAACGGCGGGAATCTCGCCGCGCTTTACTTTGTTTCTGAGAGCCGTGAGGGTTATTGCCGTGTCCGGGTCGAGCTCCTTGAGCATGGCTGCACATTCCGGAAGTGTTCTCATGCGTGGTATATTGCTCATTTTTCCGCCTCCTTTGCGAGTTCGTCTATTACGCCGAAAATCTTCTCTTTTTCGTTCTGCGCCAGCTCTCGGCGCAGTTTTCGGCTGAAATTGCTGTCTGTTGTTCCGAGCTTCTCGGCGATCTGCCAAAGCTTAACGCCCGCTCCCGCTGCTGCGGTTCTTATGTCGCTGTTCTGCATGTGTGCCTCCTGTTAAAAAATTGTTGTTGACATTTTCGCAATGTCTGTGTTACAACTATATTGTAGCGCAACAACAACAACAATTCAACAGATATATCGCACAAATGTTCAACCGCAACAAACGAGCGACAAAGAAAGGGGCAAAACACCAATGCGAAACAACATTCTCGGCGAAAGGCTTAAGAGTGCCAGGGTAAAATCCGGGCAGACCCAGGAGGACATAGCAAAGCTTCTCCGGGTACAACGGCAAGTAATAAGCTATTTTGAAAACGGGAGCAGAACGCCGAATATTGACGATCTTATAATGCTTGCTGAAATCTTCGGCACTTCTACCGATTACCTTTTAGGGCTGACGGACGCACAGAGCACAGACCCGGAAGTCAAGACCGTTTGCAACTACACGGGGCTAAGCGAGGCGGCAGTGGGCACTCTGTCCTCCGCAGCGTCTTTTCTGAGCACATGGCGAGATAGCCAAGCAGGAGCGGCCGAAAATGTACCCGCCGGTGCTTCCGGCTTGCGCTGCCTGTGCGAGGCATATTTGAAATGTGCCGATGAGCTTATATGCAATGAGATTCAAAAAATAGCCCCTGTGCTGCTCGATATCGACGCCCGCTCTCATTCCTTAGCTAACACTTTTGAGGCCTGCTCGGCGGATTGTGTGGAGTCTGAGGCGGATTATTCCGCCGGTGCGCTGAACTCCGAAGAGCTCTGCGTCGCCGTTCTCGAGAGTGACAAGGTAAAAGAAGCAGAGCAGGGCTATAAGCTACTGAAAGGCGAGCGCTTTGAGCTGTCGGAAGTTCTTAACGCCTTTGCAACGAGGGTGTGCGCCGGAATTGCCGAAGTAGAAGCAGCGCGAGCGGGCTATCTGGCCGCAAAAAATAACGCGCTCCGGGCGCTTTTGAAAGAAGGTGCTGACAATGGCAACAATAGCTAAGCGCGGCGGCACATATAGAATAAAAGTGTCCTGCGGATATTCCGCAGACGGTCGGCAGATAACCCGCTCAACGACATGGAAGCCCGATCCAGGCATGACGAAGCGGCAGGAAGAAAAGGAACTTAACCGCCAGGCAACTTTATTCGAAGAGCGGGTAAAGACCGGGCAATTCATCGGCAGTAATATTAAATTTGCCGATTTCGTCGAGACATGGTTCAAGGACTACGCAGAGAAGCAGCTCAGACCGAACACCATTGCCGGGTACACATCATTGAAAGCCCGCACAAACGCCGCTATAGGGCACATACGCCTCGACAGACTGCAACCGCAGCACATACTTGAATTTTATAATCAGCTTGCCGAAACGGGTATCAGAGCCGATATGACATATAAAAGCAAGGTAGATTTTCGCGCAAAGCTGAGAGAACGAAAGATTACCCTTTCGGCGCTGGCTATGTCTGCCGGCTTGAGCCCTCAGACATTGACGCAGATTTCAAAGGGCAAAAGCGTTTCTTTCAAAACAGCTTCGGCGGTCTGCGATACCATGGGCGAGAAGTTTTCCGAGTGGTTTGTGCCCGCAAAAGAAGAGAGCGTTCTCTCCAACAACTCTATAAAGCATTATCACGGATATATATCGAGCGTTCTGAGCACCGCTGTTCAGTGGCAAATTATAGCTTCCAACCCCTGCGACAGAATAAAGCCTCCAAAAACGGAGAAGAAAGAAACGGAATTTTTAGATAACGAGCAGGCTGCGCAGCTCCTGGAAGCCCTGCAAAAAGAGCCGATTTTATACCGCGCATTATATACGCTCATTCTGTATACCGGCATGCGGCGAGAGGAAGCTTGCGGGCTTGCGTGGTCTGATATAAACTTTGAGCATGATTTAATAGACATTAACAAGGCGAGTATATATGTCTCCGGCAAGGGCGTTTTTGACGATGATACAAAGAACAGATCTTCCCGGCGCACGATAAAAGTACCCGCTCCGGCCATGGAGCTGCTAAGGGCTTATAAGGCGGCGCAATCGGCAGAGCGGCTGAAACTCGGCGATAAGTGGGAGAACAGCGGCAAGGTATTTACTTCGTGGAACGGCAAGCCCATTCACCCGAGCACGGTAACAAACCATTTCCGCACGATCATACAGAAAAACAATTTGCCGCCGGTAACAGTACACGGTTTGAGACATACAAACGCAACGCTGATGATTTACAACGGAACAAACATCAAAACGGTTTCGGCGCGTCTCGGTCATGCAGACGTTAGCACCACCGGCGATATATACGCCCACGCGATAAAGACCGCTGATGAAATGGCCGCGGAAGCTCTTGAGGATATTTTTAGCAAAAAGAAAACAGCGGGAGCGGGTTAATAAAACCAAAAAGAGCGGGCAAATGCCTTCGACTGCAAAAGCCCGCTCACTTTTCTTGTTACCCGCTCTATTCCACTTTCGCTCAAAAATGAGCAATAGCTCAACTCGCTCAAAAATGAGCGGGTTTGCTCGAACACTGCCGCCAGACCTATTGGACAAAAATGTCGAATAGGCGCCGGTATGCACTTTCAGACAAAAATGTCTAAAAGTGAGCAATTTTAAAGCCCACAAAGACCAAATAAAGACCAAAACGCGATTTTTTGCCCGCTCCCAGGCGTGAAATAAAAAACAAAAAAGCCCCGAAACCGTTGAGTTTCAAGGCTTTTCGCTTGGTGGAGATAAGCGGGATCGAACCGCTGACC
>OIDT01001012.1_pt1 | contig 12745 bp, 9 predicted proteins | sample 1581601 | NCBI WGS metagenome assembly OIDT01 (sample SAMEA3882515, study PRJEB24775) | human gut metagenome | biome: human-associated habitat; feature: intestine environment; material: feces | place: Netherlands | collected 2009/2010 | reverse complement strand
GAACGGCAAGACTGGTAACGAAGCCTGATTTTGAGTTTCATTAAGTCCCACCACCTCCCGTGGTGGGATTTTTTATACCCTCTACCTTATAATACCAACTCTGTAGGGGCCGGGCGTGCCCGGCCCCTACAGCGCTGCAAAAAACTTTCCAAATCCCCTTGACACGCCCCTGCTTTTATGATAAACTATCCCTTGTAAAAAAAGCAGCAACCGGCAGTAGGCCGTCGGCTCACCTTGAGGGTTTGCAAAAGCCCCGGGTCATACCATGATTACGCACGACAGGTGCGCAACTTCGTATGTTCGGCGGCTGCTTTCAATGGCAGCCGCTTTTGTCATTATCATACACTTGTGGGAGGTGTGTTACAATCGCCAGCAACAGCAAATCCAACGAACTGGAGATCAATGAGCAGATCCGCGACAAAGAAATCCGCCTGATCGGGGCAGATGGCGCGCAGATGGGCATTATGAGCCCGCGCGACGCACTGAAGATGGCTATCGACAAGGACCTTGACCTCGTCAAGGTCGCGCCGCAGGCCAAGCCGCCGGTGTGCAAAATTCTTGATTACGGTAAATACCGGTTCGAGATGCAGAAAAAGGAAAAGGAAGCCAAGAAGAACCAGAAAGTGCTTGAACTCAAGGAGATCCGCCTTTCCCTGAACATCGACACCAACGACTTCAACACCAAGGTGAACCAGGCTGCTAAGTTCCTGCAGCAGGGTCACAAGCTCAAGGTGAGCATCCGGTTCCGCGGCCGTGAGATGGCACATACCAGCCTGGGTCTGGATGTCCACAAGCGTTTTGCCGAGGCGTTGGAGGGCAAGGCCGTCATCGACAAGCAGCCCAAGCTTGAGGGCCGCAGCATGATGATGTTCATGTCCCCCGTTCCCAACAAGTAAGAAAGTAAACTCTCTAGGAGGAAACAACAATGGCTAAAATGAAGCTCAAGACCCTTTCCGGCGCCAAGAAGCGCTTCAAGATGACTGCTTCCGGCAAGATCAAGCGCAATGCGTCCAAGCGCCGTCACATCCTGACCAAAAAGACCACCAAGCTCACCCGCGGCCTGCGTATGCCCAAGTACGTCGACAAGACCAACGAGGCTGCCGTCAAGAAAATGATGCCCTACGGTGGCTAATCACTAAGACATTTAAAGGTCAGTTACTACCAGTTACAGACAAAGGAGATATAAAACATGGCTCGTATTAAAGGCGCTACCATGACGCACAAGCGTCGTGCTAAGACTCTCAAGCTCGCAAAGGGTTACTACGGTGCTAAGTCCAAGCACTTCCGCATGGCCAAGCAGGCCGTTATGAAGAGCGGCAACTACGCTTTCGTCGGCCGTAAGCAGAAGAAGCGCCAGTTCCGCAACCTGTGGATCACCCGCATCAACAACGCTGTTCGTGCCCAGGGCATGAACTACTCCACCTTCATGAACGGCCTGAAGAAGTCCGGCATCGAGCTGAACCGCAAGATGCTGAGCGAGATGGCCATCCACGATCCCGCCAGCTTCAACGCTCTGGTCGAGACCGCCAAGAAGGCTCTGTAATAGCTTGCATAAAAGACTCGCGCACACGCGCGAGTCCTTTTGTGTTTAAAGGGGAAAATGGCAAAAAAGCGGGCAACCAAGGAAAGCTCTCCCCTCATCCGGCCTGCGGGCCACCTTCTCCCCCAAGGGGAGAAGGCTTGAGGCTGTGGAGCCTTCCCCTTCGGGGGAAGGTGTCGGCGGCCCCGACCGCCGACGGATGAGGGACGGCCTTCCGGCAAACTGCCGTTTCCCTTTATTCATACAAATCAGTTGATTTTATCCAAAAGGGGCGCTACAATGGAAACGATCACAAGCCGCGAAAACGCTAAGATCAAATACGCCTGCGCGGTGCGCGACTCAGAAAAGCAGCGCGCCGCCGACGGGCTTTTCTTTGCCGAGGGGCCGAAGCTCTGCCTGGAGCTGGCCAAAAGCTGCACGCCGCGTGCGATGTACGCCACGGCGGCGGCGCTGGCAAAAACGCCCGAGCTGGCCCAATTCGACCCCGCCGAGATCGCGCCCCATGTGGCCGAAAAATTAAGCGGCACCAAATCCAATCAGGGCGTGTTTGCCCTGTTTGAAACGCCCGTGCCGCCCGCGGACACGCTGGACACGGCCCGCCGCATTTTGATGCTGGAGGGCGTGCAGGACCCCGGCAACGTGGGTACGCTGCTGCGCAGCGCCGCCGCGTTCGGCTTTGATGCCGTCGTGCTGGGGCCGGGCTGCGCGTCGCCGCTGTCGCCCAAGACGCTGCGGTCCTCGATGGGCGCGGCGGGGCGGCTGCCGACGCTGCACAGCGACGATCTGCCCGCCGCGCTGGCCGCGTTGCGTGCCCGCGGCGTGACGACGCTGGCGACGGCGCTCTACCGCTCCCGTCCGCTGGACGAGGCCGGGAACGATTTCCCGGGCGGGCTGTGCGTCGTCATCGGCAGCGAGGGGCAGGGCCTGACGGACAGGACCGTCGAGGCCTGCGACATGGCCGTCCGCATCCCGATGACAGACCGCGTCGAGAGTTTGAACGCGGCGGTGGCGGGCAGCGTGCTGCTGTGGCATTTCAGGGGTGTGTAACGCATTCCTAGCCCCCTCCGGGAGCGGGTGAGGGGAGAGAACCTTGCCATTGCCGGAAAACTTCGGGTTGAGATGAAGTTCTCTCCCTCAGTCGCCTGCGGGCGACAGCTCCCTCGCAGAGGGAGCCAAGGAGTTGCCCATGGACAAAACACTTGCCTGGCTCTGGCTGGCGGATGCCGTCGGCTCGGGCTGCCAATATGCGCAGGAGCTGCTGACGCTCTACCCCGACCCGGTCGAGCTGTACGACGCCCTGCGTGCCGGGACCGAGGCCCCGCCCGCCTGCCTGACGCCCCACGCGCTGGCACAGCTGCAGGACACGACGCCCTTTGATTATGAGGAACGGCTCGACCACTGCCTGCTGTCGGGCATCGACGTGCTGACGCCCGACGAGGGCGTATACCCGGACCGTTTGCGGGACCTGCCCGACCTGCCGCTTGCGCTCTACGTGACCGGCGACACCGCCTGCCTGAACGGGCGGCGGTACGCGGGCATGGTGGGCACGCGGCGGCCCAGCACCTACGGGCGGCAGGCCGCGTTTGACCTGTCACTGGCGATGGCGCGGGCGGGCGTCGTGCTCGTCAGCGGCCTGGCCGACGGACTGGACAGCGAGGCACACCGCGCCGCCGTGCAGGCTGATGTGCCGACGGTTGCCTTTCTGGGCACGGCCATCGACAAGACCTACCCGGCCTCCAACGCGAAGCTGCGCACCGCCATTGAGAAGGGTGGCGGCGCGGTCTGCAGCGAGTATCCGCCCGGCTACAGCGGGCGCACGACGGGCACTTTTCTGGCCCGCAACCGGCTCATTGCCGCGCAGAGCGAGGCGCTCTGCGTCGCCGAGGCCCGCACCCGCAGCGGCACGCTGAACACCGTCGGCCACGCCGAGCGGCTGGGCCGCCCCGTGCTGGCCGTGCCGGGCAGCATCTACAGCGCTTTGAGCGAGGGCACAAACGAGCTGCTGCGCACCCATCGCGCCGAGCCGCTCTGCAAAGCCGCGGACGCGCTGGATATACTGGGTATTGGCGCGGAGACCGCCGCCCCGGCGCAGCAACGGTTTGACCCGGCCACGGTCAGCGCCGATGCGCAGGCCGTCTACGCCGTGTTAAAGCCCACGCCCCAAAGCATCGACGCCCTGTGCGCCGCCGCAAGCCTGCCCGCCGGACGGGTGCTGGCGGCGTGTACCGAGCTGGAGCTGATGGGCGGAGCCCAGGCGCAGCCGGGGAGAAGATATATTGCAGTATAATAGATGAAGGCAGTGGCAAGGTGCCCGGGCGGATATGGAATCCGCCCCTACGGCTGTAGGGGTCGGCGTCCTCGACGACCCGGGGCGTTTGCGGCGGCGATAAGCTGGCGGGCGAACAATGTTCGCCCCTACAGGCAACGCTCGGAAGCATGCGTGTCATCTAAATTTAAACATTGAGGTAACTTATGCCAAAATTAGTCATCGTGGAATCCCCTGCCAAGGCCAAGACCATTGGCAAGTATCTGGGCCGCGGCTACAAGGTCACGGCCAGTATGGGCCATGTGCGCGACCTGCCCGCCAGCACGCTGGGCATTGATGTCGAAAATGGCTATACACCGAAATATATCACCATCAAGGGCAAGCAGAAGCTCGTCAAGGAGCTGAAGGCCGAGGCCAAAAAGTGCGACGGCGTCCTGCTGGCAACCGACCCGGACCGCGAGGGCGAGGCCATCAGCTGGCATCTGGCGAACATTCTGGGGCTGGACCCCAGCGCACCCAACCGCGTGACCTTTGACGAGATCACGAAGAAGGGCGTCAAGGAGGGCATGGCCCACCCGCGCGCCATCAATATCGACCTGTTCAACGCCCAGCAGGCCCGGCGTGAGCTGGACCGTCTGGTCGGCTACAAATTGAGCCCGTTCCTGTGGAAAAAGGTCCGCCGCGGCCTGTCCGCGGGCCGCGTGCAGAGCGTGGCCGTGCGGCTGATCCGGGACCGCGAACTGGAAATTGAAAACTTCAAGCCCGACGAATACTGGAACATCGACGCGCTGCTGAACCCGCAGGGCGAGAAGGGCGAGTTCACGGCCCGCCTGGCCGCCACCGCCGACGGCAAAAAGCTGACCGTCACCAATAAGCAGCAGGCCGACGGCATCCTGGCCGCGCTGGACGGCAGGGACTATACCATCACGAAGATCGAAAAGGGCAAGCGCCGCCGCCAGCCCTCGCCGCCCTTCATCACGTCCACCTTGCAGCAGGACGCGAGCCGCGCGTTCGGCTTCTCGGCCACCCGCACGATGCGCGCCGCCCAGACGCTGTATGAAGGCGTGGACATTGCGGGCCACGGCACGGTGGGTCTTATCACCTATATGCGTACCGACTCGCTGCGCATTGCCGCCGAGGCTCAGGCCGCGGCCAAGACCTTTATTGCGGAGCGCTGGGGCGACAACTACGTCTGCAAGACTGCCCGCAAGTGGAAAAGCCGCTCCGCCACCGCCGCGCAGGACGCCCACGAGGCCATCCGCCCGTCTATGCCCGAGCTGACCCCCGACGAGGTCGAGCAGAGCATCAGCGGCGACACCGCAAAGCTCTACCGCCTGATCTGGAGCCGCTTTATGGCCAGCCAGATGGCCGACTGCATTCAGGACACCGTCTCCGCGTCCATCACGGCAGGGGACTACCTGTTCCGTGCGTCGGGCTTCCGCGTCTCGTTCGACGGCTTCACCGCGCTGTACGAGGAATCCACCGACGACGCCAAAAAGAAGGAGACCGCCCTGCCCCCGCTGGAGGAGGGCCAGACCCTCAAACTCAAAAAGCTGACGGCGGACCAGAAGTTCACCCAGCCGCCGCCGCTTTACACCGAGGCCACGCTGATCCACGCGCTGGAGGAAAACGGCATCGGACGCCCGTCCACCTATGCGCCCATCATCACGACCATCGTGGACCGCGGCTATGTGGAGAAGGACCAGAAGAAGCTGAAAACCACCCCGCTCGGCCAGGCCGTCAACACGGTCATGATGGAGCAGTTCCCCGACATCGTCAACGTGAAATTCAGCGCTGACATGGAGAAAAAGCTCGACGTTGTCGAAGCCGGCCAGGCGGACTGGGTCAAGACCATCGACGACTTTTACCAGGGCTTTGAAAAGAGCCTGGAGCAGGCCGAGAAGAATATGGAGGGCAAGCGCATCAAGGTCGAGGACATCCCCACGGATGAGATCTGCGAAAAATGCGGGCGGCCCATGGTCATCAAATCTGGCCGCTACGGCAAGTTTGTGGCGTGCTCGGGCTTCCCGGAATGCCGCAACGCCCACCCGCTGGTCAAGGACACGGGCGGCCTCTGCCCGCTGGACGGCGGCCACATGCTGGTGCGCAAGAGCGCCAAGGGCCGCGTCTACTACGGCTGCAGCAACTACCCCAAGTGCAACTATATGACCTGGGACGAGCCGGTGCCCGAAAAGTGCCCCCAGTGCGGCAGCACCCTCTTTAAAAAGAAGGGCCAGCTGTACTGCGCCAAAGAGGGGTGCGGGTTTGTGAAGGCGATTGAGAAGAAATGACCGCTTTCGGCACTTCTGTAGGGGTCGATGCTTGCATCGGCCCGCGGACAGGCTGCCGACTTGCGGGCGGATGCGCGTATCCGCCCCTACAACCTGCGGAAAACAGAGACGTTACGGAGAAACTATGCAAGTGAAAATCATCGGTGCCGGTCTGGCCGGCTGCGAGGCGGCGCTTTGGCTGGCGGACCGCGGCGTGCAGGTCGAACTGTACGAGCAGAAGCCCGCAAAATATTCCCCGGCCCATAAAAGCGCGGGCTTCGCGGAGCTGATCTGCTCCAACTCGCTCAAGGCCGAGCGCCCCGACTCCGCGTCGGGCCTTTTGAAAATTGAGATGAAGATGATGGGCAGCCATCTGTTGGACGCCGCCGAGACCGCCCGCGTGGCGGCGGGCGGTGCGCTGGCCGTGGACCGCGATGTGTTTTCCACCGCCGTGACCGAAATGGTGGAAAACCACCCCAACATTACGGTCCGGCGCGAGGAGGTCACGGCGCTGGACGAGAGCGCACCCGTGCTCGTCGCCAGCGGCCCGCTGACCGAGGGCGCACTGGCACAGGCCGTCGCCGCGCTGACCGGTGACCATCGGCTGAGCTTTTATGACGCTGTCGCGCCCATTGTGACCGCCGAGAGCCTTGACTATGACAAGGTTTTTGCCGCGTCCCGCTATGGCCGCGGCGAGGCGGACTACCTGAACTGCCCGTTCAATAAAGAGGAATACGAGGCGTTCCACGCGGCGCTCATTGCCGCCGAGCGCGCGCCGCTCCACGACTTTGACGGCGACCTGACCGTCTACGAGGGCTGTATGCCGATTGAAGTCATGGCCGCCCGCGGCGCGGATACGATCCGGTTCGGCCCCCTGCGCCCCGTCGGTCTGCGCTACCCGCGCACCGGCCACCGCCCCTGGGCCGCCGTCCAGCTGCGCGCCGAGAACACGGCCCGCACGCTCTATAACCTCGTCGGCTTCCAGACCAACCTGAAATGGGGCGAACAGAAACGGGTGTTCAGCATGATCCCCGGCCTGGAGCACGCCGAATTTGTGCGTTACGGCGTCATGCACCGCAACACCTTTTTGGAGAGCCCGAAAGTTTTGACGAAGCAGCAGTTCTTGAAAGAACATCCCAACGTGTTTTTTGCAGGGCAGATCACCGGCTTTGAGGGCTATATGGAGAGCGCGGCGTCCGGCTTGCTGGCGGCGCACCAGATGCTTGCACGGCTCAAGGACCGCGAGCTGCCGCCGCCCCCGGCAGCAACGATGTGCGGCGCGCTGCTGGACTACATCACGACGCCGAACAAGGACTTCCAGCCGATGGGTGCGAACATGGGCATCCTGCCCCGCACCGAGGAGATCAACATCATCCGCGACAAGCGGGAGCGCTACATGGCGCTTTCGCAGGCCGCGCAGGACGCCATGCAGGCGTGGGTAAAGGAGTACGAAGCATGAAAATTTTAGTGGATGCCATGGGCGGCGACAACGCCCCGCTGTGCGTTTTGCAGGGCGTGAGCCAGGCCGCGGCGGAGTTTGGTGACGGCATGGAGCTGGTGCTGCTGGGTGAGGAAAAAGCCATCCGCGACTGCGCAAAAGAGAATAAAATCGACCTTGCACCGTTTGAGATCCTCAACTGCACCGAGACCATCGACATGCACGATGACCCGGTCAAGGCTGTGCGCCACAAAAAGGATTCCAGCCTTGTGAAGGGTCTGACCATGCTGAAGAACGGCGAGGCCGATGCCTTTGTCAGTGCCGGCTCCACCGGTGCGCTGCACGTCGGCACCAGTCTCATCGTGCGCACGGTCAAGGGTGTCAAGCGCCCGGCGCTGGCCACCCCGATGCCCGGCGCCAAGCAGAATTTCCTGCTGCTGGACTGCGGTGCGAACGTCGAGTGCCGCCCCGAAATGCTGAACGCCTTCGGCACGATGGGCAGCGTCTACGCCGAGAAGGTCATGGGCCGCGAAACGCCGAAGGTCGCGCTTGTCAACAACGGCGCGGAGGACACAAAGGGCACGCCGACCTACCGCGAGGCCCACAAGCTGCTGAAGGCAAACCCCTGCATCCACTTTGCGGGCAACATCGAGCCGCGCTACATCATGGACGGTGACGTGGACGTCGTCGTCTGCGACGGCTTTGTCGGCAACGTCGTGCTGAAATTGACCGAGGGCGTCGCCAAAACGCTGCTGGGGATGCTGAAAAAAATTTTCTTGCAGAACCTGATCACCAAGCTCAGCTATCTGGGCATCAAGGGCGGTCTGGGCGAGCTGAAACGTATGATGGACTCCGAGGAGGTCGGCGGCGCACCGCTGCTGGGCGCCGCGAAGCCGGTCATCAAGGCGCACGGCTCCAGCCACGCCAAGGGCATCAAGAACGCCATCCGTCAGGCCAAGCTCTGCGTCGCCAACGACCTGTGCGGCACGATGGAGAAGGCGCTGGCAGAGGTGGCCGCACAGAAGGAAGAGACAGACGCTTAAAAGGTAAGCTGCCCTGTAGGGGCCGGACATGTCCGGCCCGCGGCATAAAAAATACCGCCCGTAAAAGGGCAATCGAGATAAGGTTGAGGGCCGGGCATGCCCGGCCCCTACGGACTAGCCGGAAAGGTGAAAGAATATGGCTCACAAACCGGAAGAACTGCAGGAGGTCCTGCACTATACATTCAAAAATCCTGCGCTGCTGCGCATTGCGCTGACCCATACCAGCTATGCCAACGAGAGCAAGGTCGCCACGACCCACAATGAGCGGCTGGAATTTCTGGGCGACAGCGTGCTGTCCGTCGTTGTAGCGGACTACCTGTTCCACCAGTCGGGCCGCCCCGAGGGCGAGCTGACCCGTATGCGCGCCAGCCTCGTCAGCGAGGATGCACTGTTCCAGTTCGCACAGGAAATTCAGCTGGGTGAGTATCTGCGCCTTGGCCACGGCGAGGACCTTGGCGGCGGACGCAGCCGCCCGAGCGTCGTCTCCGATGCGTTCGAGGCGGTCATTGCCGCACTGTATCTGGACGGCGGCATGGAGGCCGCGCGCAATTTCATCCTGCCCTTCATCACCGAGGGCAAGACTGCCGAGGACGACTACAAGACCCGTCTGCAGGAGGTCGTCCAGCAGGACCCGTCCGCCGTGCTGAAATACGAGGTCACCGGCGAGACCGGCCCCGACCACAACAAGCAGTTTACGGTCTGCGTCTGGCGCAACGGCGAGCTGCTGGCCGAGGGCCGTGGCCGCAGCAAAAAAGCCGCCGAGCAGCACGCAGCAAAGGTGGCGCTGGAAAAGCTGCAATAAGTGACGCCCTGTAGGGGCCGGGCATGCCCGGCCCGCGGCATAAAAATCGCGACCCGTTTACGGGTACATAAGGCGAGGTTGAGGGCCGGGCATGCCCGGCCCCTACGACCATTTTAAGAATTTTGAAAGGTACCCATGGAATGCGCCTGAAAGAACTGGAAATCCAAGGCTTCAAATCCTTCCCCGATAAGACAAAGATCGAGATCGGCGAGGGCATTACCGGCGTTGTCGGGCCGAACGGCTCGGGCAAGTCGAACATCTCCGACTCCATCCGCTGGGTTCTGGGCGAGACCAGCTCCAAGCAGCTGCGCGGCAGCGGCAAGATGGAGGACGTCATCTTCGGCGGCACCCAGTCCCGCGGTGCCATGGGCTATGCCTCCGTCGCGCTGACCATCGACAACAGCGACCACGGTCTGGACATGGACGCCGACGAGGTCACGATCGGCCGCCGGTACTACCGCAGCGGTGAGAGTGAATACTCCATCAACGGCCAGAACGTCCGCTTAAAGGACGTGTACGAGCTGCTGCTCGACACCGGCATTGGCCGCGACGGCTATGCCATCGTCGGGCAGGGCCGCATTGCCGAGATCGTCGGTGCAAAATCCGCGGAGCGCCGCGAAATTTTTGAGGAAGCGTCCGGCATCGCCAAGTACCGTTACCGCAAAAACGAGGCCGAGCGCCGCCTGGACGCCGCCGAGGGCAACTTAGAGCGCCTGCGGGACATTCTGGGTGAGCTGGAAAAGCGCGTCGGCCCCCTGAAACGCGACAGCGAGAAGGCCCAGCAGTTTCTGGAATTGAGCGAGAAGCGCAAGACGCTGGAGATCACACTCTGGGTCGATGCCATCCGCCGCGCCAACGACTCGCTGCGCGACCAGCAGCGCAAGTACGAGGCCGCCCAGGCCGACTATGACCGCCTGAGCCGCCAGCTGGACGAGTTTGACGAAAAAAGCGCGTCCCTGCGTGCCGAGGCCCAGCAGCTGGTGCTGGCCGTCGAGCAGGCCAACGCCGACATCCGCGCCATCACCGAGGCAAACGCCGGCAGCGAGAGCGAGATCGCCGTCCTGAAAAACGAGAGCGAGCACAGCCGGTTCCGCATCGACGATGCTACGTCCGAATTGGAGCGCGCCGGGCAGGGCCGCGAGAGCATCGAGCGCGAGGCCGCGGACCACCGCGCCGCCATCGAGACGCTGAAAAGCGGCATGGCCGGGCTGGACGCCCGCGTGGCCGAGCTGCGCGAGGCCCTGCGTGCCCTTGAGGAAAAGGCCGCTGCCAGCGGCGAGCGCCGCGACGTCATTGACGCCGCCATGGCCCGCCTGCAGGACACCGCCACCGCCGCCAGGGTCAGCGCCGCGTCGGCGCAGTCGGCAGGGGAGGCTGCGGCCAACCGCCTGGCCGAGGCACAGCGCCAGGCCGAGGAGCTGAAAGCCGGCGCCGCCGCCACCGACGAGGAACGCCGCCGCGCCGAGCGCCGCTTTAAGGACGCCGAGGAGGCCGTGACCCGCAACGACAACATCAAGGCGGGCCTGAAGCTGAAATTGGACAGCCGCCGCCGTCAGCAGGCCGAGGCTGCCGACAACCTGCAGAAGGCGGACCGAGAAAGGTCCGCCGCCGCCCAGCGCATCCACATTCTGGAAGATCTGGAGCGCAACATGGACGGCTACCAGCAGAGCGTCAAGGCCGTCATGCGCGCGGCGGGCGGCGGGCGGCTGCGGGGCATCATCGGCCCCGTGGCAGGCATCATCACCGTCGAAAAGGGCTACGAGACCGCCATTGAGACAGCGCTCGGCTTTGCGCTGCAGAACATTGTCGTCGAGGACCAGGGCTGTGCCCGCGCCGCCATCGGCTTTTTGAAGGACGAGCGCGCAGGCCGCGCTACGTTTTTGCCGCTGGACACCGTACAGGGCTCCCGCTTCACGGGCCGCCTGACCGGCACGGCGGAGGTCGCCGCCGACCTGGTCAGGACAGACCCAAAATATCAGCATATCATCGACAATCTGCTGGGCCGCATCATCGTGGTCGAGGACCTGACCGAGGCGTCCGCCGTGGCGCGGAACCTCGGCTACCGGAACCGCATCGTCACGCTGGACGGTCAGGTCATCAACGCGGGCGGTTCGTTCACCGGCGGCTCCACCGCCCGCAGTGTCGGCGTGTTCAGCCGCAAGCAGGAGCTGGACGAGCTGCGCAGCAGGCTGACCAAGCTGGAAGCCCGCCGCGCCGAGGCCGAAAAGGAGCTGGCCGCCCGCAAGGCGGAGGTCGATAACCTCTCCGCCCAGCTGGCCGGTGCCGAGGGCGAGGGCATGAACGCCGCGACCGAGCACGTCCGCGCCGGGCTGGAGGTGGAGCGCCTGACGAAGGCCGCCGCCCAGAACGAGGAGACGGCCCGCACTATTGAGCAGGAGATCGCCGCCCAGCAGGCCGCTGTGACCCAGAACGAGGCCGCCCGCGCCGAGGCTGAAAAGACACAGGCCGACGCCGAAGCCGAGATGGCAAAGTACACGGCCGAGCTGGCAGCACTGGGCGAAAGCACCGGCAGCCTGACCGCCGAGCGGGAGCACATCACGACAGAGCTGTCCGAAAAGCAGCTGCAGCGTCTGGCTGATGAAAAGGACATCGGCCTGCACGAGGCTGCGCTGCAGGGCCTGCAGAGCCGCACCGGCGAGGCCGAGGCCCGCGCCCGCGAGCTGCAGACTGTTATTGAGGCTGCTAAGGCAAAAATCGAGGCCAACGCCCTGAAAATTGCCGAGATGGAGCGCACCCGCGGCGACAACCTGCAGAAGATCGCCGCCGCCGAGCAGACCATCCGCACCGCAAACGCGGCCCGCATGGAGAAGGAGGCCGCCGTTGAAAAGCTGAACCGCGACAATCGTGCCCTGACCGATGAGCGCGAGCGGATGAGCGGCGAGATGGCCCGCCTAGCCGAGCGCCGCACCGCCGCCGAGACCGAGCTGAACGATACCAACAGCAAGCTGTGGGAGGAATACCAGCTGACCGAGGGTGAGGCCCGCAGCCATTGCGTACCGTTTGAGAGCCTGACCGAGCTGCGCCGCAGCGTGGCCGAGGTCCGCAGCAAGATCCGCAGTCTGGGCAATGTCAATGTGGGCGCCATCGACGAGTACAAGGAGGTCAAGGAGCGCTACGACTTCCTGAAGGCGCAGGTCACCGATGTCGAAAAGGCAAAGTCCGAGCTGACAAAGATGATCGCCGAGCTGTGCAGCGAGATGGAGGAGCTGTTCACAACAAGCTTCAAGCAGATCAACACCCACTTCCAGCAGATCTTCAAGGAGCTGTTCGGCGGCGGGCATGCGCGGCTGTATCTGTCGGACGAGGCGAATGTGCTGGAATCCGGCATCGAGATCGAGGTCTCGCCCCCGGGCAAGGTCATCAAG
>OIDT01000945.1_pt1 | contig 13625 bp, 9 predicted proteins | sample 1581601 | NCBI WGS metagenome assembly OIDT01 (sample SAMEA3882515, study PRJEB24775) | human gut metagenome | biome: human-associated habitat; feature: intestine environment; material: feces | place: Netherlands | collected 2009/2010 | reverse complement strand
ATAAGTCCCTGTTCAGAGCCCCATCTCGATTCCGCTGTGCTGCATCTTGATGTGGCTTCTCGCCATATGAAATTTCAGAAAAAAGTGCTCATTCATGCAAGCATGATTCGCAATTTGTTCTGAAATTTCGCATGGCTCTGAATAGTCACAATTTGTTCATGATTTTTTTACAACATGAACACGCTTTCAACATAATTTACCCGTATACTAAAAGCATAAATAATGAATGCCAACATTATTTACACAATTTTCTTTTTCATATTGCCGATTAGAAAATCGGCTCTCCTTCCTTTAAAAATAAAAATGAAAGAAAGCACTGTTTCGCCAACGGTGCTTTTTTTCATGCCCTTTTCCCCCGCTTTTCCACCGCTGCCCTGCGCATCACGCAAGGGCGGACGGGCAGCGGCGAGGTGTCCCCTCTATTTACACAATTCATCCGTCAACCGCGCAAACTCCTGTAAATTCAATGCCTCCCCGCGAATCGTAAGCGGCCAGCCGCAGGCTGTGATTGCAGCCTCAATCTCCTCTTTCGAAAAATGCAGCAGCTCCGAATTTTTCAGTCCGTTCGCCAGCGTCTTCCGTCTCTGATTAAACGACGCCCGAATAATGGAGAACATCAACTTCTCATCCTTCGTCTCCACCGGCATCACCTCATGACGCGTCAGCCGGATCACCGCACTTCCAACCTTCGGCCGCGGCATAAAACAGTTCGGCGGCACATTCGCCACAATATACGGCTCCGCATAATACTGCACCGCCAGCGACAGCGCCCCGTAATCCTTCGATCCCGGCCCCGTCTGCATCCGGTCCGCAACCTCCTTCTGAACCATAACCGTAATCGAATCCACCGGCACATGATTCTCAAATAATCCCATAATAATCGGCGTCGTAATATAATACGGAAGATTCGCCACAACCTTGATCGGCCGTCCGTTGTTCTTCTCCTTCGCCAGCGCCGCCAGATCCACCTTCAAAACATCATTGTTGATAACCTCAACATTATCATAATCCGACAGCGTATCCTCCAGAATCGGGATCAGATTCTTGTCAATTTCCACCGCACACACACTCCGCGCAGCATACGCAAGATACTGCGTCAGCGTACCGATACCAGGTCCGATTTCCACAACAAAATCGTCCGGTCCGATACCTGCAGCGGCTACAATCTTATCCAGCACATGTGGATCGATCAGAAAATTCTGACCATACTTTTTCTGAAATACAAAGCCGTACTTCTGCAGTACGGCTATTGTATTCTGCGGCTCCCCGAGCCACGGTTTTACTTTCTCCATAAATTCTCCATGTATTTAGAACTCAAAGTCTTTCTCGTAAAGAATCACGCGGTCGTCCGCATCGGTATGCTTTCTGGACATGCGTCTTCCGAATTTACGGGTTCCCTTTTCTGCATGGGCGATGGCACGATCCACCATATCTTTGACCTGTGAAATCGTCATCGGCTCGCCCTCCTTCTGATTATTGCCAATCTGTGTATACAGAGCAAGCACACCCATCTCGTCCATCTTGTATCCATTCTCACGCGCATACGTGCGGGCAAACGTAACAAGCTCGTCGTTCGTGAAAACAGGAATCGAAATGACCGTCTCAAACTTCTTCGCAAAATCAGGGTAATTCCGCAGAAGACCTCTCATGCTGACCTTCTCATCCTCGATGATCAGAACCAGACTGTCGGTACGAAAATCCATTGCCTGCGACAGCTTCTCGATCGTCTCCGGGTACATCAGACCGGCACGCTCGATCAGGAGGAAACCTCCCGCCAGCTTTGAAACAATCTGCGCACAGTCCTTTTTGTTCAGAACAGATGCATCCAGACGGGCCATCTTCGTTGCCGGAAGTTTTAAGTCAGCACAGATTGCACGGACGAGATCCTCCGACAGCTTCGTTTTTCCAGTACCGTATCCGCCCATAATGGCAATGTTTCCATGACGGGAAGTACGGTCGCCTGCGTAATGATAAACACCATGCATTGCATCCAGAATCTGGATATCCATGCCTGGAACTTTCGCAAAGTAAGTAAACAGCGCTTTCTGCTCATCACTCAGCTTATCCGGCTGGGTGTCGTTCAGGATGCGGAGTCTTGCCTCCTCCGGCGTCTCCTCGCGGAGCACCTCTTCAATCGATTTCGCAACAGTTCCTTCCGGAATGTTGTCGCGGATCAGCTGAACGGTGGCATCCGTTGTTTTTTCGATGCTCATGTTGATCGTCGCATCGGATACGCGCTCACGCTTTGGCTCGGTCGGAACTTCGATTTCGATTTCCTCCGGGGTAATCTCGATCGGCTGGGTTCCTGCCGGCTCAAACGGATCGGCTGGCTCAGTCTCGGCCGGGGTTTCCGGCTCTGTTTCGCTTTCCGGCTCATCAGCAGGTTCTGCTTCCGCAGTTTCCGGCTCGTCCGGCAGTTCGATTTCCGATGCTTTTTCAGCTTCCTGCACTTCTGCGTTCAGCGCTGCCTGAAGCTCACTAAAATCGATGGTCGGCCGTGTCTCCTCTGCCGGTTTCAGATCCGGGATGACAACCGTTGCATCCATGGACGGCGTCTCCGCCGGTTCTACGGTTTCCTCAATTTCGGCTTCCGCCTGAGCCTTCTCGGCTGCTTCTGTTTCAGCTTCCACTGCTGGTTCTGTAACTTCTGCTTCTTCGATTTCAGCCTCGGCTGCCGGTTCTATAATCTCTTCGATCTCAGCTTCATCCATCGGCTCTGCAGCTTCTTCGGTTTCAGCCTCATCCGCCGGTTCTGTGATCTCTTCGGTTTCCGCTTCATCTGCCGGTTCTGCATCTTCTTCCGGCTCAGCTTCCGCCTGCGGCTCCTCTGCCGTTTCCCGTGCCTCTGTCTCGGACTCCGGATCCATCGGCTGCTCTGCGGTTTCGGCTTCTGCTGCCGGTTCCACTGGCTCTTCTGCTTCTTCCTCCGCAACTTCCTCCGACAGGTTTGCTGCGGTCTCCTGGAACAGTGCTTCGAGGTCCGGCTCTTCGTATTTCTTCTCCGGCTTCGGTGCTTTCGGCATTACCGGCTCGGCTTTTTCCTTCGGTTTTGGCTGCGGTCTTGTCTTGATCGTCGTGTTGGCATCCGGGGATACCTCTACGTTTACATCAAGCTGCTCCGGCTCCAGATCTTTTACTTCGTACTGTACCGGCTCTTCGCTTGTCTCTTCCTCGACTGCCGTCTCTTCCTGTTTCTTTCCGCGGAAGGAGAAGACATCGCGGATGCTCTTTGCAAGCTCTGCGTGAAGATCGATCGTATTTCCAAGGTACGTCGGCGTACTGTCTGCATACGCCTGCTCTTCCGGAATCTCCTCAATCGGCTCCTCTGTCTGCTGCAGTGCTTCGTACTCCTGCACCTGCTCTGCATCTGCCTCGGCCTGCTGTGTTTTCTCATATGCTTCGTACGGCGAACCGGCTTCTTTTTCTTCTTCACCGGCCACATACTGGCTCATCACACCGCCGTTTACCGGTTTTACTGCCGGCTCTTTCGTCGCAGCCATTTCACCGGCTCCGCTCTCTCCGGCTAACCGCACTTTAAGTGCTTCCGGATCCTCGGACGGCTCTTCATTCTTTTTGTAGTCAAAACGATGCTCGTATTTGATCTGCTGGGACGGTGACAGCGGCTCGTACTTCATTTTCAGATCCATTGCCTTTGTCACATATTTGCCCTCGCTGAACCACAGGATCAGCTCATCACAGGCATCGATGCATTTCTGCGTCTCTCCGGCTTTGCTGTAAAGGTTTGCCAGTTCATATGCCCATCTCTCGGTAAATTCCCGCTCTTTGTATTCCTCCAGAAGGGAAATCTGCTCCTCAAGCGGCGCTTTCTGTCCTCTTAAAATCTTGTATTTCAGCAGATACCGGGAATTATCGTGACGTGCGACTGCTTCAAACTCGTTGTAAAAGTCAATCGCCTCATCAAAGTCTTTCATTTTTACGGAGACCTCTACCAGGCGGTACAGAATGCCCTTTCCGATGGAGGAACGGTCATACGCCATCAGCAGAATCTTCTTCGCCTCCGGATATCGTTTGTTCGCCTCATAGACATCCGCTACCATGCCGAGCGTGCGCAGACTCTTGACACGCCGCCAGTCAACGGCTTCTACAACTGCAAGTGCCCCCTCATAGTCCTCTTTTTTTACCAGACTGTTCAGCTCTTCCAGCCGGCTTTGATATTCAGCTTTATCCAATCTTTTCACCTCAATACATTTCAGATTGTTTTAGTTCATAGACACGAACAGTGTACCACACTCCCCGTAGAATGTCAAAAGAATGCCTGTTTTGCAGGCATTTTTCGGGATGCAAATCCTTCCAGCGGGCATCAAAAAAAGAACACCCGCCCCTCCGGTTTTTCCCGGAAAAGCAGGTGTCCCCTAACTACTTATATTTGATTCCGATTACTTTCTGACAGTAATCTTGTCCAGATGCCAGATATCATCTACATACTGCTGGATGGTACGGTCGGATGTGAATTTGCCGCTGTGTGCGGTATTCAGGATCGCGCTTCTTGCCCATGCAGAAGTATTTCTGTATTTATCCTCAACACGCTCCTGTGCTGCCGCATAGGACTTGAAGTCTGCCAGGGTAAAGTACATATCCGGGCGCGGAGCATTCTTCGGTGTGAGCAGGGAGTCATACAGATCACGGAACATCATGGTGTCGCCGTTTGAGTATCTTCCGCTGATCAGATCCATCACTACGTTGTGGATGTCCTGATCGTGGATGAAGTAGCTCATCGGATCGTAGGTGTAGTTGTTCTCATATTCGATAACCTGATCTGCGGAAAGTCCGAAGATAAAGGCGTTCTCTTTTCCAACTTCCTCAACGATCTCTACGTTTGCACCGTCCATGGTTCCAAGAGTCAGGGCACCGTTCAGCATGAACTTCATGTTACCGGTACCGGAAGCCTCTTTACTTGCGGTGGAAATCTGCTCGGAAACATCAGCAGCGGCAAAGATCAGCTCTGCGTTGCTGACACGATAATCCTCGATAAATACAACTTTGATCTTTCCTTTGATGGTCGGATCGTTGTTTACGACATCCCCAACGGAATTGATCAGTTTGATGATCGCTTTTGCACGCTCATAGCCTGCGGAAGCTTTTGCTCCAAAGATGAAGGTTCTTGGGTAGAACGGCATATCCGGGTTCTTTTTCAGACGGTCATACAGGTACATAATATGAAGAATGTTCATAAACTGGCGTTTGTACTCATGCAGACGTTTTACCTGAACATCAAAAATGGAGTTCGGATCTACATCAATGCCGTTATGCTCTTTGATGTATTTTGCCAGGCGAACTTTATTTTTATATTTGATTTCCATAAATTCCTTCTGTGCCTGGGTGTCATCTGCCAGCTTAGCGATCTTTTCGATCTTCGGCAGATCGGTGATCCAGCCGTCTCCGGCGTACTCGGTTACCCAGTCAGCCAGGAGCGGGTTTCCGTGAAGCAGGAAACGACGCTGTGTGATACCATTCGTCTTATTGTTGAACTTCTCCGGAGTCATTTCGTAGAAGTCTTTTAAGGTCTGTTTTTTCAGGATCTCGGTATGAAGCTTTGCAACACCGTTGACAGAATATCCGCCTACGATAGCCAGGCGAGCCATATGAACCTGTCCGTCGTAGATCACTGCCATCTGGCGGACTTTCTCTTCATCACCCGGGTACTGCTCTCTTACCTGGATCAGGAAGCGGCGGTTGATCTCTTCTACGATCTGATAGATACGCGGAAGAAGTCTGGAGAACAGGTCAACCGGCCATTTTTCAAGTGCCTCTGCCATAATCGTATGGTTGGTGTATGCGCAGGTCTTTGTCGTAATCTCCCATGCCTCATCCCATCCAAGGCCTTCCACATCCATCAGGATTCGCATCAGCTCCGGAACAGCTACGGTTGGGTGGGTATCATTCAGCTGGAAGGTAACCTTCTCATACAGCTTCGTGATATCACCGTGATGTTTTTTATATTTTGCAACTGCTCTCTGTACACTTGCAGAAATAAAGAAATACTGCTGTTTCAGACGCAGCTCTTTTCCTTCGTAATGATTATCGTTCGGATACAGAACCTCTACGATGGTTTTTGCAAGATTTTCCTGCTCAACGGCTTTGTGGTAATCACCCTTGTCAAAGGAATCCAGTGAGAAGTCCTGAATGGCCTCTGCATCCCAGATAGTCAGAGTGTTTACAACATCGTTGTCGTATCCTACGATCGGCATGTCGTAAGGAATTGCATTGACAGACTGGTAATCCTTCTGTACAAAGTTTACGCGTCCGGTAGCTTCATCGTACTCCTGTGCTACATATCCGCCAAATTTTACCTCTTTTGCATACTCCGGGCGTTTCAGCTCGAATGGATAGCCGTTTTTCAGCCAGTTATCCGGTACTTCTACCTGATAACCGTCGCGGATCTGCTGTTTAAACATACCGTATTTGTAACGGATACCGCAGCCGTACGCCGGATATCCAAGGGTAGCCAGAGAATCCAGAAAGCATGCTGCCAGACGGCCAAGACCGCCGTTTCCAAGAGCCGGATCTCTCTCCTGATCCTCCAGAAGGTTCAGGTTCAGTCCCATTTCCTCGAGAGCTTCCTGTACCTGTTTGTATGCAGTCAGGTTGATCAGGTTATTTCCAAGTGCACGACCCATCAGGAACTCCATGGACATATAGTACAGAATTTTCGGATCCTGTTCGTCCATTGCCTTCTGGGTTTTCAGCCAGTTATCAATAATAACATCTTTTACTGCATAGCAGACTGCCTGGTAAATCTCCTGCTGGGAAGCCTCTTCCAGGTTCTTTCTGTACAGCATTTTTACATTCTCTCTCACACTGTTCTTAAAAGTTTCTTTTTTGAACTCGGCGTTTAACATCTGCGTCCTCCTTAATAGCAGTCTGCGAGCGGAGAGCTTGTTTTTCTCCCCGCCTCATTGTACATTTGCATCTATTACATAATTCAAAACATAAAAAGCTAATATTATGAGCATCAAATTCCGACTCACTGCCATGCAATTCCTGCAATTCTTCGTTTGGGGAGCATGGCTGATTTCATTAGGTGGTTACATGGGCGGTACGTTACATTTTGAAGGCGGACAAATCGGAGCAATCTTTGCAACCATGGGTATAGCCTCACTGATAATGCCCGGACTGACCGGTATCATCGCCGACAAATGGATAAACGCCGAACGCCTTTACGGCATACTCCACCTCATCGGTGCCGGTGCTCTGATTTATGCTTCAACTGCCACCACATACAACCACATGTACTGGGCCATGCTGCTCAACATGCTTGTTTACATGCCTACACTATCCCTGGCCAACACCGTATCCTACAATGCATTGGAAAAATATAAGATGGATTTGATAAAAGACTTCCCCCCCATCCGTGTATGGGGAACGGTAGGCTTTATCTGTGCCATGTGGGCTGTGGACCTCACCGGGTTCAAGGCAAGTTCGGCACAGCTCTATGTGGCAGCCATATCGGCAGCCATGCTGGGACTTTATGCTTTCACTTTGCCAGCCTGCCCCCCCATGCGCAGCGAAGGAAAAACGATGCTCTCCGCTTTCGGACTGGACGCACTGGTGCTGTTCAAGCGCAAGAAGATGGCTATCTTCTTCTTGTTCTCCATGCTGCTGGGAGCCGCCCTTCAAATAACAAACACATACGGCGACCTTTTCCTGGGTTCGTTTGCTTCCATACCCGAATATGCAGATTCGTTCGGTGTAAAACACTCCGTCATCCTGCTCTCCATCTCGCAAATGAGTGAGACGCTGTTTATCCTTGCCATCCCCTTCTTCCTGAAACATTTCGGAATCAAGCGTGTTATGTTAATAAGTATGTTTGCATGGGTATTCCGTTTCGGGCTCTTTGCCCTCGGAGACCCGGGAAGCGGACTCTGGATGCTCATTCTCTCGATGATTGTCTACGGCATGGCATTTGACTTTTTCAATGTATCGGGCTCGCTGTTTACAGAAATGGAGGCACATCCCAGTATCCGTGCCAGCGCACAAGGCTTGTTCTTCATGATGACGAACGGTGTGGGAGCCATCATCGGAGGTTATGCCAGCGGAGCCGTGGTGGATGCCTTCTCGGTATATGCCGAAGGCGGAGGACTGGTAAGCCGCGACTGGACACCGGTATGGCTTATCTTTGCAGGATATGCTTTAGTCATTGGTCTGCTATTTGGAATGGTGTTCCGCTATAAACATAATCCGGAAAAAATAGAGAAAAACTGATTGAGAGTCAGGTTGATTTAATAGGTATGAATAAGAAAAAGATAGAACTACAAGTACTAAACATTTCCAACAGCCAGGCGCAAGCGGGTGCCTATGCCCTGGTACTGGGTGAAGTGGGTGGCAAACGCCAGCTTCCGATTATTATAGGTGCCACCGAAGCACAAGCTATGGTCATCGAGATGAAAGGTATTGTACCGCCCCGTCCGCTGACCCATAACCTATTTGCTTCCGTTCTTGAGGTGCTGGGTGTAAAACTGATGCGTATTCTTATCTATAAAGTAGACAACGGAGTATTCTACTCCTATCTTTACATGAAAGCCGAAGAGACTATTCTCCGGATTGATGCCCGTACCAGCGATGCCGTCGCCCTGGCATTGCGCATGAATGCTCCTATCTTTGTCTACGAAGAGATTCTCGAAACAGAATGTCTGAAAACCGGCGAAAGCACCACCGACCCTATGGGAGGCAGCGAGCCGGACAAAGACGAACTGTTGCAGGAAGACACGATAGGCATATTGAAAACAGCCCTGCAGAAAGCAATCGAAGAAGAGGATTACGAACGAGCCGCACAGATAAGAGACCAAATCAACCAACTCAAAAACAATTTGTAACATGCACGTATTCTATACTCCCGACATACAGACCCACGCAGAACTGCCCGAAGAGGAAGCAGCACATGCCGTACGGGTCTTACGCCTGCAAGCAGGCGACGAGGTTATGCTGACAGACGGAAAGGGCTGCTTCTATCGCGCCGAAATCAGTACGGCTACCAACAAACGCTGCCTGGTGAATATTCTGGAAACCCTTCCGCAAGCCCCCTTGTGGAAAGGTCATCTGCACATTGCCATGGCACCTACCAAGAACATGGACCGTACAGAGTGGTTTGCCGAGAAAGCGACGGAAATAGGGTTTGATGAACTGACATTCCTGAACTGCCGTTTCTCGGAACGGAAAGTCATCAAGACGGAGCGCATCTCCAAAATTCTGGTTTCTGCCATCAAGCAGTCGCTCAAGGCACGCCTGCCCCAACTGAATGAAATGACAGACTTCAACAAGTTCATCACACAGCCTTTTCCGGGTCAGAAATTCATCGCCCACTGTTATGAAGGCGAAAAACCGCTTTTGAAGGATATGGTACATCCCGGAGAGGACGCTCTCGTACTAATCGGTCCTGAAGGAGACTTCAGCGAAGAGGAAGTCCGGAAGGCGACGGAAAACGATTTTATCCCCATCAGCTTGGGAAAATCAAGGTTGCGTACAGAGACGGCGGCACTGGTTGCCTGCCACATCCTCAATTTACAGAATCAATGATACTCACTAAAACAAAAACTATATGAAAAAGAACCTATTCTTCCACTTCTCAGTACTGGCAATGCTCATCGTGCTGATAAGCGCTTGTTCGTCCAAAAAGCCAGAATACACCAACGTTATTCCTTCCGATGCCTCGCAAGTCATCGCTGTCAATTTAAAATCATTGGCAGACAAGGCCGGTACCAAAGATAAAGAGACTAAAGAAGCACTGCAAAAGCTGACAGATGCCTTGAAAAGCGATATGAATGCAGCTACTTTCCAACAATTGGAGGCTGTACTGAAAGACCCTGCCAAATCGGGAGTGGACGTCAATGCGCCGATTTATGTCTTCAACGCTCCCTCGTTCCCCTACACCACCATGGTAGCCAAGGTTCAAAGTGAGGATGATTTGCTGAAGCTTCTGGAAGTTACGGAGAAAGAACAGATAATCAGCCATGTGGCAGAAGCGGACGGTTACAGTTTTGCACAAATCAACAAGCGGGCATTGCTCGCTTTCACTCCTACCACGCTTATGGTGGTGAACTACACCGGCACATCACAACTGGAAAAAGTCAAAGAAGGAATTCCCGCCTTGCTGAAACAGACCGGAGAAAACAGCATCAACAGCAACACCGCTTTCAAGAAAATGCAAAAGCAGGATGGAGACATCAATATGCTCATCTCTCCTTCCAGCCTGCTGAGTGCATACGCCAATCCGCTGAATTACGGAATATCCCACAATATCGACCTGAAAGACTTGAAGATGCTGGGAAGTCTCTCCTTCGAAAAAGGGAAAATAGAACTGAAAGTAGAGAGCTATACCGAGAACACAGAATTGAAAGCACTTTTCGAAAAGCAAATCAAAAGTACTTGTCCCATCGAAAACACGTTCTTGAAGTATTTCCCAAAATCTACCCTGGCGCTATTCAGCATAGGTATCAATGGAGAAGAGTTCTACAATGTGCTGCAAGAGAATGAGCAGTTCCGCAACGATTTCTCCATTACCAAAGCCGCTGAAGTAAAAGACTTGTTCAGTGCTTTCCACAACGACCTGACCATAGGCCTTATCAATGTAACCATGAACAGCAATCCTTCTTTCCTGGCCTATGCCAGCGTAAAGAACGACGCTCCCTTGAAAGCCCTTTATGAGAAAAAGTCCGAACTGGGACTGAAACGCGGCGAAGACATCGTGAAATTGAATGAGAATGAATATGTCTATAAATCACGCGCTATCAACATATTCTTCGGCATACGAGACAAACAGATGTACGCCACCAATGACGAACTGCTGTATAAGAATGCATGCAAGACCGCTGACCCGTCTGCCAAAGAGACGGACTTCGCTTCTAGTCTGAAAGGCAAGCGCACAGCCTTTGTCATCAATGCGGAAGCCGTACTTGACCTGCCCGTTGTAAAAATGCTAGCTGGATTTGGCGGACAAGAGTATAGCACCTATTACTCGCTGCTCGGCAATATCTCGTATCTGGAAGCTGTCGGCAACGAGGACAAGGCAACCGTCACCCTGCAGCTGAAGAACAAGAATGTTAATGCGTTGAAACAGATTGTGGACTTTATCAAGCAGTTTGCAGGAATGTAATTTAAGGATTAAGGATTAGAGATTAAGGATTAATACCACTCATGAATAGGATTCACCTACGGCAAACACTACCTCAAGTGTTTGCCGACCGTGATGCCATTACCTCAGACGTATGGCATCGGGACATTACGTTCCACAAAGGGAAACGTTATCTCATAGAAGCCGCTTCGGGCACCGGAAAATCATCGCTTTGCAGCTATGTTTACGGTTACCGCAACGATTATCAGGGAATCATCAACTTTGATGAGCGCAATATCCGTTCACTCTCCGTCAATGACTGGACAGATATACGCAAACACTCCCTCAGCATTCTTTTTCAGGAGTTGCGTATCTTTCCCGAACTTACCGCCATCGAAAACATACAACTGAAGAACCGGCTTACCAACTTCAAAAAAAGGAAAGAAGTCCTTACCCTATTCGAGGCAATCGGCATTGCCGACAAGGTAAACGAGAAAGCCGGGAAGCTATCTTTCGGCCAGCAACAAAGAGTCGCCTTTATCCGCAGCCTCTGCCAGCCTTTCGACTTCATCTTCCTGGACGAACCCGTCAGCCATCTGGATGACGAGAACGGAACAATCATGGGCAGGCTGCTGACAGAAGAAGCCAGCCGCCAAGGAGCGGGAATCATAGTGACTTCCATCGGCAAACATCTGGAATTGGATTATGATGAAATTTATCAATTATAAATGTGGCTAATATGAACCGACTTGTTTGGAAACTTCTCCGCCAGCACATCAGTGTCGGACAGTTGGCAGGCTTTTTCCTCGCCAATCTCTTCGGCATGATGATTGTATTGCTGAGCGTACAATTCTATCGTGATGTCCTTCCCGTTTTTACGGAAGGGGACAGTTTCATGAAGAAGGATTATATCATTGCTACCAAGAAAATCAGTACTTTGGGCAGCTTTGCCGGGAAAAGCAATACCTTCTCCAAAGATGAGATAAAAGACCTGAAAGCCCAACCTTTCACCAAAGGGGTAGGCGCGTTCACTCCTTCCTTGTTCAAAGTCTCTGCCGGACTCGGTATGCAGGAAGCCGGTATCCGCTTGTCGACAGAGATGTTTTTCGAGTCTGTACCCGACGAATATGTGGATGTCAGTCTGGAGAAATGGCATTTTGACGAAGATGCCCGGGTAATCCCCATCATCATTCCGCGCAATTATCTGAACCTCTATAACTTTGGCTTTGCACAAAGCCGGAGTCTGCCGAAACTCTCCGAAGGTTTGATGAGTCTGGTACAGATGGATATCATGATGCGGGGCAACGGACGTGTGGAACAATATAAAGGCAACATTGTAGGATTCTCCAACCGGCTGAATACCATTCTCGTCCCCCAATCCTTCATGGACTGGGCCAACAAGAATTTTGCACCGGAAAAAGAAGCTGAACCGTCCCGACTTATTGTGGAAGTGAAGAATCCTACCGACACAGCCATCACCGACTATTTCCAGCAAAAGAATTACGAAACCGAAGGCAACAATCTGGATGCCGGAAAGACAACTTATTTCCTGCGCCTCATTACAGTTATTGTCATGGGAGTAGGACTGTTCATCAGCATTCTGTCATTCTACATCCTGATGCTGAGCATCTTCCTGCTTCTCCAAAAGAATACGGTAAAACTGGAAAACCTGCTGCTGATAGGATATAGCCCGACGCGGGTAGCCACGCCTTATTATATACTGACAGTAGGGCTGAATGTACTGGTACTGCTCCTCGCCATCGGCTGCGTGGCATGGGTACGCAGTTACTATATAGAAGTAGTCCAAAACCTCTTCCCGCAACTGGAGAGCGGTTCACTGCTTCCATGCATATTGACCGGCGGTCTGCTGTTTCTGGCAGTATCACTGCTGAACGTACTGGCAATACAACGGAAAGTCAGTAACCTCATCAGGTTAAGAAGATAAAGCCAGGCTCATCGGAAAACAGATAGATAAGTCCCGAAAATCAGGGTATTGCTCCTATCCCAACACTCGAAACAAACTTTATCCGTTTTCCTTTTCATCCAGCTTTTTCAGCCTCAACAATGCCTCCATATAGTAGTAATCAGCATAGATGATAGAGGCATCAATCTCCGACTTGGCAGGCCAGTGTCCGGTAGAGTGCAACAAGAAAGAAGGTTTGCTCTTTCTACTCTGATATTTATCCGAACTAAGACTTTTCAACATCTTTATGGCAGCACCCTTGTACTCCCTCCCCTTTTCACCAGGCAGATAAGTAGAAAGCTCCAATAATGCGGAGGCTACTACTGCGGCAGCCGATGCATCACGTGGAGCATCCGGAATGGCAGGGTCATTAAAATCCCAGTACGGCACATAATCTTCCGGCAAATTCTTGAGATATACATCCGTCACCTTTTGCACAAAATCCAGATAACGGACATCTTTTGTTTCACGATAGACAGTAGTATATCCATAAATTCCCCAAGCCTGCCCACGGGCCCACATTGAATTGTCCGCATATCCCTGATGGGTACATCCCCGGATAAAATCCCCCGTCAGCGTATCGTAAACTGCTAC
>OIDT01000932.1_pt1 | contig 13909 bp, 5 predicted proteins | sample 1581601 | NCBI WGS metagenome assembly OIDT01 (sample SAMEA3882515, study PRJEB24775) | human gut metagenome | biome: human-associated habitat; feature: intestine environment; material: feces | place: Netherlands | collected 2009/2010 | reverse complement strand
AGATATAGGCACTGCCCATTTCTATATATCTTAGTTGTTTGCCATAATGGCCCAATTGATCGCCAGACATCTTTTGAAGAAATTTCCATGATGCGGGAACCATGGTAAATCCGGTGATATTCTCTTCTTCTATCGTCCGGTATATACGCTTGACATTTACAAATGAACCCAACAAATGTAATGTCTGACCATTGGACAGACAACACCTGACTCTGCCAAGTCCAAATGAATGACTTACCGGTAAGGCTAATAATTCTATATCATCGGATGTATTACCTATGTAAGCGTTGATGTTTAGAGCTGCAGCAGCCTCATTCTTATAGGTAAGCGGAACTCCTTTAGGAACACCTGTACTTCCCGATGTATAAATCAAATAAGCAATGTCCTCCGGATGATATGTAATATCTAATGCTGTATCAGAATACTGATTAATATTATAAGTTTCATAAAATTCAGGCTCTAATAAATACGCGCTTCCACTATTTGACAAAATATACTCTTGGCGTTCTTTAGGATAAGTAGGGTCTATAGCTACATAAGCTGCCCCAGCCTTTAGAATACCAACTATGTTCATAATAGTTTCTTTTTTTCTTTTGCCCATAACACCAATAATATCACCTGATTTTACACCACTACTTATTAAATAATGTGCTATCTGATTTGACTTTTTATCTAATTCTACACATGTCATTTCACCTTCTATATCTGATACAATTACATGTTCTGGATATTTTGAAGCTACTTTTTTAAATTCTCTCTGTATTGTTGTCTCCTCAATATCGCATTGTGTGTCGTTATATTTTTGTATAATAGCTTCATCGTCTTTCGCAGGTCGTAACAGCTCACTGTACGGCTTATCTAAATTTTTTAATGCGTTTATATACTGCAAAAACATGGTGCCGATTACTTCTTCATCAAAAAGTTCTTCTATATAGTCCCATGTTATAGATAAGCCCTCCTTCGTTTCCATAACTTGATAATCCAAATATACTTGCGATGTCTGGCTAACCCCCATCTTTATTTCTCCGAGATCATTGATTGTCGCATTATCCTCTGAATCTATAGAGAACAATAAACTTGTGAATACTACCGGCATAATAGCCTGCTGTTGCATATTCTTTCGTTTTGCCAGTTCTCGAATTACATTTATACCATCATAGTGTCTATGCTCCAAAGCGTCCATCATTTGCTTCTGTACCCGTTGTGCAAGATCCCATAAATTAGACATTTCTCCGAGTTTAACATCAAGCAGTATTACAGAAGTAAAGTCACCTATAATATTATTTACATTAGGATTAAATGGATATCTTGTAAATACAGTTACATTAATTGTTAAATCTTTTTGGTTACTCCAATATCCCAATACTGCAGCATATACGCTACACAGCAAAGCAGAGGTGGTAATTTCTCTGTTTCTTGCTTCTTTCTTAATATTCTCCCATATATTATTATTAATAATTTCTTGCTGCCTTTTGAAGTGTGGATTTTTTACTTCAGACAATTCTTTTTTCAAAGGCAACTCTGGGGCTGGTGCCAGTAAATCAATTCTATCTGTCCAATAGCCTTTATCCTCCATATATATATCACTATTCTTAAATTCTTCTAATGCATGCACATAATCTTTATAATCAAATTTCTGCTGCATACTTGATGTCGCTTCGTAGTCATACTCTCTTTTCAACTCTCTGACAAGAATCCGCATGCTACTTCCATCCGCAATCAACAAATCAATCCCAATGAATAAGTAATATTCCTGAGAGTTAATTTTAAATGCTTTAAACTCAAATAAAGGCCATTTTTCTACATCAAATACATAATGGGACATTCTGGAGCGTTCCATTAGAATCTTTTCCTGCTGTTCTTTTTTACTGCATAAGCTTAAATCTTCCACTGTGATTGAGTACTCTGGAACATATTTTAAGACTCTTTGCATACCACTTTTTGAGAAAACCGTCCTAAACATCGATTGTTCTTTAATTGTCCTATTAAGACTTTTTTCCAATTTTTTTATATCTAATTTAGTCAATACTTCATAATAGCCATGTGTTGAAATACCTCCCAAATCAAATTCATCATTTCTTCCTAATAGATACGCCATCTGAACATCTGTTAAAGGGAACTCCTCATATTCATCTCCCGTAGTATGAGAATATTTCGGATATTCATACTTCTGCTTCTTGCTTTTTCCATTCTCAATAAGTTTTGCCAGCTTTTCAGGTGTATTAGCGTATAAAAACTCTTTATAGGAAATCCCCACTTTTAGTCGCTCAGAAATACAGCTCATAGCCCTAACCATTTTTATAGAATCTCCACCATTTCCTAAAAAACTATCCTTTATACTAACCTCATCAAGATTTAAAATCTCTTTCCAAATATTGACAAGCTCTCTTTCGGTTTTTGTTCGAGGATAAATAATCTTTCGAGATTCGTTGTTATTAAAATTATGTTTAACTAATTTCTTTTTTTCTACCTTTCCATTTAGATTTAAAGGAATTTCTTCAATCCGTTCAAAGAACTTCGGCACCATATACTCAGGCAGAGTTTCTCCCAGAAAAGAACTTAATTCCTCGGTATCAATTTCGGTGTCCGATACTACATAGGCGCATAAATATTTCTTCTTGTTTTCGTCTTCCCAGTCTACCACAGCGCACTTTCTAACTGACTTATGCTGTAACAGACGGCTTTCTATTTCTCCTAATTCGATTCTATGACCGCTGATCTTTACCTGGTAATCTTTTCTTCCCTGGAAAATGATGTATCCTTTCTCTGTCATTACACCATAATCGCCTGTTCTATATATCCGTCCATATGCCGGATGTTCGATAAATGCTTCTGCTGTCTTTTCCGGGTCTCGGTAGTATCCCTGTGCCAATCCTTTTCCGCCAATATATAGTTCTCCCGTTACTCCTATCGGGCAATCCTCCAGCCTATAATTCAGCACATAATACGTCTGGTTAGCTAACGGCATGCCATACGGGATGCTTGTCCATTCTGGATTCACTTCTCCTATCGGATAATAAATAGACCAAATCGACGCTTCCGTAGCTCCTCCAAGGCTGACTACTTCAGCATTTTCATATTCTTTTCTAATTCTATCCGGCAGGTTTACAGGAATCCAGTCTCCACTGAGAAGCACCAAACGAAGACTGCTCTCCTCCAGGCTAACGTTAACCTGGCTGCTTTCCTCCATTGACCAGAAATCTGTTTCCTCCTGTACTGTATTATCCAGCATCATCTCCATGATCGCAGGAACAGAATTCCATATAGTGATCCCTTCCTCTTTGATAACTTTTGCCAGGTTATAGACATCATGGATATCCGGAACCTCTACCAAGGTTGCACCTGTTGAAAGGCAGCCAAAAATATCATACACCGAAAGGTCAAAACACATAGATGACAGGCCTATAATCTTGTCCTCTGCTGTGACATGAAACTTCTGGTTTATATCAAGTACAGTATTCATAACTGCCCCTTGAGTAATTGAAACACCTTTTGGGGTTCCGGTGCTGCCTGATGTATAAATGATATAAACCAGATCGTAAGGAGTATATCCAATGGCTGGCGGTTCAGATGAATATTCACAAATTTCTTCACGTTCATAAAAATCTGCATCTAAACACATCACACTTTCGCTGTGAGACAGTATGTATTTTTTCCGTTCTTCCGGATATTCCGGATCTATCGCCACATAGGCAGCACCCGCTTTTAAAATTCCAAGGATATTAATAATGGTTTCTTTTCTTCTATTCCCTAAAACAGCAATAACATCCCCTCTCTTTATTTTCTGGTTCAATAAATAGTTTGCAATTTGTGAAGATTGCTTATCCACTTGATGGCAAGTTACACCCCCAGTATTATCTGCAATAAGAATCTTTTCAGGATATTTTTCTGCTATTTTTTTAAATGTTGTCTGTATCGGCAATATTGGCATATCCAGCTTCGTATCATTATAGGCTGTAAATACTTCCTGTTCTTTTGAATCTAAATGAGGCATGGAAATTACATTCTTTGATAAACTTTCGACAATATTAATGTACTGTTTAAACATAGTACTTATCATATTTGGCGTAAACAATTCCTTAATGTAGTCCCATGTAATCAACAATCCTTCTTTAGTTTCCATCACTTGATAGTCCAAGTATACCTGAGAGGTTTGACTAACTCCCATTTTAACTTCACCCAAATCTTCTATGGTTACTATATCACCTTCCTCCATAGAAAAGAGAAGACTCGTAAAGACAACTGGCATAACTGCCTGTTCTTTCATTTCTGCTTGTTCTGCAATTTTACGAATCACATTCATTCCATCATAATGCCTATGCTCCAGAGCATCCATTAATTGATTTTGAATCTCACTGGCTAATTTCCAAAAATCACTTCTACCAAGCAAATTAACCCGTAATAAAATTACTGAAGTAAAATCTCCAACTATGTCTGTAACACCTTCATTAAATGGATACCTGGTAAAAACTGTAACATTAATAGTCAATTCAGGTTGATTGCTCCAGTATCCTAAAACTAAAGCATATGCGGTACATAAAAGTGTAGATGTTGTTATGCCTTTCTTTTTTGCTTCCTTTTGAAGAACATTCCATTCTGATTTTGGTATCACTTTCTCAATTCTTGCAAACTGAGGTTTTCTAATTACACTTGGATCTTTTTGTAATGGAAGCATTGGCGCCGGTGGAATCAGAGATATTTGTTCCATCCAATAATCTTTATCTTCCTTATATGTACTGCTTTCACTAAAATCATTTAATGCCTCTACATAGTCTTTAAATGTAAAAGCATTCTGTCTATTCTTGTCAAACCTATCGTAGTAAAAGTCTAACAGTTGTCTAATAAATATTCTAACACTTCCTCCATCTGCTATTAACAAATCAATCCCTACAAAAAGATAATATTCCTCCTCATCAGTTCGAAATGCTTTAAACTCAAATAGAGGCCATTTTTCTGTATCAAATACATAATGGGACATTCTTTGTCTTTCTGTTTTAATAACATTCTCCTGTTCTTCATCCGTATACCCTCTAATATCATTTTCAGAGATTCTATATCTGGGCACCTCTTTCAATATTTTTTGTGTACCGCTTTTACTAATAATTGCCCGTAACATTGGCTGGATTTCAATAACTTTATTAAGGCTTTCTTCTAATTTTCTTATATTCAAGTGTGTCAATATCTCATAATATCCGTGTGTAGAAATACCACCTAAAGCAATTCCCTCGTTTCTCCCTATTAAATAAGCCATTTGGACATCTGTTAAAGGAAACTCATCATATTCAGTATCCACATTATGTTCTTTATGCTTATAAATAGTCTCCTTTAAAATTCCTTTTTTTCCTTCTATTAGTGATGCCATTTTTTCTATTGTATTAGCAGTTATAAATTCTCTAAACGATATTTTAACGTGAAATTCTTCAGTAATTTTTCCTAGAACAGCGACCATCTTTATAGAATCTCCACCTATTCTTAAAAATTGATCTTTAATCCCTATTTTCTGTATTCCAAGAATTTCTTCCCATATAATTGCCAATCTTTTTTCTGTTTGTGTATGTGGAAAAACTTTCTCTTGCGTCTTGATTGTCTGTTTGGGCTTTTTTAGCTCTTTCCTTAGAACTTTTCCATTTAGATTTAAAGGAACTTCTTCAATCCGTTCAAAGAACTTCGGCACCATATACTCAGGCAGAGTTTCTCCCAGAAAAGAACTTAATTCCTCGGTATCAATTTCGGTGTCCGATACTACATAGGCGCATAAATATTTCTTCTTGTTTTCGTCTTCCCAGTCTACCACAGCGCACTTTCTAACTGACTTATGCTGTAACAGACGGCTTTCTATTTCTCCTAATTCGATTCTATGACCGCTGATCTTTACCTGGTAATCTTTTCTTCCCTGGAAAATGATGTATCCTTTCTCTGTCATTACACCATAATCGCCTGTTCTATATATCCGTCCATATGCCGGATGTTCGATAAATGCTTCTGCTGTCTTTTCCGGGTCTCGGTAGTATCCCTGTGCCAATCCTTTTCCGCCAATATATAGTTCTCCCGTTACTCCTATCGGGCAATCCTCCAGCCTATAATTCAGCACATAATACGTCTGGTTAGCTAACGGCATGCCATACGGGATGCTTGTCCATTCTGGATTCACTTCTCCTATCGGATAATAAATAGACCAAATCGACGCTTCCGTAGCTCCTCCAAGGCTGACTACTTCAGCATTTTCATATTCTTTTCTAATTCTATCCGGCAGGTTTACAGGAATCCAGTCTCCACTGAGAAGCACCAAACGAAGACTGCTCTCCTCCAGGCTAACGTTAACCTGGCTGCTTTCCTCCATTGACCAGAAATCTGTTTCCTCCTGTACTGTATTATCCAGCATCATCTCCATGATCGCAGGAACAGAATTCCATATAGTGATCCCTTCCTCTTTGATAACTTTTGCCAGGTTATAGACATCATGGATATCCGGAACCTCTACCAAGGTTGCACCTGTTGAAAGGCAGCCAAAAATATCATACACCGAAAGGTCAAAACACATAGATGACAGGCCTATAATCTTGTCCTCTGCTGTGACATGAAACTTCTGGTTTATATCAAGTACAGTATTCATAACTGCCCCTTGAGTAATTGAAACACCTTTTGGGGTTCCGGTGCTGCCTGATGTATAAATGATATAAACCAGATCGTAAGGAGTATATCCAATGGCTGGCGGTTCAGATGAATATTCACAAATTTCTTCACGTTCATAAAAATCTGCATCTAAACACATCACACTTTCGCTGTGAGACAGTATGTATTTTTTCCGTTCTTCCGGATATTCTGGATCTATTGCCACATAGGCAGCGCCCGCTTTTAAAATCCCTAAAATATTAATAATAGTTTTTCTACTGCGTGTTCCAATTACCGCTACAATACTACCTTTTGAAATATTTCTTTTCAAAAGATAATTTGCTATTTGAGTGGACTTTTCATCTAGCTCAGCACATGTTGTTCTTCCCGTAGAGTCTACGACAATATACTTATCTGAATATGCTTTAGCTATTAATTTAAACATATCCTGAATCGTAGTTTCTGGTATATCAGTCTGAGTCTGATTATAAGTATTGATAGTTTTCTTATCATTTTTTGATATCTCCGGATACTGTAAATTTTCATCCATGATACTTTTTACCAATGCTATATATTGTCTAAACATCTTCTTAATCATTTCCGAATCAAACAGTTCAGCCATATAGTCCCAGTTAAGTACTATTCCATTTTTCGTTTCCGAAATCTGAGCGTCTAAATATACCTGAGATGTTTGACTTATTGAATATTTTATCTCTCCCAATGCATCTACTGTTAAATTTTTATCCCCATATAACATACTTGTAAATACAACTGGCATAATACTGCCTGACGGAGTATCACTTTCCCTCATCAAATCTCTAATAAACTCTATTCCATCATAACTACGGTGCCCTAATCCTCCTAATAACCGTCTTTGAATCATCTTTGCATTTTCCCAAAATGATTTTGTAGCATCAACAGAGGAATCCAGTAATACAATTTTAGTAAATTCACCAATAGCATTTTTAGCATCTATCCCCGTCGGGCGATCCATTGTTGTAAGATTGATAGATAAATTTTTTTGATTACTCCAAAATCCCAAGATATAGGCGTACGCCGTAATAAAAGCAATAGAAGGACTAACATTATTCTTAGCTGTTATTTCACAGATTTCGTTATATGTCTTTCTATCTATAATTTCCTGAATTCTTTTAAAGTTTTTCGCTTTTACATCCCTAACATTTTGCCTTAATTTTAGATTTGGTGCTGCTGGGAAATCATCTAATTTAGAAAGCCAATATTTCTTGTCAACTTTATATTTTTTTGAGTCCCGCATTCCTTTCTGCTTCAAATAATAATCCTCTATATCAAAAATATTTTCTAATTTTCCTTTTCCTTTTGCATAATCATTCCATTGAGACATAAAAATGCCAATACTTGCACCATCCATAATTAACAAATCTAAATGGACAAAAAGATATGTTTTATTTTCCTGTATTCCTGTTAAAGCTACAATCTTAAACAACGGCCATTTATTTGCTTCTAGTACACACTGTGATAATGTATTACGGATTGTGATTATTTTATTTTCTATAATCTCCGCTGAACAATTCTTACAATCATCACTTTCAATAATATATCGAGGCGTCTGCTCTAAAAGCATATGTTCTCCATTTTCCAACACTAAAGTTCTTAAAACTGGTTGCTTTTTTATTAATTCATTTATTCCGTTTTCTAATTCATTGATCGTATATTCTGTGACTATTTCATAATATGCATGTGTTGAAATTCCGCCTAAATCATATTCTTGATTTCGCCCAATATAATAAGCTTCCTGAACAACGGATGGGGGAATTATTTTACCTTTATCCTTTAGCTTTTCATTTTCTTTCTTATTTAATATTTGTGCAATATATGAAGCTATATTTCTTACTGAAGCCATTTCAATAAATTCCTCTGGTTCTATCTCTAATGAAAAAACCTCCGAAATTTTACCTAGTAATTGAAACATTGTTAAAGAACTTCCACCAATATTAAAAAACTCATCCTCTGCTGAAACTTCCTGTCCAAGTACTTCTTTCCAAAATCCTAATAGGGTTTTTGTAATTGTTTCTTTATCCATTTCTCTAGTCATCTTTTAATAGCCTCCTTCTGTTTCTTTTGATCAATTTTCAAAATTAATTCTTTGATGCTAAATTGCTCTAATGGTTAAAAATTCCTAGCTTCTATTTTCTTAATGTAATCTTCAAATTCACCTTTTTCATATCGTTCTTTCATTTCTTTTCGTTGCTTTTTCCCAATTCTATTTCTACTAAGTTTTTTAACTGGAATTACATATTTAACCGGTTGATGAATTGTTGTACTTATTGTATCTTTAATTCGTTTTTCTATAAGTTCACTCTCAAATAAATTATTTTCTACAAATATTACTAATTCATCTTTCATAAGCTCTTTATTTTGTATCGCACATGCTATATAGTCTACGCAAATTTCTTTTAATTTTTCTTTACACAGCTTTTCAATATCTTCCGGATAATAATTAAGTCCATTAAAAAACATAATGTCCTTTTTTCTTCCTGTAACTATGAGTTGTCCGTTTATCATAGTTCCCATATCTCCTGTTTCCAAATAATTATTCTGCCCTATTAATGGACAATATTGCTTATTACTAAGAATCTGTTTAGCAACATTACTTCCGCTCACAAAAATATTTCCAATTTCCCCTTGTTTAACCTCATTTCCGTTTTCATCACATATTTTAATACTTACCCCATGTACCGGCTTTCCTACATATGCTATATCGAAATATTCCTTTTTTTCTGCACTATTACATTCTATTAATATATTTTCTGAAAAATATTTTTTCTTATCAATTCTAAGAAATCTATCTTCACATTTAGCAGGATCATGTATTGTTACTGCTGTTGTTGTTTCCGTCATCCCATATACAGCAACCATCGCATTTTTCCTGAATCCGCATTTTTTATACAACTCAATAAATTTATACATATTCGTACAATTTATAGGTTCTGCACCATTAAAAACACATCTCAAACTACTAATATCAATACTTGATATATCATTTTTCTTTCCATAGTTTACTAACATTTCAACAGCAAAATTCGGAAACATAGTTACGGTTCCTTTATATTTCTTAACATAATCGAAAAATCCCCTTGGATTTCTCAAAAAATCCTCTGTTGATACAACAACTTCGTTTGCCCCACTACATAGAGGTATTAAATGTAGAAGAAGTAAGCCTGCCACGTGAGTTAAAGGCATCCAATTAATTATTACATCTGACTTATTGTAGTGAATTTTTTGTATTACTTGTTCAATTCCATTGAGAAGATTCTCTGTTGTTAAAACCACTCCCTTGGGCAAAAATACACTGCCTGATGTAAATAAAATTACCGCTGGATATTCTGTATCAATTACTTTAAACCAATTTTTCTTCCAATCTCTTTTAATATTTTCTATTTCTGGAAAAATAAATATATCGCTGCTTTTTATATATTTATTTTGAGATATAATTTCATATTGTTTTTTGTCAGTAATTACTTTATTGTTAGTTATATTTTGAAATACATTTTCGACATTTTTTATTCCCCATGATTTATTCCATGCTGAAATATAATCCACCGGAATTGCTGTATATCCAAATATCAAACAAGTCCAAAAAGTTGTAATGAAATTTTTGCGGTTTTGTAGCAAAATTACCAAAGATTCCCCCGGTTTCATCCCTTTCTCTTTTAGCCACTCTCCTAATCCTATTGCGTCATTATATAGTTCCTTATAACTTACAAAAACCTCCGTTGTATGTTCTATAAATCTAATCCCTTCATTAGTGGATTCCTCAACAATCTTTTTTAGAATTTCTGATAACAATGTACCTCTCTCCTTTATTACTTTTTAATACCAAATTCCATGCTATGAAGGAACGACATATTAGAAGTTAATGGAAAAAGGGGCTTTATCTTCTTGTAATCCATTTCTCCAATAGAGCAACTTCCAACTTCTTCTGCTTCAGCAATATAAGTTAATAGCGAAACCATTATCCCCGTATCTATACATGCATAAATATATGCCATTCCACCATATTTAGGCATCGAAACATCTGCATCGTAAATAAAATATATACTAAATGCTGAATGTGAAAAAATATCCTTATTCATAAAATATTGAGATTCCTCGTTTATAACGTTCTCTTTTTTTATTTTCTGTAAACAATTTAATTTAGGTGAATAATAATAAAGTCCACCCGGTATTTCTTTAATTCTGTTCTCTTTAATATAGACATAAACATCAATAGGATATAATCCACCTGCGCTTGCATAATAATAACGATGCGTAATAGCATCCCTTTCTCTTAAAATAGATATTATTTTGAAAAATTTTTCCTTATCCATCAGTGTTTCATTGTCAAAAACGCGAACACTTTTTCTCTTTTCAATCATATGAGAAAAATTGTTTGTGGGTATCTTAATTTCATCCATTATTTTTTGTTCCATGACCGGATTTCTAGTTAACTGTATTTCTTTAAAATTCTCCAGAGTTTCCGCATCATATTTAATTTTTTCATCATACTTATTATCAAAAAGATAATTCTGTATATGTACCAGTTGTTGTATCTCTAATGGGCTATAAATCAAAATCTGTCTTTTAATTAAATCTCATTTTTTCAATTAAGTCTTCTTCTAAAATCCCTTTCTGTGTATAAAAGTAAAATTCTGGAAATAATCCAGAAAACTGCTGACCATAATTAAATAATTCAATTTTCAGGCAGCCGTCCACAATTTCCCATCGAAAAACAGGCGACCAATATAATAATTTATTCGTATCCATCTTATCTCCTTTATAATAGCTAATTTATAATTTCCTTTTCTAATTCTTCCAAATATTTTGTATAGCTATGTGGAAAAAAATGTCCTCCACTAAAAGAAGTTATCTTAAATTCTTTTAATGTTACTTCTTTCCATCCTAGCATAATTGTTTCGTTTGCCTCTATATCTTCTGTACCACAATGAGCAACTATAGAAGAATTTATCATTTCCCCATGATACTTAAAACCCTCATGTAAAACATAATCATTCATAATTTCCGGTAACATATATTCTCTAAAAATATCGCTTTCTAATAATTCTCTTGGAGTTCCTCCTGCATTTTTTAGTTCATCTAATAATGCACTTAGTCCCATACTGCTTCTATTGTATTTTTTTTCAATATAATACGATACAGAGAACGCTAATGCAGCGCCCATGCTATGTCCCCAGAAAAAAAATGGTCTATCATCTAGTATGGCTATTATTTTTTCAGCTATTATACCTACTAAGTTATTATAATTATTTTCTTTACCTCTTTCTGAAAGACTTATGGGAATAATGTCTATTTTACTACTACGATCTACCCATTTAGCAAAAGTTAAGCTATTCCCTCCAGCATGAGGAAAACAAAATAATTGATATGGCTTTTCTTTTTTCATTCTTTGAATATAAGGAAATATCTCCATATTATTATCTCTCTTTCTCAATTTTATTTTTCCTTTCATAGTTTTATTTTTGAAGCACGACACATGCTACATATTCCTCGTTTAATTTTATGTTCTTCAAAAACCACCCTTCTTCTATTTTGTTATTCTCTTTTATTATGTCTTCACTAACAGAAAAAGATTTGAACTCTTTAAAAAGTCCTATTCCTATCGCTTTTACATAAGCCTCCTTTGCTGTCCATAGATTATAAAACTTTTCTATATTCTTACTTTTATTAATATCCTCTATCTCTTTTTTAGAAAGGAACTTATCGCTTATACACTGGTATTGAAATGATAAATTTATTTTTTCTATATCAACTCCTATTCTTTTTTCATATGCAAATCCCATAAAAACAAATTCTCCAGAATGCGAAACATTAAACTGTATAAGTCTTTTATCTTTTATTGGCATATGATATGGTTTCCCATTTTTTTCATAGCATATTTGAATATCAAGACAATCTACTTCTAAATAATGTGCTAATAGTAATTTTGTTAAAATTTTTCCTGTCATACATCGCATTCTATCTTCATAAAATTTAAAAGAATATACTCGTTGTTCTTCCTGTATAGAAATTAAATTTTTATATTTATGTATATAATCTTCTAATTCTTTCCAATTAATACTCCATAAATGAATTTCATTCGGAAGTAATTTTATTCTACTTAGTTTGAATAATCTTTCGTTACAATATTGTTTAATACTTATCATTAATTACTTTATTCTCCATAATTTATTTTCGGGAAAATACACATTATCCTCCACATTTTATAAAATTATCCTGTTTTAAATATTCCACAATTTATAAATCCGAGATATATTGTTTTACAAGAGCATATTGAGGTATTGTCTGTGTAATCCATGTATTAGCCCCAATAATACTGCCTTTTCCTATTACCGTATCTCCGCCAAGAATAGTAGCTCCCGTATAAATAGTTACATCATCTTCTACTGTAGGATGTCTCTTAATATATCTTAGTTTCTGACTATCCTTAGTAGATAACGCTCCCAAGGTTACTCCTTGACACATTTTTACATTCTTTCCAATAACTGTTGTTTCGCCAATTACCACACCCGTTCCATGATCTATAAAAAAACCTTTACCAATTATTGCTCCTGGGTGAATATCAATTGCCGTTCTTGAGTGTGCATATTCCGTCATGACTCTTGGCAAAATAGGAATATCTAATTCATACAGGCAATGAGCTGTTCTTTGAACCAATACTGCTAATGGCCCCGGATAAGCTATTATAATCTCCATATAGCTCTTTGCCGCCGGATCTCCTTCATATGCTGCTATCATATCCGATATAACCAACTGTTTTAAAACAGGAAGTGTATTTTTAAACTCCACTAGTTTTCTTTCATCTTCACTTCTTCCCATATTTAGCAATTCTAAATACTCCTTTAGTAAGTTACATATTTCTTGCTCTATCTTTCTTTCATCTTCCTGTCCAAATGGACAATATTGCGCATAAAAGAAACCCTGTAATAAATTTATAAATTTTTGAATCCATTTATCATTAAAGTTCTTATTTATCATCAATCCCATCTTTTCTGTATCTTCCTTACTACCTAATCTTTTTACTCATTTTACTTTTCTTTCCTTTGTTGGTTAGGTATTTCTAACTCACATCCAAAATTTTTTTACACTTCCTATTATTAGTCCAGTAGCTAAAACCAAATGCGCTGTTGCAATTCCTTTTGCCAGCAAAGAGAATCCATATATCCCTAAAAATATAGCCATTATAAATTCAATCGCTAATATTATTCTTGCACGTTTTCCATAAATTCTTGTCTCTATCTTGTCTAGTTTCTTACCTTTA
>OIDT01000923.1_pt1 | contig 13982 bp, 8 predicted proteins | sample 1581601 | NCBI WGS metagenome assembly OIDT01 (sample SAMEA3882515, study PRJEB24775) | human gut metagenome | biome: human-associated habitat; feature: intestine environment; material: feces | place: Netherlands | collected 2009/2010 | reverse complement strand
CGTTTTACTTTATTTTTTCTTTCTTGCCGATAGTATTTTTTCTCAATTTTTGTTATACTGAAAATGTATGCGTATCAAACTCCGGCATTGCTCTTTCAAGCTGCCGACACATACATAAACTTCATAAAAGGGGGTATCTTTTTCATGGATACGTATGTCATTTTAAAAGACCTGGCAATCATTATCGTATTCGCAAAATTGTTTGGTATTCTTGCCAGAAAATGCAAGGCTCCGCAGGTTGTGGGCGAGCTGATTGCCGGTATTGTCCTTGGACCCAGTGTGCTGGGACTCGTTCAGCAGTCTGACTTTCTCGCACAGATGGCGGAGATCGGTGTCATTTTGCTGATGTTCTCCGCAGGTCTTGGCACCAGCCTGAAGGATCTGCTCCGCACCGGAGTGAAATCCCTGCTGATCGCCTGTGCCGGTGTTTTTGTTCCTCTGGTTCTTGGAGCCGTCTTATACATGAGCTTTTATGGCTTCTCTGCTGTCGGAACGGAAGAATTTTACCACGCTGTTTTTATCGGTGTTATTCTGACTGCAACATCGGTCAGCATCACCGTACAGGCCTTAAAAGAACTCGGCAAACTGAAAACAGAGGTTGGAACAACCGTCTTAAACGCAGCTATCATTGATGATGTCATTGGTATCATTGTGCTGACTGTTGTCATCGGTTTTAAGGATCCGACATCCAATCCGCTGAAAGTAGCAGCCTCCACCATTCTGTTTTTTGCCCTTGCGATTGTGCTCGGTTTTCTCTGCTTTAAGCTGTTCAACCGCATGAACTCCGTATTTCCGCACACCCGCCGTCTCCCGATTCTGGGTCTTGCACTCTGCTTCGGACTGTCCTACATTTCCGAAAAATATTTCGGCATCGCCGATATTACCGGTGCATACGTTGCGGGCGTTATCCTGTGTTCCCTCGATTCTTCCGATTACATCGAAGAAAAAATGGATATCAGCTCCTATATGATTTTCGGACCGATTTTCTTTGCAAGTATCGGACTCAAAACAACGCTCAGCGGCATGAACGAGAAATTCGTACTCTTTGCCATCTGTTTCGTCATCGTCGGCCTTGTCGCAAAAATCATCGGCTGTGGCCTGATGTCAAAGGGATGCGGCTTTACCTGGGGCGACAGCCTGAAAATCGGTGTCGGTATGATGACCCGCGGTGAAGTCTGTCTGATCGTCGCGCAAAAGGGTCTGAATGCAGGCTTTTTATCCGGCGATTTCTTCAGTGCCGTGATTCTGCTGATTCTCTTCTCGAGTGTTGCAACACCGATTATACTGAAAATCTTATACGCGAAAATGCCGACGGCAAAAGATTCTGCAAAGGCATCCTGACTTTCCTTTTACCAAAACAGGGCGCTGTGCCATTTCCTGCACAGCGCCCTGTTTTTTTCATATCAACCGGTAAGTTCTGATTTTTTCTACCACAGAATCTTCTCTGCCTCAGCTCCATCCGCAAACGGTCCCGGCATTGCTGCCACGCCGCGGTGCTCGCCAAGATAGTCCTGATCGAAGATAATCGTGCTTCCGTCCGGATCTTCGAATCTCTGCTCCGGCTCGAAGGCGTATCCTAAAATATCACTGTTGATAATTCCCGTCCGGAAATCCTTCAGGAACTCATACACGTTCGTCTTGATGGAATAGTGGCCGTCTTTTTCCACAAGTTCCACCTTAACCTGGTTCTCGTTATCCATAAGATTCTCTTTTTCATTCACACACGCCTTTGCTCCGTTAAAGTAAGCGTTTCCGTTTACCCAAACCGGCAGATGACATTTATTGTGATACGGCTCCAGCTTGCTCATGTCGGCCGGTTTATCCAGCTCAAAGTGGCTGATCCACTCGTCATAGGTCGGATACTCGTCGAACACATGCGTTCCGACCTCCTGGTTATCCTCCATCTTGAAGCCCATGTCCTCAACCGTTTCTGTTTCCTCAACCGGGTAATTCTGGATAAAGATGTTGTTGTAGAACCGGTCATCGCCATGCAGGAATGTCATGAATCCGGCAACCTCGGTACGGTGACGGATGTGATACGGCGTGTAACGGTCTCCTGTTCCGCCGCCAACTGCAGTTAATGAGCCAAGCATCAGATTGTGTACGCAGGCAATACCATCGGTCGCCATACGAACGCTGACCGGTGAGAGCATAATGTTGTTATCGATCAGGGTCGGACCATGGCCAACCTCGATGAAAATATCCTGACTCATCATTGCGCCCTCTGCCTTTGGTGTTCCCTCCGGCGGGCAGTTGTCGTGCAGCAGGTTCTGGGTCAGGCGTGTTCCCTGTGCCTCCCAGTCGCACCAGATGCCCATCGTACAATGATGAATGTGATTTCTTCTCATCACAACATCGATCGCTGCATGCATCTTGATACCGGAAATCTCGGCTCCGCCAAGCTGCTGCATATTGTTGATGTTGTGAATGTGGTTGTCCTCAATGATACTGAACACACCGCCCATCCGTCCGACAATACCGGTCTGCTCACAGTGATGGATGTGGCAGCGGCGGATGATATGGCTTCCGATGTTCTCCTTCGTCCAGCCGTGATACTGGCCGCGGCACACAGCATCACGCTCCATCTGGGTCGGGCTTTTTACGTGTTTTCTGGTAAAGTAATGGTCGTTCTCCGGATCGTAATATTTTCCGAGCGAAATACCGCAGCACTTGCTGTTGCTGACCTCACAGTCCTCAATAATCCATCCCTTCGACCAGTGCGGACCGATCATACCGTCCTGATAAGCAGCCGGCGGCGCCCATGTCGTTGCCGCCTTGCTGACATCAAATCCACTGAACGTAATGTAATTTACGCCTGTTTTCGACGGCATAAAGCAGTTCCGGCGCACGTTGATTTCTACTTTTTCCTCCGTCGGGTTTTTACCCTGGAAATTTGCGTAGATGACCGTCTGATTTTTCTCTTTGTCCTGCTCGGTATACCATTTGTAAACCGACCACTCCGGCTCCCAGGACGGCGCATAAACCTCGCCTTTGATACACTCCTCGAGCGTCTCTGCCTCGTATAACTGGCGGTCTTTCAGATAAACCGCGCCGGTATGGCGTACCACCGGTGCAAAATACCAGTCACCGCCGACCATTGTCGTGTATGGGTTATAATTGCCAAACACTCCGTTGTCTACACGGCATACCCACACATTATCTTCGTAATGTTCCCAGTCATTCATCGTTTCCGCACCGGTGATCTTTGCGCCGAGCGGCTTCTCACTCTTATAGACGATTCTTGCATCCTCGGTTCCTCCGTTGACCGGATCAACATATTCATGGTAAATACCAGGTGCAACCAGAACTTCATCTCCTGCCTTTGCAATTTTTGCCGCATCGTTGATGAACTTGAACGGCATCTCTTTTGTTCCGTTTCCATTCTTCGGAGCGGAATTATTGACATAGTAAATCATTTCTCTATACTCCTTTTTGTTATAGTAAAACCCGAAAACACTGCAAAAAAGGCTGTGACGCAATCATTCACTCTCTGCGGCGCTGAATTTTTTACGCTATTTTTTTGCGGGTCTATAGAATTTCTTTACGATAATGCTTCTTCCGCAGCCTCTTTTGATGCAAACGGGCCCGGCAGCGGATGAATGCCCTGACGGTTTCCGAAGTAGTCATATCGGAACACGATCGGCGTTCCATCCGGATTCTCATATTTCTGTTCCGGCTCAAATGCCATGCCAAGCGTCTCCGTTGAGATCACTGCACAGGCATTCTGCGGCAGATAATCGTAAACATTAGTCTCCAGTTTCCATTTTCCGTTCTCTTCTTTTACACCGATGGTGATTTCATGCTCGGTATCCACTACAGCGTCCTGTTCCTGCTCTGCCGGCTTCGCCCCATTGAAGTAAACGTTGCCGCCAAGCCATACCGGCAGCTTCTCGTAATACAGATCCGGTGACTTTCCGGAACCCATTCCGCAGTAGCCCTCAAATCTTGCCACGTACTCCTCCAGCGTCGGATATCCGCTGTACGGCACGGTTCCTGCTGTCAGATTTCCGTCATCCCATTCATTATCCCCAGTCAGTTTACGGATTTCTTCCATTCCCGCACGAACCGGCTTCTGGATGAAGATATTATTGTAGAACCGGCAGTCACCGTGAAGAACCGTCATAAATCCGTTGATCTCTGTGCGATGCGGCACATGGTACGGTGTGTAGCGCGGCGACGGCAGCTTTTCGGAGCCATTGTTGACACCTCGGCCGACAGCAGTAAACGATCCCGCGATCAGGTTATGTACTACCGCAACACCCTGTGTTGCCAGCTTCATCGCGCGGTCCGAAAGCAGTACGTTATTGTCCACCAGTGTCGGTCCGTGGGAAATTTCAATAAAGATATCCTCGCCGATACCGTCCATACCTTCTGGATTTGCATTTTCCTCGTTCGGCAGCGTATTGTCATGGAACAGGTTCTGCGTAACACGTGTGCCCTGTGCCTGCCAGTCGAGCCAGAGGCCTCTCGTACAGTGATGGAAATGGTTTCTTCGAATGATCACATCGATTGCTGCATGCATCTTGATGCCGCCGATCTCCGCACCCGCAAGGTTCTGTTTATTATTGATATGGTGAATGTGGTTATCCTCAATAATCGAGAACACACCACCTAAGTGGCCTACAATACCCGTCTGTCCACAGTCGTGGATGTTGCACCGGCGGATGATGTGGCTTCCGATGTTTTCCTTTGTCCATCCCTCTCGCTGCGCCTGGCAGATACAGTCACGCTCCGTCTGTGTACCATCTTTGAATTTCCATTTGAGCCATTTATTGTCATTGTTCGGCTGTCTGTATTTTCCAAGTGAAATGCCCGAACACTTCGAATCTGAAATCTCACAATCCTCGATGATCCATCCCTTTGACCAGTGCGGGCCGACCATTCCTTCCTGATATGCCGTCGGCGGAGCCCACTGGGTTGCCGCCTGTTTTACAACAAAGCCGGACAGCGTGATATAACCGATGCCCTCCTTCGATGGATAAAAGCAATTCTCGCGCACATTAATTTCCACCGTTTCCTCATTCGGGTTTTTCCCCTGGAAATTCACATAGAAAACGGTCTCATTCTTCTCTTCGTCCTGCTCCACATACCAGGTGTAAACCGTGAATGCCTGATCCCAGGATTTTTTATAGATCTCCGGCTTTTTCACCTGATCCAGACTTGTCACCTCATACATGGATTTTCCATTCAGATACACTTCTCCGGTATGTGCCGTGTAGGATGCGATAAACCAGTCACCGCTGACCAGTGTCGTATATGGATTGTAATCCCCAAACAATCCGTTCGAAACGCGCGCTGTCCACACATCACCTTCCAAATGCTCCCAGTTATCCACAATTTCCGCACCGGTAATCACAGCTTTTCCCGGTTCCACAGAACGGTACACAATTCTTGCATCCTCACATCCCGCATTCGCCGGATCTACATATTCCCGATATACGCCAGGCGCTACAAGCACCTCGTCGCCGGGCCTTGCAATTTTTGCCGCCTCGGAAATCGTCTGAAATGGATATTCCTTCTGCCCATTTCCGCTTCGCACAGCATTTCCATCTACATAAATCTGCATTTTTCGCTTACCTCTCACTTCTTCACTTTTCATAAACTTTTATTGTGAATTTTCGCCAAAATCACATCACTCTTTTTCCGATTTCTGCCGTTCTTCACAATTTTCATATCTTAACCATAATACAGATCCTCGTAAAACACTACTTATATATTGCCGATCATTGCCCAGATGTTTCGATTTTTTCTATATTTTTTCTCTCTTCTGTTGTATAATACCGTTTATCAGATACGGAGGATTCTTTTGCCATGAAAAACGATTCGACTTCTTTTTTCGAAAACAATCATTTTGCTAACAGCTATGTTTACGATATCTCTATTTCGCATGTCCCCGCCTATTTCGGTCTGCACTGGCATCACTATATCGAAATTGTGCTTGCACAGGATAACGGCATTATCTATGAAGTAAATGGAGAAACCTTTCCGCTAAAGCCCGGTGATCTTCTTTTTATCTGGCCCGGCGAGCTGCACGCTGTTTCCACAACCAACAGAGAACATCGCCTGATCATGCTTCAGCTCGATGCAGATTTTCTGGAAAAACGCGTGGATTTCCAGTCTGTTGCTTATCTTTTTTATCAGATCCGTCTTCTGAATCAGAACAACTTCCCGGAAATCGAAAAGCTTCGCGGATTTCTGACAGAGCTTCGCAGGCTCTCCCTCTCCGGTATCAGTTTTTCTGAACTGCGCGGATGCGTTCTGCTATATCAGTTTTTTATTCTGCTCGGCGAAAATCTCTCCGTGCCGACCGAAACTGCCGCACCGCAAAAAACAGGCCATTCCGCACAGGTACACCGCCAGATGGTTGCTGCATGTACCTGGATCTCAAGTCACTGCACCGAACCGGTTTCCCTGGAAGAAGCATCAAAAGTCGCCGGATTCTCCCGCTGCCATTTTTCCAAGCTGTTCCGCGCATACACCGGCCTCTCCTTCACGGATTTCGTCACCAGGGAACGGCTCCATATCGCCGAAAACCTGTTAAAAAAACCGGATCTCACGATCACCGAAGTGTCGCTCGAATCCGGTTTTAACAGTATTTCTACGTTTAACAGAGTCTTTTTGAAATCAAAAAATGTAAGCCCTACCGACTTCCGTCAGATGTACCTGCAATCCTATCAGAAATAGGCTATGAATTCGGCATGGCCTCTGGTCTTTCGCAGGTGGATGGAACCTTCTCAAATGCACCCGTTTCCGCACTCTTCATAATCTGATCGATCGTATCGAGTACGTGATATGCCATTTTGGCACTCGCACGGTTTGGTCTGCCCTCGGCAATTGCTTCTGCCATCTCAGACGGGCCAAGACCACGGCTGTTTTCGCTGTAATCAAAGCCATAATGTAAAACTTCCGGAACAGTCTGCTGTGTCCAGTCTTTTACACCCGGAATATAGACAACATCGCCGCCGAAATTGTTCGGATCAACAAGCTTTAAGATACCTTTTTTACCGTAAATGGTGAATACCGCCTGATCATTGATGACGCTGTCACCATTGACGCAGAATGTACCGGTCACACCGTTTTTCATTTCCAGAATGGTAAAGACCTGACTTTCGTTTGTATAGTCAAATTCCTGTCCGTATTCCGGGCTGCCCGGAATGATGTTCACACGCTTCGCCGCAAGGTTTCGCACGGACGATACAACGCGATCCACCGGACCAAAAAGACTCACAATTGCCGTCAGATAATAAACACCGAAATCGTAGCAGATACCGCCGCCCGGCATCCGCAGAAAACGGAAGATGCTCGCCAGCAAATCAAGATCGCGGTTTGCGCATGCTTCGAAAGATGTCACCTCGCCGATCAGCCCGTCGTCGATCGCTTTTCTTGCGGTCTGCAGTGCCGATCCAAGGAAGGTGTCCGGTGCGGAACCGAGATAGAGATGTTTCTCCTCTGCCAGCTCGATCAGTTTCGCTGCCGTTTCCGGTGCGAGGGTCATTGTTTTTTCAGTGTAAACGTGTTTTCCGGCTTCCAGTGCCTGACGGATCAGCCCCTCGTGGGTCGGTGCCGGTGTCAGAATGACTACCATTTCAATCGACGGGTCTGCCAGAATTTCCTCGTAGGTACAGCCCTTGATGCCATACTGCTCTGCTTTCTTTTTCGCATGTTCAAGATGGCCTGCGCAGCATGCTGCTACCTCAAGATTCTCAAAGTTATGAATCATGTTCGTCAGATAAATATCACTGATCGCTCCGCAGCCGACAACGCCGACTCTCATTTTTTTCGTTTCTGTTGTTCCCATTTGTAAAAATCCCCTTTACTCTTTGTTTTTTGATTCTGTTCTGATAAAAACCCTTATCTTTTTTATACAACGAAATGTCTGAAAAAACAAGCATTCCGGCTCATATTTCACTTTCAAAATGAAAAAACCGCCCACGGTTTCTGCAGATTCTCTGCATCACCGCGGACGGCCTTTTTCTGTTGTTTACTCCACGCTTTTCAGCGATTCAATCATATCAATTTTTCTTAACCGGTAGAACATCATAAAGTTGACGAACAGGGCAAACGCCAGGGTAATCAGGGCGCTCCAGCCGTAGCTCCGCGGGAACACGTTTCGTCCGAACATCATCAGATCGACCTCGACGGTCTGAATTACGCAATGATGTAAAAACGTTCCAATTCCCATGCCCGCGATAACGCCGAACAGTGTCAGCACCATGTTTTCCCGGTACACGTACGATGCCACCTCGCCGTCGAAGAAGCCGAGCACTTTCAGCGTTGCCAGCTCTCTCTGTCGTTCGGTGATGTTAATGTTGTTCAGGTTGTACAGCACCACAAACGCCAGCAGGCCCGCCGATACGATCAGCACCACGATGACGATGTCGAGGGAACGAAGCATGTTGTCAATCTGATCAATCAGGTCGGATGTGAACGAGATTGCCGCTACACCGTCGTACGTCATGATTTTTTCTCCGAGTGCTGTCTCATAATTGCTCGACGTGTCCTGGTATTTCATCAGAAGCTGGTTGTAATCCGGCGCCCCGCCGAACAGCTCCTCGTAGAGATCCGGGGCCAGATACAGGTAATGGCGCACGTAGTTTTCGACGATGATCGAAATCTTTACGTCCACAATATCGTCGCCTTTTTTCAGCTGAACCGTGTCGCCTGCTTTTACGCCGAGCATCGTTGCTGTCTTTTCGCTGATGGCTGCGCCGCCGTCGGTCGGGAATTCGTAAACTTCTCCGCTTTTCCGGTCTCGGAAGGCATAGAAGTCATTGAAATTCGTCAGTTCTTTCGGCACTTCAAGCACTGCATCCACGGCCTTTTTGTCGGTCTGCAGTTCGATGTTCTGGCAGTACATTTCCAGCAGCTCATCGATGCCGCTGTAGTTTTCCAGATCGGTCTGCAATGCTTCTTTTTCGGATTCATCCACGTCTGAATTCAGCACAGCATTCGCCTGATAGGTGAAGAGGCTGACGAACTGGTTTTTCGCAATCGCGGTGATGGAATCCTGAAGGCCGAAACCGACGAGGATCAGACCCATGCATCCGCCGATTCCAATAACGGTCATGAAGAATCGTTTTTTATACCGCACCAGATTCCGCACGGTTGATTTCTGCGTAAAGTTCAGATGTTTCCAGAGTACGCCGATGCGTTCCAGGAAAATCCGTTTGCCGTTTTTCGGTGCTTCCGGCCGCATCAGCTCTGCCGGACCTGCGGCGAGTTCTTTGTAGCATGCCGCGATCGTCGCCACGCCGGTGCAGGCTGCACTCGCCAGAATCGCAAGGCCTCCCTGCTCCCAGTTCAGCTGGGTCATGTAATACGGGAGTCCGGTATACAGCATGCCGTAGGCATTCATAATAACCCAGGGCAGGATTTTTTCTCCAACCACCACGCCCGCGAGAGCGCCGGATACGGTGGAGAGCATTGCGTATGCGAAATATTTAAAGGCGATCACGCCGTCGGAATAGCCGAGGGCTTTTAACGTTCCGATCTGCTGACGCTGTTCCTCGATCATTCGTGTCATCGTCGTCAGGCTGACGAGAGCAGCCACGAGGAAGAAGATAACCGGGAAGAATTTTCCGATATTCGAGATACGGCCGGCATCCTGACCGAAGCTCTCAGTTGACGTTACCTTATCCCGTCCCCAGACGTACCACGTTGGTTTTTTCAGGTCTGCGAGTGTTTTCTCACCGTCCGCAATTTCCTGCTTCGCATCTGCGATTTCTGGTTCGGAGTCGGCTTTTGCTTTTTCGTATTCGGCTTTGCCGTCCTCAAGTTCTTTTTCTTTATCGGCAATTTCCTGTTTCGCATCCGCAAGGGAGATTTTTCCGTCGGCGATTTCCTGTTTCGCGTCGGCAAGCTGGGTTTCACCGTCGGCAATCGTCTGCTTTGCTTCGGCGAGCTGACTTTCTCCATCGGCGATCGTCTGCTTTGCTTCTGCTAACTGGGTTTCGCCGTCGGCGATCGTCTGTTTCGCGTCGGCAATTTGACTTTCTCCATTGCTTATCGTTTGTTTTGCGTCCGCCAACTGGCTTTCTCCGTCGGCAATTGTCTTTCTTCCTTCCGCAAGCTGAGCCTCGCCCGACTGAATCGTCTGCTGATATGATGCAATCTGCTGCTCGCCATCCGCGATCTGCGCTCTGGCGGCTGCAAGCTGTGCTTCGCCCTCTTCCAGTTTGCTGCGGTTTGCCTCGATCTGTGCTTCTCCTTCTTCGATCTGCGCTTTCGCTGCATTGAGCTGTGCTTCTCCATCCTCCAGCTGTTTCTGGTAAGCACTTGCCTGCGCTTCTCCATCTGCAATCTGCGCAAGACCGGCTGTAACCTGCGCTTCACCGTTTTCCAGTTCTTCTTTTGCAGCAGCAAGCTCGTCCTCACCGGCGGCGCATTCCTGCTCTTTTTCCGTTAACTGCGCATCTGCCGCTGCAAGCTGATTTTCCGCATCTGTAATCTGTGCCTCTGCTGCTACAAGCTGAGCCTCTGCTTCAGCGCTGGCTGCCTCAAACGCTGCGATGTTTTGTTCCAGAAATGTTTTCTGCTCATGCATCGTGGAAAGCTGCTGTGCTAACTCTGTCTGCTTTGCTTCCAGCGCAGTTTTCTGTTCCAACAGGGATGCATACACTTCATCTTCTTCTGTCAGTCCGTCAAGCTGAGCCGTAATCGCCTCGATCTGCCCTGCCACTTCTGTCTGCGCAGCTTCCACGTCTGAAAGCTGGCCGCCAAGCTGGGCTAACTGATCCTTTGCTGTTTCGTACTGGTTTTTCTGCTCCTCGTACGCTGCTTTCTGCGCTTCATACTGTGCGCGTCCTGCAGCGGTTTCTTCTTTTTTGCTTTCCAGTTCCTCACGCGCGGCGGAAAGCTGTTCCTTCGCAGCATTTAATTCTGTTTCTTTTACGGAAAGCTGTTCTTTTGCCGCATTCAGTTCCGTCTGTTTCTGACTCAGCTCAGTTTTTGTTGCCGAAAGCTGCGCCATTTTTTCTTCTAACTCTGTTTTACCAGATGCAAGTTCTGTTTCTTTCGCTGCGAGCTGTGTCTTTCCGTCAGAAAGTTCTTTTGCTTTCGCTTCCAGTGCTGCCTTTCCGCTTTCCAGCTCTGCTGCTTTCTGATTCAGCGTTGTTTTTCCGCTTTCCAGTTCTGCCGCTTTCTGACTCAGCGTCGCTTTTCCACTTTCCAGCTCTGCCGCCTTTGCTTCCAACGTCGCCTTTCCGCTCGCAAGTTCTGCCTCTTTGTCTTTCAGCGTTGCCTTGCCGGATACCAGTTCCTGTTCTTTATCGGCGATCGTTGCTTTCGCACTGAGAAGTTCCTGCTCTTTTTCTGCAATGGCCTGTTTTCCGTCAAGGAGTTCCTGTTCTTTCTCAGCAATCGTCTGCTTTCCGTCAAGGAGCTCCTGTTCTTTGTCCTTTAACGTCTGCTCACCGTCGAGAAGTTCCTGCTCTTTGTCTGCAATCGTCACTTTCGCGTCGGCAAGCTGCTGTGCGCCGTCATCCAGTTCTGTTTTGGCATCGGCTAATTTCTGCTCTGCATCAACGACCTGCTGTTTTGCATCGTCGATCTTCTCCTGGCCTTCGGTTTTGACTGCCGTATACCGCCGATCGCACGCCGCGTCCTCGAGTGCTTCGATCTTTGTCTGTACAGCCTTCACCGTCTCATCATACGCATCGCTGTAGCTCGCCTCTTCCTGCGCGCCGTCCGCCTGAACGTAAATCTCTGTATAGAGATCCGAGGTAAATGCTTCCGGAAGCAGCAGTGCAAAACTGTTGATGCTTCCGTTTCCAATCGAGCCCGTTCCGCGGTTCAGATCCATATAATAAGGGAGCGTCGCCGAACCAACAATCGTAAACGTGTCCCCGGTCAGCGAATCTGAGAGCGGATCCTCCGTTCCGGAAGTGAACGTTACCTGATCCCCGATCTCACAGCCGGAACTTTTCAGAAACTGCGTATCAACAAGAATTTCATCCTCTTTCTCTGGCATCCGTCCCTTGACCACGCGCGGTTCATTCACACTGTCCGTCAGCGCGATCAGTTTCACAACCTGCTCGCTCTCACCGATGTCATGCAGCACTTCCACCGTCTTTCCGCCGTAGACCGCTTTCACGCCGTCTGTCTTCGCGATATCCGCCAGATCATCGTCTGTCAGCCCCAGCGTTCCAAGGACTTTCAAATCCATATAATTTACTTCATCATAATACCGGTCCGCTGAGACTTTCATATCTCCTTCCGCCGACCGGATGCCCGAGAAAAACGCCGCGCCAAGAAGCACGATGAAAAAGACTGACAGAAACCGCCCCTTGTTCTTTGTGATTTCCCGGATAAAGTCTTTTCGAAATGCTCTCATCGTCCACCTACCATTCTATCTCTTCCACCGGCGTCGGGTTCTCATTTGTTTTCATGCCCGCCACTTTTCCGTTTCGAATTTTAATCACGCGGTCCGCCATCGGTGTCAGCGCCGAGTTGTGAGTGATGACAATGACCGTCATCCCCTTCTCCCGGCAGGTATCCTGCAGCAGCTTTAAGATCGCTTTTCCCGTCACATAATCGAGCGCGCCGGTCGGCTCATCGCAGAGCAGCAGTTTCGGATTTTTCGCCAGCGCACGCGCAATCGCCACACGCTGCTGCTCCCCGCCCGAAAGCTGCGCCGGGAAGTTATTCATCCGTTCTTCCAGTCCAACCTCCGCAAGTACCTCCGACGCATCCAGCGGATGCTTACAGATCTGCATCGCCAGCTCCACATTCTCGAGCGCCGTCAGGTTCTGCATCAGATTATAAAACTGAAAAACAAATCCAATATCCTCCCGCCGGTACTGGATCAGATTCTTGCCGCGGTACTTGCTGATCTCCGCTCCGTCCACCAGCACCTTCCCCGAAGTCGCCGTATCCATTCCACCGAGGATATTCAACACCGTCGTCTTCCCCGCACCGCTCGGTCCGACCACAATCACAAACTCACCCTTTTCCACATCAAAGCTGATCCCATACGCAGCCTTGATCGTAACCTCACCCATTTGATAGGTCTTGGTTACATCCTGAAGACTCACATATCCCGCCATGTCGCCGTGTTCCTCCCATGTAAAAAATCGATATTTCCTATTTCTTTTATTGTATCAATCTACAGCCGCGGCGGCTAGTCCTAAGTGGGCGAATTTATTGTTTTTTTATAAATGGCATCCCCCCTTTATTTCAATACTGCCCTGATCATACATCTTATCCCAACCAGAATAATCACCACCGGCATCAGTGCATTGATCCATGCCCAGGTATTATTTAAAAATGCCGTAATGATAAATTCTCTGTACTTCACACAACTGACAATTACCAGCAGACCTCCGGCCGCAATCCATCCGAATAAAAATCTTTTGATCACTGTCCATACTGTCACCGTACCAAAATCCATGACGCTCTATAGCAGAATTACAGAGAAGGAAGGCGATCTTCTTCTGAAAGAGATGATACGAAATACACTTACTTATCTGCCAGGGAAATGGAAAGACTCTTAAACAAGTAATCTTCTATAAACTAAAACACAGCATCGACTGTTTCTTAACAATCGACGCTGTGTTTTTATTTTTAATTATTCATCCAATACCTTCACATTAAATTCCTGGAAGGTACCACGTCCATTCTCTGCAAACAGACCAATATATGTTCCCGTAAACGTCATGGTTTTCGTGCTCTCTGTACAGAGTCCTACCGTTAATCCTGTTCCTAGCATCTGGAAATTTTCTCCATCCAGACTATATGAAAATGTATAATAAGTTTTATCTGTTTCAAGCCTAAGCGTAATATTTTCTCCTCTTGGAATTTCCGCACTTGCTGTAACCACAAAAATGTCATGAATATGCTTTGCAAGACAGACTTTATACTTTTCCTGTTCCCTTGTCAGATATATTTCATAATGATAAGAATCATTATAAAATGCTGTCAATCCAGCTCTCATTCCTTGCACATCTTCTGCTGAAACTTTTACTACAGTTTCAGAATAAAACCCC